>Ga0180436_10000003_pt1 | contig 319231 bp, 302 predicted proteins | sample SS_ome_2_FD_132434 | JGI IMG/M metagenome (GOLD analysis project Ga0180436, IMG submission 132434) | Hypersaline lake sediment archaeal communities from the Salton Sea, California, USA - SS_3_S_2 metaG | ecosystem: Environmental > Aquatic > Non-marine Saline and Alkaline > Hypersaline >...
CGACAAAATGAGCCGAGCGCCCGCAGGCAACGGATTCAGCAGGACCGACCGTCGCCGAGCCCTCGTCGCCGAGCGCCCGCAGGCGACAAATCAGTCGAAGACGATGACCGAGCGCGCGACCTCGCCGCCGCGCATGGCGTCGAAGGCGGGGTTGATCTCGTCGAGCGGGATGCGCTTCGAGATCATCTCGTCGAGACGCAGGCGCCCGTCCAGGTAGTAGTCGACGTACTGGGGCATGTCGCGGCGGAAGGCGTTCGAGCCCATGAACGAACCGAGGATCCGCTTCTCCTGGAGCGTGATCTCGGAGGCGTTGATCGGGACCTCCTGATCCGTGGGCAACACGCCGACCAGCACCGCGGCGCCGCCCTTGGCGGCCATGCCGACGGCCTGCTTGATGGTGGGCTGGAGGCCGATGCACTCGAAGGCGTAGTCGACGCCGCCGCCGGTCATCTCGAGGACCTCGCCGACGGCATCCTTGTCCGCGGCGTTGACGACGTCCGTCGCGCCGAGGTCCCGCGCGAGCTCGAGCTTCCAGTCCATCGTGTCCACCGCGATGATCCGGCTCGCGCCGGCGATCCGGCAGCCCTGGAGCGCGGAGAGACCGACCCCGCCGCAGCCGATGATCGCGGTCGTCGCGCCGGGCTCGACCCGGGCCGTACGCAGCGCGGCGCCGATCCCGGTGGTCACGCCGCAGCCGATCAGGGCCGCGCGGTCGAGCGGCATGTCGTCGCGGATCTTCACGAGCGCGCGCTCGTGGGTCAGCATGTTCTCGGCGAAGGACGACAGCGCGAACTGGACGATCGGTTCGCCGTTCTGGGTGAGTCGCGAGGTGCCGTCGAGGCGCGCCAGCATCTGCGGCGGCAAGCACAGGTGGGGTCGGCCGGTCAGGCAGTAGTTGCAGCTGCCGCACCAGGCGTTGAGGCACCCGATCACGTGATCGCCGGGCTTGAAGTCGGTCACGTTCTCGCCGACCGCCTCGACGACGCCCGCCGGCTCGTGGCCCAGGATGCAGGGCATCATCATCGGCATGTCACCGGTGATGATGTGGAGATCGCTGTGGCAGATGCCCGACGCGGCGGTCCGGGTCAGGACCTCGTTCGGGCCCGGCTTGTCGATGTCGACGTCCTCGATCGAGAGCGGGGCGTTCAGTTCACGGAGGACGGCGGCTTTCATGGAACTCTCCTGACGGATGGGCATTGCGCGAGCCCTCGAGTCTAGCCCTCGCGCGCGCGGCCCCGCGACCCATCCGGCAGGGCGGTTGCTACGGTCGTCGGATCGATCGAATGCGCGACGCGGGAGGTGGGTTCGTGGAAGACTGTCCGATCCGGATCGGGAGCATGCTGCTCACCCTCGTCGACCCGACGCGGGGTAACGAGGTCGCGTACAACCGCTGGTACGAGCGCGACCACTTCTACGCGGGCTGCATGGTCGGCCCCTGGCTCTTCGCGGGAAGCCGCTGGGTGGCGACGCGGTCCCTCAAGGACCTGCGGATCTCGGACGGGCGCGGGGAGGTCGCGAATCCGGTCGACGCCGGCTCGTACGTGGCGATCTACTGGGTGCTCGAGGGGAAGGACGACGAACACTGGCAGTGGGCCGGCGAGCAGGTCCACTGGCTCTACGAGAATGGTCGGGGATTCGCCGAGCGGACCCACGTGCATACCGTGCTCTTCGACTACGTGGAGACGGCCTATCGCGACGAAGATCCCGTTCCGATCCAGCTGGCCCTCGATCATGGCTATCCCGGGATCGCGATGATCGCGACGGATCGGGCGGAGGGCGTCTCGGAGGCGGAGCTCGCCGCGTGGACCGCGGACGCCGCTGCTCTGTCCGGAGGGGCGATCGCTTCGATCTCGACCTGGCGGCCGCAGCCGCGCAACGAGATCACCGGCAACTCGCCGATGGATCTCGGGACCGGGACGGGCGGTCCGGAGCGAACGATGCAGCTGGCCTTCCTCGAGCGCGATGCCGAGGCGGCATGGGCCGAGGTCGCCGCGTACGCCGAGGCGATCGACGCGAGCGGGCTCGGACGGGTCTGCTTCGCCGGCCCCTTCCACAAGACGGTCGTCGGGACGGATACCTACGCGGACCAGCTCTGGTAGACGGGATCCGGTCTAGCGGTCCGCTCCGGTCCGAATCGCGGCGAGCCAGCCGGCGAGATCGCGTGGCGTGAGATCCCGGGCGGCGCCGCTCGAGACCTCGAGGGTCCGCCGGGCGACGGTGGGCCAGGCCTCGATCGGTTCGGCGCAGCGAGCGGGGGTCATCACCTCCCAGTGCGCGATCGACTCGACGCCGAGCTTCGCGAGCAGCGGGCGATGGCGATCGAATCGGCCGACGTTGACGACGATCGCCGGCCAGCGGGCGAGCTCGCCGGCGAGCGCCGGTGCCTGCTTCATCTCGTGCAGTCGGCGACAGTCGCTGCACCACGCCGCGGAGAACTCGACGAGGAGCGGGCGTCCGGCTTCGCTCGCGTTTCGACAGAGCGCGTCCAGCTCCCTCGACAGCTCGGCGTCGCTTCGGAAGGGCACGTCGTAGGCGGTCGGCGGGGGCGGCGTGCCCGGGCCTTCCGGGCCGGCGGGCTCGCAAGCGAGAGCCCAGAACGTCGCGAGCAGGGCGGCGAGCGCCAGGGTCGGGGTCGCGTGCATGAGGCCTCCGGTGCGCTGCGGCGAGCGCCGCGAGAGTCTAGTCTTGGCGCCCGCGTCGCGCCGATCCGGGCGCGACCCGACAGGAGATGACCGTGCTCGAAGTGAACGAATATTTCGACGGCAACGTGAAGTCCATCGGATTCGAGACCGCGACCCTGCCGGCGACCGTCGGGGTGATGGCGCCGGGGGAGTACGAGTTCGGAACCAGCCAGAAGGAGACGATGACGGTCGTCTCCGGCGAGCTCGTCGTGAAGCTTCCGGGCGAGAGCGAATTCCGCGCCTACCCGGCCGGGGCGAGCTTCGTCGTCGAGGCGAACCAGTCGTTCCAGCTGCAGGTCGCCGTCGCGACGGCCTATCTCTGCACGTACGAGTAGGGCCGGATATCCTCCGGCTGCTTCGTGCCGGGCATCGGGCCCGCCGACTCTTCGCAGTGGAGGATGGGACGCCATGATTCGAACGCACACCTCGTGGGCCGGCCTGGGCTTCGTCCTGCTCGCCGTTCTCCTCTCCGGGTGCACCGGCCCGATCGCGGTGAATACCCGGACGTCCGAGGACGCGCGTCTCGCGGACTACGGCACCTTCCGTCTGTCGGTCGCAGCGGGAGAGGGGGCGGACGCGGATCGAGACGGCATCCCGCTCGCCCTCCTCGAGCGGGAGGCGACCACGCTGATCCAGGAGCGTGGCTACCGCCCGGGGGACGACCCGGCGGAGGGCGTGGCTCTCCGGCTGACGGCGAAGTCCGAGACCGTCGTGCGGCGGACCTGGTCCGCGGATCCCGGCTACAACGGCTACGTCGAGCGCGAGCGGGAAGAGGGTGTGCTCGCGATCGTGGCGTTCGACGACGTGCGGGAGGTGGAGGTCTGGCGCGGGGTCTCCCGGGTTCGGCTCCCCGACTCGGGGCTCGTCGTCGGACCGTCGCGCGAGACCGTCTGGATGGACGCCCTCGTCGAGCTGATCGCCCGTATTCCCGCCAGTCGCCGCGAGTGAGCGCCGGCGATTCCCGTCGCTCTGGGTCCGGCCGATGGCTCTTCGCGATCGCGCTTCCTAGACTCGCCGTTCGCCCGGCGCAGATCGCCGGAGGACGGGAGACGAACGATGAGTGATCAGCGATTGCAGGGGCAGGTGATGATGGTGACGGGGGCCTCCTCCGGGATCGGCCTGGCCTGCGCGGAGCGGTTCGTCCGCGAGGGCGCGATCGTCCACGGCTTCGACATCGCGGAGAAGCCTTCGGCCTGGGCCGCGATCGAGAAGGACGCGCCGGGCTCGACGTTCACCGTCGGCGACGTGCGGGACGAGGCTGCGCAGAAGGCCTGGGCCGCGGACGTCAAGGCGGCCCACGGCCGGATCGACTCGATCGTCACCGCAGCGGGCGTCGCGAGCGGCGGTCCCGTCCACCTGATCCCGACGGAGGAGTGGCAGCGGGTCCAGGACATCAACCTGACCGGGACCTTCCTCTCGGTGAAGGCGGTGATCGACACGATGCTCGAGCAGCGATCCGGCACGATCATCACCGTTGCTTCGGTCGAAGGCCTCGAAGGGGCGGAGGGCGGCAGCACCTACAACGCCTCGAAGGGCGGGGTCGTGCTGCTGACCAAGAATCTCGCGATGGACTACAGCCGGATGGGCATCCGCTCGAACTGCATCTGCCCGGGCTTCATCGACACGCCGCTCTTCCGGTCGGTGATCGGCCACCCGAGCCAGGCGGAGTTCGCCGAGAAGATCAAGGAGCAGCACAAGATCGGTCGCTTCGGCCGGCCCGAGGAGATCGCCGGTGCGGCGTTCTTCCTCGCGTCCGACGACTCGAGCTTCGTGTCGGGGCACGCGCTCCCGGTCGACGGGGGCTACGTCGCGGGCCATCGCCACGGCCACACGAAGTTGATGGGCCTCGACTGATTCCAGTCGGCGCGGAGCGCCTCTCGACGCGCCCTTGGCGGGGCGCGTCTGGCGCTCAGGGCTGGTCATGCGTGCGCCCTGGTGGGGCGCGTCTTGCGCTCAGGGCTGTTCACGCCGTGCGCCCTCGGCGGGGCGCCTGGATCCGCTCGGGTCTAGTGGACCGTGGTCGGGACGGTCGCGGGCTCCGGGGTGATCTCGTTCGTGGCGCGGGCGACGGACTGGGCCATGGCGCCGAATTCCTCCGGGGTCAGGCGGAGCGTCGTGTTCTGGAGGGTCAGGTGCACGCTGCCGCAGGTGCAGTGCGTGATCCGGTGGCGGTGGCCCTGCGCGAGCAGGCGATGGCGGCAGGTCTCGGAAGCGGGGCGGCTGGGCATGGCAGGGCTCCTTGGGCTCGGGACGCCGACTCAGAATACGAAAATGAAAATCATTTTCAATATAACCGTGTGAGAAATCGACCCACCGGGATCGCCGTCCGACGTCCGGTGCGGGTCACCTCGTCCGCTTCGCCCACTCCCGGCGGATGAAGTCGTGGCCCTCGCGGGCCAGGCCCTCCTCGTCCTCGAACATGCGCCGCCAGATCTTCGTCGCGGCGGCCAGCGAGGGCAGGGCGCTGCCGAAGGCCTCGATCGTGAGCCACCCGTCGTAGCCGCTCTCGACGAGCGCATCGAAGGTCGCGTCCCAGGCGACCTGTCCGGTCCCCGGCGTGCTCCGGTCGTTCTCCGAGACGTGGACGTGGGTGATCGCCGCGGCGTGCTCACGAAGGGCGCCGGGGGCGTCCTTCTCCTCGATGTGGGCGTGGAACGTGTCGTAGTGGACGCCCACGTTGGGTCGGTCGAGCGCCCGGACGTAGCGCGCGGTGTCCGCTGCGGTGTTCAGGAGATAGATCTCGAAGCGGTTCAGGAACTCGAAGGCGAGGCGCAGGTCGATGCGGGCGGCATGGTCGGCGACGGCGCCGATCACCTCGAGGCTGCGCTGCCATTCCTCGTTCGTCGGGCCCGCTCCACTGAATTGGCCGATCGCCGCGTAGAGGGGGCCGGCCAGGGTCTCGACGCCCGCCGCTTCGCAGCAGTCGACGACGCGGCAGAGCCGCTCGGTACCGGCCGTACGGATCGCGGGGTCGGGCGAGAGGGGGTCGTCCTCGGGGTTGCAGATCGTGACCGCCGTCCGCGCGAGCCCGAGGTCGTCGAGGTGCCGACCGAGCACGGCGAACTTCTCCGGATCGGGATCGAAGATCGGCAGCTCGATCCCGTCGAAGCCCATGGCCTTCAGACGGCCGTAGAGTGGCAGCCAGGCCTCGTCGACCGGATCGTCGGTCCACAGGAAGAGGTTCATTCCGACCTTCATCAGGGTCTCCTGGCGGGATGCTCGCCGTCCGCGGTGCGTGGCCTACTCTACCCCCTTCGAGCCCGCTCCCCGCGGTCGCGGAAGGAGAACGCCCCTTGCGCATCGGCTTCTACGCCACCCTTCGAAAGATCGTCGGCGAGAAGTACGTCGAGATCGACCTGGCCGTGCCGTGCACGCTCCAGCAGATCGTCGATGCGGTCGTCGCGGCGTTCCCGGAGCTCGGCGACGAGATTCTCGACGAAGACGGCGAGCTCGACCGCTACATCCATCTCTTCGTGGACGGACGCAGCTCGAAGTTCCTCGAAGAAGGCCTCGCGACCGAGGTCGACGGCAGCCAGACGCTCGAGTTCTTCCCCGCGGTGGCTGGCGGCTAGGCGGGTTCAGCGCAGCTCGGCGAGCCGGGGGGCCAGATCCTGGAGCGCCTCGTTCAGCGCGTCCTCCGTCAGCGTGGCGAAGTGGAGCGCGTCGTTGCCCCAATTGTAGAAGAGCCCCTGCGTGATCTTGTGGCTGCCGTCGGTCCGGTAGGTCCACACCACCTGGCCCGCTGGATCGACGAGCTCGAACAGGAACTCGGTCTCGTTGATCGACGAGCCCGCCGGAAGTCCGATGTACCAGAGCAGGGGGCCGAGGGCGCTCAGACCGTACGAGTAGATCGTTCCCTGATAGAACGTCCGGTGGGCCGTCCCGCGGAGCATGTAGTCCGCTTCGCGCGTCTCGCCGCCGAGCGTGAAATAGACGCGCTTGAAGAGCCCCGAGTTCTCGAAGGATCGTGCCGCCGCCTTGCCCAGATCCTCGTCGACCTGGAACTCCCACTCCGCGATCGTGTTGAACATCTTCGCCGCTTCCGGGCGCTCGTAGTTCACGCTGGCGTACGGCACGAGCGGGATCAGGTAGAGGAACATCGTCGCGGATTGGTTCTTCACCGGCCGGGACTCCCGGAACGGGAGCACGCCGATCGTCAGATCCGTTCGCTGTGCCTCCACTCGATAGAGCTGTTCGGGGTTGATCGGGTAGGTCCACTTCGCCTGCGTGTTGCAGCCGAGCAGGGCGACGAGTGTGGTGAGAAGCGTCAGGGAAACGATCGTCGAGCGGGTCAAGATCTCTCCTTCGCGCCGGGCTCGCGTCTGGAGCCGGGCCGGGTGAAGCCAGAAGCGAAACGTTGAATCGTCTTCGTCAGGGAATCTGCAGCTCGGCGAGCTTCTCTTCCGGGACGACGCCTTCCGTCCAGCCGCGGACCGAGTAGTACTCGCCGAGCATCTGGTTCAGCTCGGAGACGTGTCCCTTCGAGCCGGACAGGGTCGAGGCCTCCTCGGTGAAGCGCTTCGGCAGGGTGTCGCTGCCCTCTCGGAAGCCGGCCAGGTTGTTGTAGTGGCGTTCGAGGTTGTAGATGCGCTCGCCCGCCTTCATGACGTCGTCGGCGGTGCACTCGATGCCCGTCGCGCCGGCCCACTGGAGGGCGTATTCGTCGGCCCCCTGCGCGAACGCGCTGAACTTGCAGAGATCGAGGCTGTCGGAGAACGCGGCCAGATCCTGGAAGATCATCACGAGCTCGCCCTTGCCCTTCCAGGCGAGCGGGTCGGCTTCGATGTCCACGACACCGAGCTCCGCCGCCGCGACGTACGCGCGGAGGTGGCAGGCGCCCCGGTTGCTGGTCGCATAGCCGAGGCCCATGCCCTTGAGTCCGCGCGGATCGTAGGCGGGGACGGACTGGCCCTTCACCGCCATGGCTGCCTCCGGCTTGCCGAGGTTCGCGGCGGCCCGTACCGCCCCGTCCGCGAGCTGGTCGCCCACGCCTTCGCGGAGCGCCAGCTTCTCCGTCAGCTCGACCATGCGCGCGTCGTCGCCCCACGACAGCGACTCCCCGTTCGTGAGGCCTTCCTCGGAGCACTCCATGAAGACGGAATAGACGTTGCCGAGCTCGATCGGATCGAGGCCGTAGTCGTTGCACTGATCGATCAGCTTGGCGACGGAGCGGATGTCGTCCACGTCGCAATTCGCGCCGAGGGCCCAGGCGGGCTCGTACTCGACGCTCTCCATCTTGAGCCCCTTCCACGGGCCGTCCTCGACGGTCACTTCCTTCTTGCAGGCGACCGGGCAGGCGTGGCAGGTCGGGTTGCCCGAGAGGAGGTTCTCCTCGACGTACTCGCCGGACAGCGTCTCGGCCCGCTCGCCGAACGAGGTGAGCTGGGAGTTGCGGACGCCGAGGGCGCCGATCGAGTTGGTCACGTTCATCAGCACGTTCGTGCCGTAGACCGAGAGTCCCCCCTTCTTCGGGCTCGTGATGTTCTTCTCGTCGCGGATCGTGTCGAGGGCCGCCTTGCGCGCGCCCTGCCACGCCGCCTTGTCCGGGACGTCGCTCTTCTCGTTGCCGGCGCGGACGACGATCGCCTTCAGGTTCTTGCTTCCGCCGACGGCGCCGGTCCCGCCGCGGCCGAACGCGCGGTCGTCCTCGTTCACCCAGACGGCGAATCGGGACAGGTTCTCGCCGGCCTGGCCGATCGCGTTGACCGAGAGGTTCTTCTTGCCGTAGCGCTCCTGGTAGAACTCGACGGTCTCGTGGATGCCCAGGCCCCAGGTGTCGCTGGCGTCGCGGATGTCGATCTCACCGTTCTCGATGAAGACGTAGACCGGTCGATCGGCCCTGCCTTCGAAGACGAGTCCGTCGAAGCCGGCCCATCGGACACGGGCGGCGCTCCAGCCGCCCTGGTGGCTGTCGGTGACGGTGTTCGTGAGCGGCGACTTGGTCACCGCCGCCCAGCGGCCCGACATGCTCGTCTCGCTCCCGGAGAGGGGCCCGTTCATGAAGCAGAGGATGTTGTCCGGGGAGAGCGGGTCGACGTCGACGCCGTTCTCGAGGACGTAGCGGCCGCCGAGGCCGCGGCCGCCGATGTATTTGTCGACCCACTCCTGGGGCGCCGGCTTCTTCGTGACGGTTCGGTTCGTGAGGTCGATGTGGGCGATGTCGCGCCCGAAGGTCCTGGCATCCATGTCGGTGGGCTCCGTCGTGGTCAGCGGATCGCCCTGGATGGGCGGGCGCCCGTCCATTCTAGACCGATCGACGCTTCGCCTGGAAGCCCGTTTCGCGGGGGCGGGGGCCGCTTCACACACGGCCCCCGAAGAAGGGCGACCCGCCCGCCCCCCGGCAGGCGGGCCGCCCGGGCCGACCGTCGCCGATCAGAACCGGAAGAATACGCCTGCGCCCACCGAGACGTAGTCCAGGTCCTCGACGTCGCCGGTCGGGATCACGTAGCTGGAGTCGACGGAGAGGCCGATGTTCTCCGTCACGTAGAACTCGACGCCGCCGCCGAAGCGCGCGGCGAAGTCGGTGTCGGTCTTCTGGAAGGCCGTGACCGGATCGTCGGACTTCGCACTCAGGAAGCCGAGCCCCGCCGAGAGGTAGGGCTGGACGCGACCGGTCGAGAGGTAGCCCTTCACGTCGCCCGTCAGGGCCTGCGTCCGGGTCTCGGCGATCTCGATGCCGTCGACCGAGGTCTCGAAGTCCTCCATCCACTCGTAGTGGGCCTCGAGGGCGAGGTGCGGCGTGATGCGCGCGCCCAGTCGGCCCGCGAGGCCGACGGACGGATCCACCTCGACGTTGTCGACGCCGGGGATCTCCGTCAGCTGGCCTTCGAGTCGCGTCGTGAAGCCGCCGACCAGTCCACCGCCGACGTAGAGGCCGGAGCGGGCATAGTCGCCGTCTTCCTCGAAGCGCCGGAAGCCGCCCGCCTGAGCGGCGCTCGCGACGGAGAGCCCGGCGATCGCGGTCGCGGCTACGATCGCCGCGAGCTGCACGCGGCCGCGCGTGCGTCGCTCGATCGCATGGGATCGGCGCTGCCGAAGCGGTCGGGTGGGACGAGTCGAGTTCCAGGGTCGGGGTTGCGAACGACGGTCCATGTCTCGGTCCTCCATGACCACGCTTTTCCACCGGAGCCTGCGAGGCGATCTGCCCGTACGGCGCCGAGGGGCGAGCCGGGACGGTTCTTCCGTTCCCCGGGCCGCGCGTGTCCGTTGGGGCATGGGAGCGCCGCCTGCGCGCGATGGTTCGGGAATCGGCGTCCTTGCGGTCTCGGCCGGCTCGCGAAAAAATCGCGGAACCCCGTCCGACGGGGCGGCACGACGGCCCGCCCGCGGGCGCACGATCGCGAGGCGTCCCCCCGGCGCCCCCGCGGCGCGTCCTGCGGGGGCCGTCGATCAGGAGGGCGAACGGATGGGGCTCGAACGGGAACGCGCTGAGGACCTCTTCGCGGCCTATGCCGCGCGTCACGCACGAAACGACCTCGCTGGCGTGGTCTCGCTCTTCGCACCGGACGCCACCGTCGAGGATCCCGTCGGCTCGCCCGCTCACGTCGGCCTCGAGGCGATCGAGGCTTTCTATGCCGGGACCCATGCGCAAAACGGGACGATGCGGATCGAAAGGGTGGGACGCCTGCTCGTCGGTGGGGACGAGCTGGCGGTACACGTGCGGGCCGAGCTCGATGCGCCGGGGGCCCCGCCGGCGATGGACGTGATCTATGCGATCACGGTCGACGGGGCGGGGCGGATCCGCTCGCTCCGCGCCTGGTATTAGTCGGGCGAGGCGCGCTCGGATCGGTCGTCCGTGGTCTATCCTCGTCCCCGAGCGGAGGAGGTCGGCGCAATGAAGTGGCTCATCATCGCAGGCGGGCTGGTCCTGGTCCTCGCCGGCGCGATGCCGCTCCTCATGTACGTCCAGGGCCGCGTCTCGAATCCCGGTGTCGTGGAGGAGATCCGCCGGGATCCGACCGGCGAGCGTGCGCGGAAGGTCATGCTCCTCACGCTCCCGTCCGGTCGGCGCCTTCCGGTGAATTTTCTGCGGGAGGACGGTCGCGTCTACGCCGGGGCCGACGGCTGGTGGTGGAAGGAGCTGCGCGGCGGTCCCCATGCGGTGACCGTCTTCGTCGAGGGCGAGGAGCTCACCGGGAAAGCCCGCGCGGTCACCGACGCGCCCGCCTATACGAAGGACGTCTTCAGTCGCCTGCGTCCGACGGCGCTGCCCGGCTTCGGGACCCTCGTCGAGATCCTGCTCGACCCGGAAGACCCGGGCGGCCCCGTCCGCTAGTCGGCTGCCTCAGCGCTCGGCAGCACGCTCGAAGCTCGGCGGCGCTGCCAGAGCTTCGCGTAACGGTCAGAGCTTCGCGGCGCAGGCCACCGCGTTCTCGAGCATCCCGTCGACACGCGCGAGCACGTGGTCCACATCGCTCCCACCGCCGAGTCCTCCTGCCGCCCCGGCGCGAAGCCGCGCGGCGACGCCCTCGACGAGGCACGCCATCTTCCACCAGCTGAAGGCCCGGTAGTAGTCGATCCCCGAGAGATCGAACCCCGAGCGCTCCGTGTACATCCGGATTGCCTCGGCGCGCCGGGGGAACGCCGGGTGACGGGTGGGGGAGGGGGAGCCGAAGTCGGTCTCCTCCTCCGGGTCCGTCCAGTAGAGGACCGACCAGACGAAGTCGGCGACCGGATCGCCCAGCGTGCAGAGCTCCCAGTCGAGGACCGCGCGGATCCGGAAGTCGGGACCGAGGACGGTGTTGTCGAACCGGTAGTCGCCGTGGACCAGGCCGCAGGCCTGCTGCTCGGGGACGTGCTTCGTGAGCGTCTCGTGGAGCTCGTAGACGACGGGCAGGTCGCGCCCCTTCGACGCTTCGAACTGACGCAGCCAGCGCGCGAGCTGCCGCTCGACGTAGGCCTCCCGTCGGCCGAGATCGCCGAGCCCGACGGCATCCGGATCGAGCTTCGCCATCGCGACCTGGACGTCGATCAGGGACTCCGCCGCGGTTCGACACGCCTCGGCGTCCATGTCCTTCGCGTCGTCGGGGCCGCGCAGGATCCGCCCCTCGGCGAAGCCCATGACGTAGAACTCGGCGCCGATCACGTCCCCGTCCCCGCAATAGGCGACGGCCTCGGGAACCGGAATGCCCGTCTCGGGATGGGCGTGGAGGGCCTCGATGATCCGCCACTCCCGCGCCATCTCGTGGGCGGTCGCGATCCGCGCCCGTTCGGGTGGGCGTCGAAGCGCCCAGCGTTTTCCGTCCTCCCGCGCGACGACGTAGGTCAGGTTCGAGCCGCCGGCCGCGACGAGCTCGAAGGAGAGCTCGGCATCTGCCCCTTCGACGTTCGCCGCCAGCCATCGCCGGACGGCGGGCAGGTCGAGTCCCCGGATCTCGCTCATGGGTCTTCGCTCGCTCGGATCAGAAGCCGGAGGTCGGCGCGTCGGGATTGAGCGCGGCGCCGAGGGCGGCATTGTAGACGGTGAAGGCGACGCCGGCGGTCCGCGGATCGAGGGGGTCGGCCCCGTGATAGGCGCCCGGGCAGTTGTAGAGCTCGACGTCGACGCCCGCGGCGAGCAGGTCGAGCGCGTACTGGATCCCTTCGTCCCGGAGCGGGTCGAGGCCGTTGGTCTGGATGAAGGCCGGAGGCAGCCCGCGGAGATCCTCCGCGCGACCGGGCGCCGCGTAGGGGCTCGTCTTCTCCCGGTCGTAGTCTTCGCCGAGATAGTGGAGCCACATGCCCTCGGCAGCGGAGGCGTTGAAGCCCGGCGTGCCCGGCCCCGCCTGCCCCATCGAGGGCGTGTCCAGGCGGTCGTCGATCACCGGGATCATCATCGCCTGATACGCGATCGCCGGTCCGCCCCGGTCGCGGGCCATGAGCGAGATCGCCGCGGTCAACGCGCCGCCGGCGCTCCCGCCCGTCACGACGAGGCGCTCGAGGTCGACGCCGAGCTCCTCGGCGTGGGCGGCGGTCCAGAGCAGCGCCGCATAGCAGTCCTCAGGGGCCGCCGGGAAGGGGTGCTCCGGAGCGAGTCGATAGTCGACCGAGACGACCACGCACCGGTGGTTCATCGACCAGTTTGCCTCCATTCCGGCGAAGGTCTCGGGATGGAGGAGGCAGAACGCGCCCCCGTGGAAGTGCAGCAGGAGGGGGAGCTCGCCTTCGGCGTCCTTCGGTCGGTAGACGAGCACGCGGACGTCCGGCGCTCCTTCCGGTCCGGGGATGAAGCGTTCCTGGATGTCGAGTCGGTCGCGGTGCTCTTCGGTCAGCTCCATTCCGGGGAAGGCGTCTTCCGGGAGACTGCGATCGATCGGCAGGAGTTTGTCGGCGCGGGGCATGGGTTTCCTCCTCGGGCGATCCTATCACGCGAAGGACGTGAATGAGTCGAGGATCTCGCGCATGCGATAGGCTTGTGGGAACCCGCTGGAGGTGCCCGGACATGAACGCGACCGACCTGCTTCGACCCGCCTTCCTGCTCGCCGCGTGGACGCTGGTGATTACCACCTGGATGATGGTGACCCGCATTCCGACGATGGCGAAGCTCCGGATCGATCCGCAGGACGCGGCCGATACGTCACGGCTGAACGACCTCCTGCCCCACGAAGTGCAGCGCGTCGCCCGCAACTACAACCATCTCTTCGAACAGCCGACGCTCTACTACGCGGTCGTCCTGATGATCGCCGCGATCGGAGCCGTCGACTCGCTCCACGTCGCCTGCTCCTGGGCCTTCATGGGCCTGCGCGTGGTCCATTCCTGCGTCCAGGCGACGATCGACGTCGTGCCGATCCGCTTCGGGATCTTCCTGATCTCCTGGCTCGTGCTGGCGGTGATGATCCTGCGCGCGCTCGTCGGGTTGTTCTAGCCGCTTCGGAAGCGCAGCTGACGCACTCTGACGCCTCTTCGGGCCTCGCGGCCTAACGGCAGGAGTATCCGCCGTCGACGGGGAGCGTGTGACCGGTGATGAAGGAGGCCGCCGGGCTCGAGAGGAAGACGACGGCCGTCGCGATCTCGTCGGGCTGGCCGAGTCGGGCCATCGGGTGGAGCCGCTCGTACTCGTGCTGGATCTGCAGGTCCTCCCGGAGCATCTCCGTCATCGGCGTCTCGATGTAGCCCGGCGCGACGGCGTTCACGCGGACGCCCCGCTCGGCGAAGGCGATCGCGTACTGCGCGGTCATGCCGACGACCGCATGCTTCGAGGCGATGTAGGCGATGCCGCCCCCCTCGACCATCGTCGCCGCGGGCGCGTTCATCGAGATCGGGGACACGAGGCCCTGGAGGCCGGCGATCGAGGCGGTGTTCACGATCGCGCCCCCGCCGCGCTCCGCGAGGACCGACGAGCCGTGCTTCAGTCCGTAGTACACGCCGTTCTGGTTGACGTCGAGCGTCTTCTGGTAGTCGATGTCGCCCACGCCGGCGTTGTTGAAGAGGATGTCGAAACCGCCGAGCGCGTCGATCGTCTGCTGCAGGCTCTTCTCGACGGCACTCTCGTCGGTCACGTCGAGCTGGAGGGAGGCCGCTTCGCCCCCATCGCCGCGGATGGTGTCCGCGGTGACCTTCGCGCCGTCGGCGTCGATGTCCGCGCACATCACGCAGGCGCCGGCCTGGGCGTAGCGGATCGCGCTGGCACGGCCGATGCCCGATCCGGCGCCGGTGACGAGGGCGACCTTCTCCGAGAGGTCGATGACGGGGGACGTGGGCATGGGGGCTCCTTCGGGCGGAGGCGGTCCGCCTCGCGTTTCGGGGTCGAGTCTGGCACCCGGGAGGATCGGGGGCAATCGCCGCGGAAGCCGGGGCGGGCCCCCTCGCGTCCGCTAGTCGGCGGTCGGCGGGGCCGTCGGGAAGCGACTCACCCATTGCATGTAGGTGACCATCGCGCGGTCCCCGGCGACGAGGCTCCCGACCTTGAAGCGGATGCCCTGGAGCGTGCGCGCGTCGTCGACGAGCAGGTCGTCGCCGAACTTCTGCTGCTCGTCGAGCCGCGCGTCGATCTCGGCGTCGCTGAGTCCTTCGTTCCTCGGGACCGCGGCGACGTACCAGGTCTGCGCGCGATCCCCGATCGGCGTCGACGTGAAGATCCCGACGGTCGTGTGGTCGGTCACGGTCTGGAAGGACACGACGTTGGTCCCCGTGACCCGGATGCGCTGCTCGAAAGCGCCGGTCTCCTTCGAGACGAAGGGGATGTCGAGCTCGATGTGATGATCGCCTTCGTAGCGGACGTCCTCCGGCTCGATCGCGAAGTCGAGATCGTGGACGTAGCGAAGGTGCATGAAGTCGAAGGTGTTCCCGATCGAGAGCCAGGGGGCGACTTCGAACACGTTCGTCCGCTTCACGCGGTAGACGAGGTCCTTCTCCTCGTAGTCTCGGACGGTGGGCGGCGGATAGAGTGGTGTCTCGTCGCCGTGCCACGCCCAGATCAGGCCGAAGGACTCGGCCGTCGGGTAGCTGTGGAGGCGTGCGGCCGTCGGGATCGGTCCCTCGGACGGGATCTTCGTGCAGGATCCGTCAGGACCGAAGCAGAAGTGGTGGTAGGTGCATCGGATCGCGTCGTCGACGACGTCGCCGAGCGCGAGGTCCGCCCCCATGTGCGGACAGCGCGCGGTCATGACGACCGGCTCGCCGGACGCCTTGCGATAGACGACCACGCGCCCGCCCATGAATTCGGCGCCCACGGGGCCTTCCGCGGGGACCTCCTCAGCGGTTGCGACCGCGTACCAGCCCTGCGGCTGGGGGTCGCCCGGCCGAAGGACGGCGTCGAGCGCCTGCCAATCGTTCTCCATCACGGCTGTGGCACTGGCCATCGCGTTCTCCTCCCGTTGCGCCCGCTAGGCGGGGTCGATCATCGATTCCTTCAGGTAGAGCGAGTCGATGTACTCCCGGACGGCCTGGATCCGGCCCTCGCGGACGTCGAACACCAGACAGTGGTCGGTCACGTACTCGTTGCCGTTGAGGCCCGTAGAGCGATGGGTCATCTCGACGACGACGTGCTCGCCCTGGGCGACGACGAGGCGCGTCTCGAGGTCGTACGAGTCCATGCCCGTCGTGAAGAGTCCCTTGTCGACGGCGAAATAGCCCTCGAAGATGTCCTTGCGGCCGAAGAACTTACCGGGCCACGGGAGCGAGGGCGGCGTGGTCCAGGTCGCGTCTTCGGCGAAAGCGTCGTAGGCCGCGTCGTGGCGCCCCGCCTTGATGTCTTCCAGGTACTCGAGGACGACGGTCTTCGGATCTGTGCTCATCGGATCTCCTTTCGGGACGCCAGCCTCAGCTTGCCGCGTCCACTTCTACGCTCGTGATCGACGGGTCGAGGGTGACGACCATGTCCTTCATCATGGCGCCGAGAGCCTCGGGCTCCATCACGCATTCGGCGCACTCCTCGTTCACCCCGGGTACGTAGCGCACGCGCAGCACGCCCCCTTCGTTCGACAGGAGCGTCACGCTCCCGCCCTCGGGCTTCACGATCTCGTTGAACTGCTCGACGACCTGTCGGGCGCCTTCGGACATGTGCTCTCCTCATCGAGCGGCTTCGTCGACCGCCTAGGACGTCAGTCTCGCCCGGACCTTGGGAGCGACCTCCCGGGCCAGGTCGCGGATCTCGTCCTTGCTCCAGATCGCCGTCGGGATCGCCGGATAGTCGATCAGGACGAAGGGAAAGTCGGGGACGCCCGACAGCTTGGCCATGGCCTGGGCAGAGCCCTCGACGGCCTTGTGGATGATGGCGGCGGTCGGAATTCCCGCCCACTCGAGCTCGATCGCGTCACGCAAACTGCGTGCAGAGCAGCTCCCTCAACCTCCCATGCCGGCGATCGCCAGCGAGGTCTCCGAGGTGAGGCGGGCCCAGTCCGCCGGCTCCGGCGGGACCGAGACCGAAGACTTGAGGACGCGGACGGCAGCGATCGTGTCCTCTTCCCGGGTCAGCTCGTCGTAGACGGCGTCCAGGAAGAGCTTCGACTCGCCGAGGCCGTTCGCCACGAGGCCGAGGACATGGCCGTCGAGGCTCTTCGGCCGCGAGGGCAGGGCGCGCTCGTCCGTCCGCACGAGCGGTCCGCTCGTCGGGTCGAGTCCGATCAAGGGTCTGTCCGTCATGGTTTCCTCCGATCCGCCGACGAACGGCGCCGGCGTTGGTCTTCAGGCGTGGCTGCTCAGGCGTTGGCCACCACGGGCTCGGTGATCGCGATCGCGAGATGGGGCAGCAGGACCCAGGTCTGGGCCATGCCGTCGCCGCCCGCGGCGACGATCAGGATCCCTTCCTTCTTTCCGATGCCGACGGTCCGTCCTCCCGGGCCGGGATCCTCGCCGAACTTCGGGAAGAGGTAGTCGCGGATGTCGTCCTTCGACCAGCCGGCGCGGTCGAAGAAGCGCTGGTGCTCCGGGCCGACGACGAGCATCGCCGTCGTGTCCTCGCCGAGGAACTCGTCCCCGGCGATGCCGTTGCGCCGGAGCGTGGCGAGCATCGAGTCGCAGAGCCCTTCGGGCGTCCGCGAGACGAAGTCCACGGCGGAGTCGACGGTCATGACGGAGTGAACGGTGACCGCGCTCTCGTCGGCGCGAAAGCCGCGCTCCACGTGCATCGGCGTCCAGCTGCTGCCCTCTTCGTTCTCGCCGAAGCAGAAGCTGAAGCGGTGGGGACTCGAGAAGCTCGCACGGTCGAGCACGCCGGGAATCGCGCGGCAGACGTTGCGGATCACCAGCCGCAGGGCGCGGCCGATCGAGGCGTTGGCGCGGAAGCCCGGCCCCATACAGCCGGCACCGCACTCGATGCCGATCTCGGTCCGGATCGGACCGTTCACCACGACGGTCTGCACCGCGCCCGAGAGGGTGCCCGTCGTGCTGTGACAGTTGGCCTTCTCGTGGAGGTGGGCCCGGACGGCGGCGACGACCACCGGGAAGTAGTCGGGGCGACAGCCGGCCATCACGGCGTTGATCGCGGCGTGCTCCGCCGTGACGCGGACCTCGCGGGTCGGGACCTCGCCGAGGAGCGCGTCGGGGGCGAGGCCCGCCGCGTCGAGGAACGCCTCGACCCGCTCGGGGGTCGGCGCGACGATCGGCAGACCGTCGGTCCAGCCGTTCGCGTGGTAGGTCTCCTGGAGGTCTTGTTCGTCGCGAAAGGCGTGAGCCTCTGCGGCGAGGGCGGTCGCGGCCATGGAGGGGCGCCTCCTGCGGAGCGGGGGATCCCGCGTCTCGGAAACACGGTTCCACAGATCCCGGGAGGCGGCCACCGCGCGAATTCGCGATCCGATCGCCGGCCCAGGGCCGTGCCGAGTGGCTAGAATGAACGATCCACGGCGATGCGCAGCCGGCCAGGACAGGAGACCGTGCGATGGACCCGACCTATCAGTTCGACGGCGACAAGATCGACTGGATCGACTTCGACGATCCGAGCCAGGACTACCCGTGCAAGTACCAGATGGCGATCCTCGGGGCGGATCCGGAGACGAACCGGATCGACCTGATCGTGAAGTGGCCGCCGAACTCCTACTGCCACTTCCACCGCCACGTCGCCGACACCGCGATCCTCATCCTCGAGGGCGACCAGATCGTGACGGAGATCCGGGACGACGGGTCCGAAGGCGAGACGAAGGTCCGTCCGGCGGGCACCTACGCGATGAGCAAGGGCGGCGAGGCGCACATGGAGAAGGGCGGCCCGAACGGGGCGACGGTCTTCTTCGCGCTCCACTCCGTCGAGGGCACGGTCTTCGAGACCCTCGACAAGGACATGAACGTGCTCGATGCGTCGACGGTCGCCGAGACGGCGAGCAATCTCGGCTTCGCGAATCCCGGGGCGGCTGCGTGACGGGACTCGCGGCGGCGTGCGTCGATGACTTCGCCTTCCCCTGATCTGGCGCCCTCTGGGCGTGCTCTGACACCACGGGGACTGCGAGCGCTCCACCGGCGCTTCTCCACCGAGGAGAGCGTGGCCCGCGCCAGGGCCTTCGTGCCGCGGGCGTCCGACGTCTTCGTCGCGACGTATTCGAAGTCCGGGACGACCCTGCTCCAGCAGATCGTGCACGGCCTGCGGACGAAGGGAGACATGGACTTCCGGGACATCTCGGAGGTCGTGCCCTGGATCGAGGTCGCCCACGATCTCGGCCAGGACCTCGACGCCGAGCAGAAGGCCGAGCCGCGGGCGTTCAAGACGCACTTCGACGGCGACTCGCTCCCGAAGGGCGGTCGCGTCGTCTACGTCGTGCGGGAGCCGATCTCCGCGCTCGTCTCGTTCTACCATTTCCATTCGGGATGGTTCATGGAGCCCGGGGCGATGAGCCTCGAACGCTTCGCCCTCGAGTACGTCCTCGGGCGGGAGGGCCGCTTCGACTATTGGCACCACCTCGCGTCCTGGTGGCCGCGACTCCCTGGCGAGGATGTCCTGCCCCTCTGCTACGAGGACGTCGTGGCGGACCTGCCTGGAACGGTCGCCCGGGTGGCGCGCTTCATCGGCGTTCCCGAGGACGGGGACCGGCTCGAGATCGCGACCCGGCAGGCCCGCAAGTCGTTCATGCAGCAGTTCCCGACGCTCTGGGAGGACGAGCGACTCCGGGCGACCTGCAATCCGGCGATGGGACTGCCGCTCGAGTTCAAGGGGACGAAGGTGCGGGCCGACGAAGCGGGGCGCGCCGGGGCGGAGCGGCTCGACGCCGTCACGGACGCGGTTCGCGACGCCGTCGCGCGCCGCTGGGACGAGATCGTTGCCGGGCCGACCGGTTGCGCGGACTACGAATCGCTCCGGGCGCGGATCGGCGAAATGAGACCCCCTGACGATTCGTGAACGCCCTATGCTCCGGCCGCGCCACTCAGGAACCCCGGAGCCCCATCCCCGTGTCTGACCCCACCGCTCCGGATCCCGTGTCGCCGCCTGTGGCGTCTCCGAGCGGACTGCGCGAAGCGTTCGAGACGTTCCGCCTGCCGCACTACCGTGGGCTCTGGGGCTCGAACCTCGTCCAGTTCGTCTGCTTCCACGTCCTCTTCATGGCGATGCAATGGCTGGTCACGAGCCTGACCGACCTCCGGGCGGGGGTGACCTTCCTCTCGATGATCCAGGGCGCGTCGATCGCGGTGGCGTCGCCCTTCGCTGGCGTCGTCGTCGATCGCTATGCGAAGCGGAACCTGATCGTGCTCGGTCGCCTCGGGCTCGTCGGAGTGGCGACGACGACGGCGCTGCTCGTGCATGCGGGCGTGCTGGAATACTGGGGGCTCGTCGTCATCGGCGTGATCGGTGGGACGCTCGCCTCCGTGCTCGGTCCGGCGACCCAGACCTACGTCGTCGACGTCGTCGGCCGGAATCGAACGCAGCATGCGGTCACGCTCAACTCGATCGGCTCGTCCTTCGGGACCGTCGGCGGCGCGGCGCTCGCCGGCGTCCTGATCGGGGCGGTCGGCGTCGTCTCGACCTACCTGATCGCGGCGGTCGGCGTCGTGCTCTCGGCGATCGCGGTGCTCCGCATTCCGATTCGCGGGAAGGCCGAGCGGGGCGAGCGCGCGTCGCTCGGACGGGACCTGCGCGAGGGCTTCGCCTACGTGCGCGAGCGGCCGGCGCTCATGCTGGCGCTGCTCGCCTGCGCGATGGCGATCTTCAACGGCGCGATCGGCCCGATGCGCGTGATCTTCGCCAGGTACGTCTTCGAAGCCGGACCGCAGGGGTTCGGGGCGATGTCCGCGGCGCATGGGATCGGGACGGTGGCGGCCGCGGTCTTTCTGACGCTCCGGCCGCCGGCGAAGAACTTCGGCCTGCTGATCTCGGGCACGATGTTCCTCTACGCGGTCGGGATCCTGCTCTTCTCCTTCGCGTTCTCGTTCGAGTACATCCTGGCCGTCGAGCTCTTCCTCGGCGTCGTCGGCCAGGCCTGGAACATCTGCGCGATGGTCGGCTTCCAGCTGGTCGTCCCGCACGAGATGCGGGGGCGCGTCCTGAGCATGGTCCTCACCCTCGCGCAGCTCGGCTTCATCGGCGCCGGACTCGTCGGACTGCTCGCGGACGCCGTCGGCGATCAGCTCGCGGTCGGGATCTTCGGCGCCATCCCGACGACGCTGCTCGCTCTACAGCTCCTCTTCGGCTGGCGCGTGCTCAAGCAGATGTAGCCGGTCGGACGCGACGCGCAGTGGGCCTCAGTCGTCGGTGACCGCCGAGGCCTCGCCCAGGATCACGCGCGTCCCGTCGGTCTTCTCGACCCACACGTCGCAGAAGACGCGCTTCTTCGTGCCCTCGGTGACCTCGTCGCGAATCTTCGCGTGGGCACGGACGGTCTCGTCGACCCAGAGCACGTTGGTCAGCTTGACGGACATGCGCCCGCCTTCGAGCCAGCCCATCCCGAAGTGGTCCTGCATGACCTGCGAGACGAAGCAGGTCGACATCATGCCCTGGACGACGATGTTCGGGAAGCCGAGCTTCTTCGCCTCTTCCCGGTCCGTGTGGTAGTTCCTGCCGGGCCCGGAGAACATCCAGCAGCGCCGGTCGTCGATCACCTTCTCGACCGACGCGAGATCGGGCCCTTGCGCTGTCGGAAAAGGTGGCCGCGGCTGCTTCCTCGCCGCGGTCTTCTCGTCGACCACGAAACCTGCTTCGCCGTCCTTCTTCTCGGGAAGGAAGGACTGATAGGTCCGGCCGCGGACCAGGAGCCGCCCCTCGTCGCCGGGCTCGGCGCTCATCAGGTCCGTCTCGTTCACGACCCAGTCCCGGCCGCGCTTGTGGTAGCGATCGATGATCGTCGAGCGGGTGCGGACCTTCGAGCCGACCGGGATCGGCGCGAACATCGACCAGTCCTGCTGTCCGTGCAGGTTTCCGAAGAGATTCTTCAGGTACCACTGGCCGAGGTGCGCGTAGCACTCGGAGTGATGGAGCAGCGGCGGCGCGTACCGCTCGTGGAGGGGATGGGCGTCACCGAGGGCCTCCTGGTAGAACGAAACGGTTTTTTCGTCGATCGTGTAGACGTTCGATCCGCAGTGTCGCCCGACGGTGGCGGGCTCGCCCATGAGATTCATGCTGGCTCCTCGGTCTCTGCGGCGTCCGGATGGGTCGGTCGCGGCTCACTCGAGTCGGACGGTACCGGATGCGGTCACGCGGATCTCGCTCGTCCCCGCGGCGAAGGAAGGGGCCGGCGCACTCGCCCTCGAGAGGGCCCGCTCGTGCCGGTAGATCGGGGGCGGCGCCGCGTGCCCAGCGCCGACGTCCACCTCGGCGACGGACCAGCTCCCGGCGCCCAGTCCCTCCGCGACGAGCGCCGCCCGAGCGCGAAAACGTCTGAGCGCTTCGCTGATGAGTGCGTCTTCGACTTCCTGTCGCGTCTCGCGCTGTACGCCGAACTCGATCCCCGAGAGCATCACGGACTCGGATTGCAGCGCGCCGATCAGACTCGACAGGGCGTCGGTGTCGCCCGACTCGAGCAGGAGCGTCTGGCTTGCGCGCCAGCCGACGACGCGGCCGTCGTCGTAGACCGGCTGCGTCGAGTAGCCGCCGCTCCGGACTTCGATTCCGTCGGCTCGCTCGGCGCGGTCGAGGGCGGACTTCATGGCGGTGTTCACCTCGGCGGCGACCGCCGCGGTCTGCTTGCCCTCCGCCTGGACGGTCATGCGCGCGGTCGCCCAGTCGTTGGCGACCTCGCGCACGGCCTCCACCTGGAAGGTGGCGCGATCGCGCGGGCCGCCTCCGCCCACGGGGTGTCGGCAGGTCGCGCCCTCGGCCTCGCCTTCGGCGCAGGCGACGCTGCTTCCGAGGGGCAGGGCGAAGAACAGGGCGCAGGCGAGGATACGGCGTGTGGACGGCTTCATCGGTCGTCTCCTGTGCGATGGGCGGGATTCTACTCTTTCGATGCCGCAAAGCGCGCCGGAGTGCCCCGAGCGCGTCGATCGATGCCCCCCGGACTTCGACGCGGTCACGCCCGCCGTCCCTCGGACAGGGACTTCGGGGGAAGGGAGAGCGCACGCGCGCCGCGCCCGATCCGGCGCCCGCTGCGGCTGAGGCCGCGCTCAGCGATTCAGGTGACTGAGCAGCTCGCCGCGAACCTTCGGGTTCGACAGCTTCCAGACCGCGCCGTCCACGAAGTAGTGGTGGATCGCGATGCACGAGATGAAGCCCTGGAAGAGCTCCTGCATCGTCGGCGTCGAGTACCAGCCGTGGCCGAAGAGCTCGGCGGCGATCGGGGGGCCGTGGAGGAAGAAGGCGCCGGTGGCGACCAGCACCGCGTAGACGAGTGCGATGTGGATCTTCATCTGCTGCGGTGTGGGGGAGGCCTTCGTCTCGTAGCGGTTCGCTTCGACGCGGAGCGGAAAGGCCAGGTACTGGAGCGCATGGGACATCTGCACCCACGCGAAGCCCCCCGGCACGAAGTACCAGAACGGGTACCAGACGTAGAGCGCGAGCCAGGGGAACACGACGCGATAGGGCAGGTGGCCCGCCCGCCTTCGCGCCGACCAGAAGGCCCAGCCGCCCGCGACGAGGCTCGCCGCGGCGAGGGCGACGACCGTCTGGAACACCAGGCCGTAGAGCTCGACGTAGCGTCGTGGCTCGATCCAGTCCGCCGGTGGCAGCCGGCCCGAGAGCGCGTAGAGCACGTGCAGCCCGAGCAGGATCCGCATCCCGCCCCGGATGCAGCGGCGCTCCACGGTCGTGAAGTCGAGGCCCAGGATCCGCGAGAAGGCGGACACCATCCCCCAGGCCTGGCCGGTGTAGTGCCAGGCGAGGTAGATCGAGCTCGCGAAGACGAGGTTGCCGACGATCCAGGTCCGTTCGTAGCCGGCGGTGGCGATCCCGAGGACGCAGAGCAGCGCGGCCGGGACGTAGATCGCCGACCAGCGGTTCCCCAGGATCTCCGCCTTCGAGACGTAGAGCAGCCGATAGGACACAGTGAAGTGGGTGGCGTTCAGCAGGATCATCGGCACGAGCCACTGGCCGTCGGCGAAGCCCGCTTCCTGCCCCGTCGCGAAGGACCACACCAGGATCGCGACCATCCCGGCGATCGAGAGTCCGCCGGTCATGACGACGTCGAAGGTGGGCGTGGTGATCGAGGGCGCGCGCGCGGTCATCGCAACGGCACAGGGTAGCGGACGGGGGCGCCCCTCCCTTCGCATCTTCGACGCAAGTCCCGCGCCGTTGTGTCATCGTGTCGCGATCGAAACACGCCGCCGCGCCCCGCTTCGCGCCGCCGAGGAGTCTCCGATGTCCGAGCCCGTCCCGTCCCGACCCATCCCGCCCCGCCCCGCCCCCTGGAAGATCCGACTCATCCGTCCCGCGATCCGCGCCTTCGGCGCCGTCTCCCGAATGCGCAGGACGCTCGCAGCGCCGCCGCAGGCGCCCGTCGAGCGCGCCTACGGCGACGATCCGCGAGAGAAGATCACGTACCTGGCGCCGAAGCCCGGTCTCGCGCCGCGCGGCGCCGTCCTCTACTTCCACGGCGGTGGCTGGATCATCGGATCGAAGGACACGTACACGCCCTTCCTCGGCTTCCTCGCCGAGGCGGGCTACCCGGTCTTCAACGTCGGCTATCCCCTGGCGCCCGAGAACCCGCATCCGGGCATCCTGCGATCGCTCTTCCGGGCGCTCGACTGGATCGCCGAGCAGCATCCCGAGGTGACCGGCTATCACACGATGGGCGACTCGGCCGGCGGCAACCTGTGCGCGATGCTCGGCGTCCTCGCGCACAACCCGAAGCTCGTCGCCGACGTCGACCCCGCTCGGACCGGTGGCCTCCCGCTCACGTGTCACAGCATCGTGTCGCTCTACGGCGTGCTCGACCGCCTCTCATGGATCGAGGACGGGTTCCCCGGAGCGGACATGATGCTCGACGCCTATGCGGGCCAGGCCGCGTTCGAGGCGGAGGTCGGTCCGGATCTCGCGATCACCCCGATGGACCTCGCGTTCGAGACGGCGCCGCCGACGCTGCTGACGGTCGGCTCCGAGGATCCGCTCCTGCGGTCCTCCCGGATCTTCGCGGAGCGCCTCGGGGCGGGATCCGGGAAGGTCCTGCTGCGTGAGTATCCGGGTGAGCCGCACGGATTCTTCAACTTCGGGACGTCCGCTACCGCGGACCAGATGAACGCGGACATCCTCGAGTTCCTGGCCACCGAGGATCCGGCGAGCGTCTGAGTCGTCCGGCGTCGCGTCGGGCGGCCTCGGAGGATCGGGTCGCCTTGTCTACTCGAGCGGCAGGAGCTTCACGTTCCGGAACCACACGGGATCCCCGTGATCCTGGAGCGTCAGGTGTCCGCGCTCGGCGAGGCCGAATCCCTCGGTGCCGGCGAACTTGCTCGCGGCGATCGCGGCGTTCCATTCCGGACTGCCGCGCACGAGGTCCACGACCGGGACGTCGTTCAGCCAGTGGCGGATCCGGTCGCCCTCGACGCGGATCCGGGCCGTGTTCCACTCGCCGACCGGACGTGCCGCGTTCCGGGCGAGAGACTGCAGGTCGTACAGATCGCCGGCCCGGTGGCGCTCGATCCCGCCGTCCCGGTGGCCGGCATCGTCGAGGACCTGCATCTCGAGGGCGAGATCCCAGGAGAGCGTCGTCGACTCGTCGGGGACGAGGTAGAAGATCCCGCTGTTGCCGCCTTCGCCGATCCGCCAGTCGATCCGGAGCTCGAAGTCGCCGAATCGTTCCTTCGTCATCAGGTCGACGGCGCCGCGCGCGAAGGGATTCACGTGGTTCCAGATCAGGCCCGCGAACGACACGTCGCGGGTGAAGTGGAGCGCGTCGTCGTCGATCACCCAGTGTTCGATCTCGTCGCTCCCGGCGCCGTAGATCTTCCAGCCGTCGAAGCTCGAGCCGTCGAAGAGGAGTCGCCAGCCTTCCGCGCGCTCCGTCGTGGACAGGGTGTTCGGCGGGCTCTCCTCGCGCTTCTCCGCAGCGGGCGGCGTCGGGGGAGCCGTCGCGACCTCGGGGCGGGCGGCGTCCGTCTCGGCGCCCGCGTCTTCCGTCGCGGGGCGCGTGGCGACGACGCGCGTCCCGGCTGCCGGGGACGCTTCGAGCGCGGTTCGTCCGGGCAGTGCGTTCACCGTGTACCAGGCTTCGTCGACCCAGAGCGCCTCGCCACGCGCGGAGCGGAGGTCCGGGGGGAGCCTCAGGTACACGACGCGGCCCGCTTCGAGCCCGGGGACGGTCAACCGCAGGCGTCTGCGATCCGCCGAGATCGCGACGTCGTCGACGCGCAGCTCCCGCAGGTCGTATTTCGGACCGCCGTAGATCTCGGCCGGGACGTAGAACCAGTCGCGGACGAGGAAGGATTCCGGCCTGGGCTCCGCGTCGTCGGCGAGCGGTCGGGTCAACGCGATCTCGAAGCCGTCGGGGCGGATCTCGACGGAGGCGGGCTCGAAAGCGGTCTCGCTCGTGAAGCGCACGACCTCGAGACCGAACCAGGGCTTCCCGTACTCGCCCCAGTTTCCGATGCTGCCGATCTGGCCGGCGACGAAGCCGCCACCCGGGGCGGCGACCAGCCGATTCACCGGGGCCTCGAAGCCGCCCGAGAAGTGGAAGGCCGCCCCCTGGAGCACGCCGTCGACTTCTTCGAGGAAGCCGCGCTTGATCCCACCGTTGTAGATGTCGCCGAAGAGGACCTGGCCCGCGTAGGGGCCTTCTTCGAGGAAGAGGGGCTGGGTCGGCGAGTTGCCGACTTCGTTCTGGGGGAGCCAGAGCACGGGCGGGGCGACGGGGCCGGGCTCCTCGGGCGCCATCGGCGCGCGCCAGCCGTAGCGCTCGCCGCGCCGCACCCGGATCAGCTTGCTCGAAGGGATCCAGTCGCCCTGGTTGTCCGTCACGAAGAGGTCGCCGTTTGGAGCGAGGGCCAGGCCGTTCGGCGTGCGCAGCCCGCCGGCGATGCGTTCGACGTCGCCGGTCGCGATGTCGGCGCGGATCACGTGCCCCCGGTCCGGCGTCTGCTTGCGGCAGCTCTTCCCGCCCGTCAGGATGCAGACCGAGAGGGCCGCGTAGAGCGCGTCGTCCTTCGCGACGAGGCCGAAGCCGAACTCGTGGAAGTTCGAGGTGACCTGCCAGTCGGCGGCGATCGTCCGGTACTCGTCGGTCCAGCCGTCTCCGTCGACGTCGACGAGTTGAGTGATCTCCTGCTTCTGCATGACGTAGAGCGCATCGCCGGCGACCGCGAGACCGAGCGGCTCGTGCAGCCCCTCCGCGATGCGTTCGACCCGGACCTCCTCGGGCGGACCGTCCCAGCCGTCGATCGCGAACACGGCGCCATCCGGATCCCAGGTCGATACCGCGAGGCGGCCGTCGGGAAGCCAGGCGAGGCCGCCGACCTTGGGGGTGAACTCGCCGCCGTGGATCGGCGTGGCCGACAGCGTCGGATGCAGCGCGTCGGGCGGGACCTGCGTGTCCGACTGAAAGGTCCAGGTCGCTTCGGCGCCGCGGGTATCGACCGCGACCGCCGGCGTCTCCGAGGGCGGGGTGTCGAGGATGATCTCGGCGAGACGGGCGGCCTCGGCGGGCGCGATGTCGGGATGCGGCGTCATGATCGCGTCGCCCCACTCCCCGCTACCGCCTTCGCGGATGCGGCGGGCCAGCTGCTCGACCGTCACGCGTCGGTTCGCGCCAGCGTGACGGAGGGCGATCTCGCTCCAGGCCGGGCCGACGACGCGCTCCCGTTCGTTGTGACAGGTGTGGCAGTCGTGGCGCGCGAAGGCGTCGTCGTCGAGCTGCGGCGCCGGGGCGACTTCGAGGGGCGCGGTCGGTGCATCGAAGCGGTGGACCAGTCGCGCACGGCGCGTCTCGACGGGGAAGACGAGTCGCGTGTCCTCGCGCGTGGCGCCATGGAGGACGGCCAGGCCCGCCGCGTCCGGATCGCCGATCGCGAGTGCGACCTCGGGTCCCGCGGAGAGCTCGAAACGTCGCTCGAGGCCCGCTCCGGGGGCGATCGCGTGCGCTTCGACGTCCGGGCGTTCGACGATCGTGCGGATCCGATCGGGCCGGGCGGGATCGCGCAGGTCGTAGCGGAGCCAGAGCGCGCCGGTCTCGGGGTCGAAGCCGTGTCCGCGCCAGCGGACGTCCGCGGCCTGCCAGCCGTCCGGGGATTCGATCGACCAGACGCGCGACGCCGGCGGCTGCCAGTATGCGTCTCCCCGACTCGTCGGTTCGCGACCGTGGGCTTGGTCGTAGACCGGCCCGGTGTAGTCGACGTCGCCTCGCCAGAAGAGATGGAGCGTGGCGGTCTCCGCGCTCCAGGCAGCTCGGAGATCCTCCGTCAGGGCGGCCGTCAGGATCCGCGGCCGACCGTCGAGGGCGCTGCGCCGGACCCAGGGCGAATCGCCGCGGCCGGCATAGGTGCGCCGCCCGTACCCGGCCAGGTCGGCGCGTTCGCGCGGAGCCACGGAGTGGCGCACCGACTCCAGGAGCTCCATCGCGGAGAGCTGCTCGACCTGGGCGCGGAAGTCCGGCGGTTGGTTCACGAGCCAGAGCCGGAAGCCGGCCCAGAGCAGGAGCGGGAGCGCGATCAGGATCGCGAGGACGACGAGGAGGAGTCGCTTCACGAGCGGGTCAGGCGGCTTCGCCGGCGCGCACGTAGCTCGGGTCGGGGGTCCGCGACGGATCGAAGAAGGGCGCTTCCCCGTCGACGGTGCAGCGTCGGATCACCCGGCGCTGGGGGTAGTGGTCGGACACGCCGCGGTGCAGCGTCGTTCGCTCGTCCCAGATCGCGAGCTCTCCCGGGGACCACTTCCAGCGGACGTGGAAGCGCGGTTGGTCGACGTGGGCGTCGAGGAAGTCGAGGATTGCCTCGCTCTCGTCGGCGGGGAGGCCCTCGATCTCGTGCAGGACGCCGCGATCCGTGAGGAAGAGGCTGCGCTTGCCCGTCTCCGGATGGGTGCGGACGAGGGGATGCCGGAGCGCGGGGTACGCGGCCCGGATCTTATCGGCGAGCTCCGGGATCCCGGACTTGCGGGCCGCGATCTCGACGAAGTCCTCGTGACACGAATGGACGCACGCGAGTCCGTCCAGCATGCCCCGCATCGTCGGGGACAACGCCTCGTACGCCATCGTGGTCGACGCCCACATCGTGTCCCCGCCCCACGCCGGGATCTCGAGCGCCGTCAGCAGCGCGATCCCCGGCGGTCGTTCGAGCCAGCTCACGTCGGTGTGCCACAGGTCGACGCCGGGCGGATTCTCCTCGTCGTCCACGATGACCTGATGGCCGGGCTCGTCCGCGCCGAAGAGCTTCTCGATCGGGTAGAGCGAGACGTCGCCGAAGCGGCGGGCGAGGGCGAGCTGTTGGTCGCCGTCGAGGAACTGGTCCCGGAAGAAGAGGACTTCGTTCGCCGCGAGCGCGTGCCGCAGCGCCGCGAAGACCTCGTCCGAGAGCGGCTCCTTGAGGTCGAGGCCGTCGACGACGGCCCCGAGTGCGCCGGCGCGCGTGAGCTCGAAGGGGGGGCGCTTCGGCATGGCGGGTTCCTAGTCGGTGGAAGAAGCCTTCTCGAGTCCCAGCTTCTCGTCGAGCTTCAGGACCCGGATCGCGTTGTCGCGCAGGAACTTCGGCCAGACCGTGTCCTTGAACGGATCGAACTCGCGCATCTCGGTGAACTGGCGCTCGAGGGAGATGCCGGCGGGGAAGTAGCCGCAGTAGAGGATCTTGTCCGCGCCGCGCGTGTTCGCGTACTTCACGATCTCTTCCGGGTAGTGCTTGGGCGCGAAGGCGCTCGTGCAGTAGTGGAGGCCGGGCCACTTGAGCATCAGCTTCATGGCGAGCTTCTCCCAGGGCTCGCAGCCGTGGCGCGTCACCAGCGTCAGCTCCGGGAAGTCGTAACAGACGCGGTCGAGGTGCTCGACGTGCTGGGGGTAGCTGGGCATGCGGGGGCCGACGATGCCCGCGTTGATGAAGAGCGGGAGATCGAGCTCGACGCAGGTCGCATAGAGCGGATACATCTTCGGATCGCAGATCGGCACCTGCGGAAACTGGCCGCACGGGAAGCAGCCGACGGCGACGATGTCGTGCTCGGCCTTGGCTTCCTTGATCTGGCGGACGGTGCCCATCACGTCGTTCGTGTTGGTGGCCTCCATCGTGAGGACGAAGCGGTCGGGGTAGCGCTTCTTCGCTTCGATGCCGTCTTCGGAGAGGCTGCACATGCCGACCTGGACGCCCCACTTGTCCATCTCGGCGAGGGTCCAGTCGACGACGTCCGTGTCGGGCGGGACGATGTCGGGCACGTTCTTGAACATGTACTCCGCCGGGAACTCCATCTGGTCCAGCGTTTCCTTGTCCTTGTAGAGCGGACGCATGAACTCGTACGCCGCCTTCTTCTTCGCGACGTCCGTGTACGGAAAGCCGATGCCGCAGTCGATGATGCCGATGTCGTCCGGAAATCCCATGCTGCCTCCGAGTGGGGTCACCGATTGTGTCGCGTTTGGAAGCGGGCCGCCAAGGGGGAACGGGGCCCTTCGCGCGCGCTAGCGAGGCAGGAGCTCGAAGAGCCAGACCTCGTCGTAGCCGCGCGGATCGCGCCGGAAGAACGACTGCGACTTCCAGGCCTCCGCGAAGGCGTCGATCTCGGCGGCGTCCGTCACGCGCCGGGCGCGGAGATCGTAGAGGCGCTCGTCGAGGCGGAGTCGGACGCGCGGATCCGCCGCGATGTGGGCGGCCCAGCGCGTCTCGGTCCCGCCGGCGTTCACGTAGAAGCGTCCGCCGAGGACGGTGTAGGCGAGGTTCACGCTGTAGGGCTCGGCGGGGTTCGTCTCGAGCTGCATCGTCCCGGCGTTCCCGGCCATTCCCCAGTCGGCGGGCGTCGCGGTCGGTTCGCCCGTGAGACGCCCGCCTGGGAGCAGTCCGGCCGGACCCCCTTCGCCGCCGCAGCCGGGAGACGTCGCGAGGAGCAGGGCGCTGAAGACGAGAACGAAGGGGGCAGGGCGCATCGTGTCGGGACCTCCATGGAGTGCCCCGATTGTACGCGCTGCCGTCGCGCGTGCGGGCCGGCGCTACTCGACGATGCGCGCGCTCTTCAGGTAGTCGAGCTTCGGGAAGTTCTTCTTCAGGTACGCGTTGCCCCGGTTGGTGACCTGCCGCTGATTGGGGCCCGGACCGCGGGGCCCCCCTTCTCCGACCGCGAAGATCGCGTCGACCACGTCCATGCCTTCGACGACCCGGGCGAAGGGGGCGAAGCCCTGTCGGTCGAGCCGCTCGTTGTCCGCCAGATTGATGAAGAGCTGCGTGGTTCGGGAGTTGGGCAGGTTGCGCTTGGCGAAGGTCACGTAGCCGCGCAGATTCGACTGCTTCACGGGGTCGTCCTGGATGGTCCGGCGGCTCCAGACCCGGGTCACCCGCGGATCGGCGTGGAGGCCGAACTGCGCCATGAAGCCTTCGATGACGCGGAAGAAGGCGATGTCCTCGTAGAAGCCGAGCTTCACGAGGTTGTAGAAGCGGTCGGCGCCGTTCGGGGCCCACGCGCGGTGGACCTCGAGGACGATCTTGCCGCGCGTGGTGTCGAACTCGACCTGGAACTTCTTCGGCGCGGTCTCGTCCGCGGGCGCGCTGGTCAGGCGCTTCACCTCGTCGTCGGAGAGCTTCGCGGCCGGGGCCGGCCCCGGCGCGGCCTTCTTCTCGCCGGCTTCGTGGTGGTCGGCCACGGCCGGAGCCGCGAGCAGGAGGGTGGCGAGGGCGACGGCGACGAGGGGAATGGTTCGGCGGGACATGCGGATCGGACCTCCGGGCTTCGAATCCGGACGGAGCGCTCGAGTGGCTCGTCCGGGGTGACGAATCTACCGGATCGTCCGGTTTCGGGGCGAACCTGACCGGTTTCCGGCCGGCCTGCCGCCTCCCGTGCGCGTGTCCTGCGTGGCATTGACACCGCGCCGGCCGCTGCCCTACAGAAGCGAAGAGACCTTAGGAGAGACGCCCATGGCAGCTGGCGAGCGGACGCGAGAAGACCTTCGGATCACGATCATGGGCGCGGGCCCCGGCGGCCTGTGCATGGCCATCAAGCTGCGCGAAGCCGGCTTCGAGAACTTCACGATCGTGGAGAAGGGCGACCAGATCGGCGGGACCTGGAACTGGAACCGCTACCCGGGCTGTGCCTGCGACATCCCGTCCCACCTCTACTCGTTCTCCTTCGACGTCAAGCCGGACTGGTCCCGCCCCTACGCACCGCAGCCCGAGATCCTCGAGTATCTCGAAGGGATCGCGGAGAAGTACGGTGTGCTGCCCTACTGCCGCTTCGGCCAGGCCGTGGAGCGCGCCGACTGGGACGACGCGGGGGCGACCTGGACCGTTACCCTCTCCGACGGCTCGACGCTCGAGTCCGACGTGCTCGTGAGCGCGATCGGCATGTTCAACTCGATCGTGACCCCGGACATCCCGGGGCTCGACGATTTCGAAGGCACGATGTTCCACTCGTCGCGGTGGGACTGGGAGCATTCCCTCGAAGGCGAGACCGTCGGCGTGATCGGCTCCGCCGCGAGCGCGGTCCAGCTCGTCCCGGAGATCGTGAAGGAAGCCGGGCAGGTCCATCTCTTCCAGCGAACCGCGAACTGGGTCCTGCCCAAGGAGGATGATCCCTACACCGAGGAGCAGCTCGAGCAGTTCCGGAACGACCCGAGCCTGGCGGCGGCCGTCCGGAAGGAGATCTTCGACGGGATCGAGACGGGGCAGGCCTTCTACGACCGCTCCGTTCGCGAAGAGACCGAGAAGATCGCCCTGGCCGCCCTCGAAGTCGTCGAGGATCCGGCGGTCCGCGAGAAGCTGGTCCCCACCCACGAGTGGGGCTGCAAGCGGCCGCTCTTCTCGAACGACTACTACGCGGCCTTCAACCGCGACGACCTCGAGCTCGTGACCGAGGGGATCGAGCGGATCACGAAGGACGGCATCGTCACCGTCGACGGGCGCGAGCGGAAGATCGACACACTGGTCCTCGCGACGGGGTTCTCCTCGATCGAATACCTCTCGGCGATCTCGGTCAAGGGCCGGGAAGGGCTCGACCTCGAGGACGCCTGGTCCGATGGGGCTGTCGCGTATCAGGGCGTCACGACGGCGGGCTTCCCGAACCTCTTCATGCTCTACGGACCGAACACCAACCAGGGGTCGCTGATCACGATGATCGAGTGGGAGGTCGACCACGCGATCGAGCACATCCAGCGGATCGTCGCGGAGAACCTCGCCTGGATCGACGTGCGGGCGGATCTCCAGGCCGAGTACAACGAGCAGATCCAGAAGGATATCGAGGCGGTCGAGCCCTGGGCCGACGGCTGCAACAACTACTACCGCCACTCGAGTGGGCGTGTCGTGACCCAGTGGCCCAAGCGGATGTCGGACTACCGGGAGCTGATCTCGAAGATCGATCCCGACGCCTACGAGACGGGGAAGCGCTAGCGCTGCGCCCGTCGCGGAGCCAGGGAGGAGCGCCCATGCCCATCGATCCGGGTCCCCACGATCTCGACCGCGTTCGCCCGATTCTCGGGCCCGACGGGAACGCGACCCTCAAGGAGGCCTCGCCGCGCTTCTACGAGGAGCTCCCCGGCGAGTTTCCGACGTTCAAGGGACATCATCTCATCCAGAAATTCGACTTCGATTCGCCCTGGCCGACCTGGGAGATGCACCCGGAGGCCGACGAGTTCGTGTACCTCCTGTCGGGAGACGTATCGTTCCGGGTGAAGGCGCCCGGCCAGCCCGAGGTCCGGATCCGCGTCTCGAAGCCCGGGTGTTACGTGATGGTGCCGCGCGGGCATTGGCATACCGCGGAGCCCCTGCAGCCGACGTCGATGCTCTTCGTCACGGCCGGCGAGGGCACCCGCAACGAGACCCTGCCCCCCGAGTAGGGCCCCGGCCGCGCGCCGAAGGCCGCTCGAAGGCGAACCAGAGGAGCGGCTGGTGACGAGCGACGACTACGAACACATGGGGGCGTTCTACCTGGGACGTCCGGTGGATGCCGAGACCGGCGAGACGCTCGAGGCCCCGCTCCTCTACGACTCCAAGGATCTCACGACCCACGCCGTGCTCCTCGGGATGACCGGGAGCGGCAAGACGGGTCTCGCGATCTCGCTCCTCGAAGAGGCGCTGATCGACGGCGTTCCGGTCATCGCGATCGATCCCAAGGGCGACCTGGGCAACCTCATGCTCACGTTCCCGGATCTCGCGCCGGCGGACTTCCGCCCCTGGATCGACGAGGCCGCGGCGGCCCGTGCCGGCGAGACCCCCGACGCCTTTGCGGCGAAGCAGGCGGAGGCCTGGCGATCGGGGCTCGCGGAGTGGGGCCAGTCGCCGGATCGCATCGCGCGGTTCGAGGCCGCGGGCGAGCGCGTTCTGTTCACGCCCGGCAGCCGGGCGGGCACACCGCTTTCGATGCTGCGCGCGCTCGACGCTCCGCCGGCGGAACTCCTCGAGGACGAGGAGGCCTTTCGCGAGCGGGTCGAAGCGAGCGTGGCGGGGCTGCTCGGCCTGCTCGGGGTCGTCGCCGACCCGCTCCAGAGTCGGGAGTCGATCCTGCTCTCGACGCTGGTCGATCGTGCCTGGCGCGACGGGCAGTCCCTCGACCTGGTCTCGCTGATCCAGCAGATCCAGAAGCCGCCGGTCGAGCGCGTCGGGGTCATGGAGATCGAGACGTTCTTCCCGGCGGCGGATCGCATGGGCCTCGCGATGCGACTCAACAACCTGCTCGCTTCGCCGAGCTATGCGGCCTGGATGGAGGGGCAGCCGATGGACGTGTCGGCGCTCCTTCGGACCGCCGACGGTCGACCGCGGCTCTCCATCGTCTCGATCGCCCACCTCGGCGAGGCCGAGCGGATGTTCGTCGTGACGCGGCTGCTGAGCGAGATCGTGTCCTGGATGCGGACCCGGTCCGGCTCGCCTTCCCTGCGTGCGCTCGTCTACATGGACGAGGTCTTCGGCTACTTCCCGCCGACGGAGAACCCTCCCTGCAAACGACCGATGCTCACGCTCCTCAAGCAGGCGCGGGCCTACGGGGTGGGCTGCGTGCTGGCGACCCAGAACCCGGTCGATCTCGACTACAAGGGCCTGTCCAACTGCGGCACCTGGTTCCTCGGCCGGCTGCAGACCGAGCGTGACAAGGCCCGGGTCATCGACGGCCTCGAGACCGTCGCGAGCGGGGTCGCCGGACGCATGGACCGGGCGACCCTCGACCGGACCCTCTCCGGTCTCGCGCCCCGGACCTTCGTGGTGAACAACGTCCACGAGGACGAGCCGGTCCTGATGCGCTCGCGCTGGGCGCTCTCCTATCTCGCCGGGCCGCTCTCCCGCGCACAGATCAAGCAGCTGGGTGAGGCGCAGCCCGACCCGACGCCGGCGCCCGTGGCGGCGGCGGTCGCGGCCGCTGCGGCGACGTCCGTGCCCGACGGCGAGTCGCCGTCCGCGCGGGCGGTGCTGCCCGCGGCGGCGAACGAGTCTGTGCTGCCGATCGCCGGGACGATCGCTGCAGGGGAGCGCGTCGTCTATCGCCCGGTCCTGCTCGCGCGGGTCTCGTCCCACTACGCGAACGCGCGCGCCGGCGTCGACGAATGGACGAAGGTCGTCCTGGCCGCCCCCCTGTCGGAGGATCTCGACGGCGCGCCGTGGGAGGGCGCCGACCGGCTGGCGGCCTGGCCGACGCTCGACGAGACGCCGCGTGCGGACGCGGCCTTCGGGGCGGTTCCCGCCGCGGCAGAGCGGGAGAAGACCTGGGCGCGCTGGGCTGCGCAGGCGAAGACCGCGGTCTATCGCGACCATCCGCTCGAGCTGCTGAAGTCGAAGAAGCCGAAGGCGATCTCGGCGATCGGCGAGAGTGAAGGGGCCTTCCTCGGTCGTCTGGCGGAGCTTCGACGGGAAGCCCGGGAGGTCGAGCTCGAGAAGCTCCGCAAGCGCTACGCGCCGAAGCTCGCCCGCATGCAGGAGAAGCTCGATCGCGCCCTCGAGCGCGTCGACCGAGAAGAGGAGCAGTGGAAGGACCGTCGGACCCAGACGGTCGTGTCCGGACTCGCGACGGTCGTCGGCGCGCTCTTCGGACGGAAGCTCGCGAGCGTCGGCAACATCCGGCGCGCGGCCAGCACGGCGAAGAACGTGAGCCGCACCCAGCGCGAGCACGGCGACATCGCCCGCGCCGAGGCGCGCGTCGAGGAGTATCAGCAGGAGCTCGCGGATCTCGACGCGGAGTTCCGGGAGGCCCTCGCCGAGGCGGAGGATCGGGCCGCGGACTTCGCGCCCGAGGTCGAGACGCTGCGCGTCAACACGAAGAAGGCGGACCTCGACGTCGAGCGGCTCGCGCTCGTCTGGGTGCCCTTCCGGAAGTCGAACGACGGGTTCCCCGAGCCGCTCGCGCAGCTGGAGAAGGCCGAGTGAGTCCGCGTCTCCGCCGAGCGCTCCTCGGCGCCCTCGCGGCGATCGCGCTGGCGATCGCGCAGCAGGCCGGATGGATCGCCGGCGACTCGCCCGCCGGCTCCGCGGCGCCGGTCGCCGTCGCACCGGGCACCGGTGCGGACAACGCGGCCCTCGAACGCGCGATCGACGCGCGCGCGTCGGGAGTCATGATGACCGTCGAAGCGCGCGTCGTGAAGCTCCTGCCCGACGATCTCGACGGGTCGCGTCACCAGCGCTTCCTGCTCGACGTCGGGCGGGGGCGCACGGTCCTCGTCGCCCACAACATCGACCTCGCCGAGCGGGTGCCGCTCGGACGCGACGACACGGTCCGGTTGCGGGGGCAGTTCGAGTGGAACGACAAGGGCGGCGTGCTCCACTGGACCCACCACGATCCGCGCGGCCGTCATCCCGGCGGTTGGATCGAACACGCCGGTCGGCGATTCGAGTAGCGCCGAAGGGCAAGCGGCCCGCCGGAGCTCCGACGGGCCGCTTTCGAATCGAGCGATCGCACGGGGTGCGCGGTCGCGTCAGTTCTTCATCGTGTATTCCGGCACGGCGTACCCGGCCCGGGTCAAGGCCGTGACGACGTCGTCGATCGAGAGCTTCTCGTCGTCGAAGGTCACGCTCACGGTGTGCTGGTTCATGTCGGTTTCCACCGACGTCACGCCGAGCTTCTGGACGGCCGCACGGGCCACCGCGGACGAACCGCCTCAGGTGACGCCCGGCGTCTCGAGCACGTACGAGACGTCGGCGGCCGCCGCCGTCCCCGCGAAGGCGAGCACGCAGGCGAGGGCCAGGAAGGACTTCAGGGTCTTCATCCGATCTCCTCCGTTCTGGGGAGCAGGCGCTTCCGGAGCCTAGCTTCGAGAGCCTGCACCGACCGGAATCGGCATCCCGGGCCGGCGGCTTGATGACGCGGCTCACCCGCTTCGGCGCGATCGTTCGGGGTGCGGACGATTCGAGGTCGCGGCCGACCGGGCGGCCGACCTTTCAGGGCGCCGGCCAGGGATGGAGCGGCAAGCCCGGCGCCGGCAGGCCCTCGATGGCGCAGACGCGTCCGGGGGCCAGCTCGGTCGTGAAGATCGTCCGCCTTTCGGCGCCGCCGAAGCAGACGTTCGTCGGGTACGCGTCGTCGCCGAGCTCGACGCGGTCGACCTCCCGGCCGTCCGGGTCGAAGACGCGGATGCAGTGATCCATCGGGCAGGCGCAGTACAGCCTGCCGTCGACGTCGAAGGCGAACCCGTCGCCCGGGGACTCGCCTGGCAGCTGCTCGATCCACCAGTCGGTCTCGCCGGTCTCGCCGTCGATCCACAGCAGCCCGCGCCCTTCGACGATCAGGAGGCGGCCCTCGGGCGAGAGGGCGACGCCGTTGTCGTAGTCGAAGCCGGAGGCCAGCTGCCGCAGACCGCTCGCGAGGTCGTAGCGCCAGAAGCGTCCCTGGCCGCCTTCGCTCTCCGTGCCGCCGTGGGGCGGCGGGTCGGTGAAGTAGACCGTTCCGTCGGCGGCGACGATCAGGTCGTTCGGGGCCTGGAGGCCTTCGTGGGCGAGGGTGATCACCTCGCCGTCGGGGAAGACGCGCTGGAGGCCGGGCGGGCCGGGCGTGTACGGGATCTTCGTCGCGTCGAGTCCCAGCGCGTCCGCGAACTGCGTGAAGTCGATGCAGCCGTTGTTGCAGACGAGGAAGCCGCCGTCGCTCGCGAGCTGGGCGCTGTTGCCCCCGCCGAGGAACGAGACGAGCTCTTCCGTCCGGCCGCTCGCGGGATCGATGCGAAGCAGCCCGCCGGGCGAGATCCGCGAGATGACCAGCGTGCCGTCGGGGCACCAGACCGGCCCCTCGCCGAGGGGCGCCGAGTTCGTGACGACTTCGTATCGCATCCGCAGAGGATGGCTCAGCGATCGGATCGCTGCCGCTTCGATTTCGGGCGCCTTCGCGATCGAGGTCGTCGCCGGCCCGCGCTCTGTTAGCGTAGAAGCGAACGAGCGCTTCGCGTGCGCGCTTTCGGGAGGGGATCCAGGTGGCGAGAGGAGCAGGGGCTGGACGGTTCGAGGGGCGTGTGGCGATCGTGACCGGCGCCTCCTACGACCCGAGCATCGGCCGCGCCACGGCGGCGGCGCTGGCGCGGGAAGGCGCTTCGGTCGTGATCAACGGACGCCGGGAAGCGCCGCTCGTCGAGACGGAGGCGGCGCTGCGCGACGAGGGGCTCGAGGTCCGGGCGCTGCGGGGCGATGCCGAGGACGAGGGCTTCTGCGCCGAGCTCGCCGCGGCCGCGAACGACGCCTACGGCTCTATCGACCTCGTCGTGCCGACCGTCGGTGGCATCCGCGAGCTCGCGCCACCGCGCACGATCGACCGCGAGGCGCTCCGGGACACGCTCGAGCTCAACACCTGGGGCCCGCTGGCGCTGACCCAGGCGGCGCTCGCCCACGGGCTCTCCGAGGGCGGCGCGATCGTGTACGTGTCGAGCGGGACCGTCTACAAGACGACGCCGATCATGATGGCCTACGCGGCGGCGAAGTCGGCGCTGAACGCGATGACCCGGACGATCGCGCGGGATCTCTCCGAGCTCGGGATCCGGGTGAACGCGGTCGCGCCGGGCTTCACGAAGACGGCGGGGACCGAGGATCTGTGGGGCGAGGACGATGGCGCCGGGGCGGCCGCGAGTCTTCCCGTCGGACGGCTCACCGAAGCGACGGACATCGCGCATGCGATCCTCTTCCTGCTGTCGGACGAGGCGCGACAGATCACGGGGCAGATCCTCGACGTCGACGGCGGCAACCACCTGATGGGGGGCGGCGCCACGCCGATGGCGAATCGGACGTCGCGGGAGAGCACGTAGAGGATGTTCTACCTGCGATGGCCGAGTGACGAGCGCGTTCGTGCGGCGCTTCAACCGCTCGCGGAGGCGCGGGTCACCCATCCGCACGAAGGGGTGGCGCGGTCCGATCTCTTCGAGGCCCCCGCCGGCTTCGTCCTCGATCGCTACGGCGAAGCGCTCGGCCGGGGCGAAGGGGTCTTCGAGGCCGCTTGCCGGGCGCTCATGGACTTCGGCAACTATCCCGCCTCGTTCACCCGGGTCGTTCGCCTCGAAGAGACCTTCGCGCCCGGGACCGTCTTCGGGACCGTCGCTGCCCATTTCGGTTTCGCCTCGATGAACCCCTGCCGGATCACCTCCGTGATCGACGACGCGGACGCGCACCGCTTCGGGTTCTGTCTGGGGACGCTGCCGGGACACGCCGCGAAGGGGGAGGAGCGCTTCCTCGTGTCGACCGATCCCCGGACCGGCGAGGTCCGGTACGAGGTCCAGGCGATCTCCCGGCCGGCGGTCTTCCTGGCCCACCTCGGGCGCCCCGCGATGCGCCGGGTGCAGGCCCGCTTCCGGGCGGAGTCCTGCGCGTCGATGCAGCGATTGGCGAAGGCGGGCTAAAGCGGCGATCGTCGGCGGGCCAGGAGGACACGAGCCATGCCCGACGCGGTCGACTATTTCCGGATCCAGAACCTGCTCCACCTCTACTCCGAGGCCGTCGATCGGGGCGCCTTCGACGAGGTCGGCGAGCTCTTCCGCCACGCCGACGTCTACTTCCCCGGCGAAGACGCGCCCTCGGTGAAGGCGGGAAGCGGCGACTTCGGCGCCCATCTGGCGAAGTGGACGAGGCGCTTCGACGAGACCGGCGGCACGCCGCGGACGCGTCACCTCTGCACGAACCTGATCATCGAGTTCGACGACGACACCCATGCCCGGACGCGGACGTACTTCGTCGTCTTCCAGGGGACGGACACGCTGCCGCTCCAGCCGATCATCACCGGCGGCTACCACGACCGGCTGGAGAAGGTCGACGGCGACTGGCGCTTCACGGAGCGCAGGGAGCTCGTGGGCGAGACCGGCGATCTGTCGGCGCACCTGCTGCAGAGCTACGCGGGGCCCACGGGAGAATGAGGACGGCGAGGTCGAAGGCGCCGCGGTAGGTTCACGGCATGGCCGAGGGCACGCTCACGCCGAACGATCCGGAGACCCCCACCTGGGGCTGGAAGCTCGACTTCGGGATGCTGAAGGAGGCGGGCGAGATCCGGAAGCGCGACCCGAAGGCGTTCCGGGGCGCGGTGCTCACGTTCTTCGGCTTCGGCGGTCGCGACGACGGCTGGATCCTGCGGACGATGCGCGCGCATCCGACCGGCGCCGCGATCCTGCGCGAGCGTCGGCCCCTACCGCCCGGGATCCTCGAGCCCTCGCTCCTGGCGGACCTGCCCGAGGGCAGCCTCGGTCGCGCCTACTACGAGCACTGCCGCCACAACGACCTCGACCCGAAGGTGATCTCCGAGGAGAGCGAGAAGGTCGCCGCGGAGATCCCGGCGACGCCGGAGCACCGCTACGTCTACAACCGGACCCGCGACAGCCACGACTTCTGGCACGTGCTGACCGGCTACGGGATCGACATGGCCGGCGAGGCGGGGATCATCGCGTGGACCTACGGGATGATCCGCAACAAGGCGTATCTCCTGATCTGCCTGCTCAACGCGACGATGTGTACCCTGCGCGGCCGGCCCGACGTCTTCCGCACGGTCTGGCAGGGCTACCGGTACGGCCGGCGCTCGCCCCAGCTTCTCGCCGTCGACTGGGAGGCCTTCCTCGCGCGGCCCCTCGAGGACGTCCGCGCCGAGCTCGGGCTCGAGCGGCGGCCCGACTACGCGATCTTCCACATGGCCGACGCGCCCGGCGCACCGGACGAGCTCCCGCCGCCGTCCGAAGCCTAGGCCGTCGACGTCGCCTTCGACGCACGGCTGCGCGCGTCAGCCCGGCAGCTTCTCGAAGGTGGGGATGCCCTCGGGCACGGCGTGGTAGGGCTGGGCGTCGCACGTGTAGATCGCCATCCCGGGGCCGTCGAAGTTCGACCGGTCGTCGAGGGTCCCGGCCTTGATCAGCACCATGCCCGGCATCGCGATCGACGTGATGTGGGTTCCGCAGTTCGGGCAGAACTGACGGGTCACCGGACTCTCGAGGTCGTCGCGACGGAAGTCCTTGAGCGCGCCCTGCGTGATCGCGAATCCGTCCTCGGGGACGGCGAAGGTCAGGAGCGAGTCGCCGCCCGTGACGTACTGGCACTCGCGACAGAAGCACTGGATCTTCATCCCGATCTCGCCGGTGATCTCGTATCGGACCTGCTTGCAGTAGCAGCCGCCTTCGATGCTCATGGAGGGTCCTCCGGTCGCGCCGCGCGCGGTGGGACGGGGGCGTCAGTTGCTCCGCATTCCGCCCGCGATCGCGTAGTCCTCGCCGGTCACGTACGAGGAGGCGTCGCTCGCCAGGTAGAGCGTGAGTCCGACGATCTCGTCGGGATCCGCCACGCGCTTCATGAGCGTCGCTTCGGCGGAGCGGTCGATGAAGCCTTCGTCGTACTTCGCCGTCCCCTTCATCATCTCGGTGAGGAAGGGGCCCGGGGAGATCGCGTTCACGCGCACGCCGAGGGAGACCCACTCGGCGGCCATGGTCTTCGTGAAGTTGAGGAGCGCGGCCTTGAGGCCGGTATAGGTCCCGACGCCGGGCCCGGCGGCATAGGCGCCGAGGGTCGCGACGTTGATGATGCTTCCCCCGCCGGCTTCGCCCATGCGCGGGGCGCAGAGCGCGGCCAGCCGGATCGGGCCCTTCAGGTTCACGTTGCAGAGCTTGTCGAAGTAGGCCTCGCTGATCTCGGTGACCGGCGTCAGCGCGGGGTTGATCCCGGCGTTGTTCACCAGCACGTCGATCCGGCCGAGCTCGTCGTAGACGCGGTCGACGAGGGCGGGCAGCGCGTCCCATTCGCCGAGGTGGCACGCGATCGGCAGCGCGCGCCGCCCGGTCGCTTCCTCGACCTCCTTCGCGACCTGGTCGCAGAGATCCTGCTTGCGGCTCACGACGACGACGTCGCTGCCGGCCTCCGCGAGGCCCTGGACCATCGCGCGGCCGAGGCCCTTGGTGGCGCCGGTGACGAGGCTGACTCGGCCGGTGAGATCGAAGCGGTCGGACACGGGACTTCCTTTCGGGTGGAAGACCGATCCTAACGGAGCACGTGATGCGGCGCCTGCGACGTGTGGCCGCCGCCGGTCCTCAGATCCGGAGCTCGACGATGTCCTCGTCCGAGAGCTTGCGGTCGGCGATCCCGGCGAAGCCGTCCCCGCCCGTGTAGCTCTCCTCGCCGACGAGCAGCCCCGCCTCGCGGTCGACCGGCCAGACGATCCCCATCCGCGCCTCGTAGAGGTAGTAGGCCTGGTCGTCGTCGACGTCGATGCCCTGGGCCGTGAGGGCGTAGCCGGGATAGGCCATGCGCATCACGCCCTCGGTCACCACGCAGTCGCGATCGGCGATCACGCGCTGGCAGTCGAGCTCGAGGCGGTGGGCGCCGCTCTGGACGATCGTCAGGTCGTAGAACCGGCGGACGGCATCCTTGCTGCCGTCGGGATTCATGATCTCCGTGTGGGGATCGTCGTGCATCACGTACTTCGGCTTGTCGACGAGGGTCGCCACGACGCCCTCGATGTCCGCCTTCGCCTCGCACTTCATGTGCTCGAGGACGAGCTCGAGGTTGCGCCGGACGATCGGGTCCTCTTCCTCGGCGAGACGCTGCTCGACGAGACGCCACGTGTTGTTGGGATCGAGCCTGGGCTTCGACATCGGCAGTTCTCCTCCTGGGTGTCGTCCCAGGATAGACCCCGCCGAGATCCCGGCTAGCGGCTCTTCGGGAGGCCCAGCTCCACCTCGGCGACCAGGCTCCGCAGGATCTCGACCGTGCCGCCGTAGATCGTATTGACCGGGGTCTGACGGAAGGCCTCGTCGAAGTTGCCGCCGGCGAGGGCGCCGTCCTCGTCCTCCTTGAGGAGGCCCGCCGGGCCGACGAGATCCATCCAACGCTGCGCGTCGTCGAGATACGAAGTGCCCGAGAAGGACTTCGTCATCGCGCCCTTGCCGCCGAGGTCCTTGCCCTCCGCGGTCAGCCAGGTCGAGCGGTGGCGGAGGAGGCGCGAGACCTCGGCGTGGATCGCCGTCTGGCCGAGCTGCTCCTTGATCCGCGCGTCGTCGAAGGGGCGCTGGCCGTCCGGGCCGGCCTGGAGCGACCAGGCGCCGGCCTGCTGGATGAAGCGCTCCTGGAGGTCGGCATAGCCCATCGCCTGCTCGAGCCCGAGGGCGAAGCGAACGACGCTCCATCCCTTGTCGACCTCGCCGACGCGATTGACGTCGGGGACGCGCACGTCCGTGAGGGACACGCCGTTGCTGCGCTCGCCGCCCATCGTGTGGATCCCCGTGACCTCGACGCCCTCGACGTCGGTCGGGACGAGGAAGATCGTGAGACCGCGGTGCGGTCGATCCTGGGTGCTCGTGCGGGTCAGCATGAAGATGTACTGGGCCGTGTGGGCCGTGGTGGTCCACATCTTCTCGCCGTTGATCAGCCAGTCGTCGCCGTCGCGGGTCGCCATCGTGCGCGCTCCGGCCACGTCGGAGCCCGAGCCCGGCTCGGAGTAGCCGAGGGCGAAGGCGATCTCGCCGTTCGCGATCTTCGGGACGAAGTGCTCGCGGTGGTAATCCGTGCCCATCGCCATCAGGGTGTGGCCGATGAAGCCGTTGTTGAGGAGCCCGATCCAGGGGAAGCCCGCCTTGCAGAGCTCCCAGTAGAGGGTCAGGATCTCGTAGGGGTCGCGACCTCCGCCGCCGTACTCCTTCGGCCAGCCGGCGGAGACCCAGCCCGCCGCGGCGAGCTTGCGGTAGAGCTCCCAGTCGTGGCCGCCGCCGTCTTCGGCGGCTTCCTTGCGGTCTTCCTCGCTGAAGTTCTCCGCGAGGAACGCGCGGATCTCCTGCTTGACTTCTTCCGCCTTCTCTCCGAGTCGGAAATCCATTACTGCGCACCTCCGAGGAGCGACGTGGCCTCGCCGCTTCCGTCGCGATCGAAGCAGCGCTCCGCGACGGTCTGGAGCTCTTCGGAAGCCCCGCCCGCGATCGACGACAGGGCGCGTGCGCGGCGGTAGAAGAGCTGGATGTCGTATTCGTTCGAGAACCCGTACCCGCCGTGGGTGTGGAGCGCTATGTCGGCGTTCCGGATCGCCGTCTGCGAGCCCCAGGCGAACGCCATCGAGCAGAGCATCTCGAAGCGGTCGGGATCCTCGGTGTCCGCCCAGGCCGCCTCGTGGCAGAGGAGCTCGGCGCCGTCCGTGCGGATCGCGCACTCGGCCAGGGGATGGGCGATCGCCTGGAAGCCGCCGATCGGGACGCCGAACTGGATGCGTTCGCGGGCGTAGTCGGCGCCGATCTCGAGGGCGCGCTGGGCGATGCCCGTCAGCCAGAAGCCGGCGAGCAGCTTCCACTCGGCGTCGGCGCGGCGCATCGCCGCCACGGCCTCGTCGCCGCTCGCGAGCACCCGGGCGTCGCTCGAGGCGTCGAGGTTCCAATGGGCGAGGGCGCCCGAGCCGATGTCCTGGACGCGGTCGGAGCGACGGGCCTTGCCGTTCTCGGCGACGAAGAGTGTGTCGCCGTCGAGTCCCACGACCGCCTCCGCGATCGTGCCGAAGGGGATCAGGGTCCGGCCGCCTTCGGTCGTCGAGGTGCCGAGCACGGCGTTCGGCCGGGGCAGGGCGATCGACGCGGCGGGCTCCCCCTCGGCGAGGCGCGCGAGGAGGGCGTCCTCCGGCGCGATCCGCGCGAGCAGGCGCCCGACCGCGGCCACCTCGAGGAAGGGCACCGGCGCGAGCGCGCGACCGGAGAGATTCGCGACCAGCCCGAGGTCGAGCAGCGACATCTCGAGGCCGCCCGCCGCTTCGGGCAGGCCCATCGCGTTCGCGCCGAGCTCGCAGTACTGCGCCCAGAGCGACTCCGAGTAGCCGGTGTCCTCGTGGTCACGCACGTGGGTCGTCGGACATTCCTTCTCGAGCATCTCGGAGAAGGTGTCGACGAGGATCTGTTGGGATTCGTCGAGGGAGAGATCCATGGCTTCTTTCTCGTTGGGCTTTTCAGGAAGGGGGGCGCCCGCTGGCGGACTCTAGCCCCGGTCGCGGCCGTTGATGACCTCGAAGCGGGGGACCGGGCCCTGGCCCGGGAGATCCTCGAAGCGGACCTCGACCGCCTGTCCGATCGCGATCGTGTCGGGGTCGGCGTCGAGCAGGTCACAGACCATCCGGACGCCCTCTTCGAGCTCGATCGTCGCGATCACGTAGGGGACGTGGTCCTTCCAGGCCGGGTGGAAGGCGCGATGCGAAACGGTATAGGAATGCACGTGGCCGCGCCCGGAGACCGTCTGCCAGTCGGAATCGGGGGCATGGCAGGCCGGGCAGCGCAGCTGGGGGTAGTGGCGGAGCAGGCCGCAGGCCGTGCAGCGCTGGATCGCGAGGCGACCCTCGGCGATCGCGTCCCAGAAGCCCTGGCTGATCTCCGTCTTCGGGATCGGCGGGCGCTGCGGGGTCTCGTCGGAGGGGCTCATCGGGCGTCTCCCAGGATCAGCGCGGCCCCCTCGTGGAAGTCGCCCTCCCCGGTGACCAGGACGCGCTCGCAGTCGGGGACCTGCCGGGCGGGCTCGACCTCACGGCGGAGCTGCCGGACCGCCTCGCTCAAGAGGTTCGCCCCGGAGCAGTGTCCCTCCGAGAGCAGTCCCCCCGAGGTATTCACGGGCAGGGCGCCCCCGAGCGCGATCCGTCCGTCCCGCACGAACCCGCCGCCCTCGCCGGGTGCGCAGAAGCCGCAGGCCTCGAGGCTCGCCAGCACGATCCAGGTGAAGCCGTCGTAGATCTGCGCGCAGTCGATCTCGTCCGGGCCGAGGCCCGCCATGGCGTAGGCGCGCTCCGCCGCGCGCTCGAGGCCCTCGATCCGGGTCAGGTCCCGCTTCTGCGTGATCGAGGTCGGCGGGTCGCCGTGCCCCTCGCCGACGCCGAGGATCGGGACGCCCGACTTCGGCGCGTCCTTCGCCCGCTCGGCGCTCGTGATCACGATCGCCGTCGCGCCGTCGGTCTCGAGGGAGCAGTCGAAGAGGCGGAGCGGGTCGGAGATGAACGGCGACGCCTGGTGCTGCTCCAGGGTCATCGTCTTCTCGTGCATGAGCGCCCGCGGGTTCAGGTTCGCGTGGCCGCGCACGGCGACGGCGATGTGCCCGAAGTCCTCGCTGGTCGTTCCGTACTCGTGCATGTGCCGTCGCGCCGCCTGGGCGAACCACTGCGCGGCGACGGTGTTGCCGAAGGGGCGCTCGAACTCGTCGATCTGACGCATGACCGGGTGGGGCGCGATCGCGCCTTCGCTGGTCTTGGAGACGCGCTGGGCGGAGTAGCCGCGGCGGCCGGCGACGAGCAGCACGTTCGTCGCGACCCCCGCGGCGACGGCGAGGGCGGCGCTCTGGATCGCGGAGACGAAGCTCGCGCCACCGGTCCGGATCGTCGACGAGAAGGCGAGGTTCGGCAGGCCGAGCTCGAGGATGAAATCCTCGGCGATCGTCCCCGCGAGCTCGTTCGGCATGACGCCGTCGATGTCTTCGGGCGTGAGGCCGGCGTCGGCGATCGCTTCGTGAGCCGCCTCGAGGTGGAGGCCGAGGGTGGTGAGGTCGGTGCCGCGGGTGAACGGGGTCTGGCCGATTCCGACGATCGCGGTCTTGTCGCGAAGGGACGCGAGGGAGGTCATGTCGAACCCTGGGAATGTGGGGCGCCGAGCATACCGGATTCGACGGCGCCGGGTTCCCGGGTCACCATGCGGGAGCGGGACGCGTCGAGCGTCCGAGGAGGATGTGCGTGCGCGTCGGAATCTTCGTTTCGGAGACATGGGGGCCGGGATCGACGGTCGGCGAGATCCGGGATCGCGCGGTGCGCGCCGAAGCCCTGGGCTTCGTGAGCGCGTGGGTGCCGTACCTGCCGTGGGCGCCGGACGCGATGGCGGCGATGCAGGTCGCCGGGCAGGCGACGTCGCGGATCGAGCTGGGCTCGGCGGTGATTCCGACCTTATTCTTCCATCCGCTCGCGATGGCGCGGCAGGCGGCGACGGTCCAGGCGGCCATCGGGCGTCCGGTCCATCTCGGAATCGGCTGCTCGAATCCTGCGATCGTCGCGATGCACGGCTTACCCTTCGAACGCCCGGCCCGCCACGTGCAGGAGTACCTGCAGATCCTGAACGCGGCGTTCGAGGTCGGGGCGAAGCCTGCGGGCGTGCGGGAGCAGGCCGGGCTCGTGCAGCACGCGGGCGAGATCTTCGAGCTCGGCTCGATCTACGGCACGCCGGGGGCGGACGCGATGGGCTCGGTCCTCGTGGGCGCGATCGGTCCGAAGATGCTCGAGGTGACCGGGACCTTCGCCGACGGCGTGATCGGGACCTGGTGCGACGAGGGCGCGATCGAGCGGCACGTCGCGCCGCCGGTCCGCACGGCGGCGAAGGCCGCGGGGCGCCCGGCGCCCGCGATCGCGAGCGTCATCGCGACGGCGATCGTGCCGAAGTCGCGAGCGAACGAGGCGCGGGAGGCCGCTCAGGCGGAGTTCGGCTTCTACGAGCAGAACATGCCCTACAAGCGGGTGATCGACGCCGGAGATGCGGCGCGGATCGCCGAAGTGGCCGTGATCGGCGACGAGGAGGAGGTCGCCCGCCGACTGCGAGCCTACCGGGAGGCGGGGCTCACCGACTTCCTGGCGGCGCCCTACGCCGTCGCCGGCGCGACCTGGGAATCGACCGCGGAGAAGCTCGCCGCGATCGAACTCTGACGCCGCGCGATCTCACGACGTCCGCCGCTTCGACTAACGCGGGTCTTCGGGCGCCGGACGGAGCGCCTCCATCCGGACCCAGCCCGAGCGTCCGGCCATTCCCTCCTCGCACCCGTCGAGTCGCCAGACGCGGAGCCAACCCGCCTCGCGTTCGAGGACGCGGAGCCGGCATCGGGCCCCGAGGCGCCCGACTTCCGGCCATTCGTGCCCGGCGCCGAGGTGGATCCGGGTCGTCGCGCGATCGACCTCGGCGATCTCCCACTCGGGCGCGACGTCCGTCTGGCCGAGGCGCGCGATTCCGGCGACGCACACGACGAGCGCGAGGGACGCGAGCGTGGGAACGACTGCCCGGCGCCACTGCGGAGGCTGCGCGATCGCGCCGGGCTGAACGAGGACGAGCTGCGGGCGCGGCGTCTCCCGAGGCCAGTCCCGGTAGACCCAGCCCGCTGCGGCGAGCCAGCCGATGCCGGTCCAGCCGAGGCCCAGATTGAGGGACAGGATCGTGTTCGCGCTGCGGTGCTCGATGCTCTCCGCCAGCACCCAGGGGGCCAGGTAGAACAGGAAGAGCAGCAGGAAGAGGTATTCCATCGCGAAGACCGTCGGGCGCGGCGAGCGGAGGAAGAGGCGTGAATGGAGGGGAGAGGGGGGCGGGCGGACCCGCGGGCGGGCGCCTAGCTCGTGCCCGGTCCCGCCTCCGGCATCTGCAGGAACTCGATCAGGAGCGGATCCCCTTCGCGTTCGAGGTAGGCGAAGATCGTGTCCTCGGTGAAGCGCTTGTACCAGATCGGCCGGTAGCCGAGGGGCGCGACCTTCTCGACCCAGGCGTCGGTGTCCTCGACGCGGTACCGCAGGTGGTGCATTCCCTCGCGGCCGGCCTCGATGAACTCGCGGTGGGGACTGTGGCCGTCCTTCCACTCGATGAACTCGATCTCGAGGTCACCGGAATGCCCGAAGAGGATCGACAGGGTGACGTCCTCCTTGCGACCCCGGTAGTCGGCGTCCCGGACGGAGCCGTCCATCTCGCGCCAGGGTCCGAAGAGCGCGCTGTAGCGCTCCTTGGTCTCTTCGATCGAGCGGACGACGAATCCGACCTGGTCGATCGGCGGGAGGCCGAGGGTTTCGAGATCGGCGGGGGCTTCGGGGGAGGACATGGCGTGCCTTTCGCGGAGGGACGAGCGAGCTCGTGGGCTAGGGGCGGAACGTGACCGGCATCGCCGAGTAGCCCTTCACGAACTCGGTCGCGTAGGTCTCGAGGCCGGTCGTGTCGACTTCGTAGTTCGGGAAGCGCTTCAGGATCTCGTTGATCGCGAGCTCGCCTTCCTTCCGGGCGACGTGCAGGCCGATGCAGGCGTGGTGGCCGTGCGAGAAGCCCAGGGAGCGCGGCGGATTCCGCTTCATGTCGAACTTCTCGGGGTCCGGGAACTCGCGGTCGTCGCGATTCGCGGCGGTGTAGAGAAGGACGATCACCTGGCCTTCGTCGATCGTGACGCCGTGGCGCTCGACGGGCTTCGTCACGAGCCGGCACATGTTCTGGGTCGGCATGTCGATCCGGACGGCCTCGTTGAAGGCGGGGACGGCGAGGTCGGGGTTGCCCGCGAGCTCGGCGCGCTGATCCGGGTTCTCCTGCAGACGAAGCATCAGGTTCGCGAGCACTTTGGGCAGGGTGTCGGTTCCGCCGATCAGCAAGAGCGACAGGTGGGAGCCGATCGCGTCGTCGTCGAGCGCGCCGCCGTCGAGATCCCGGTACTCGCGCAGGACGGTGATCGCGTTCGGCTCGGCCGGCGGCTTCGCGCGCTGCTCGGCGGAGATCCGGCGCAGGTAGTCGTTCATCTCGCCCATCGCGGCCAGGCCGTCCTCGGTCATCCCCGAGTGGCCCGGCTCGCGTCGGAAGAAGCGTCCGACGACGTCCCGGAGATAGTCGCCGTCTTCCTCGGGCAGACCGATCACCTTGCAGCCGACGTTCATCGCGAGCGGCTGCGCGAAGTCCTCCACGAACTCGTGCGGGCCACCGTCGGCGAAGGGCTCGAGCAGCCCGTCGATCACGCCCTCGATCCAGGGGGCGAGGGCGCGGACCTTGGCGGGCATGAAGTGCTTGCGCAGGCCGCCGCGCAGCCGCGAGTGCTCCGGCGGATCCATGTTGTTGAGGAGCGGGAGGACCGGCTGCACGCGCGTGAGCAGGTGGGCGTTCGTGGCGCCCCGGGCGTTGGAGACGAAGTCCCCTGCGCAGGCCCACCAGACGTCCTCGAAGCGCGAGAGCGCGAAGGCGTCGTAGGCCTCAAGGTAGTGGACCGGAGATTCGTCGCGGAGTCGCTTGTAGATCCCGTGGTTGTCGCCATGGATCACGTCGTCGGAGAAAGGGTCGTATTGAACGGTCATGGAGCTCCTCTGGGCGAAAGCGTACGGCCCTCGGAGGAGAGCGTCGAGGGAGTCGCGCGACGGAACGCCGGGAAGCCGCCGGCGTCGGCGCTACCGTACGCGCCTCGACGATCCCAGGAGACCGCATGTCCGACCCCCGCCTCGACCCCCGCCTTCGCCCCCTGCTGTCCCGGATGACCGGGGGCTTCGGCGGCGACGTGAAGGACCGCGACGAGCTGATCGCCCGGATGAACAGCGAAGAGGCGCGCGAGGGCGCGGCCGCATTCCGGGCCTTCCTGGATCTCTGCGACACGGAGGACGTCGCGCCGTCCACGGGCCTCTCGGTCGAGACCCGTTCCTTCACGTCCTCGCCCGACGGCAATACGATCCAGGTCCAGCTGATCCGTCACGCCGACGGCGCGCCTCGCCCGGGCGTCTACTACATCCACGGCGGCGGGATGATGACGCTGTCCTGCTTCGACGGGAACTACCGGGCCTGGGGCAAGATCATCGCGGCCCAGGGCGTGAACGTCGCGATGGTCGACTTCCGCAACTGCGTCGTGCCTTCCTCGGCGCCCGAGGTCGCGCCCTTTCCGGCCGGCCTCGACGACTGCGTGTCCGGTCTCGACTGGCTGGTCGAGAACGCGGGCGACCTCGGCTTCGACCCGGAGAGGCTGATCGTCGCGGGGGAGAGCGGCGGCGGGAACCTGACCCTCGCGACCGCGCTCCGCCTGAATCGCGAGGGCCGTGCGGACACGGTCGGGGGCTTCTTTGCGCTCTGTCCCTACATCGCCGGCGAGTGGCCGCAGGAGCGCTTTCCGTCTTCGATCGAGAACAACGGCCTGCTCCTCGACCTCCACAACAACGTGGGGAAGGAGTCCTACGGGATCGAGGCCTTCGAGCGGCAGGACCCGCTCGCCTGGCCGATCTTCGCGAGCGAGGCGGACGTGCGCGGGCTCCCGCCGGTCGTGATCAGTGTGAACGAGGCGGATCCGCTCCGGGACGAGGGCATCCACTTCTACCGCCTCCTGCTCGAAGCCGGCGTCGAGGCACGCTGTCGACAGGTCATGGGGACGATCCACGGGACCGAGATCTTTCCCGTCGTGTGTCCCGAGATCAGCCGCGATACGGCGCGGGCGATCGCAGCCTTCTGCCGCGAGCCCGGGCGTTAGTCGCCCTCCTCAGGGCATCGCGAGGACCTGGACGGCGACGGGGGCCCAGGGAAGGCCGCTGGTCTCGCTCGTCTCGGTCTGCTGCAGGACGACGACGACGGTCTCCTTCGACGGGCTGATCCAGAACTGGGTGCCGAAGCGTCCGCTCCACCAGACGTCGCCCCGCGTGGAGGGCATCGGCGTCGCCGTGTCGTCCGCCACGACGCTCACGCCGAGCCCCCAGCCGAGTCCTTCGATCCCCATGTCGGCGAGGACGCCGGAGGGGACGTGGAGTCGCATCATCTCGGCGACGGTCTCCTCGCGAAGAATCCGCACGCCCTCGAGCGCCCCTTCGTTCGCCAGCATCAGGGCGAAGCGCATGTAGTCGGGCGCGGTCCCGACCATGCCTCCGCCCCCCGGCGTCCAGCCGCGTCCGTAGTGCGCATCGAAGCGGGTCTCACGGACGAGATCGCCCGCTTCGTCGTGGGTGTACATCCGCGCGAAGGGCGCGTCCGCCGGCACGTCGTCGGGAAAGCCCGTTCGCGTCATGCCGAGCGGCGCGAAGATCCGGTCGCGGAGGAAGACGTCGAAGGGCGCGCCGGCGGCGACCTCGACGACCCGCGCGAGGACGTCCGCCGACCAGCCGTAGCGCCAGCGTTCGCCCGGGCGTTCGTAGAGTGGACGCGAGGCGACGTGCTCGATCCGGTCGGCCAGGGAGCCGAGTCCCGGATCCTCGATGTCGGGGGAGCGCCAGAGTCGATCGAGCGGGTCGTCCGTCTCGGCGTAGCCCCCGATACCCGACGTGAAGGTGAGCAGGTGCCGGATCCGGATCGGCTCGTCGAGGAAGTCGGTCTCGAAATCGCCGGCATCGTCCCGTCCGGTCACGACCATCGTGGCTTCGAAGGCCGGCACGAAGTCGGAGAGTGGCGCCTCGAGATCGAGTCGGCCTTCGTCGACCAGTACGAGCGCCGCGACGGCGGTGATGGCCTTGCTCATCGAGGCGAGGTGGAAGCGCGTGTCGAGGGTCATCGGGGTCCTGGCCTCGAGATCGGCCCAGCCGGTCGTGCGCGCGTAGACGACACGCCCGCGACGGGCGACGAGAGCGACGAAGCCGGCGCGGGCACCGCTCGTCACCCGCGCGTCGAGGACGCGGTCGAGGGCGAAGCGGCGCAGGGAGGAGAGACCGTCGCGGTCGGGCGGGCCGCCGATCGCCGGTAGCGGCGGCTCCTCGCCGCCGCAGGCGGCGAGCGCCAGGAGGACGAGCAGGGCGATGCGGACGCGCGCCCGCCTCACCGGCCCCCGTCGCCTCGCAGCCGGGCCAGGCGCTCCCGGAGCCGGCGGAGCTTCCGACGCACGCGGGTGGCCAGCGTGACCCCCGGATCGCGGTCGATCGACAGGGCCGCGAAGGCGGCCCCGATCGCTTCGATCCCTTCGTCCGGGAGCACCGCGTCCCACGCGGCAGCGTTCTCCGCGACCTGGGCTTCGCTCGAGGCGCCGACGATCGGGGCCGTCACGCCGGGCTGTGCCAGCAGCCAGGCGAGGGCGACGGAGCTCGGCGCGACGCCGAGGGCGTCCGCCGGGGGCACGAGGTGCCGTTCGATCGCTTCGCGGAGGCGCGCCTGGTTCGGCGGACCGAAGAGCGGGTCGAACTCCGCGCGCGAGCGGATCCACCGCGCGTCCTCGACGAAGCGGGCGGAGAGGGCGCCGCCTTCGAGGGGGGTGTACGCGAGCACGCCGAGCTCGGCGCCGCGTGCGGCCGGCAGCAGCGCCGCTTCGGCCCGGCGTTCCAGGAGGCTGTAGTGGAGCTGGAGCGACGCGAGCCCGCCTCCGGCCGCCGCGTCCGGAAAGCAGGCGAGGGCCGTCTCGAGCTCGTGGGGCTCGACGTTCGACACGCCGATGTGTCGGATCTTGCCCTCGTCGCGGAGCCGGTCGAGCTCGCCGAGGGCGTCTTCGAGCGGGACGCGGCGATCGGGGTGGTGGATCTGGCAGAGGTCGAGTCGGTCCGTGCGGAGCCGGGCCAGGCTCTCCTCGACGTCCCGGCGGATCGCGATCGGTCGGGAGTCACGGCGGACGGCGCGCCTTCGGCCGTCGATCTCGGTCTCGAAGAGGACCTCGCCGTGCTCGTCGTCCCAGCGGAGACCGACCTTCGAGAGGAGCTCGACGCGATCGCGCCGTCCTTCGAGTGCGCGCCCGAGGAAGGACTCGATCTCTCCGAAGTCGTAGAGAGGCGCGGTGTCGATCGAGGTCAGGCCGGCCTCGATCGCGGCATCGAGGACGCGCCGGCGGGTCGGCTCGTCCTGGCGGCTTCGGCCCATGCTCCCGTAGACGAGGGTCGAGACCTCGAGGTCCGTTTCGCCCAGCCGCGTGCGTCTCATCATCGGATCGACTCGCTTCGGGACGGTCGTCGGGCGTCGAACATCTCGGGGCCTCGGCGCAGCAGGCGCCTCCCGAGTCTATCGCGGAAGATCCGTCGGAGAGAAGCGGACGCGGGCGGGGACTGCGATACGCTTCGCCGCGCCGCACGTCGCGGCCATCGTCCCGGGAGCCGCCATGAAGACCGACTTCGCGAGTGGACGCCTGCGCGCGCGACGGGACGCGCTCGCGGAGCTGCGGGTCGCGACGATCGGGGGCGCGAACATCGAGCACGGCTACACGCTGCCCCGAGAGTTCGAGGCCGACGCGAAGTATTCCGTCCCGCCCCAGCCCCGGCAGGCAGGCGGGAGCGGCGTCAACCACGCCTGCCGACTGCTCGCGCTGGGCGTCGGCGTCCATCCCGTCCTGCCGCTCGCGAAGGCCGACCCGCTCAGCAGCGTGATCGTCGGCGCCCTCGAGGCCGCCTCGAATACCGGCGGCGCCCGGGTCCAGACCCAGGATCTCTTCGTCCGCGGAAGCGGCCTGGTCACCCCCTATACGACGATCATCCGGCAGGGGGCGTCCCGCGCCGTCCTGAACGAGTTCTCTCCCGACCTGATGTCGGCCTTTCCCGCGCACGTCGAGCGCCACCTGAAGCGCCTGGGCCGACCCGGTGGTCGGCCCGACGTGGTGCTCGTCGGGCACGTCCACGCCGATCGCAAGCGGAAGTCCCGGAACGAGATCGGCTTCGCGGGAGAGATCACCGAGCGCGTGCTCACGGCGCCGGAGCTGCGGGGGATCCCGAAGGTCGTGAACTTCGGGAGCGCCCAGTTCAAGCTCGGGACGAAGCGCTGGGCAAGGGTGCTTCGCGAGAACGTCGACGTGTTCCAGCTCGACATCGGCGAGGTTCGCCGTTTCTGCCGCGACGCCGACCTGCCGGACGGATCCCTCGCCTCGATCCTCGGCTGGTTCCGGGAGCGCTGTACCGTCGTCGTCTCCCTCGAACGCTTCGGCGCGATCGGGCAGCTCGCGGGGAGCGACCGGCCGGTCGCGGCATGGCCCTACCTGATCGAGAACGTGGCCGACTCGACCGGGGCGGGGGACGCGATGGGCGCCGGGCTCGTCGCGAGTCTGGCGCTCGACGGGTTCCGGCTGGACGGGGACGACGGACCCGAGTCGCCCTTCGCGATGGCGCTCGCCGCCGGGCGCGCCTGCGCGGCGTATGCGTGCACGACGATCGGGGGCGCGGCGAATTGCCCGGATCTCGACCGGCTGGTCGCCTTCGAGCGGAAGGGGCGGCTCCCCGATCGCGGCCGGGGGATCCAGACCGGCCTGTCCGAGCAGGAGCTCTTCCTGATCGACCGCGCCTTCGACGCCTAACGCCCGGCGCGTACGCCGCGGCGCCGCTCGAAGGCCGCGATCGCACCGAAGACCGCGATCAGGATCGCCACGAACCCGGCGAGAGTGTGGAAGGCCCGTTCGTTCGCCGCCTGGAGGATGGGTGCCTGAGCGGCCGCCGGGAGCGCGGCGAGGGTCTCCGGGCTCCCCGCGAGCTCCCGCTTGACCGCGTCGGTGATCGAGCCGAGCGCGGGCAGGACGTATTGGATCGAGAGCGCTCCGGCGACGCCCATCAGTCCGATGAAGAGCTCGCCGCCCTTCGGATAGCGCTCCGACACGTTGGCGAGCATCGTGGGCCAGAGAAAGCACACGCCGATGCCCCAGACGGTCGCGGCGAACAGGCCGGTGGCGGGAGAGTTCGCGAGAGGCAGGATCCAGAGCCCGATCACGGCGAGGACGGCGGAGCCCCAGAGCATCGCCAGGTTCGAGATGCGGTGGGCGATCGGGCCCGCGAAGTGGCGGAACACGAACATCATGGCGGAGACGTAGATCACGATCCAGGCGCCGCGGATCCCGAGCGATTTCGTGAGCGCGAAGTCGAACCACTGATTCGGGGCGAGCTCGGCGGCGGCGGTGAGCAGCATGCAGAGCCACCAGACCCCGAACATCGGATTCCGCGGGATCTCCGCGAACATCTCCCGCATGGAGACGCCGAGCGCCGCCCGCTCCGTCCGTGGGAAGGGCGTGCCCAGGTAGAGCGCCACGCAGCCGGCGGCCGGAAGCAGCACGACGGCGAACTGCGCTCGCCAGCCGACGTCGAGGGCGGCGCCCGCGAGCGCGACGAGCGTGCCGAGGATGATGCCCGCCGGCCACCAGGCGTGGACGATGTTCAGCCGGTTCGTCTTGTCTTCCGGGTGGAGCGCGGCGGTCAGCGGGTTCACGGCGGCTTCCATGAACCCCCAGCCCAGCCCGGAGAACAGGAATCCGGCCCGGATCAGCCCGGTCGCCCCTTCGCCTTCGCCGCTGACCGCGAGGCCGGTTCCCGTCGCGAAGCAGAGGGCGCAAGCCAGCAGCGCTCGCCCCATTCCGATCGCGTCGAGGAACACGCTCGCGAGGAGCAGCGTGGTCCCGAAGCCCAGGAAGGCGGTTCCGAGGAGGCTGCCGGCCAGCGTCGCCGAGCCCGGGGACAGCTCGGAGACCACGTCCGCGATGATCGCGCCGCGCAGCGCGAAGCTCGTCCCGGCGGTGAACAGGGCGAGGGACGAGAGGACGAAGATCTTCCGGCGCGGGTAGCGCTCGGGCGAGAGCGGTTCGGGCATCGGGGAAGGGTAGCCCGATGCTAAGCGAGCACGCCGCGGACGTAGGAGATCAGGAAGCCGGTGAGGAACGCCGTCACGCCGAACATCGCGGCGAGCCACAGGCGGCCGAGCGGACCGCCCGGACGATCGTCGCCGAGGTAGGCCCGGCTACGCTGGAGCAGGCAGAATCCGAGGTAGGTCGCCGGCAGGAAGAGGCCGCAGACGATGTTGGTCGGGACCGCGACCCAGACGGCGATGTCGCTCCAGTAGACGCAGCCGAGCACGCCCGGAACCGGCAGCCAGGTCGCGAACCGGTGGGCCCGGCTGCCGACGGTCACGCCTGCGAGCTCCACGGCGACGAAGCCGCAGGTCAGCATCTGGAGCGTGATCGAGGACATCGCCATCCCGAGCACGCCGAGGCCGAACACGAGCCGCCCGGTCACCGGTCCGATCGACTGGGCGAGGACCTGGGCGGCCTCGACGGGGGACAGCCGGATCCCGTCGTAGCTCGGGTCGAGGTGGAGGGTGTTCGCCGTCGCGATCACGACCAGGCTCACGGCGATTGCGTAGGGGACGAACATGCCGACGACGAGGTCGACGATCGCGAGCTCCCGGTGGTCCCGCCCCCAGCCCTTCGCGAGCAGCGTGTAGGGGTAGAGGAAGACCATGTTCACCCCGACCGCGGCGGAGAGACCGGAGAGGACGAGCGTCGCCGCCGCGATTCCGTTGCGGGTCTCCGGGATCGATGTCGGGAAGAATCCGCCGAGGAGCGCCGCGGGCTCCGGGAGGCCGGTGCGGACGACGACCCACGCGAAGCAGAGCACGATTCCCCAGACCATCACGCGCAGCAGGTGTTCGTAGGCACGGACGGCGCCGGGGGAGCGGCCGTAGAGACTGCTGACGAAGAGGGCCCAGACGAGGACGAAGAGTCCGGCGGAGAGCGGCGGAACGTCCGGGAAGCCCGCGACGTCCGCCATGTCGACCAGGACCGCGGAGGCGAGGGCGTACTGCGCGAACTGCCAGATGATCGAAGACAGCAGCGCCCCGATCGCCCAGGCCCAGGCGAAGAAGGGACCCGCGTGGTCGCGCATCGCCGGCCAGGGACGCACGCCCGTCGAGAGGGTCTGCCACGCGATCGCCGTGAGCATGACCAGGCCGAGGGCCATGCCGACCGGCGCGACCCAGAGCAGGTCGACGCCGAAGATCGCCCCGGCGAAGAGCGCGGACGAGACGGTTCCGCCGCCGAGGGTCATCGCGCTCTGGAGGTAGCCGGGGCCGAGCATCCGGAGGTAGCCCCGCATACGTGCGCCGAAGGGGCGCGCCGCGAGGCTCCGGAGCGCTGCCCGCTCCCACTGAAGGGCGCCGGGGTCGGGCGCGTTCGCGAGGCGGAGCGCCTGCCACTCGTCCGCGCCCGCGCCGGTCTCGGCGCCGGAATCCGCTCCGGCTCCGTCGTCCGCCCTGCTCAAGCGATTGACTCCCTGCGGTCCACTACACGTCGCTCGTCGGCAGGACGCTCACGCGAGCGTCTCTGCGAGCACGTCGCCGGGCAGGCGTCGCGCCTCCCAGTCGACCGGACACGCATAGCCGTAGCCACTCGACCCGGCGCATGCCAACGAGAGCGCACCGGCCTCGATCCGCAGGACGATCCGGTCTCCGCGTCGTTCGTAGAGGTCCGGATGGGCGGCGAGGGCCGCCTCGGCCTCGCGCTCGGGGAGGACGTCGAGACCGGGGAAGAAGTGGTGGCCGTTGCGTTCGCTGTGCTCGAGCCCGAGGGCCGCCACCGTCGCGAGGTCCTGCTGGAGCGGGAGCACCGGGAGATTCGTCAGGTCCTCGCTCGTCTGGAAGGAGCCATCGTCGCGCGCGAGGATCAGCGCCCGGTTCGCGAGGGCGCGGAAGACGCCCTTGCAGTTCTTCACCGATACGCCGGCGTACCCGATCGCGGTCGCGCGAGAGAAGGCACTGATCGCGTCGTCGGCTTCGTCGATCAGCAGCGGAACCCGCTCGGCGAGCGCCCGCACGTCGTCCGTCGTCGCCGGGTCGAGCGTGCGGGCGCGCGGGAGCGGTTGCTCGAGGTAGGCGAGCGCTTCGAGCAGTCGGCGCCCGTCCGGATCCGCCTCGAGCCGGTCGAGGAGGGCGCCGACCGCGGCGACGTCGTCGTAGCTCTCATTCGCGTCGAGGCTGTAGATCGGTCGTTCGACGCCGGCTTCCTCGACGACCCGGACGATCTCGCAGAGACGAGCGGTATCGCCCTCCGGCGTGCCGCCCGCCTTCAGCTTGAAGGCCCGCAGTCCGAAGCGGGCGATGTCTTCCTCGAGGGCGACGGGGTGGTCGTCGTCGCCGCGCAGGGGCCGGGAGACTTCGCCGCTTCGGAGCGGGTCGAGGCCGCCGACCGTGTGGCGGACGAGCACGTGGGTCGGGGCGGGGCGCGCGACGAGCGCCTCGCTGCGGGCGCGCGCTTCCCCCGCGAGCTCCGGAAGGATCGCCGCGGCCTCGAAGCCGAGGCGGTCCTGCCCGAGGGCCGTCGCGAACGACACGTCCGCGGCTCGACACGTCGCATCGATCATCGCCCGCTCGACCAGGGCCACGCCAAAGCCGTCGACGAGCCGGACGCCGCTCGCCAGATCCCCTTCGAGGCAGCGCCGGTAGGCGCCGTGCCAGAGCCCGAAGGGGGTTCCTCCCGCTCGGGAGAAGGCGGTGGCCGCGCGCTCGGCGCTCCGGAAGAGCGCCGCGACGTCGTCCCGCACCGACTTGTGGGGATCCTTCTCGAACCACTTCGGCACGCAGAGATCGGCCGCGAAGCCTTCGCACGCGACGCCGTCGACCCGCGCGCGGAGGCGCGCCACGAGGACGGGGGCCTCGGTCAGGGTCACGATGCCGAAGCGGAAGGGGAGGCGCGTCCGGCAACGGGTGGCCCGGAAATCGATCCCTTCGATCTGGATCTCGCTGGCCACGTTTCCTCGGCGCCTCCCGGCTCGTCGATTCCGCCCCCCCTTCGCGCGGGATCGCTTGATATTTAACTAACCTTTTAGTTAAATATGCGCAACCCGATCGGAGAAACCGTGCCGAACCCCCGTCCTGCCCCCTCGCGGTCCCTGCCGTCGAAGCCGCGCCTTCCGGCGAAGCCGGGGACGCGCGTGCGGAGACGGGATGCGTCCGCGAGCCGCGCCGCGATCCTCGCTGCCGCGACGGCGGCCTTCGCGGAAAAGGGGCTCGGGGGCGCGCGGGTCGGCGAGATCGCCGAACGTGCGGGCGTGAACAAGGCGCTGCTCTACCACTACTTCGGGGGCAAGGAGTCGCTCTTCGTCGCGGTCCTGGAAGCGACCTACGAGGGGATCCGCGGCGCCGAGGCGGCGCTCGACCTCGAAACGCTCCCTCCGCGGGAGGCGATGGCGAAGCTCGTCGACTTCACCTGGAACTACTACCTGGAGCATCCCGAGTTCATCCATCTGGTGAACAGCGAGAACCTCCACGGCGCCGAGCACCTCGCGCGCAGCGAGCACGTCGGGCGACTCCACCATCCGCTCGTGGAGCGGATCCGGGCGCTCCTTCGACGGGGCGTCGAGACCGGCGAGTTCCGGAGCGGCGTCGACCCGGTTCAGCTCTACGTCACGATCGCGTCCCTCGGCTACTTCTACTTGAGCAATGCCCACACACTCGGCGTCGTCTTCGAGCGGGACCTGCTCTCGCCGCGGGCGCGCGGGACGCGACGGCGCCACATCCAGGAGGTCGTCGAGGGCTACCTGCGACCGGGGCCGGAGGAAGAGGGGCGATGACGAGGGATGCACACCCGGCGACGCTCTTGCGTCGCGGTCGGACGATCACGGGGATGAGCGCCGTGCTGTTGCCCATCGAGGCCGACGGCGGGATCGATTGGCCGTCCTTCGAGGCGCTGCTCGAGCGGACGGTCGCGGCGGGACTCGTGCCCGCCGTGAACATGGACACGGGCTACGTCCAGCTGCTCGACGAGGGCGAGCGACTCGCGGTCCTCGACGCGGCGCGGGCCGTCGCGGGCGAGGGCTTCGTCGCGGGCGCACACGTCGCCGACGCGCCGGGCGAGCCGTGGGACCGGGACGCGACGGTCCGCGCGATGGAGCCGATCGAGACGCGCGGCGGGCTGCCGGTCGTCTTCCCCTCGAACGGACTCACGGCCTTCGACGGGGCCGACTGGGCCGGGGCGCACGCGCGGCTCGGCGAGACGAGCGACCGCTTCCTCGCTTTCGAGCTCGGTCCGATGTTCGTTCCGTACGGGCGGATCTACGACCTCGACGCCTATCGCGCGCTCCTCGACGTGCCGCAGTGCGTCGGCGCGAAGCACTCCTCGCTCTCCCGGCAGCTCGAGTGGGATCGGATCGCGCTCCGGGATGCGCATCGGCCGGATTTCCGGGTGCTCACGGGCAACGACCTCGCGATCGACATGGTCATGTACGGCAGCGACTACCTGCTCGGCCTCTCGGCCTTCGCGCCGGAAGCCTTCGCGAAGCGAGACGCACTCTGGGAGCAGGACGATCCCGCTTTCCACGAATGGAACGACCTGCTCCAGTACCTGGGCTTCTTCGCGTTCCGGGATCCCGTCCCCGCCTACAAGCACGACGCGGCGATCTTCCTCCACCTGCGCGGGCGCATCGCGAGTCCCGCCCCCCGTCCGGACGCCCCCGGCCGACCGGACGGCGACCGCGAGGTTCTCGCGGAGATCGCCGCCCGACTCGATGCGTTGGAGGGCGCGCCGTGAGCGTCTCCGCTGCGATCAAGATGACCCGGCTGGGGACGCGGGAGAAGCTCGAGGCGCGGCTCGCCGAGCTCGGCGTGTCGCTGCCGATCGACGACGCGGTCGATTCCGACGGGGCGCTGGCCGAGCCCTTCGACGTCGCCGGACGGCGCGTCGCCAACCGCTTCAGCGTGCTGCCGATGGAGGGTTGGGACGGAACCGCCGACGGACGACCGACGGAGCTGGTCGAGCGGCGCTGGCGCCGCTTCGGAGAGAGCGGGGCCGGGCTCGTGTGGGGCGGCGAGGCCTACGCCGTGAGGCCGGATGGACGCGCGAATCCCCGCCAGCTCTGTGCGAATCCGGAGAGCGAAGCCGACCTGGTGCGCCTGCGAGAGACCCTGCTCGCTGGCGCCGACGATCATGGACACGAGGCGCCCCTGCTCGGGCTGCAGCTGACGCACTCCGGCCGTTTTGCGCGGCCGGAGGGTTCGCCCGCGCCGCAGATCGCGTTCCGGCATCCGATGCTCGACCGTCGGGTCGGGGTCGAGGACGAAACGGCGCTTCTCTCCGACGACGCGCTCGACGACCTGATCGGGGACTACGTCGGGGTCGCGCGCGCGGCGGAGCGCGCCGGCTTCGACTTCGTCGACGTGAAGGCGTGCCATGGCTACCTCGGCCACGAGCTGCTCTCCGGGCGATCCCGGCCAGGCGCCTACGGCGGCGATCTCGAAGGGAGGGCGCGCTTCCTGCTTCGTTCGATCGCGGCGGTCCGGGCGGCCGCGCCGTCGCTCGCGATCGGTGTTCGTCTGTCGATCTTCGACTTCCATCCCTTCGCGCCGGGGGAGGGCGGGGTCGGCACGGCGGAGACGGCACCGCACATCCCCTTCGGTGGGTCGGCGGACGGGCTCGGGCTCGATCTCGAAGAGACGCACACGCTGCTCGAATGGCTGACGCGCGCCGGGGTCGCCCTCGTCTGCACGACGGCGGGGAGTCCCTACTACAACCCGCACATCCAGCGTCCGGCCTTCTATCCTCCGTCCGATGGATATCGCCCGCCCGAAGATCCGCTGGTCGGCGTCGTGCGCCAGATCGAGGCGACCGCGGACCTGCGTGCGCGGCACGGCGGGCTCCGCTTCGTCGGCTCGGCGTACACCTACCTCCAGGAATGGCTGCCGAACGTGGCCCAGGCCCTGGTGCGCGAGGGGCGCGTCGATTCGGTGGGGCTCGGCCGCATGATCCTCTCTTATCCGACCCTGCCCGAGGACGTGCTCGCGGGACGCCCGCTCGCGCGCCCGCTCGTCTGCCGCACGTTCAGCGATTGCACGACGGCGCCCCGGAACGGCCTCGTCTCCGGTTGCTATCCGATCGACCCCTTCTACAAGCGCCGACCGGAAGCGGATCGACTCGCGGTCCTCAAGAAGGGAAGCGCGGGGTGAGACGGATCCTGCTCTGGGCGCTGGCCCTCGTCGTCGGACTCGTCGCCGCGGGCGCGATCGCCTTCCTCGTCCTCCGAGGACCGGATCCCGAGAAGATCCTCGCCGGGATCGAGCGCCCCCCGTCGCCGGAGCTCGAGCCCGACGAAGCGCTCGCGGCCTTCCGGGTCGCGGAGGGCTTCAGAGTCGAGCTGGTCGCAGCGGAGCCCCTCGTGGTCGATCCGGTCGCGATCGACTGGGACGATCGGGGCCGGCTCTACGTGGTCGAGATGCGCGGCTACATGCGGGACATCGAAGGAGGAGACGAGGATCGCCCCGTCGGGCAGGTCGCGCTGCTCGAAGACGTCGACGGGGACGGCCGGATGGACACGCGCCGCGTCTTCGCCGACGGCCTCGTCCTCCCGCGCGCCGTGCGGGTGCTGCCCGAGGGCGTCCTGATCGCCGAGCCGGAGCACCTCTGGCTCTGCCGCGATACGACCGGCGACGATCGATGCGACGACAAGCGGCGGCTGGGGGCCTACGCGCTTCCCGGGCCGAGCCCGGAGCACCAGGAGAACGGGCTGCTGCCCGGGCCCGACGGCTGGCTCTACAACGCGAAGTCGGAGCGGCGCCTCCGGTTGTCGGGCGACGGGTTCGTCTCCGCGCCGTCGCCGTTCCGCGGGCAATGGGGCATCGCCCGGGACGACGAGGGACACCTCTTCTACAACCACAACTCGGGCTTCCTCTACGGCGAGGTCTTTCCGGGCGAGTACGCGATGCGGCAGGCGTTCACCGCCGCGCGTCTCTCGAAGCCGGGCGTGAACGTCCCGCTCGCCGACGGCGAGAAGGTCTGGGGAATCCGGGTCGCCCCGGGGCTGAATCGCGCGTACGTCCGCGGGACGCTCCGGGCCGACGGCCGCCAGGACGGGCCGACGGGGGTCTCCGGGCTCGCGATCCAGCGCGGGGACCAGTACGGACCGGACTTCGTCGGCGATGCGTTCGTGCCGGAGTCGGCGGGGAACACGGTGTCGCGGTTCCGTGTCGAGCGGGAGGGGACTTCCCTCGAAGCCGAGCACGTGCTCGAAAAAGATCCCGATTGGACGCAGAGGGAGTTCCTCGCTTCGAGCGACGAACGGTTCCGCCCTGTCGACGCCACTGTCGGGCCGGACGGGACGATCCACGTGATCGACATGTATCGCGGAGTGATCCAGCACGCGGTCTACGTGTCCGACTATCTCCACGCGTACGTCACGCGTCACGACCTCGCGCCGCCGGGCGCTCGCGGTCGCATCTGGCGGATCGTTCGCGAGGACCGACCGATCGAGCGGACCCCGCCTTCGCTCGAAGGCGTCGACGCGCAGGTCGCGGCCCTCGATCACGCGAACGGTTGGGTTCGGGATCACGCGCAGCGGCGGCTCGTCGCGGAAGCCGATCCCCGGGCGCCGGCGACACTCCGCTCGTTCGACTTCGCGACGGCCCTCGGCCGCGTGCACGCGCTCTGGGCGCTCGCCGGGATCGACGCACTCGACGACGCGACCTGGCGGACGGCGCTCCGGGATCCGGATCCGCGCGTCCGACGGGCCGCCCTCCGCGTCGGCGAATCCGTGCGCGCCGCCGGTGACGAGGGGAGGGCGCAGGTCGAAGCCCTCCTCGACGACGGGGACGCGCTCGTCCGTCTCCAGGCGATCCATTCGCTCGGGGCGCACCCGATGCCGGTCGACCTGCGGGACCGACTCCTCGCGCTCGCTCGCGGAGGGGCGCCGCTCGTGCGGCAGGCCGTGCTCTCGGGGCTCGGGGGGCGCGAGCTCGATGCGCTGGACGCGGAGCTCGCCGTCTCGCCCGAAGGCCCGCCGGACGAGACCCGGGCGGCCTGGCTCGGCGAGCTCGCGGCCTCGGTCCATCGCGCGGCGCAGCAGCAGCCCGATCCGGCGAAGCCGGTGGCGGCGCTGCTCGATCGCATCGCGGCGGGCGGGACGGCGAGCGCCGTCGCGATGCTCGACGGAATCGTGGCGGCCCAGCGCGCGCCCGGCGCGACCCGGGTCGTGTTGGACGAGGCGCATCCGCTCTTCGCGGAGCAGGCGGAGCGCGCAGACGACGTCACGGCGGCGCTCGCGCGCGTTCGACCCCACCTCACCTGGGACGGCGATCCGCGCCCCGGTGGCGCTCGGGCGTTGACCCCGGAAGAGCGGGTTCTTCGCGATCGCGGAGAGACGCTCTTCGCGAACTCCTGCGCGACCTGCCACGGCGCGACCGGCGCGGGACAGCGGGGGCTCGCGCCGCCCCTCGTCGGCTCGCCCTGGGTCCGCGATGCCGACGACTGGCTCGTCCGGATCGTGCTCCACGGCGTCACCGGGCCGATCGTCGTGAGCGGCGAGCGCTGGGAGAGCACGATGCCGGGGCACGCGCTCGATCCGCGCTTCGACGACGCGGGCATCGCCGCGGTCGCGACCTTCCTGCGGCGGGCCTGGGGCCACGGAGACCAGCCGGTCTCGCCGGGGACGGTGGCGGCGATCCGCGACGCCGAGCGTGACCGCGCGATGCCCTGGACCGTTCCGGAGCTCGAGGCCCTCGAGGTGGCGCATCGCCTCGACGACTACGTCGGCCGCTACGACCTCCCACTGCCCGGCGTGCACTTCGTCGTCGAACGTCGTGGACCGGAGCTCGTCATCGGTCGAGGCGACGGCGCCGTCGCCCCGCTCCTCGAGCTCGGAAGGGACAACTTCACGGGAGAGGGATTGATGCTGCTCTTCGAGCGCGACGACGAGGGCACCGTGGAGAGTGCCGCCGCGTCGTTCCAGGGCACGTCCTTCACCCTCGGCCGGGCGGACTGATCGACGTTCCCGCACCCGCGAGCGCGCGTCCACCGATCGGCTATCAAATGAGCCGTCGAACCCTTTCACGTCCTCCCAGGAGTCCAGCATGGCCGGTCAGGTCCACTACGAAGTCAGCGACCACGTCGCGACGATCACCCTCGACAACCAGAAGGCGCGCAACGCCTTCGACTACGAGATGTGCATGGAGCTCAAGCGGCTCTGGGGCGTCGTCAGCGAAGACCCGGACGTCCGCTGCGCGATCGTGACCGGGGCCGGCGAGAAGGCCTTCTGTACCGGTTGGGACCTCACTTCGACCGCCAGCGGCGAATCCCAGGACTTCGCCAAGGGAACGCGCAAGGCGGCGCCCTACAACAACATCACGGCGGTCCAGAACAAGTGCTGGACGCCGGTGATCACGGCCGTCAACGGCATGTGCAACGGCGGCGGCCTCCACTTCATCGCCGACACCGACATCGCGATCGCCGCCGACTCGGCGACCTTCTTCGACACCCACTGCGCGAACGGCCTCGCCGCCGTCGTCGAGATGGTCGGCCTCGCGCGGAAGATCCCGCTCGATGCGGTCTTCCGGCTCTGTTACATGGGCGCCGTCGAACGCGTCGGCGCCGAGCAGGCGAAGCAGCTCGGCATGGTCGGCGAAGTCGTGCCCGCGGCGAGCCTGATGGACCGCGCCCGGGAAGTCGCCGAGGTCGTCTGCCGATGGTCGCCGACGGCGCTCGCGCGAACCAAGCAGGCGATCTGGGAGAGCCTCGACTACGGCCTCGAGGACGCGCTCGAGAAGACGCACAAGATCCTCGACGTCCATGCGGACCACGGCGACATGATCGAGGGCGCGACGGCCTTCATGGAGAAGCGGGACCCGAACTGGGCTCCCTTCGACGGCAAGGGCGTCGACTTGACCTGACGCCTGCGGGCGCTCGGCGTCGACTTGACCTGACGCCTGCGGGCGCTCGTCTCGTTTTTCGCCTGCGGGCGCTCGGCGAACGGGAGCCGATTCGATCGGCCCGATGAGAAACGGCGCGCAGCCGAAGCTGCGCGCCGTCTTTGTTTCGAGCGCCGATCGTTGCGGGGCCTAACGGCCCTTCCACTCCGGCTTGCGCTTCTGGGCGAAGGCGGTCGCGCCTTCCTTCGCGTCTTCGCTGCCGAAGATCTTTCCCATGTACGCGTCCTGGGCCTTCCAGCTCTCGGCCTCGGGACGGCCGATCGAGTCGTGGACGATCTCCTTGCTCGCGGCGACGGAGAGCGGCGCGTTCTCGGCGATCCGGGAGGCCAGCTCGAGGGCGACGTCGAGCGCCTTGCCGGGCTCGGCGAGATGATTGACGAGGCCGATCTCGTGGGCCTGCTCCGAGGAGATCGGATCACCGGTGAGCGCGAGCTCCATCGCCGTTCCGTACGGGACGCGCGAGGTCAGGCGGAAGAGGCCGCCGCCCGCCGCGAAGAGGCCGCGCTTGACCTCCGGGATGCCGATCTTCACGCCCTTCGCCGCGACGAGCAGGTCGCAGGTCAGTGCGATCTCGAGTCCGCCCGCCAGGGCGAAGCCCTCGATCGCGGCGATCAGCGGCTTCTTCGCCCCCTTGCGCAGGAACGTGCCGAAGTTCGCCGGCGGGCCACCCGAGGCGAAGGCCTTCAGGTCCATGCCGGAGCTGAAGCCACCGTCCGCACCCGTGAGCACGCCGATCGTGAGGTCGTCGTCCTCGTCGAGCTGCTGCGTCGCCGCGACCATCGCGTCCGCGAGCGGCGTGTTGACCGCGTTCTTCGCTTCCGGTCGGTTGAGGGTCATGACGAGGATTCGGCCCCGCCGTTCGAGAAGAAGTTCGTCTGCCATGAATGTGGGTTCCTTGCTAGTCCCTATACACGTTCGATGATGATGGCCGGCGCCATGCCGCCGCCGGTGCACATCGTGATGAGGGCGCGTTCCAAGTCCCTCCGCTCGAGCTCGTCGAGCGCCGTGCCGATCAGGATCGAGCCGGTCGCGCCGATCGGGTGGCCGAGGGCCATCGCGCCGCCGTTCGGGTTCACGATCTCCGGATCGAGCTCGAGGTCGCGCATGAACTTGAGAGCGACGACGGAGAAGGCCTCGTTGACCTCGAAGAGGTCGATGTCCGAGAGCTCCATCTTCGCCTTCTTCAGGACCTCCTTCGCCGCCGGGACCGGCTCGTTCAGCATGAGGGTCGGGCTGCCGCCGGCGGTGGCCGTGGCGACGACGCGGGCGCGCGGCTTCCAGCCGGCGCCCTTCGTGTAGTGCTCGCTCGCGAGGATCAGGGCCGCGGCGCCGTCGACGACGCCCGAGCTGTTGCCCGCGTGGTGCACGTGGTTGATCTCGAGGTCCGGGTAGGCGCGCTTGACGAGCTGGTCGAAGGTCTCGCCGGTGTTGTCGATCGGGACGCCCATGAACTGGTCGAAGACCGTCGGGAGCTTCGCGAGGCTCTCCATCGTGGTTCCCGGACGCGGGAACTCCTCGTGGTCGAGGGCGATCGACCCGTCTTCGTTCTTGATCGGGATGAGCGCGTTGTCGAAGTGGCCGTTCTTGATCGCCCGGTCCGCGCGCTCCTGGCTGGTCACGGCGAGCGCGTCGACGTCCTCGCGGCCGTAGCCCTCGAGCGTGGCGATCATGTCGGCGCAGATGCCCTGGTGGGGCTGCGGGTGGAGCGCACGCAGGTGGAGGTTCGCCCCGTCCACCGTCTTGTTCTTGTCCTCGTTGCGCGGCGCCGTCTGCGTGTAGGACATCATCTCGACGCCGCCGGCGACGACGAGATCCTGCATGCCGCTCATGACGCCCATCGCGCCGAGGTTCACGCTCGTGATGCCCGAGCCGCAGAAGCGGTCGAGGGTCACGGCGGAGGCGTTCGTGTCCCAGCCCGCATCGAGCGCGGCCATGCGCCCGATGCAGGAGCCCTGGCGGCTGACCTGCGAGCTGCAGGCGACGACGCAGTCGTCGATGTCGGCGGTGTTCAGGCCGTTGCGGGCTTCGATGCCCTCGAAGACCTGCGCGAGCAGACGCTGGGGATGGATGTGGGACAGCGCGCCCTTGCCGGGCTTGCCGGTGCCGCGGGGGCTGCGACACGCGTCGATGATGTAGGCCTCGGCCATGACGGGACTCCTTCGTCGGGAGGGGGCTCGGACGGAGGACCGATCGTAGGCGATCGGGCAGGGGCGCCCATCCCCCGGGCGACGCGGGGACGGAACGCCGAGTCCGGCGCAGGAGCGCATCGCTCCGGATCGCGGAGGCGACCGGGGGCCGCGTCTCGAAGAGCCAGACGGCCTCGTCGTGGGGTCGACGTCCTCAGGTTCGGTGTCGGGCTCAGCCCGAAGCGGGCGAGAGGAAGATCGGCGAGGACCAGGCGCGATGCTCGTCCGGCGCGGTGCAATCGTCGTCGTCCGCCCGCGCGAAACACGCATCGATCATCGTGCAGCCCTCGGGCCCCGCGTCCCGGCATCCGTAGGGATCGGCCGAGATCGTGGGCGATGCGGCTTCGATCGCCCGGACGTAGTAGCTCGTCTCGCGATCGTCTTCCGCGAACTCCGGGTCGCTGAACACGACCTCGCAGCCCTCGCGATCGCCTCGGCAATCGAAGCGCTGCCAGGGGTCTTCGATCAGGGGCGCGATCGCCTCGTCCGCGCCGAGCTGGGTCCGGATCCGGACGACCTCGATCCGCGTGATTGGGCGGCGCGTCTCGGAGGGGTGATGACACTCACCGCGGCAGAGGGCCTCGAGGCGCTCGCGAGAGAGGGCGGCGGTCGTCGTGTCGGGACAGCCCGGCTTCTGCTCGAAGCTCCCCGCCGCGCGGACCCGGAAGGTCGGCGCACCCTGGATCGAGACCTCGCTGCCCATCGGCCAGCGGCCGCCCGGCGCGTTCGGGTCGAGCAGATCGAACCAGAGCAGGATGCGCGGGCCGCTGGTGCCGTACGTCTCCCGGCGTTCGAGGGCGTCGAAGATGGCGCCGCGCTCGCGGTCGGCCGCGTGGACCGCGGCGAGCCCGCCCGTGTAGAAGTAGGAGCCGCCCCGTTCGCCCTCGAAGAAGGCGACGTTCGGGACCGGCCCCATCGGGTCGAAACGCTCGGCGCGGGCTACGGGCTCGCGCCGCCAGGGCTCGACGAGGAAGCTCGTGCCGGCGCGTCCCATCCGCGCGTCGGTGAACTCGAGGCGGTCGATCTCCTTGTAGCCCGTCCCGGCACGACCGGTGTGGTTGTCGCTCGAGGCGATGAAGCCGAAGCGGAAGGAGCGCGCGCCCTCCTCGGCGTCCGGGCGGCCGAGCGCCAGGATCGCCTGCGCGCTGCTCTGCGGGCGGTAGTTGAAGGCCGGTTGGAAGCAGTCGCGACACTGCCCCGCGTCGAGGAGCTCCTCGGCCGCGAGGCCCGGGATCACCCAGGCGCCCGCGTTCCGGTCCGCGTCCACGAAGAGCTGGCGCGCCTCCGCGGCCCGGGCGTCGCAGTCCGCCGCCGAGGCGCCTTCCGCCTCGCAACGCGAACGGATCACCTCGCCGGCCTGCCAACACGTCGGTGTGTAGTCTTCCGAGGGGGCGGGACAGGTGCGCGAACCGCCGTCGGCGATCTCGACCGCCTTCCACGCACGGTACTCCTCCGCGTTGCCGTGGCCCGAGTAGATCTCGAGGACGCGCTGCCGATCCGGGTCGTGCTGCTCCGGCGTGAGCTGCTTCGCCAGCTCGAGCCGGGCGGCGAGTACATTCCCCACACCGTTCCGTGCGGAATCACCGTCGCCGCGTGTCCCCATTCGTCGAGCTTCGCGAAGAGCTCGCCCGGCGTCTGGACCGACTCCATGCAATCGCTCGGGAGCTCGCGCACGGGAACGTCGTCCGCGCATCGATCGGACGCCGTGAGCTCGCTCATCATGGCGATCAGGTCGTGCCCGCCCTCGATCGAGAAGGCGCCGAGCCCCTGGAGCAGGGCGCCGCCGCGGTTCACGTCGAAGGGGGAGGGCACGCCGTCCGGCGGTCGCGCGGCGATCGGGCGCGCGGGGATCGCGTCGTCCTCGAGGTCGCGGAGGACCACGTTCTTGTGGCCGTAGTGGTTGGTCGGCGTCGATCCCATCTGGGTCCACTCCCAGCCCAGGAACGAAACGAGATCGCGCTCCTCCCCCGCCCCCCCGATCTCGTCGCAGCGCCGGATCGTTTCGACGGTCTCCTGCCACCGGCGAGGCGTGAGCGAGGCGGCGTGATCGTTGATCGACCAGAAGTCGAGGTTCGAGCAGAAGCGGGCGAAGTCGCAGGCGTCGGCGACCGGATGGGTTCCCTCGCCGCCGGTCATCGGAAGCGTGAGCTGGAAGGCGTCGACGGAGAAGGAGCTGTGGACGTGGAGGTCGCCGAAGAGGATCTGCTTCGGCCGATGGAGCCGGAGCGCCTCGGCGGTCGCCGCCTGGGCCGCATCGCGGGCCTCGATGCTCGCGGTGTCGAGGGGACGGGCCTCCGGCACGCCGGCCTCGACGAGCTCGCCGTAGGCGCCCCTCCCGGCCTCGGAGACGATCCAGGCCCCGGCACCGGCGATCAGGATCAGCAGGACGACGAGGGGAACGAGAACTCTCAAGACGACCTCCGCGGTGGGCGTCGCAGGGTAGCGGGTTCCGGATGTCGCCGGCCGCGTCGATTCGACGCACGCCCGCGATGATAGGCGGATCTTCCGTTCGTGTGTGATGGGCGACGGCCCCTTCGGGAGTGTCCTAACTTCGGCTTCGGCATTCCTTCGCAAGGAGCAGACGATTCCGATGCCCGGCCCCCTCGACGGCTTCCGCATTCTCGAAGTGAGCGAGCTGATCTCCGCACCGCTCGGCGTGATGATGCTCGCGGAGCAGGGTGCCGAGGTCATCAAGGTCGAGCCTCCGCGCCACGGTGACGAGGCGCGGCAGCTCGCCAACTACCGCGCCGGCATGGCGGGCCTCTACCTGACCTCGAACCACGAGAAGCGCTCGATCGGGATCGACCTCAAGAAGCCGGAAGGCAAGGCGCTCTTCGACGAGCTCCTCGCGACGGCCGACGTGATCGTCTCGAACTGGCGTCCCGGCACGGCGGAGCGGCTCGGTCTCGGGGAGGACGACGTCCGGAAGATCAATCCGGACATCGTCTACGCGGCGGTCGTCGGCTACGGCGACGACGGCCCCTACGCGGATCGGCGCGGCTACGACCCGATCTTCCAGGCGCTCACCGGCTACGTCGCAGCGCAGCTGAACCCCGAGATCCCGATTCCGGACCTGGTGCGCCACGCGATCGTCGACAAGGCGACGGCGTACACCCTCGCCCAGGGCATCACGGCGGCGCTGCTCGCCCGTGAACGCGGTGCACCGGGACAGAGCGTCCGCGTCACCATGCTCGACGCGGGGATCGCCTTCTTCTGGCCGGACGGGATGCTTCGCCACTGCATGGTGGGCGACGACGTGGCGAATCCGATGGTGCCCGGCGAGCGCTACACGCTGACGCCGACGAAGGACGGTCAGATCGTCTTCTGGGCGAGCACGGCGGAGCAGATGCAGGGGACGCTGCGCGCCGTCGGGCGCGACGATCTCGCGAACAGCCCCCGCCATCAGGGGCGGGCGCTGATCGAGCCGGCCAACATGGAGGAGCGGGTGGGCGCGGTCGCGGAAGGCCTGTCGCGAATGGCGACGCGTGACGCTTACGCGGTGCTCGTCGAGCAGCAGGTGCCGGTCGCGCCGATCCTGTCCCGGGCCGAAGTGCTCGAGGACCCGCAGATCGTCCACAACGGGACGATCGTCGAGGCGACGCATCCGATCTACGGGCGCTATCGCCGTGTCCGGCCGGCGGCGCGCTTCTCGCAGACGCACTTCGAGCTGACGAAGCCGGCGCCGCTGTATTCCGAGGACGCCGACGCGATCCTCGAGGAGCTCGGGCACGATGCCGAGGCGCGACGGGAGCTGCGCCAGAAGGGGGTCATCCCCGACTGAGAGGTGCGCGTCGAGCGAGCAGGGGCGATCCCCGACCGAGCTCCGCCTGCGTCAGCCGACGGCCTCTGCGAGGCGGGTGAACAGCGTCTCTTCGATCTCGGCGGCGCGGGCGATGTGACCGGCGGCGTCCTGCCAGGGGCCGGGGTCCGCGGGCGTGTCCCGGGCGCGCAGGATGTCGGTGCTCGCGGCCGTCCACTCGTCCGCGGCGGAGAGACAGAGGCCGGGCGCGGACGCCGGCACGAGCTTCTCGTCGAGCTCGCGGGCCCAGGCGAGGAAGCCCGCGTAGAGGCGCCGGAAGTTGCCCCCGCCGTTGCCGAATTTCTCGAGCAGCGGCGCGTTGAAGCTGGCGGTCGACTCGGCGTTCGGCAGCGAGGCGACCGACGGGAGCGCCTCGCCGTAGGCGCGGGTGCCGTCGATCCCGAGGCGCGTGCCGGGGAAGCTCGTGGACTCGCTCTCTCCGAGCATCGCTGCCGCGCACGCGCGGATCGCGGATTCCGCCGCGGTCCGCAGGTCGTTTCCTACGACGGTGTCGTGGAACCGGCCCCAACGATTCTGGTCGGACATCGGGGTCGGCGCGTTCCGGCTGATCTTCACGGCGGCGAGGGAGCAGGTCTCGAACTCGTCGCGGATCCGATCGCCGATGTAGACCTCTTCGCGTTCGTCGTCGAAGCCCATCAGGACGAAGCGGTGCGAGGGGAAGTTCACCTTGTAGTCGCGATAGTCGAGGTAGAAGATGTCTCCGGCGAGCATCGTGGGGCGCCCCGCGAGAATCTCGTCGCGCACGACGTCCCAGGCGTGGTCGTCGTCGTCTTCCGTCTGCTCGCGATAGTCGATCCCCAGGTGGCGCCCGAGGTCGGCTTCGAAGGTCGCGGTCCGGCCGAAGACCGCCACGGCGTAGTCGGCGCCCGGGTTCTCGCGCTGGTCGATGAATCCGCTTCCGAGCCCGGCGCCGAGCCCGAACACCGCGTCCTCCGGCAGCTCGAGATCGCAGTAGAACGCGAGCAGGCCCCGCATGGAGGCGCTGCCGCAGTGCTCGCCCGGCCGGATCCGATAGTCCTCGATGATCTTGCGCATGACGGGCTCCTCTCGCGAAGCGGTCTGGTCTCAGGTCAGGACGATGTCTGCGAACCGCTTCGAGTCGACGTGCTCCTCGATCTCGGCGATCCGTCCGTCGCGGACGACGTAGACCCAGATGTACTCGTTCTGGTAGTCGTTGCCGTTCGTCGCCTTCGCGGTCGCCGACTGACGGATCACGACCTTGTCTCCCTCGGCGATGATCCACTTGACGTCGACCTTCATGGTCGGGAGGTCGAAGAACCTCGCGCCGGCCTCCGCCATGGTCTGCATCACGGCCTCGCGTCCGGTCGGCTGTCCGAGCGGCACGCTCTGCGGGGGGCGCCACTGCACGTCGTCCGCGAGCAACGCGGCCATCGCCTCGCCGTCGCCGCGACCCTGGGCCGCCAGATAGTCGAGGACGACCTGCTTGCTGGCTTCTCCGTCCATCGGGATCTCCTTCTTCTTTACCTTGCCGGGGCCGAGGGGGCCTGCCCGGAGTCGATGGTGCCGCTCCGGAGTCCAGAAGACCAGGCCCGGCAGGTTCGCGGGTTGCGGCCAACCCTCCACGCACGATCCGATCTTCTGGCCGATCTCGTCCCGAGCATCGCTCGGCCCGGTCCTTCGAGGGGGGTGTGTGGCTTGGGTTGGAGTTCGGGAGACTGGGTCTCGGTGCGCTTGAGGAAGCGCCCGCGATCCACCAAGCTTGGTGGACCGGCGGAGCGCGGCGCGTCCGCGCGCACCGGCGGATCTCGAACCTCGAGGGAGCAGTCACGCATGCACGGACAAGCAGTCGTCGTCGGCGTCGGAGAGTCGGCGTACTACAAGCACGGAGGATCGCCGGACACCGAGTTCCAGCTCGCCTGCACCGCGATCCGGAACGCGGTCGAGGACGCCGGTCTGCAGCTCTCGGACGTCGACGGGCTGATCTCCTACATGGACCACCGCAACAGTCCGCTTCGACTGGCGGATGCCCTCGGGCTCGGCGATCTCAAGTGGTCGGTCACGCCCTGGGCCGGGGGTGGGAACAACTCGTCGGCGACGATGCACCTGGCCGATGCCGCAGTCTCGGCCGGGCACGCGGAGGTGGTGGTCTGCTTCCGGGCGCTCGCTCAGGGGCAGTTCCAGCGCCTGGGCTCGGGTGCCGGGCTGATGGCCGGGACCGCCCCGGAAGGTCTCGCCTGGGGCCTGCCCTATGGCTTGATGACGCCGGCGCAGGAATGCGCGCTGCAGACGGCGCGTTGGATGCACGACCACGGCGTCTCCCAGGAGGCCCTCGCGAGCGTCTCTCTCGCCTGTTATGCGAACGCCCAGCTGAATCCGCGCGCCGTACGCCACGGCCGCCCGCTCACCCGGGAGGACTACCACGACTCTCGCTGGATCGTTGAGCCCTTCCATCTCTTCGACTGCTGCATGGAGAACGACGGCGCCGCGGCGATCGTCGTGACGACCCCCGAGCGGGCGAAAGACCTGCCCGGGAAGGCCGTGCCGATCCTGGCGACCGCCCAGGCGAAGGGACCGGAGATCGGGATCTACGCGTTCCAGGAGCGCTGGTTCCCGAGCATGTACTACGAGGGCGTCGCCGAACAGATCTGGAACCGCTCTGGCCACAAGCCGACGGACGTCGACGTCGTCCAGATGTACGAGAACTTCACGGGGCCGGTCCTCATGGCGCTGTGCGAGATGGGCTACTGCGAGCCGGCGGACGTCGAGGCCTTCGTCGGAGAGGGGCGTCTCGAAGGGCCCGACGCCGAAGTGCCCTTCAACACGAGCGGCGGAAACATCGCCGAGGCGTACATCCACGGTCTGGAGATGGTCGTCGAGGCGGTCCGACAGGTCCGCGGCGAATCGACGTGCCAGGTGAAGGACGTCGAGCTGTCCCTCGCCGTCGGCGGACCGGGGTACGCCCCGGGCAGCGCCGTCCTTTTTGGTCCTGCGCTCTAGGCAGCTTCGGTCCTGCGCTCTAGGCCGCGGTCCCGCGCTCTCGCCACCCGGCCCCGCCCCTCGATTCTGGAGATTCCACGATGCCCCGCTATCTCGGTGACGACTTCCTCCTTCCCCAGCTCACGCCGAACAACACGCCCTGGTACACGTCGGGTGAGATCCAGGTCCAGTTCTGTGACGACTGCGGTCACGCCCAGCATCCGCCGGACGAGATCTGTTATGCCTGTCAGGGGACGAATCTCTCGTTCAAGGCCGTCGAAGGGACGGGGACAGTCGAGAGCTTCGCGCGGGTCCACCATCCGCTGCATCCGGCGCTCAAGGAGCGGGTGCCCTACGTGATCGCGATCGTCTCGATCGACGGCGCGCCGGGCTGCAACGCCCAGGGCAACGTCGTGAACTGCGATCCGGCGGACGTCGCGATCGGACAGAAGGTCCGGGCGGTCTTCGAGGAGGCGGTCGAGCCCCAGACGGGGACGAAGCTCCTGATCCCGCAGTGGGAGCCGGCGGCCTAGCGCTCCGCGCCCGCGTCGCGCGGGCGACCGCTCAGCTGCCGGAGGCGAGCTTCGCGAACTCCTCGGCGATCAGGCGGGACGTGGGCTGCTGATGGGTCGCGCGCCACTCGCGCCAGGGGAACACGCTCTCCCACCGATGCAGCTTCTCGAAGCTGAGGGTGGCGGAGACGAGGCCCTCGCCGGCCTCGGATTCGACGAAGGCCCGTGAGAACGCGGGGAAGTCCGGTCCGGCGATCGTGCTGTGGCCGAGGAAGTGGTTCGCGCGCCCCTCGTCGAGACTCTCGGCGCCGTAGGAGCCCTGGCCGGCCGAGCCCTGCTCGGCGTGGTTCGCGCTGACCACGTAGCAGTGGTTCTCCTGGGCCCGGACCCGGGTCGTGCCGACCATGTAGTCGCGCTTGCCCGGGCCGCTGAAGGTCGCGCAGCAGTTCAGGATCACCCGTGCGCCCTTGAGCGCCATGATGCGCGTGAGCTCCGGGTTGAACCAGAAGTCGTAACAGATGATCACGCCGACGGGGCCGAAGCGGGTCTCGAAGACGGGGATCGAGTCTCCCGGCGTGAAGGTGATGCCCTCGGTCACCCAGGGCAGCGAGCCGAGATGGAGCTTGCGATACGTCCCCTGGATGCCTTCGGGCCCGATGAAGGCAGACGCGTTGTAGAGCGTCTGCGGATCGTTCGCGTCGCGCTCCGCGAGTCCGACGGCGCAGTAGAGGTCGAGCTCGCGGCAGAGCGCGGCGATGCGTTCCGTCGACGGGCCCGGCACCGTCTCGGCGAGGGCTTGGTGTGCCTCGCAGGGCGGATGGCCCGGACGGCAGCCGGCACATTCCGCCGCACCGACGAGGGCTTCCTCCGGGAAGGCGACGATGTCGATCCCCTGGGAGGCCGCCTCCCGGAGATTGGCCTCGATCTTCGCCAGGTTGGCCTGCTTGTCCCCGTTCACGACGCCCATGTTGCAGGCGGCGAGGGTCACGGTCTTCTCGTAGGTCGCGTAGCGTTCGGGGATCATCGGCGAGCCTCCTCGGCCCGGCGCGGGCCACGTCGAGAGTGTGGCGCGCGGCGCGGGGTCGCGCCGGTCCCGGAGGGTTGCTTCCGCCTTTCGGGCGTTCGATCCTACCGGTTCCGTCGCGGCGCTCGCGGCGCGCTCAACGAAGGAATCGCCGAATCCATGCGTGACCCCCTCGCAGGCTTTCGAGTCGTGGATCTCACCGTCGACCGCGGCGAACTCTGCGCGCGGCTGCTCGCGGATCTCGGTGCCGAGGTCGTCAAGGTCGAGCCGCCGGGCGGCTCGCCGGCCCGCGGACTCGCGCCGCTCCACGAGGGGATCTCTCTCTTCTTCGCCGCGCGCAACGCCGGCAAGCGGTCCGTCGTCCTCGACCTGCCCGGCGAAGAGGAGAAGCTGCATTCGCTCCTCGCGTGTGCGGACGCACTGATCCTCTCCGACGGATCGCCCGGGGATCTCGATCCCCACGCGCTCTCGGAGCGACATCCCCACCTCGTCGTCACCGCGATCACGCCCTACGGGCTGACGGGCCCGTGGAAGGATCGCGTCGCGACGGACGGGGTCCTCGCGGCGACCGGCTCGATCGCCTTCAAGGCCGGGGTTCCGGAGAAGGCGCCGCTCTTTCCGCCGGCTTCGTTCGTCGACGACTGCACCTGCATGCCCTTTGCCTTCGGAACGCTCTGCGCGCTCTGGCAGCGCGAGGAGACCGGCTACGGGCAGGTGCTCGACTGCTCGGCGAACGAGGCGATCGCGAACCAGGGCGACTGGACGCTCCACAACGCCTGGTCGGCTCGCGAGTTCGGGCAGGCGATGCCGGAGCTGCGAAACGGGCCCGGTCCGGTCTGGCCCTCCTTCAAGTGCGCCGATGGTTTCGTCCGCGTCGTCATGCTCGCGCCGCGCCAGTGGATCGCGATGCGCGCGTGGCTCGGCGAGCCCGAGTACCTCCAGGATCCCGAGCTCGAGAACTTCATCGCGCGACTCGGGCTCTCGGAGACGGTGATCAACCCGTTGATCGCCGAGCTCTTCGCGGACAAGACCATGGACGAGATCTCGACGGAGGCCCAGCGCCGCGGGATCGTGTGCACGCCCCTCGCTCTGCCCGCGGACGTGCTCAAGAACGAGCACTTCCTGGCGCGCGGAACGCTGGTCGAGGTGGAGCTCGGCGGGGGGCTGCGCGGACCGATCCCGGCCGGCTTCCTCGAGATCGACGGCGAGCGGCAGGGCCCCGCGGTCGGACCGCCGGAGATCGGTGCCGACACCGAGGACGTGTTCGCGAACCTCGGCGAGCCGCGCACGGTCCCTGCCCAGGCCCCGGAGCCGGTGCTCCCCCTCGAAGGGATTCGCGTCGCCGATTTCGGTCACGGCGGCGTCGGCGTCGAGATCGGTCGTTTGTTCGCGGAGTACGGGGCGGAGGTCTTCAAGATCGAGAGCCGCAGCTATCCCGACTTCATCCGTGTCCAGACGGGCGGGGAGATGTCGCCCAGCTTCGCTTCGTCGAGCCGCTCGAAGCGGGGCTTCGGAGCGAACGCGAAGCACGACGAGGGCCGCTCGGTCCTGAAACGGCTGGTGGCGGAGTCCGACGTCGTGATCGAGAACAACTCGACCGGGGTGATGGACGAGCTCGGGCTCGGCTGGGACGTGCTGTCGGAGGTGAACCCGTCGGTCGTCATGCTGTCGAGCCAACTCATGGGCTCGCGCGGTCCCTGGAAGGATTTCCGTGGCTACGGGCCGAGCACGCGTGCGGCGGGCGGGCTCGAGATGCTCTGGAACTACGACGACCAGGAAGAGCCCGCGGGCGGGATGTCGATCTTCCCCGACCACGTGGCGGGCCGCGTCGGCGCCATCGGCGCGCTCGCCGGCCTGATCGGACGGCGACGCGGGGACGGCCGGGGGACCCACGTCGAGCTCGCCCAGGTGGAGACGACCGTCGGGATCGTCGGCGATCTGCTCACGAAGGAAGCGCTCGCGCCGGGGACCGTTCAGGCGACCGGCAATCGTCGTGGGCGGGGCGCGCCGTGGGGGCTCTTTCCCTGTGCGGGCGAGCAGCAGTGGGTAGCGATCACCGTGCGCGACGACGCGGACTGGAGCGCCCTCGTTCGGGTCATGGACTCGCCGGACTGGGCCACGGATCCCGCGCTCGCCACGGCCGATGCGCGGCATGGCCGCGCCGCGGAGATCGAGGCGGGCGTGGCCGGGTGGACGTCGACCCGGACGCGCGAAGACGTCGCGGCCGCCTGCCAGGCCGCCGGGGTGCCCGCCGGAGAGATGCTCACGACGCTCGAGACCGTGGAGAACGAACACTTCGTCGCGCGCGGCTTCCCCGTCGTGATCCCCCAGCCCGGGCTCCTGAACGAGAACCAGCTCTTCGACGGTCCCGGCTTCACGGGCTCGCGGATGGGGCCCGTCCGGATCGAGGCGGCCCCGATGATCGGCGAGCACACTCGCGAGATCTGCCGCGACCTGCTCGGCATGGACGAAGGCGAGATCGAGCGGCTCGTCGCGGACGTGGCCCTCGAGGTCACGCCGGCCGTCGAGAAGGCCTAGCCGTAGGTCACGCCCGGGTAGAGCCATCCGATCGCGCCGAAGAGGAGCGGTCGGAAGATCGCGCCGAACTGCGTGAAGACGACGATCAGGCCGCCGATCGCCACGATCGGATGCCGGATCACCGCGTAGTAGCCGTCGAGCATCGACTCCGGCACCAGCAGCGTGAGCGCCGTCCCGCCGTCGAGGGGGAAGATCGGGAACATGTTCAGGACGAAGAGCAGCAGGTTCATCGAGAAGGCGACGCTCAGGACGAAGCCCAGCCCGGCGGCGAGGCCGTTCGCGTCGCCGGTCGTCGCGGTGATCTGATCGAAGGCGATGTAGTTCGGGACGTCGAAGGCGCCCATCGCGACGCCGATCCGGATTCCCAGGGCGATCGCGAGGACGATCGCCAGGTTCGCCCCCGGTCCGGCGAGGGCCATCCAGGCCGCCCGGCGCGGATGGCGCTCGGCCCAGGCCGGGTCGAAGGGCGCGCTCGCGTAGCCCCAGGGCCACCCGGACATTAAGACGCTCGCGAGCGGCAGCAGCACCATCCCGAAGGGCTCGCGCCGCATGTGCGGAATCGGGTCGAGCGAGACCTGCCCGCCTTCGTAGGCGGTCGCGTCGCCCCCGAGCAGCGCCGCGGCGGCGTGGGCCGCTTCGTGGACGGTCACGGAGAAGACGAAGACGACGTAGTAGACGATCGCGTCGACGGGGTCGGGCACGTGGGGACTTCCTGCTCGTCGGCTAGGGGCGGCCCGCGCCGGGCACGTCGACGCGGAGCGCTTCGATCCAGGCGGATCCGGCGGCCAGGGGGCTCGCGCCCGGCAACTCGCGGCTCACGGCCATGAGCAGCGTCCGCCGGTCCGGGCCGCCGAGGGTGCACGCGATCGCCGCGGCGCCGGCCGCAGGCACGACGCAGTCGGTGACCTCGCCGCCCGGCAACACGCGATAGAACTTTCGTGCGATCGGGTCCCCCAGCCAGACGGCGCCCTCCGCGTCGAGGCAGATGCCGTCCGGTGGAGCGAACTCGAGGCCGGGCTCCGGCGTGAGCTCGGCGTACGATCGGCGGTTCCCGAGCGCGCCGCCCGATCCGACGTCGAAGGCCGTCAGCCGGAAGCCGCCGGACTCGGCGACGATCAGCGTCCTGCCGTCCTCGGTCAGGATGTGTCCGTTCGGCGCGATCAGGTCGCCCGCCGCGCGCTCGGCGCTGCCGTCGGGGCGAACGACGATCGTCTGCCCCGGCCCGGGGGCGGCGGACTCGGCGTGGACGTCGAAGCCCATGTCGCCGACCCACGCCGTGCCGTCCGGTGCCGAGATCATGTCGTTCAGGTTGCCGATCGCGAGCGAGGAGAGATCCGCGTGGACGACGACCGAGCCGTCGGGCTCCACGCGACGCAGCTGTTGCGTGGCCATCGCGACGACCAGCAGGCGGCCGTCGGGCAGCCAGCCGAGGCCCGACGGATGATCGTCCTCGATGCGAACGACTTCCTCCGCCGTTCCGTCGAGGGTGGAGCGCATGACCCGGTGACCGTGCATGTCCGAGAACCAGAGCGCGTCCTCGTGCCAGCGCGGTCCCTCGACGAAGTGGAAGCCCGAGAGGATCGTCTCGGCGCCCGAGAGGGTCCGCACGTCAGGCCTCCGGGCCGCTCACTTCCGGCGATTCGCCGTGGGTCTCGAGGATCTCGACGAGGTAGCCGTCGGGGTCCTTCACGAAGGCGGCGATCACGGGCCAGTGCTCGAGGGCGACGGGCTCGGTCACGGACTCCGCACCGGCGTCGATACAGCGCTTGTAGAGCCCCTTGCAGTCGTCGGTCTGCAGGTAGAGCTTCCAGAAGCCGTTGCCGTGCTCGATCGGGCCGTCCTGTCCCTTGTGGTAGGCGAGCTGGATCCGGTTGCCGGATTCGCCCGCGAGGATCACCTCGCGGAACTCCTTCTCCTCGACGCGGTGCGTGATCGTGAGTCCGAGCACGGTCTCGTAGAAGTGCACGCTCTTGTCGAGATCGCTGACGTTGATGCAGTACTGGTCGACGCTGACCTTCATCGGGGTCTCCTTCCGGGTGGGCGGGGCGAGCCGAGACTCTAGTCGTTCGAAGCGCGCCGAGGCAGGCCCCTTTTCCGCCGTTCGGCGCGGCGCCGGAGCGCCACGGAGAGGTTCGGCACGTCCGGCTGCCACTCCCGAAGCGCCCAGACCATGGCGGCGTTCTCCAATCCGGCCAGCAGGCAGACGGATCCCGCGACGTAGTAGAGGGTCGGGACGAACCCCGTCGTGAAGAGGACGACCACGAAAGCGGCGAAGAGCAGGATTCCGGCCTGCGCGAGGCGGGTGTGGAAGCTCGACGTCCGGCCGTAGCGCGCGAGCGAGGCCAGATGGACGCCCGACCAGACGGCGACGATCGCCCAGAGGAGGGCGCCGTGGTCGAGGAAGACGAGGGGGTGGAAGCGGTGGATTCCGTACAGGATCGCGACGATCAGCGTGATGTCGGCGACCGAATCCAGGACGGCGCCGAGCCGACTCACCCAGCCGAATCGACGCGCCAGCCAACCGTCGAGTCCGTCCGTGATCCAGGCCGCGACGACGAGCCCGAAGAACAGGGCCTCGCGTTCCTGGTTCGCGAGGAGGACGAGGTACGGCACGCAGCCGAGGCGCACCAGCGAGAGCAGGTTCGGGAGGTGCCGCATCGGCGCTCGCCTTCGTGTCGGGCCGAGTCACGCGGGGTGTCGGCTCGGCCCGATGCAGGATCCGGGGGAGTCCCGATGCTAGGGAGATCGGGCGCGGTGTCGACCCGGCAAGGCAGGGCGGGGTGCCGCGACGGGACGGCGGAGGTCGGCGCTTCGACGTCGCGGGATCTTCCGGCGTCGCTCTCGCGGGAAACGGAGTAGACTGACCGACGACCCGTGGCCTGCGCACGGGCGCGTGAGCGAGGCTCCTCGATGCGAACGGCCCCTGGCACTCCTCCTGGCTCCTCCGCCAACGGACCGCTGCCGAAGAAGCGCGTGCTGATCGTGAACTGCTACTTCGCGGAGCTCCGTGAGCCCGTGAAGCGGAGCAACGAGGTGCCGAACGCCCTGGCGCCCGTCCTGCTCGGGGGGCACTTCGATCCGGGCACCTGCGAAGTCCGGCTCTACAACGAGGTGAACAGCGGCGTCATCGAGGTCTACGCGCCAGAGCTGCTCTCCTGGCCGGACATGGTCGTGATGACCGGGTTGACTGCCGCCTTCGATCGCCTCTTGCACGTGAGCGCCTACGTCCGGTCGGCCAATCCGAGGGCGGTCGTCGTGGCGGGGGGGCACGGTGTCCGGGCGCTGCCGCGCTACTCGGAGCAGTTCTTCGACTACGCCTGCCAGGGCGACGTCGACGACATCCGGGAGGTGATCAGGGAAGCCTTCGGCGACGCCTACGTCGCCCGCGAGTTCCGCCCCCGGTACGACCTGGCGTACTGGATGAAGCGGATCGGCTACGTCGAGTCGAGCCGCAACTGCAACTTCCGCTGCAGCTTCTGCAGCCTGACCGGGGTCGGGCGTCCCTACTCGGTCAACGGCCTGGACTACCTCGACGCGCAGCTCGACGCGGTGGGGAAGCGAAGGGTCCTCTTCTTCAACGACAACCAGCTGCTCGGAGACGGAGGCAAGACCTTCCGAGCCCGCCTCGAGCGCGTCCGGGCGCGTCGGGAATCGGGCCAGTTCGACTACTGGGGCGGCTTCGTCACTCAACCCTTCTTCTGGGACGAGGAGAACGTGCGACTCGCCCGCGAGTCGGGCTGCGTCTCGCTCTTCGTCGGCGTCGAGTCCTTCGCCGACGAGGCGTGGCTCGAGGGCGTCAACAAGTCCCAGAACGCGCGCGAGAGTCAGGTCGAGCTGATCCGGCGCTGTCTCGACGGAGGGGTGCTCTTCCAGTACGGGCTCGTCTTCGATCCGACCCGGCGCACCGTCGCGGAGATGCGTGGGGAGATCGACGTCGTCTGCGACACGCCCGAGATTCCCGTCCCGCTCTTCATCTTCACGTCGATCCCGTTTCCCGGAACGCCGCTCTTCCACGAGCTGATCGCCGAGGGCAGGATCCTGCCGAACACGAAGATGCGGGACCTCGAGAGCTCGACGCTCTCGGTCCGGCCCCTCGATGCGATCGAAGACGTCGTCGGATTCATCCGCGGCGGCAAGAACCTGCGCGGTCATCGCCGTCGCGTGATGCAGCATCAGCGCGAGCACATCGCCCGCTACCGGGATTCCCTCTCGCTCGATCAGAAGATCGTGTCGAACCTCGCCGTCGCGGCGATCCTCTTCCCGGGGCAGTTCTCGAGCCCGAAGTCGCTCTTCGTGAAGAAGCGGCCCCGGACCCACGTGAGCACGACCGATCGACTGGACGACGTCTACACGCCCAGGCTTCGCGTCGATTCGCGCTGGGCACACCACTTCGAGCCGACGGTTCTGGTCGGGGCTTCGGGCGAGCTGAATCCGAAGATCGCGGAAGACGCGCTCGATACACGCTTCCGGAATCCCGAGCGGGTCCTGAAGGTCGGAGACGCCTGATGGCGACCTCCGAGCCGCGATTCCGCCAGCGGCGGGTGCGCACGCTCGCCGAGCGTCGCCGCTCGGCGTTCCTGATCGGACTGATGCACGCCGCGCCGGCGCTGGCCCTGGTCATCGGTCCGAATCCCCTCGACTGGTGGATCCTCGCCTGCGTCTATCCCTTTCACGCGATCGGGATCGGGGTCTCCCTCCACCGCTATTTCGCCCATCGCTCCTTCAAGACGAGCCGCGCCTTCCAGCTCTTCCTCGCCCTTTGCTCGGCCTGCGTCTTCGGCGACCCGATCGGCTTCGCAGGCAAGCATCGGATCCATCATGATCACGCGGATCTCGAGACCGACGTCCACACGCCGCGCCACGGCTGGTGGGCCTGCTGGTTCGGAAGCCTCCTCGACAGCGGCCATCCCGAAGAAGAGATCCTCAGCCGCGCGACGGATCTGCGGCGGTACCCCGAGCTCGTGTGGATCCACCTCCACTCGCGGGTGCCCGGTCTCACACTGATCGCTTCGATGGCGCTGCTCGGTGGTGTCGTGGCCGGCGCGGAGGGCGGCCTCGTCGAAGGGCTCCTCGGCGCCTTTACCGCGGGGACGATCGGCGTCTGCCTCCCGACCGTCTTCGCCATCCACCAGACGAGCGCGGTCAACTACTTCACCCACAAACACGGCTCGCAGCGCTTCGAGACGGGCGACCTCTCGACGAACAACTTCCTCGTCGCGCTCCTCACGTGGGGTGAGGGGTGGCACAACAACCATCACTACTACCCGAGCTCCGCCCGGGCCGGATTCCGGTGGTGGGAGATCGACCCCTTCTACTGGGCGATCTGGCTCTTCGAGCGCGTCGGCCTCGTCTGGGACGTCCGCAGGCCGCCCCTCGAGCTGATGCGCGCGACCGCGCCGCGGGCGGAAGCGCGGTCGGCCTGAAGGGCGGAGGCCGACCGGCCGCTCCGGACACCGCCTCCCCGTCGATGGCGCGTGATTCCCGCTGGTCTAGGCTTGGTCCGCGTCGATCGAGACCGGGGTACACATGGACGAGAACGGGCAGGCCGGGGGCGTCATCCAGACGCTGAACCGATTCTTCCGCGTGGTCGCAGGCTTCTGCTTCGACTTCCGATGGGGCGTGCTCGCGGCGTCCCTCGCTCTGGCCGTCGCGGCGGGCTACTTCGCCGAGGGCGTCGGCTTCGACGCGAGCTACGAGCACTATTTCTATCCCGGCGACACGACCTATCAGTCCTACGAGCAGTACCGCGACGACTTCGGCTCGGACGAGGTGGCGTACATCGGCTACGAGGTCGCGGGCCTGGAACACGGTCCCTGGAACGTCGTCGCGATGGAGCGGCTGGTCCAGCTGACCGAGGCGCTCGAAGACGAGGTCCCCTTCATCTACGAGGTCACGACCCTCGCGAACGCGGAGCTCACGGTCGGGAACGACGACGGTATCGAGATCACGAAGATCATCGACGAGTGGCCGCTCACCCAGGAAGAGCTGCTCGAGCTCCGGACGGCGTACCTGAAGAAGCCGATGCTGGTGGGCGGGATCATCGACGAGGACGCCGACTTCGGCGCGCTGATCCTCGAGATGGACCGGTCGAGCACCGATCCGCCCGAGGAGATCCTCGCTCCGCCGGAGCAGCAGCCCTTCCCGGAGGATCCCTCGAACTACGAGAACCTCTATCCCCAGGTCACCGACTCGAAGATCTTCGAGATTCTCGACCGGCCCGAGTACGCCGACTACGAGTTCTGGATCTCCGGCGACGTTCCGATCAACGCCTACTTCAACCGGATCATCTTCGTCGAGCCCGACTTCCTGATGCAGATCGCGATGTTCGTGATCGCGATCATCCTGTGTCTCACCTTCCGGGAACGGCGCCCGATCGCCGGACAGCTCGGGAAGGCGACGCTGTTTGCCGGCGTCACGCTCGGCGCCTTCTACGGGCTCTCCCTTCTCGCGAGCGAAGGCGGGGCGGGCTTCTCGCCGACGCTCCCCCTCGTCCTGCTGGTCGTCGCCTGGAGCTTCGCGGTCGCTTGTGGCGCCTTCATCTCGGTCACCGCGCCGCTCGTCGTCGTCCAGCTGAGCGTGATGGCCACGGTCGCGTACATGGCCCTGGTCGGCTGGGAGATCTCCCTGGGGTTCAGCGGCACACCGACGCTGCTCACGGCGATCGGCGTCGCCCACTCGGTGCACATCCTCTCCGAGTTCCGGAGCCGCCTCGCGGAGGGGCTCGACCGGAGGACGTCCCTCGTCGAGACGATGGGGCTGGTCGGCATGCCCTGCCTGCTGACCAGCATCACGACCGCCGTCGGGTTCGCGTCGATGAGCTTCGTCCCGATCAAGAGCCTCGCGCAGGGCGGCGTCGTGGACGCGATCGGAGTCCTGCTCACCTTCTTCTTCTCGATGACCCTGCTCATGTCGCTGCTCTCGATCGACTGGCTTCGGGGGAAGGACTGGCTGTCCGCGCGCCTCGGGCGCGAGGAGACGCTCGCGAGCGAGGTCGACGAGGCGGCGAAGGGCGGGGACTGGATCAGGTCGACCCTCGACGCCGTCGCGACTCTCAACATCGTCCATCGCAACCGTCTGCTCGCCGTGTTCGGGTTCTTCCTCGCCGTCTGTCTGGTCGGGGCGACGCGGATCGAGGTCGACTCGAACTACCTGAAGGATTTCTGGCCGACGTCCTGGATGTACGTCCATACGGTCAAGGTCGATACGGAGATGGGCGGGACGACGAACGTCGTCTACCTCTTCGATGCGGGCGAGGACGACGGGATCAAGGAGCCGGCGGTCCTGCGCGAGATCGACCGGCTCCAGCAGCGGGCGAACCAGGAAGACTGGCTCGTCACGAAGACCTACTCGATCGTCGACATCGTGAAGGACCTGAACCAGGCCTTCCACGGCGATGATCCCGCCTACTACCGGATTCCGGAGACGCGCGAAGAGGTCGCGCAGTACCTCCTCCTCTACGAGAGCTCCGGAGGCGAGGAAGCCGAGGAGTACGTCACGTCCGACTACCGCCGGGCGAACGTCGAACTCCGGCTGAAGATGGACCGGACGGCGGCCATGCAGAAGCTGATCCGCGACCTCGATGCCGAGCTCGCGGACCCGCCGCTCGAGGAGACCACGGTCTCGCTCACGGGGATCGGTGCGCTCTGGCTGATCCTGATGGACTACATCGTGTCGAGTCAGATCCAGGGCCTGACCCTCGCCTTCAGCGTGATCACGCTCTTCATGGTCCTGCTCTTCCGCTCGTTCAAGATCGGCCTGATCTCGATGGTCCCGAATCTCGCGCCGGTCCTCCTGGCCCTCGGCGCGATGGGCTGGACCGGAATCACGCTCGACTACAACAAGGCGACGATCGCGGCGATCGCCCTCGGGATTTCCGTCGACGACACGATCCACCTCATGACGCGCTTCCATCACGAGTTCGGCATCCACCGGAACTACCGGAAAGCGCTGCGCGAAGCGCTCGGCGACGTCGGACGCGCGCTGGTGATCACGTCGATCGCGCTCGTGCTGGGCTTCCTCGCGATGTCCTTCTCCGAGCTCCGCTCGCAGGCCTTCTACGGCCTGCTGCTGGCGAGCGCCCTGGTGACCGCGCTCCTCGCCGACTTCTTCTTCATGCCGGCGCTCGTGCTGCGCTTCGAGCCCTTCGGTCCCGAAGGGCAGGGGGCGGGCGAAGCGAAGGCCGAGGAACTCGCGGAAGCCGCCTGACCCGACGCGAAACCGGCCGCGTCTCGAGCTGCCTTCACAGCAGAGAGGTTCCCCATGTCCGAACCCGTCCCCGCGCGCTGTCTCCAGATCCTGAGCAACGCCCGCTCTGACGGCTTCATCGAGCTCAGCCTCGGTGAGGTCGACGTCCCCGCCCCGGGCGAGAACGAGGTCACGATCCGGGTCGAAGCCGCGCCCATCAACCCCTCCGACCTCGGCCTGCTCGTGGGCCCTGCCGACGTCTCCGGCGCGGTCGCCAGGGGCACGTCCGATCGCCCGGTCGTCGAGATCCCCATCGACGAGCGGGTCCAGCGCGCGCTCGCCGCGCGGCTCGACGAGGCGCTGCCGGTCGGGAACGAGGGCGCAGGCGTCGTCGTCGCGGCCGGCTCCGGCGAGGCAGCGCAGGCGCTGCTCGGGAAGGTGGTCGGCTTCATCGGGGGAGCGAGCTACTCGCAGTACCGGACGGTTCCCGTCGCCATGACCCTGGCGATGGACGAAGGGACGACGCCGCGGGAGGCGGCGGCGTGCTTCGTGAACCCGTTGACGGCCCTCGGGATGGTCGAGACGATGAAGCGGGAAGGGCACACCGCGCTGGTCCACACGGCCGCAGCCTCGAACCTCGGCCAGATGCTCCAGAAGATCTGTCTCGCCGACGGCATCGCTCTCGTGAACATCGTCCGCCGCCCGGAGCAGGCGGAGCTCCTGCGCGGGATCGGCGCGAAGTACGTGATCGACTCGAGCGCCGACGATTTCCGCGAGCGGCTGACCGATGCGCTCGAGGAGACCGGCGCGACGATCGCCTTCGACGCGACCGGCGGTGGCCGGCTCGGCGGACAGATCCTGGGCTGCATGGAGGCGGCCCTCAATCGGAGCGGCGGCGCCTACAGCCGCTACGGCTCCGACACCCACAAGCAGCTCTACATCTACGGTCGCCTCGATACGAGCCCGACCCAGTTCGGCGCCGACTTCGGTTTCGCCTGGGGAGTCGGGGGCTGGCTGCTCACGCCTTTCCTCCAGAAGCTGGGCTCCGACGCGGGGGCGCTCTACCTGCGCGTCGCGAAGGAGATCAGGACGACGTTCGCGAGTCACTACACCGCCGAGGTCAGTCTCGCGGAAGCGCTCGACGTCGAGACGCTCCAGGCCTACCAGCGGAAGGCGACGGGCCAGAAGTACCTGATCGAGCCTCAGCGCGGCTGAGCTCCGGACCGAAGCACCGCAAAGGAGAGGAATCATGCGCCCGCATTTCCCCGTTCTCGTTCTCGTGCTCCTAGGGGCGCTCGTCGTCTCGGGCAGCGCCCAGGCCTGGGGCCGCAAGGAGACCCAGGCCTACTACGGCGAGCTCCACCTCCACACGGCGCTGTCCACCGACGCCTGGTTCAACGGGACGCGCAAGCATCCGTTCACGGCCTATCGCTTCGCCATGGGCGACCCGGTCACGCTGACGAACGGTGCGACCTGGGAGCTCTCCCGGCCCCTCGACTTCGTCGCGATCACCGACCACGCCGAGGCCTTCGGCGATCTGGCGCTCTGCAAGCGCCCCGGATCCGTCAGCTACGACACGGCGATGTGTCAGGCGATACGGAACGGCGACGACCCCGTGCGCATGGGGCAGGTGATCGGGGGCTGGAACGTCGACGGCGCCACGCGGATCCCCGAGATCTGCGGAGAGGACGGCGCGCTGTGCATGGAGGAGGCGCGCACGACCTGGCGGTCGCTGATCGACGCGGCGAACCGCGCGAACCGCCCCGGCGAGTTCACCGCGCTCGTGGGCTACGAGTACTCGCCGGTCGCGCTCGGACCCGAGGGTGCGATCAAGGTCCACCGCAACGTGATCTTCCGGAGCGACGATGCACCCGAGCGCGTCTTCAGCTCCTACGACGGGACGATCGAGGACCTCTGGGGCTGGCTCGACGAGGAGTGCGCGCCCCCGTGCCGGGCGCTCACGATTCCCCACAACTCGAACGCCTCGTCGAGCCGGATCTTCTGGGAGGGCAAGAACTCCGACGGCTCGCCCTGGTCCCAGGAGGTGCTCGAGCGGCGTGCGCGCCTCGAGCCCGTCGTCGAGATCTACCAGGGCAAGGGCTCGTCCGAGTGTCATCCCGGCCTCGGGCTGACCGACGAGGAGTGCGGCTTCGAGCAGTGGGTCCGCAACTGCGAGGAGGGCGAACGCCTGGGCTGCGCGACGACCAGCGACATGGTCCGGGACACCGTCGTCCGCGGCCTGCGCGTCGAGGACGAGCGCGGCATCAACCCCCACAAGCTCGGCTTCATCGGCAGCACCGACTCCCACCTCGGGACGCCGGGCGCCGTCGACGAGCAGGACTACCAGGGGCAGCTCGGAAATCCGGACGACACGCCGGTCGAGCGTCTCTCCGCGGGCTTCGCGAGCTTCGACGTCGATCAGCTCGGTGAGGCCGGGAACGCGCCCGACGGAGGCTGGGGCTTCATGGGGCCGACCAAGTTCAGCCCGGGCGGCCTGGCGGCGGTCTGGGCGACCGAGAACACCCGTGAAGGCATCTGGGATGCGCTCGCCCGCAAGGAGGCCTTCTCGACCAGCGGCCCGCGGATCCAGGTGCGCTTCTTCGGAGGCTTCGATCTGCCCGAGGACGCCCACGAGAGACGCAACGCGGTCGCCGTCGGGTACAAGAAGGGCGTGCCGATGGGCGGAGATCTCACGGAGGCCCCGGAAGGCGGCGCGCCGCGTTTCCTGCTCTGGGCGAGTCACGATCCGGAGAGTGCAAAGCTCGCGAAGATCCAGATCGTGAAGGGCTGGATCGAAGACGGCGAGGAGCGCGCGGAAGTCTACGACGCGGTCTGCTCGGACGGTGCCCAGCCGGACCCGACGACCCGGCGGTGCCCGGACAATGGCGCCGGGGTCGACCTGTCGACGTGCGCGCTGACCGGCGACGGCGGCGACGCGGAGCTCGCGACCACCTGGACGGATCCCGAGTTCGACGCGAGCAAGCGGGCCGTCTACTACGCGCGGGTGCTCGAGAACCCGGTCTGTCGCTGGAGTACCCACGACGCGCTGAAGATCGGTGCCGCGCTCTCGCCCTACGTCCCCGCGACGATCCGCGAAAGAGCCTGGACCTCCCCCATCTGGTACTCCCCTTGAGCTCGTTCCCGGCCGCGCATAGCACGCCGCTTTCGACGCCTTCTCCCTGCGCGATCCTCGACGTACGGGAGTACGTCTGCGGTCGCTTCGGTCCGAGGTCGTCGAAATCGACGCACTCTGCACGACCTTACGTTGGAGTAGGTGGCCCTAGTTGGGTTCGCTGAGCGGCAGCGTCTCGCGGAGCTCGCGCTTGAGGAACTTGCCGGAGGCGTTGCGGGGGAGCGGCTCGTCCACGATCCAGACGTAGCGGGGGAGCTTGTGCGCCGCGATCTTCGCGCCGGCGTGGGCGCGGAGGTCGTCGGCGGAGGCCCTCGCGCCCTCGCGGAGGAAGACGGCGGCGCCGACCTCTTCGCCGAGGCGGTCGTCCGGGACGCCGAAGACGGCGCACTCGGCCACGTCGTCGTGGTCGAAGATCGCGGCTTCGACTTCGGCGCAGTAGACGTTCTCGCCGCCGCGCAGGACCATGTCCTTCTTCCGGTCGACGATGTGGATGAAGCCGTCCTCGTCGATGCGAGCGACGTCCCCGGTATGGAGCCATCCGTCCGTGATCGTCTCGGCCGTTGCGTCGGGCCGGTTCAGGTAGCCCTTGATGACCGGGGCGCCCCGGACCCAGAGCTCGCCCGTCTCGCCCTCGGGCACGTCGTTTCCGTCGTCATCGACGAGCCGCGTCTCGAAGGTCGGGAGGGCGGGGCCGCAGCTCGTCGGTCGCTCGACGAAGGCGTCCGCGCTCGTCATCGTGATCACGCCGCAGGTCTCGGTCATGCCGTATCCCGTCCCGGGGCGGGCCGTCTTCGACGTCTTGTCGATCTTCTCGACGAGGTCGGGCTGGACCGGTGCCCCGCCGCCGCTCAACGCCTTCAGGGAGGACGTGTCGGTCTTCTCGAAGTCCGGGTGCTGGACGAGCTCGCGGGCCATCGTCGGCACCCCGCTCATCGAGGTGATGCGCTCGCGCTCGATCAGCTGGAGCGCCTCGGCGGGATCCCACTTGTACATGTGGACGAGCTTGCCGCCGGAGGCGGTCATGCCGTGGGCCACGCAGTTGTTCGCGGTCACGTGGAAGAGCGGCGTCGTGACGAGGGCCGCCGCCTGCCCGGTCGCTCCGCCCGCGGAGGGGGCCGACGGGGGGCCGCCGGCCGCCTTCGCGCCCCTCAGGCAGGTCTCCCAGAAGGCCATGTTCATCAGGTTGTGCGCGCAGCCGCGGTGGGTGAGCTGTGCGCCCTTCGGACGGCCAGTCGTGCCGCTCGTGTAGAAGATGCAGGCGTCGTCGTCCGGGTCGATCGTCGCGTCGGGAAGTACGCCGTCGTTCGCGAGGACGTCGCTCCACGGGGTCACGTCGGGGAGTGGGCTCGCGAGTCGGACCCCGACGACCGTCGTGTCGGCGAAGTCGTTCCGGATCTCCGCGAAGCGATCGAGTCGCTCCTGGTCCGCGACGAGCACGGCGGGTGCCGCGTCCTCGAACGCGTACCGCATCTCCTCGCCGACCCACCACGCGTTCATGCCGATCACGCGCACCCCCGTCGCGACGCAGGCCCAGTAGGTGAGGAGCCACTCGGGATAGTTGCGCATCGCGATCGCCACCGAGTCGCCCCGGGTCACGCCGCGGTCGGCGAGCCAGGACGCGATCCGGTCGACGTCGCGGTGGGCCTCGTCGTAGGTCCAGCGCTCGCTGCCGTAGACGAGGTAGTCGTTCTCGGCGTGCGCCCGGGTCGCGAGCCAGATGGCGCGCAGGTCCGGGGGCGCGTGCTTGTAGGACCGGATCGTGACGCCGCGGACCTCCGCCGGAACGACCTCGAAGGGAGCGCCCTCGGCGGTGAGCGCCTGGCGGGTGGCGGTGATTCGAGCGGCAAGGGAGTCGGTCGAGGGGGACGTCATGGGAAGCCTCGCGGCGGTGGATCGAACGGTCGCCGAGCATAGACCGGAACCCGCCTTCCTGCGGGATGGAAAACCGGCGCCGTTGCGCGATCCTCGTCGGACAGGAGATCCGATGCCCCCCGACTTCGACGCGCCCCGCGCCCCGGTCGTGATCGACCGCGCCTATGCCGATCCCGAGGCGATCCGCGCCCTCGTCCGACGAGGCGGTCCCTACTGGCCGACGATCCGCTACGTCGCGAACACGACCGAGCTGGCGGCCTACGGGGGGGAGCCCGAGAAGCTCTCCGTCGTGCCCTGGTTCCGGGCGGACTGGGCCTACGGGAAGGTCGACGTGGAGGGAGCCGAAGCGATCCTCCGCAATCCGGCCTTCATCGACGCGGCCCACGCGCTCTTCGACGCGGAGGTCGTCCGGCCGCAGATCGTCTACGTGAACGCGATGGGACCGATGGGCGCGGGACCGGCGCACATCGACGTCCCGGCCTTCCGCGGGATCGACCGCACCGAGTACCCGGTGACCTTCCTTCATCTGATGCACCGCTCCGGTCTCTTCGAGTCCCATCGCATCGACATCGCGACGGCGGTCTCCTGGTTCTATGCCGGCGACCGGGGCGAGTTCGAGTTCTGGGCCGACGGCGTCGCGAAGCCCCCCTCCCGGATCGAAGCGCCCCTCGACAATCGCGCGGTCGTCGGCGACAACGAGATCATGTTCCACCGGGTCGCGCCGATCGGAGCGGAGGATCCGCCGGTGATCGAGGACGCGACGATCGGCGTCGAGCTCGTCCCGGACGCGGAGAGCTCGGACTGGATCGCGATCGACGGCGGGCGGGAGCTGCTCCGCTACGCGGATCGCGACGTACGGATCTCGATCTCGTGGAAGGCGGAGGTCTTCGCGGACGCCGAGGCGGCGCGCGTCCGGGAGGAGCACCAGGGCGACCTCCGACTCGACGACGTCGTGGAGGCGCTGCTCGCCGATCTGTGCGACCGCGGCCACGACGTCGAGCGCCCCGAGGATCCGCTGCGCGACCCGACCTTCCTCGCTTTGCTGAACGAGACCCATCCTCTCCCCCAGCCGGTGCTCTGACCGGAGCACGCAGGAGCGTCCCGATCATGTCCGAACGAAACAGCATGCCGATCGCGTTCGGCGGCGAGGCGACCGGGCCCTTCGCGGGGATCCGGGTGGTCGACCTCTCGACGATCGTCTCCGGACCGCTCTGCGGTCAGATCCTCGGTGACCTCGGGGCCGACGTGATCAAGGTCGAGACCCCCGTAGGCGACTCCTCGCGCTACATGGGCGGCGACCGGAAGGGCGACTTCACGGGCTTCTTCGCCCAGATGAACCGGAACAAGCGGAGCGTCGTGCTCGACCTCAAGACCGAGGCGGGCGTCGACGCCTTCAAGCGTCTCGCGAAGACCGCGGACGTGGTCCTCGAGAACTTCCGTCCCGGCGTGATGGATCGGCTCGGGATCGGGTACGAGGTCCTGCGCGCGGAGAATCCGCGTCTCGTCTACGGAGCCATCAGCGGCTTCGGCGATCTCGGACCCTACGCCGCGCAGCCCGCCTACGACATGGTGATCCAGGCGCTCTCCGGGATCGCGGAGATGATCGGGGAGCCGGGGGCGCCGAAGCTGGTCGGCAACCTCCTCGCCGACAAGACCGCGGGCCTGTCCGCCGCGTACGCGATCGCGGCCGCGCTCTTCTCGCGAGAACGTTCCGGGGAGGGGCAGCGCGTGGACCTCCCGATGTTCGACGCGTTCTCGGCCTTCCTGCAACTCGATCGGATCGGGGCCGACGCCTTCGGTGCGCCGGCGGCGGACATCTCGTCGGTCGCCGACCTCCTCTTCCGTCCGTGGGAGACCTCGGATGGCAAGGTCGTCGTCCTGATGATCGAGGACCACCAGTGGCAGGCGGTCTGCCGGATCATCGGCCGTCCCGAGATGGGCGAGGACGAGCGCTTCCGCACGATCGTCGATCGCTTCGTCCATGCGCAGGCGTTGATCGACTTCCTGTCGGAGGAGATCGGTAAGAGCACGACGGCGGAGATCGTCGCGGGCGCGCACGCCGAAGGCACGCCGCTCGCGCCGATCCACGACCAGGCGGGCTTCCTCGCCGATCCGCAGGTCCGAGCGAGCGGGATCGTCTTCCCCCTCGAACACGAAGAGGTCGGTCCGATCCCCTCGCTGCGGCAGCCGGCGCGCTTCTCGGGAACGCCGGCGAACGTGCGGCGCGCCTCGCCGGCGCTGGGCCAGCACACGGAAGAGGTGCTGACCGAGGCCGGCCTCTCGGCGGACGAGATCGCGAAGCTGCGCGGCGGCGCCTGAGCGGCGCGCGGAATGCGCTGCGGCAGCCCGAGGCGTCGATCGGCTCAGGGCTCGATCACGACCTTCAGGGATTCGGAATCGCTGCGCGCGAACGCGAACGCCTCCGCCACCGCATCGAGCGGGAAGCGGTGGGTGTTCACGATCTCGGCGATGCGCGGATCGCGACCGAGGAGGGTGGCGGCGGCATCGACGTCGCGGCCCGTCGCGCTGTGTCCGTAGAACGCGCCGAAGACGACGGTCAGCTCCTTCACGAAGGCGGTCGTGAAGTTCCACGTCTTCGGGGTGTAGTAGCCGGCGACGAGCGCGAGGGTTCCGCCCGGACGGGTCCACTCCGCGGCCTTGTGGATCGATTCCTCCGAGCCGTCCGCTTCGATCACCAGGTCGTACTGGCCCTTCGGCTCGACCCCGGCGCCGAGCCGCGCTGCCGCTTCCCGCTGGAAGGCCCGGTCGCCATCGAAGTCGACGTGCTCGCCCCCACGCGCGATCGCCGCCGCGACGGCGAGGATGCCGAAGCCCGACCGGTTCGCGCCGACGACGAGGATCCGCGTGCGACCGGTCGCCCGCGCGAGGTCGAGGGTGTGGAGATGGATCGCGAGGGGCTCGATCAGGTTCGCGCCGCCCCGTGCGTCGAGACCGCGGGGCAGGGGAACGATCGAGCTCGGAGGCACGATGACTTCGTCGGCCATGCCCCCGTCCTGGCCGATGCCGATCAGGCGGGTGTAGCCCTCGACGCACCAGACGGAATCGCCGTTGCGGCAGAGGTCGCAGTGGCCACAGGGCACCGTCGGCTGCACGCCCACCGGCGTGCCGTCGTCGAGCACGCCGGCGAATTCGTGGCCGATCGTGAAGGGGAGCGGACCCATCTCGGTGAGGGCGAGATCCGTCTGGCAGATCCCGATCGACTGGACCTTGATCCGGACGCCGTCACCGGACGGACGGGGCAGGTCGACGATCTCGATGCCACTCTCGGTTCGACGGACTCCTCGCACGGTCGCACTCCTCGCAGACGTCGCTGCGAGTGAAGGACACGCGCCCGGGGAGCGCAATCGCGCCCGGCCGAGGCGAACCGATCAGTGCAGCCGCTTCCGCCAGGTGTCCGCCGCGTCACGCACCGCCTCGCGCGCCGAGCCGTGGCGCCGAACGCGCTTCACGCCGTCGCCGCGGTCGTCCTCGAGGAGATACTCCTTCGGCGCCCGGGGATCGTTGCGGACGTGAAGGGTCCGACCCTTCTCGCGGTCGCGGAGTCGGACGCTGAAAGCCAGGGGACGCAGGGCCATCTCGGAATCTCCTCGGGCGCGGGGATGCGGTCCGCGCCACTGAGATCCGTTTCGGCCGCGATTCGGGATTCTTGAGTCTTTCGAGCGACTTGGGGCACGTTTTGCGCGAAAGAGAGGGGCTGTCCCCGCGCATCCCGCGGCGGTCCAGCGCTTCCGGGCGCGATCGGCCATCCTCCGGCGCCATGGAGATACCGAAGATCGGACAGGCGCCGGCGGGCTCGCTCGTCGACCTCGCGGAGAGCGTGCGCGACGTCGCGAACGAGCTGCTGCGGATTCATGAAGGGGACCACGATCACGTGGCGGAGGCTCGCGAGATCCTCAGGGAGGCCACCGCGAAGCTCGGCGCGATCGCGAGCCGACACGAGTCCCCGCGTGCGGTCGAGAGTGCCGACAAGGACGGCACGCGCCCCTACTACTTCCCCGGTGCGCTCGCGCCGCGGGTCCACGTCGCGCATCCGTGGATGACGGCGGACGAGATCGAGGGCGGGCGGCGCGGTCGCGTGCGATTCGATCTGATCCATGAAGGCCCGCCCGGCTGCGCGCACGGGGGGCACGTCGCGTGGTTCTTCGACCAGGCCTTCGGCCATCACGTGGTCTCGCAACGGATCGGCGGACCGACCCATCGCCTCGAGGTCGTCTACCGGCGGCTGACGCCCCTCCAGAAGGAGCTCGACTACGAGATCCGGACGGATCGGATCGACGGGCGCAAGATCTTCGCCGACGGCGTGCTGCGCGACGGCGACGTCGTGGTCGCGGAGGCGAAGGCGCTCTTCGTCGCGCCGAAGGCCGGGTTCGAGATGACGCGAGAAGGGATGACGCGGAACGACTGACCCGGTTCAGTCGTCGGGGGACGGCGCCGACGGATCGAGGGAGGGATTCCTGCCTTCGAGGATCGCGTCGAAGCGCGAGCGCAGCCGCGCGTCCGCGTTGTCGTGGGTGAGGATCCAGAAGCGCTCGTCGTGGATCGCGCGGACGACCCGGTCGGCGACGTCCGCGGCGGGGACCGCGATGGCCTTCAGCGCATCGGTCGCGTCCCCGGTCCAGCCGCCCGCCATCGCCCGCGGCGGCGGCGCCTCCTCGTTTCGGAGCGCCTCGGGGCGGTTGCGATTCGACTGCGTGATTCCGGTCTCCACGTAGCCCGGGCAGAGGACGGACACGCCGACGGGGGTGTCGACGAGCTCGTGGTAGAGCGTCTCGGCGAGGGCGACCGCGCCGTGCTTCGACATCTGGTAGGCGGCGTTGCCGGGGACGACCGTGAGCCCCGACATCGACGCGGTGATCACGACGTGCCCCCCTTCGCCGCGCTCGAGCATGCGCGGCACGAAGCTCCGCACGCAGTGGAGCGGGCCCCAGAGGTTGACGCCGAATACCCAGGCGAAGTCTTCGAGCGGGCGCTCCCAGGCGGGGCCGACGTCCTGCATCACGCCCGCGTTCGCGAAGAGCAGATGAACCGCGCCGAAGTGCCGGTCGGCGGCGTCGGCGAGGGCTTCGACGGCCTCGGGATCCGAGACGTCGGTCGGGATGCCGATGGCTTCGGCCCCCGTGGCCTCGATCTCCGACACGGCCTCTTCGAGTGCCTGTGCCTCGACGTCCGAGAGGACGAGGCGCGCGCCCTCGGCCGCGAGCCGGCTCGAGAGAGCGCGGCCGATTCCGCTGGCAGCGCCGGTCACGACGGCGACGCGATGTTCGAGGTCCTTCATGGGGAGAGCTCCGGTCGATCGAGGAACCGCGCAGGGTTCCCCGTCCTCGGTTTCCCCTCGGTGCGTCCGATCCTAGCTCGGGTCGGCGGGCCGGGCGTCGTCCCGCGCATCCTGCGGGCTAGACTGTCGCGAGCCGAAACCGACCTGCGCCCAGGGGATGCCGCCATGCCGCCTTCGCTCGACGAGCTCGACCTGACCGATTCCGATCTCTACCGCCAGGGATTCCCGCACGAGATCTTCCGCCGCTTGCGCGACGAAGCGCCGGTCTGGCGACACCCGGAGACCGACGGGTTCTCGGAGACGGGCGGCGAGGGCTTCGTCGTGCTCTCCCGCTACGAAGACATTCAGGCCGCGAACCGCGACCCGGAGCTCTTCCTCTCGTGCAAGGGCCCCGGCCTCGGCTACGAGGGCATGGGGCTGATGCTGACCGACATGGACGGCGCCCCGCACCTGCGTCAGCGCAAGCTGATCAGCGCCGGATTCACGCCGCGGATGACCCGTCGGCTGGAAGGGCTCGCGCGGGAGTGGGCCGCGAAGATCGTCGACGAGGCGATCGAGAAGGAGACCGTCGAGTTCGTCCAGGAGGTCGCCTATCAGCTGCCGATGCACATGATCGCGGACATCCTCGGGATTCCGCTCGAAGAGCGCGACTGGCTCTTCAAGATGACGAACGACATGCTGCTCTCCTCCGATCCGGAGTACCCGGTCGACGACGCCGAACGGGAAGGGCTCGCCGCACAGATCTTCGCGTACGGACACGAGATCCTCGGACGGAAGCGCGAGAACGCGACCGACGACGTCCTCTCCCTGCTCGCGACGGTCTCCGACGACCAGGGACCGCTCAACGATCTCGAGCTCGAGGCCTTCTTCATGCTGCTCACCGTCGCGGGTAGCGAGACGACCCGGAATGCCATCTCGAGTGGCCTCCTCAAGCTCCTCCACGAGCCGGAACAGCTCGCCGCGCTGCGCGAAGACCCGACGCTCATGAAGGGCGGGACCGAGGAGATCATCCGATGGTCCTCCCCGGTCGCCTACTTCAAGCGGCTCGTCGCCCGGGACACCGAGATCGCCGGCGTGCCGATCGCGGAAGGGGAGCGCATCACGCTCTGGTACCCCTCGGCGAATCGCGACGAGCGGGTCTTCGACGAGCCGGAGCGTTTCGACGTGCGCCGGAAGAAGAACGAGCACGTCGCCTTCGGAGGCGGGGGGCCCCACTTCTGTCTGGGGGCGCACCTCGCCCGGCGCGAGATCATGATCCTCTTCGAGGAGCTGCTCTCGCGCACGGCGGGGATCGAGCTCGTCGGCGACCCGGCCTACAGCGTGCTCGGGATCGGCAATCCGATCCTGCTCTCGCTCGGGACGCTCCCCGTTCGCCTCAAGGCGGCCTGATCAGCGGGCCGGCCGTTTCCTGCGAGGCGCGAATCGAGCGGACGGTCGGATCCAGACGGGAGGAAGACGAGGATGGCTTCGAGCAGAGCGCACCCGGGACGCCGAGCCGTCGCCGCGATCGGCCTGGCCTGGCTCCTCGTCGCTCCCGCGACCGTCGCCGTGGAGATCGATGCCGCCGGGCAGGTGGCGAAGATGCCGCAGATCTCGGATCACTGGGTCTTCGTCCCCGACCGGCTCTTCCAGCACGTCCTCCTTTTCGACGGGGACTCCGGCGATCTGGTCGGCACGATCCCGAGTCCGGGGCTGCTCACGCCGAAGCTGCCGCTCGTCTCGCGGACCCGCGGCGAGATCTACTCGGTCGACGTCGACTATTCGCGGGGCACGCGAGGGGAACGAACGGACTACGTCACGGTCTACGACGCCGCGACCCTCGAAGTCCGGACCGACGTGCTGCTCCCGAACCCGGTCTCCGAGAGCAACACGAGCCTCCATCACGCGACGCTGCTCGACGGTGATCGATTCCTGGCCGTCTTCAGCCAGTTCCCCGAGACGGTCGTCCTGATCGTGGACCTCGAGACGCGGGACGTGGTGGCGACCGCGCCGATCGCGGGCTGTGCCGGGGTCTACGCGACGGGCCCCCGGCGGCTCGCGACCCTCTGCGGAGACGGGACGACGGTCCAGGTCTCGCTCTCCGCCGACGGCTCGGTCGAATCGGTGGAACGCAGCGAGCGGTTCTTCGACGTGCTCGCGGATCCCGTCTCGATGGTCGGCGTGCGGAGCGGCACGACGTGGCTCTTCGTGAGCTTCCTCGGGCAGGTCCACGCGATCGACTACGCCGCCGCGAAGCCGGTGGCCTCGCCGCCCTGGTCACTGGTCTCGGCCGCGGAGAAGGAAGCGGGATGGCGACCGGGCGGGCTCCAGCCGCACGCGCTCCACGCCGCGACGGGGAGACTCTTCGTGCTCATGCACGAAGGCGAAGCCGGCTCGCACAAGGACGCGAGCCCGGAGATCTGGGCCTTCGACGTCGACAAGCGATCCCGCCGCGCGCGGTTCGACGTCCCCAACCTGGCGGTCGAGTTCCTCGCTCCGATGTTCGGGCTCGCGCCCGGGAGCTTCGCCCGTACGGTCCTCGGCTGGCTGGTGCCGAACGAAGGGGCCCATTCCCTGGCCGTCTCCCAGGACGCGTCGCCGCTCCTCTTCACCCGCTCCGGCGACTTCGGCGTCGTCGGCGTGATCGACCCGGAGAGCGGCGACCACGTGCGCACCCTCGTGGAGGCCGGTCTGAGCGGCCCTTCCCTGGGCGTGCCGTGATGTCCGGACTCGACCCGCTCTTTCCGCTCTTCGCGCGTCTCGCGCTCGCCCTGCTCTTCGTCGGTGCCGTCCGGCACAAGCTCGCGGACCTGCTCCGCTTCGAGGGGATCGTGCGCGACTATCGCCTGTCGCCCGCTGCCTGGTCGTCCGCCCTCGCGCGTGCGCTCGTGGTGCTGGAGATCGGGCTCGTCCTCGGCCTCGTCGCGCCCTGGACCGCGTCTCGCGCTTCCGTCGTCGCTGCGATCGTGCTCGCGGGCTACGCCCTCGCGATCGGCCTCAATCTCGCGCGGGGGCGGAGCGAGATCGAGTGTGGCTGCGGGGGGCCCGGGGAGCGGCTGCGCCTGCGCCTCGTCGCGCGGAACGCGCTGTTGATCGGGGTCGGGCTCGTCGGCGCGACGGCCCCGGCGGAGCGCGCCTTCGGTGCCCTGGACGCGGTCACGCTCGCCGGCGGACTCGCCAGCGTGGCCCTGCTCTGGTCGGCGGCGTCGCACCTGGCGGGCGTGGCGGACGCGGCGCTTCCGGAGGAAGCGTCATGACGCAGGCGCTCGTGGTGTCGGTCGTCGCGCTCTGGATCGTGGTGCTCGTGCTCGCGGGCGTCGTGTTCGCGCTCGCGCGGCAGGTCGGCGTGCTCCACGAACGCATCGCCCCCGCCGGCGCGCTCGCGCTCTCGGACGGGCCGAAGGTGGGAGAAGCGGCTCCGACCGTCGCCGCTGAAGCCCTCGACGGGACGCTCGGACGGATCGGTGCGCCGGATCCGGACGGGCGCGCGCGCCTCCTCTTCTTCGCGTCGCCGCGCTGTCCCGTCTGCAAGGGCCTCCTGCCGACGGTGAAGCGGATCGCGAGAGAACGCGCCGCGAAGCTCGTGGTCGCGAGCGACGGGGCCGAGGAGGATCACGCCGGTCTCGCGAAGGAGCACGACCTGGCGCCGGGGGACTACGTGCTCTCCGCGGAGCTCTCGGTCCGGTACGGAATCGCGAAGCTGCCCTACGCCGTTCTCCTGGACGGTGAGGGCATCGTCCGCGGGCAGGGCATCGTGAACACCCGCGAGCACGTCGAGAGTCTCTTCGAGGCGGAGCGGATGCGGGTCGGATCGATCCAGGACTACCTTTCCCGGACGCCACGGGCGGTCGAGACAGGGGGGAGCGACGCATGAGTGGATTCGACGAGCGCTTCGAGCGACTCACGCGCGGCCTCGCGCGGACCACGAGCCGTCGCTCCCTGCTCTCGCGCTTCGGTGCGCTGCTCGTCGGCGCGGCGGCGGTCCCGCTGCTGCCGGTGGCGCGCGCGTCGGCCGAATCGCCCCGGGTCCCCGCGCCCGTCGAGGACGTCCCCGGCGACGCGGGCGATCCGACGAAGTGCGACTACTGGCGTCACTGCGCGATCGACGGCTTTCTCTGCGCCTGCTGCGGCGGGAGCGCCACCACCTGTCCGCCCGGGACCGAGATGTCCCCCGTGACGTGGATCGGGACCTGCCAGAACCCGGCGGACGGCAAGGACTACGTGATCTCCTACAACGACTGCTGCGGCAAGGGCTTCTGCGGGCGCTGCGGCTGCAACCGGAACGAAGGCGATCGCCCCGAGTACCACTGGTACCGGAGCAACGACATCAACTGGTGCGCGGGGGCGGAGTCCCAGGCCTACCACTGCTCCGTCGCGCTCGTCGTCGGGCAGGCGACGGAAGCGCAGCCGGAGCGATGAGGCGGCAGCTGTCCTCGCTGCTGCTCGCGGCTTCGGCGGCGACGGGAGCGTCGGCGGAGGTTCCCGTCCGCGAGGCCTTCCAGCTCCACTGCTCGGGCTGTCACGGGCCCGAAGGGCGGGGCGACGGCCGGATGGTGCCGGACCTGCGGCGTCTCGCGCCGCTGCTCGAGGTCGAGGGCGGGCGCGAGTACCTGGTCCGCGTTCCCGGCGTCGCGCAAGCGCCGCTCGAGAGTCCGGCGCTGGCCCGGCTCCTCGACTTCGTGCTGCGGGAGCTGTCCGGCGTCGAGGACCACGAGGCATTCGACGCCGCGGAGGTGGATCGGTGGCGTCGGCGTCCGCTGCTCGATCCGGTCGGGGCGCGCCCGCTCCCGCGTTCGACGCCTCCGGCAATCTCACGTTAGGCGGAGTCGCCCGAGCGCCCCGTCGAGCGCTTCGTCCAGCGGATCAGGACTCGCCGGGAACCGCGCCCGAGTAGGGCGGATCCGCGAGGGTCCGGATGAAGACGATCAGGCTGTTGATCTCGTCGTCGGACAGGCTCGTTCCCCAGGGCGCCATCATCGAGGACTTGCCGACGGCGGCGCCGCCCTCGGCGATCACCTTGTAGATGTGGTCGTTCGAGAGAGCGTTCATGTAGACCCCGTCCGCGTGCTTCGCCGGCTGGGGCTGGAGTCCGGCGGAGAGCGGTCCGTCGCCCTGGCCGCGGGCGCCGTGACAGCTCGAGCAGTTGGCGGTGTAGACCGACTCGCCGCTGGCGAGGCTGATGCCCGCGGAGGCTTCCTCTTCCTCGGCGACGGCTTCGCCGGTGGAGAGCGCGAAGGCGTTCGGCGAGTTCGCGAGACTCTCGTTCATGGCGGCGAGCCGGTTGCCGATCCGCTCGAGACGCTCGTTGTCCATGTCGGCGCGCACCTTCTCGCGGATCGCGCGGGTCTCTTCGGACTCGAAGCGCTCGGAGCCGTCGTCGCCGCAGCCCGCGAGGGGCAGCAGGAGGGCGGTCAGAAGGGCAAGGACGATGGACGACGGGACGCGCGTCGATTCCATGGCGCGGATCTCCTCATGGGCAAGGATCGAATGCGAAAGGGGGAGCGGAACGGCCGGGAGGATAACCGCAGCGGGGGGCGCTTGTCGCCCCTTCGCGGCAGGTTCCGGGGCGGACGCCGGGTTCGGGCGGAACGCGGGAAACGAGAGCCGATCCGGATACTTGGCGTCCCTGGGACCTCGTGCTCCGAGCCAGGGGCGCGCGAGCGGGGCGGGCTTTCCGCTAGCCCGGGTTCTTCGCGATCGCCGCGACGCCGTCGGGCATGGCGACCCAGGGCTGGGCCGTATCGCACCAGAAGGCCGATTGCGGCGACATCCAGGACGCGTCGTCGAGCGCGCCCGACTTCACGAACTTGACGCCGGGCATCACGCCCACCTCGCTGTAGAGCTGCGAGCCACAGTCCGCGCAGAAGTAGCGCGTGACGCCGCTTCCGCTCGAGCCCGGGACCGTGTAGCCCTTCGGCGTTCCGGATTCGGCGTGGAATCCGGCGTCGGGCACGAAGCAGAACGTCGCGAAGGCGCTGCCGGTCGCCCGCTGGCAGTCGAGACACTGGCAGTGGGACTGTCCCGCGATGGCGTCGCGGTCGATCGTGAAGCGGATGGCGCCGCAGAGGCAGCCTCCGGACTGTAGGTTCGATCCTTCCGACATCGCGTCGCTCCTCGCCGCGCGGCCGTTGGACTCACCGCGCTCCCGGTCAGCATAGACCCGTATCGCCGCCGTCGGCCACCGGTGAGCAAGGACTCGAAGGTGTCTGCCCGTCCTGCGGTCCGCACGACACCGATCGGCGTCACTTCCGTGCAACTGCTAGTTCCCACGCGGCCGGGGATCGCACGCTACCGTGGCGGCTCCGATTCGGAACCTTCGCTCCGAAGGCGCTCCCGCGCCCTTCGCGAGCACAGGGAGGCCCCATGACGTTCCGCACCCTTCGTCCCTGCGTCGCCCTCGTCCTCTTCGCGGCGGCCTGTTCGAACGCGCCAGCGCCGGAGGAGGAGGCGTCTCCCGAGACCTCGGCGGCAGGCTCGACCGCGGCCGTCGAACGGCTCGTGGCCTACACCGAGCAGCGCGCGCCCTGCGATCACTACACGCCGAACCGGCTGGCGCTCTTCGGCGACCTCCACGTCCACACCCAGCTCTCCTTCGACGCGGCGGCCAATACGATCGGCGCGACGCCCGAAGATGCGTATCGCTACGCGAGGGGCGAGGCGATCGACTTCTGGCCCCTCGAGAACGGGGAGCCCGTGGGCTCCTTCGCGATCGACCGCCCCCTCGACTTCCTCGCCGTGACGGATCACGGTGAGTTCCTCGGCGAGCGCCGGCTCTGCCGGGATCCGGACTCGCCGCGCTACGACGCCGACTTCTGCCAGCAGGCCCGGAGCGACGAACGCACGGGCATGATGCTCTTCGGGCAGGTCATCACGACCGAGACACCGGCGCGTCTCCCGCAGGTCTGCGGCGAGGACGGTCGGCTGTGTCGCGAGTGGGCGCGGGATCCGTGGAAGCGGATCGGAGACGCGGCGGAGGCCGCCTACGACCGAAGTGCCGCCTGCACGTTCACGACGCTCAAGGCCTACGAGTACACGGGCACCCCGGGCACGTCGAACTACCACCGCAACGTCGTCTTCCGGAACAGCAACGTGCCGCCCTTCCCGGTCTCCTACGTCGACGCGCCCTGGGACAGCGCGCTCTGGGAAGGGCTCGATGCGTCGTGCCTCGAGGAGGAGGGCTGCGCGTACCTGACGATTCCGCACAACTCGAACCTCGCGAACGGCCGGATGGCGCCCTACATGCGTCTCGAGCCGACCGTCGAGAACCGTCGCGCCTACGCCGCGAAGCGCCTCGAGCGCGAGCCGATCATGGAGATCTTCCAGCACAAGGGCGGGTCCGAGTGCATCAACGGTCTGTCGAGTGTCCTCGGCCCGCCGGACGAGCTCTGCGACGTCGAGGCGGTCCGCTTCATCGGGCGGGAGGAGGTCTACGGCGTGACCCAGGCCGATGCCGACGGCAACCTCACGCTCGGCGAGGCGCGGGAAGTCACCGAAGAGTGTGGGGACGAGGTCGGCAGCTACGGCATGCTGGGCGCGGGCTGCGTCCACGCGACGGACTACCTCCGGTCCGGACTCCTCGTCGGTCTCGAGGAGGCGGACGCCATCGGGCTGAACCCGGTCAAGCTCGGGGTCGTCGCTGCGACCGACACGCACGCGGCCACGCCGGGTGCGGTCGAGGAGGCGGACTGGCGCGGCCACGTCTCGGTCGAGGCGACGCCCGAGGAGCGCCTGCGACCCGGCCTGCTGACCAGCGGTATCGACGGCAATCCCGGCGGTCTCGCCGGCGTCTGGGCGGTGGAGAACTCCCGGGACGCGATCTTCGAGGCGATGCTCCGGCGCGAGACCTTCGGGACGTCCGGCCCGCGGATCACGCCGCGCTTCTTCGGCGGCTGGGACTACGATGCGGATCTCTGCGACCGCACCGACCTGGTCGAGGCGGGCTACGCCGGGGGCGTGCCGATGGGCGGCGATCTGCCCGAGCCCGACGCCGCGGACGCCAAGCCGGTCTTCGTGGCCGCCGCGACGCGGGATCCGTCCCGGCTCGGCGCGCCGCTCCAGCAGCTCCAGCTCGTGAAGGGCTGGATCGACGCGGAGGGCCAGCGGCGGACCGAAGTGATCCTGCTCGCCGGGGGGCCGAACGACGCGAGCGTCGATCTCGAGACCGGGGAGCGGAAGGGCGAAGGGCACGACAGCCTCTGCGCCGTGTACCGGGACGAAGACTTCGACCCTGGCCAGTCGACCTACTACTACGTGCGCGCGGTCGAAAATCCGTCGGCGCGCTGGAGCGTCTTCGACTGCCTGCGTCTGCCCGAGGCGGAGCGCCCGGCGGTCTGCAGCGACGGCTCCTATCCGCGGACGATCCAGGAGATGGCCTGGACATCGCCGATCTGGCACGAGGCGCGCTAGCCGGTCGGTCCGGTCGAGGCTCTTCCTTCGGCGGCGCGAACGGATCGCCTCAGAACGAGACGTCCCACTGGACGCGCACGCGGTGATCCTGAGTGCTGCCGAAAGCGGTGACGTCGTCGTCCAGCGTCAGATACGAGTAGTCCACCGTGACTTTGTTCTCGTGGGAACGGAAGAACCAGTTCGCTCCGGCGGTGAACTCTTCCCGGAGGTTCGTCTCGAGGACGTCGACCGGGTTCGGCTCGCGGACGACGGCGTACCGAAATGCGAGCTCGAGCTCCTCGGGAATGCACTCGAACAGTTCACCCCAGAAGTACCCGGCCTGTACGTAGAGCCCGTAGAGGTCCGTGTCGTGCCGGGCATCGGCGACCGCCAGGGAACGATCACGGATTCGCTTCCAGTGGAACTCCTGCTGGAACGAGAACCCCTGATGCTTGTACGAGAGCTCCTGTACCGCCTGGGTGATCCGGTACTGGCCGTCCGCCGCGACGCCCGGGGACAGGTATCCGTCGAGGTTGCCGCAACCGCTCGATGACCAGCGGGTGCACCGCCCGGTGTGGTGCGCGGCGCCGAAGGCGAGCGCGGCGATCGGATCCGGGCTCCGCTCCACGTCGGTCTGGCGGAGCTTCAGGTCGCGGCCCAGGAAATTCCACTGGACGCGCGCGACGTACATCATGTCTTCGTCGTCGTTCTCGGCGCCGCGGCCCTCGCCCGTGAAGATGCCCAGGTAGTACCTGAGGTCGGCGGGCGTTCCCGAGAAGAATCGTCCGTGGAAGGAAACGCCTACCTGACGGTCGATCGTGAAGGTCCGGTTGACGATCGATCGCTCCACGAACTGCTGACGGCCGGACGACTCCACGCGCTCCCGGTTGTAGTCGATCTTCCAGACGCCGGCCCGGATCCCGAACTGCTCGAACTTGTCGACGTCGATGCGGTAGTCGAGGATCCGGGTGTCGTTGGGGCCCGTCTCCGCGGTGCTGATCGGCTGGAAGTCGATCTCGAAGAAGTACTTGAGCCAGGGACGCGGCGCGTGCCCGCCGACCTTCATGCGGATCCGGCGAGCGGCCAGCGTGGCCTCCTCCGTGTCCGCGAAGCCACCGAGCGTCCGGGGATCTCCCTCGGTCGGCCAGGTGAAGCGGAATTGCATGCGGAACTGGAAGGTCGTCGCGAAGTTGCCGTCGCGGCTCTCGAACAGGAGGCCGTTGGGCGTGTAGCGCGCATTCAGGAGGCCGGAGTCGGCGAAGAAGTCCTGGACCGCGCGATCGACGCGTTCGGCCAGGTCCGATTCGTCGGTCGTCGGCCCGTCCTGGCCGCCTTCCTCCGCTTCGCCCTGGGGCTCTCCTTCCGGGTCGTCCGACCGCTCGCGGCGGAGCTGATCGTACTGTTCCCGGGTGATCGTTCCGTTCTCGAGGAGGACGTCCAGGAGCGATGCCGGCTCGTCGGCGGCGAATCCATGGGTGACAAGCAACAGGCTCGATAGTGCGATCTGGACTGCGCGGCACAGCGATCGGGGGACCAATCTCATTCTCCTCGCATGTCTCGGCGTCCCACCGCGCCGGACTCGTGAAAGGGGCGTCTCCGACTCCGTCTCGCAATGATCGCGACTTCGCTTCTCGGATCCCGTGCGCGGCAGGATAGTGTGCTCGGTCCATGTCCGCGCATTCGCGTCTCGGAAGCCTTCCGCGGCGCTTGGAGCGATCGTCGCTGGGAGGGCATGAAGGAGCGGTTGAAGCCCCGACGCTGATCGAAGCCCGGAGGTCGCGGCGCCTAGCGCGCGCGGCCCGGCGCGTTGGGCGCTCTCGACAGGATCTCGTCCGGCCCCTCCGTGAAGTCGTGGATGTTTCCGAGCAAGCGGAGTCCCTGGTCGAGCCGTTCGGGCGCGAAGGCGTGGCAGCCGCCCCCGACTTCGTCCGCGAACTCGCGCGCGGTCGTCATGGCGTCGAAGTCGTGCTGGCGGCCGAGGCCGATGAAGACGGCGCGCTGGAGGATCCAGGCGGCTTCGACCTCGTCGGGCGTCGCCCGGCTCCGGAGGGTCTCCCGGAAGGGCTTCGACCCGATGGACTGGCCCTCGAAGTCGGGGTCCGAGGCGGCGATCACCCGCATCCCTTCGAGGGACCAGCGCAGCGCCTCCCGGCCGTCGATCTCGACGCGGCACTCCGCCCGGCGCTCCACGCGGTCGGGCACGCTCACGTCGTAGCGCCGTTCGCCCGGGCCGCCCGCGGCCGTCCGCCCCGCGTGCGCGATCGCGAGGCAGGTCAGGTCGTGGAGATGCGTGCACTGCGTCTTCGCCGGGGCGTGGCGCGTGAGGTCCAGGATCGGGTCGTCGAGGGGCGCGCCTTTCATCGCCTGGAGCGGGACCAGGGCGCCGGGGCAGGTCGTCCAGGGGATCCGCCTGGGCTCGGCGTCGACCGCCGTGACCCGGGCGCCGTCGTGCGCGATCGCGACCGCGAAGTGATGGAAGTCGTCGCCGAGCTCTCCTTGCGCGCCGCCTTCGCTCGCGCGGAGCTCGATCCGTCGCCGGTAGCAGCCGCCGCCGTACGCGCGTCGTCCGCTCTTCTCCGACTCCCCCGAGCGCGTCGCCATCCCGACCTCCTTCGCGGGCGACGCGTCCTGCATTCGAAGCGAGCCCCCCGGCGCTTCGCGCCCGGCAGGGTCGGCGCCCCCGCCCGATCGCCGAGTCTTGCACACGGAGCGGGCGCCAACTACACACGACTTCGTCCGGAGGAGGGGCATCTTCATGGCGGGTCCGCTGCGCGTCGTGCAATGGTCGAGTGGGGGCGTGGGGGCGATCGCCGTCCGGGTCTTCGGTGAGCATCCGGACTTCTCTCTCGAAGGGGTCTGGGTCCACGATCCCGAGAAGGAGGGACGGGATTCGGGATCGTTGTCGGGACTCGCCGAGAACGGCGTCCTGACCACCCGCGACCGATCCGCCCTGATCGCGCTCTCGCCCGACTGCATCTGCTATTCGGCGAGCGGAGAGTCACGCCCCGGCGAGTGCATCGACGACTTCTGCGAGATGCTGGCCGCCGGGATCAACGTCGTGTCGACGTCGGTGCCCGGGCTCGTCCATCCAGCGGGCTTCGACGCGGCGGCGGTGGAACGCCTCGAAGCGGCGTGTCACGAGGGCTCTGCCTCGCTCTACGTCTCGGGGATCGAGCCCGGCTTTGCCGCCGACGAGCTCGTCCTGACGCTCTCGACCTTGAGCCACCGGATCGACTCGGTCCGGACCCAGGAGATCTTCACCTACGGCGACTACCCCGTGCCCTTCACGATCTTCGAGGTCTTCGGGTTCGGGAAGCCCCTCGAGCATCGCTGCATCATGGAGATGCCCGGCGTGCAGGCGTCGGCCTGGGCGCCTCCCGTCCGGATGGTCGCGGACCATCTCGGCGTCGAACTCGAGACGATTCGCGAGACCTACCAGAAGCAGAGCACGGACCGCGACCTCGAGATCGCAGCCGGTACGATCCAGGCCGGGACGGTCGGGGCCGTGCGTTTCGAGACGATCGGCGTCGTCGACGGGCGCGACGCGATCGTGATCGAGCACGTGAATCGCGCCGTGCCCGACATCGCGCCGGACTGGCCCTCGGCGCCGCGGGACGGAACGTATCGGATCCTCTTCGAGGGCGACCCGAGCTTCCAGAACGAGCTCACGCTCGGAGGGCCGGACGACTTCAGCGACCAGGGCATGATCGCGACGACGATGCGGGTCGTGAACGCGATTCCCTACGTCTGCGAAGCGGCGCCGGGGCTGGTCTCTTCGATGGACCTGCCCAGGCTCGTGCCGCGACGCGCCTTCGATCGGCCGCTCAGCGAACGGAAGTGAGACCGGCGATCTCCTCCGGCGTGGTGAGCGCGATGCCCACGCCGGGGTAGGGCAGCCAGGTCGTCGGTTCCTGGTGGTTCCGGATGTAGTCGGCCACGGCGGGGATCGTCGCGATCCGCTCGATGTAGTCGTCGAGGGCGGGGTACTCCGTCGAGAAGACGGTCCGATCGAAGGCCTTGTACCAGTTCGCGAGCACGTTGAAGGCGTGGAGATCGGCGGCGGAGAGACGCCGGCCGACCATGAAGCCGCTCTTCGTCGGATTGGCCTCGAGGTAGCGGAGGAAGCCGTCGAGGTGGTTGCGGTAGCCGTCGTTCGAGATGCCCCAGACGCCCTCGCCGAGGAACGCCGCCAGTCGATCCTTCGCGACGTCGTCCGGCACGTTGACCGTGGCGTTCACGGGCAGCATGCCGTTCCAGTGGAAGAGCGAGTCGTAGGCGTGCGCCATGACTTCCATCGCCGCGAGCCGTTCCTCCGGTCCGTCCCCGAAGAAGTCGTACCGCTCCGCGAGGTAGGCGAGGATGACGTTGCTCTGGTTGAGGCGCAGGTCTCCGTCGACGAAGAGCGGGAGGTGACCGTTGCGGCCCCGTGACTTCAGGACGAAGTCCCCCTCCGGTGACCTCGCGGTCCACTCGAGCAGGCTCACCCGGACGAAGTCGTAGTCGACCCCCGCCACGCGGAGCAGGCAGTGGATCGGCCATCCGATGCCGATGATGTCGAGATAGACGAAGGTCGGCGTGTCCGTCGGCTCGGCCATCAGACGGTCGAGGCGGTCGGCGAGGGCCTGCAGGTTCGGGGGGAGGGTCTCGGGCATGGGGTCTCCAGAGCGTCGGGGCGGCGCGGTCGCGGACCTAGGCCGGGATCCAGTTGCCGTGGAAGCCGTTCGGGACGCGCAGGTCGAGGCGCGCGCGGGCGCGGGGCCCCGCGTCCACGGACGTCGCGTCGAAGAGGACGAGATCGCTTCGATTCTCCGGCCCCACGAAGACGATGGAGAGGAGGTAGCCATCGCCGTCTTCCGCGTCGGCGGCTCGCGGGACGAAGATCGGTTCACCGACCAGACAGCCCTCGCCGGCGTGCCAGCGCGCCACCTTGCCCGTCGCGAAGTCGACGTGCGCGATCTGGTCGAAGATCGCGTTGCGTCCTTCCGGGCTCGTGGTCGAGGTCATGAAGCCGTGGCGGTAGGGGAGCCCGGCGAAGCGCTCGTCGAGGCGCGGGAACTCCGAGATGAGGTCGTCGAGGATCTCGATCTCCGGGTCGTCGGTTCCCCCGGAGAGATCGAAGGTCCATCGCTCGAGACGCCCCTCGGCGTGCCGCGGATCGGGACGGCCCCCGTCCGGGGTCGGGAAGCCCGGCGCTCCGTCGTATCGGATCATGTCGGCGACGAGCCGATCCCCGTCCTCGAAGGCGTTCATCGGGTGGTAGACGAAGCAGGCCTCGGTCTCGACCCAGCGGATCGCGTCGATCGGATCGTTCCGACGCAGGAAGCCGAAGCGGCTGGATTCCGACGCGTCCCAGGCGATCGGAGGGCCGCCCTTCATCGCGCGCTCGAGGCTCGTCGTCGCCGGGAAGATCGGGAACACCACGAAGTTCCGGGTGGCGAGGAAGTCGTGGACCATGGACGCATAGGGCGCCTCGAAGAGATCGCTTCGCGTTAGACGCCCGTCCTTTGCGACGACCTGGTAGCTCATCGTCGGTCGCCCCATCCCGCCGACGTTGTAGCCGAAGAAGAGCATCTCCCCGGTCTCCGGATCGATCTTCGGATGCGCCGTCATCGGTCCTTCGAGCGCGCCACCGAAGTCGTAGGGACCGATCGAGGCGAGCGTGCCCCGCTCTAGCTCGAAGGGTGGATTGCCCTCTTCGAGCGCCAGGAGACGCCCCCCGTGGAAGAGGATATTGGTGTTGGCGACGTTGAAGGTCTTGCCCGCGGCGATCGGATCGCTCGTCATCGGGTTGCCCAGGGTTCCGAAGAGCGCGCGCCCGTGCTCCTGCTCGAGCTCCCACTTCCCGGTGCGGACCCAGCGGTTCTTGTAGGCCACGCGACCGCCCTCGATGTCGAAGGCGTGGATCATTCCGTCGCCGGAGAAGAGGTGGTACTTGTCGCGCGGCGGAAAGAGCGGATTCGACCCGTTCCGGACGAAGGTCCCGGCCAGATCCTCGGGCCAGTCGCCTTCGATCTCGAGATCGGGCGCGTCGCACTCGGCGCGGACCGGCGCGAAGTTGCCGCTCAGGAATCGTTCGTTCGGGAATCGCTGGGTCATGACGCCTCCGAGAGTCCGAGCATAGCCGGGGGAGGCCGCACCGAGCCGCCCCGTCGGGCGCGTACTCGGGGTTCCCCGTGCCGGGTTGAATCGCCCCGCGAGAGCCCCGAGACTCCCGATTCGCCACCGGCGGGCGGTCCGAAGCCCCGCCTCCGGCGATCGCGCGCCCGCGCCCACGACGAACAAGAAGCTCCATGGAAGACCTGCAACGCCTGCACGAGAGCATCGTCCTCGACTCCGAGATCGACGCCCTCGGCCACATGAACGTGCGCCACTACGGAGAGCGCGCCCTCGCGGCGACCGCCCGCCTGCTCGAGGCGCTCGATCTTCCCGGGTTGGGCGTGGCCGGGGTGACGCCCGGGGTCTACGACCTGCCGCGGCTCTACACGCGTTACCAGCGCGAGCAGCTCGCGGGGGCTCCCCTCGAGGTCCACGGCGGGATCGTCGACGTGACGGAGCGCGGCTTGCGCTTCTACCACGAGCTCCGGAACCCCGTCCGCGAGGAGATCGCGGCGACGTTCATGCACGACGTCCGCTTCCCGGACGCGGATCTCGAAGAGCCACCCGTCATCGATCGCGCGATCGTCGAGGCGCTGGAGGCGCGCCGGATCGCGATCCCGGACCATGGCCGTCCGCGCTCGATCGATCTCGACGCCAGCACGAAGGCGCCGAGCCTCGAGGACGCGATCGAGCACGGGATGGCGATGCGCAAGCCTCGCGTGATCGAAGCGGAGCTCTGCGACGAGACCGGCCGGGTCTCCGCGGAGCATCGCCCCTTCATCATGTGGGGCGGCGAGCCCCTCGACGGGGGCGACCCCGGGCCGCCCGTCTACGACCTCGAGGGGGGTGGGCGGATGGGCTGGGCCTCGCTCGAGATGCGCTCGGTCCGCCTCGCGCCGCTTCGCCAGGGCGCTCGCATCCAGAGCTTCGGCGCCCCGGTCGAGCTGAACAAGAAGACGAGTCTCCGCCGCTTCTGGGTCTTCGACCTCGACTCGGGCCAGCCGCTGCTGGCGAACGACGTCGTCGACATCGCGCTCCACCTCGACGAGCGACGCGCGATCGAGATCCCGGAGAAGATGCGCGTCCAGCTCGAGCGGACGCTTCGCACGGACTTGCGTTAGGCGTCCGATCGCGGTGGGGCTGCGCTATTGCTCGCCGACCGAGACCAGCAGCTCCACCGTCTCCGCATCCACCCCCGCTTCTTCGAGGACCTCGCGCGTATGCGCGTTCAGGTCCGGAGCGGGAAAGGTGCCGTGCATGTCGTGCTCGGAGAGGCGGAAGGGCGGGGCGACGGTCTGGAAGCATCCGTGCTCCGGGTGCTCGATCGTCGAGAAGACGCCGTTCGCGTGGGTCTTCTCGTCGGAGACGGCTTCGAGGACGGTCTTCGCCGGCGCCCAGATCACCTTCTGGCCCTCGAGGGTCTCCGTCCACTCCGCGAGGGATTTCGTCCGGAAGGTCTCGTCGAGGGTCGCGACGAGCTCCCGGTTGTAGCGGAAGCGCGTCTTCGGGTCCTTGAAGCGTTCGTCGTCGAGGAGGTCGGGGCGTCCGATCGCGCGGCAGAAGGACGTCCAGTAGATCGTCGAGTCGATCATCACGAGCAGGAGCCAGCGATCGTCGGACGTCGGGTAGTGGTTCCAGAGCGGGTTGCGCGGGGCGCGACGGTCGTGGCGGGGCGGCGGCTTCCCCGTCGCGAGGGCCTGACCGCTGTCGTTGCCCCCGATGTAGAACCCGACCTGCTGCAGGTTCACGTCGACGACCTGACCGACGCCTGTCTGGTCGCGGTGGCGGAGGGCGGCGAGGAGACCGGTCGTCATCGAGAGCGCAGCGCAATGGTCGCCGACGCCCGGTCGGAAGAAGGCGGGCGGTGAGTCCGGATCCCGCTGCTGGTCCATCATGCCGGACAGCGCCCAGAACGAGGTCTGGTCGAAGCCGGGATCGTCGGCCTGCGGACCGTCGGGCGAGAAGCCGCCGAGGCGGGCGACGATCAGCGCCGGGTTTTTCTCGCGCAACGCCTCGATGTCGAGGCCCATCTTCGCGAGCCGGCCGGGCAGGGTGTTCGTGATCAGGATGTCCGCCCGGGCGATCAGCTTCTCGAGCGCTTCCACCGACTGCGGCAGCGCCAGGTCGAGCGCGAGGGAGCGTTTGCCGCGATTGTCCATCTGATAGTTTGCGCTCAGGGGGAAGTCGCTGTCGTAGCCGTTCCGCTTCGGGGTCGCGAAGCGGTAGAAGTCGCCCCAGGGCACCTCGACCTTCACGACGTCGGCGCCGAGGTCGACGAGCAGCGTCCCGGCCGCGGGGACGGCGACGTAGTTGGCGATCTCGACCACGCGGATCCCGTCGAGCGGTCCGGGCATGGGGCTTCTCCTCCGGGTCCTGAAGCGGAACGCCGAGTCTAGACGACCCCGCTGTGCGAAACGAAGACGGGGAGTACCGTCGCGGGGCCCGCTCGAGTCCGGATGCGGGTGGGCGAGGCGCCCCGGAGCGGCCGTCGCCGCCCAGCTCTCTCGAGAGGGAGGATCCATGGCCGAACCCATCGTCGAGTTCCACTTCGACTTCGGCAGCCCGAACGCGTACCTGAGCCATCGCGTCGTTCCCGCGGTCGAAGAGCGGACCGGCGTGGAGTTCCGCTACGTCCCCGTGCTCCTCGGAGGTGTCTTCAAGGCGACGGGCAACGCCTCGCCTGCGGTGACCCTTGCCGGGATCAAGAACAAGGGGGAGTACCAGCGGGTCGAGATGCAGCGCTTCCTCGTGAGGCACGGGATCACGACCTTCCGGCCCAATCCGCACTTCCCGGTGAACACGCTCCAGATCATGCGCGCCGCGATCGCCGCCGAGTCCCTCGGCTGTTTCGAGCGCTACGTCGACGAGGTCTTCCGGCACATGTGGTCGGAGCCGAAGAAGATGGACGACCCCGACGTGATCCGAGCCGCCTTCGACGCGTCCGGACTCCCGACCGGGGCGCTCTTCGAAGGCATGCAGGACCCGGAGATCAAGGCGAAGCTGATCGGAAACACCGAGGCTTCCGTCGCGCGCGGCAATTTCGGCTCGCCCACCTTCTTCGTCGACGACGAGATGTTCTTCGGCAAGGACAAGCTGCGCGACGCCGAGGAAGAGATCCTCGCGCGCCGGGGCGCCTGAGGCGCTCGTCCCGAACTCCCTCGACCGAATCCAGCTGGAGGATCCCCCATGAGCAAGCCCGTCTGCCTCGTCATCGGCGCCGGCGCCGGCATCGGCGGCAACGTCGGCAAGCGCTTCGCGAAGGAGGGCTATCACGCCGTCCTGTGCCGCCGGAGCGACGAAGAAGGCCTCGAACGGCTCGTTCGCGACATCGAAGCCGAAGGCGGCACCGCGACGGGATACCTCCTCGACGCGGCGGAGCCCGACACGATCGAGGATCGCATCGACGCGGTCGAAGCCGAGATCGGACCGATCGAGGTGGTCCTCTTCAATCTAGGCGCGCAGATCGGGAACCGCGCTCTCGCGGAAACGAGCTACAAGCAGTTCGAGCTCGGTTGGCGTCTCGCGACCTTCGCGCTCTTCCGCGTGGCGAGCGCGGTCTGTCCGGCGATGGAGGAGCGCGGCAAGGGAACGATCCTCGTGACCTCGGCGACGGCTGCGATGCGCGGAAACGGAGGCCAGCACTCCCACGCGGCGGCGATGGGCGGGCGGCGGATGCTCTGTCAGACCCTCAACGCCGAGTTCGCGTCGAAAGGCATCCACGTCGCGCACGTCCTGATCGACGGCGCGGTCGACGCGCCGGACACGCTCGGCAAGCTGCTCGGACCCGAACGCTTCGAACAGCTTCGCGACGCGCGGGGCCGGGACAAGGACGGGCTGATGCTCCCGGCCGAGATGGCCGAGACCTACCTCCATCTCGCGCAGCAGCACCGCTCTTGCTGGACCTTCGAGATCGATCTGCGCGCCTACTCCGACACGGCCTGGTGGAACCATGCATGACGCCACGCGCATCGGGTGAGGGAAACGTCACGAACGCGTGAGGATTCGGCGCGCGATCGATGATCTCCGTACGCGATTCCGGTGATCGACGGGAAGCTCTCGTGACGTCCGTGTGGATGCGTCGAACTCGCGGGAAGTCGCCCATACGCTCGCGAGGATTCCCGATCATCCCGTCGGGCTCCGTCCTTGGAGCGTTTCGTGTCGTCCCGATCCTGGGCGCGGGGCAGCAGGTGGACCTGCGCGCACCGCCATCTCCTCCGCCCCCTGTGGGCGGCCTCATCCCTGCTCTTCGTCCCGCTCGGCATCGCAAACGCTGCGCCCCCTCCCGGGTACTACGCGGCGGTGGACCTCTCGAACCCGTCCGCCCATGCGGCGACGTTGCACGCTGTGATCGACGACCACACCCGTTTCCCGTACACGAGTGGTTCGACGGATACGTGGGACATCCTCGAGGCCGCGCAGGAGGATCCGAACGATCCCGGAGCGATCCTCGACGTCTATCGCAACGCGTCCTACCCGAAGCAGGGCGGCGGCAACGCGTTCTACGACCGCGAACACACCTGGCCTCGCTCGTTCGGCTTTCCCGACGACGGGATCTCCAACTACCCCTTCACGGATGCCCATCTGCTTCACCTCGCCGCAGGCAGCTACAACGGAGCGCGGAGCAACCGGCCGTTCGGTGACTGCGCCGCGACGTGCAGTTCCTGGCTGACGGTCGCGAACGACGGGCAGGGAGGCGCCACGGGCCCCTATCCGGACGACGACAACTGGACTTCGGGTCCCGGCGGCATCGGGGGCGTGCTCGGACGTTGGGAGATCTGGTCGGGTCGTCGCGGCGACGTCGCGCGAGCGCTGCTCTACGCGGACATCCGCTACGAGGGCGGCACCCACGGCGTCACGGGCTTCGTCGAGCCCGACCTCGTGCTCACCGACGACGAGGCGCTGATCGCGGCGTCGAGTACGGGGAACAACGAGCCGGTCGCCTACATGGGAATCCTGTCGGATCTGTTGGAATGGCACTCGGAAGACCCGGTCGACGATTTCGAGCGACTTCGCAACGACGCGGTCTTCTCGTTCCAGGGGAATCGCAACCCCTTCGTCGATCATCCCGAATGGGTCGCGATGCTGTACTCGCCCGAGGCATGCTCCACGAACGCGGATTGTGACGACGGCTTCTTCTGCAACGGCGCGGAGTCGTGTTCGCTGGGGGAGTGCGAGGGGGGGGCTCCGCCGTGTGCTTCGGGCGAGATCTGTGACGAGACCTCTCTGTCTTGCGAGATGCCGACGCCGGCGGGCGCGATCTTCATCAACGAGATCCACTACGACAACGGCGGCACCGACGCGGGCGAGTTCTTCGAGCTCGCGGGACCCGCCGGTGCGAGCCTCGGAGGCTGGTCGCTCGTCGGGTACAACGGCGCGACCGGGGCGCTCTACGCGAGCTTCGCCCTGTCGGGGACGTTCCCGGATCAGGGCGGCTGCGCAGGCACCCTCGCGTTCGATTTCCCGGGCATGCAGAACGGATCTCCCGACGGCCTTGCTCTCGTCGACGCCGAAGGGATGCTGGTGCAGTTCCTGTCCTACGAAGGGGGCTTCGCCGTGTCGAGCGGACCGGCCGCCGGGGAGACCTCCGTGGACATCGGGGTCGAGGAGTCGTTCACGACACCCATCGGTCACTCCCTTCAGCTCGCGGGAAGCGGGAGCGCGAGCGCCGACTTCAGCTGGCAGGGGCCCTTCGTCGACACGCGTGGCGCAGTCAACTCCGGGCAGACCCTCGCGATGTGCACACCGGCTGCAGTCCCGACGATCGATGGATCCCGACTCATCCTGCTCTCGCTGCTCATGATGTCGATCGCGAGCCTCCTGCTCCCGACGAGCTGGACCGTGGGGAGACCCGGGAGCTGATACGAGCCTCTGGACCGCCGAACGCCCGCCGCGTTCCGGAACGAGAACGCCCCGGTCAGCCAGGCTGACCGGGGCGTTTCGTGTGTCCGGCGCGTCCAGGCGACGCCCCGACTCAGCGGCGGCGAAGCCGACCGAGTCCGGCGAGTCCGAGACCGAGCAGCAGCGCGGTCGAGGGCTCCGGGATGATCGAGATGTCGCCGCTCACGGTGATGGCGTCGTTGCCGCCCGGGAACGTGATCGTCTCGAGGTCGAACGTGCCGCCCGTGGACTCGGCGTTGAACGCGCCGAGGGTGAACACGACGGAGTCGCCCGCGGTCAGTCCGCTGATCGCGGAGAGGTCGACGCCAACGAAGTTCACGCCGGAGCCGCTGTCCCCGTAGTCATGGGAGAGCACGGAGATTCCGGGCGCCCCGTTCACGGAGGCACGGATCTCGAAGTCGTCGGGCCCGGTGCCGGACCGGTCGACGCGGATGTCCAGCGTCGTCAGGTCGATCGACGCCAGGGCGTCGGTGACGGTGAAGCCCCAGCGGAAGAACTCGTCGTCCGCGATGGCGTCGTCGAAGGACGTGTTCGCCGGGTCCCAGTTGTTGAAGTTGAAGGTCGAGAAGGCCAGCACGTCGATCCCGGCGCCTGCCGTCAGGTCGTCGCCGGAGACTTCCGGTGCGACCTCGAAGGGAGCGAGGGAAGTGGTGCTTCCTGCCGTGCCGTACTGAACGATCGTCACGGCCTGCGCGGCGCTCGCCATGAGCACCGGCGCGAGGAGCGAGGTGAGAAAAAGCCGTTTGTAGAACATCGATATCCTCCGGTTGAATGGCTGCAAGGCGCAGAGGCCTCAGCGGCCCGCATCCTAGGCACGAGAGGTGACCTGTCCTTCTCGCTGCGTCGAAGTTCGTGTGGCGAGCCTGCGAAAGGGCCGCGGGGTCGCCGGGCCACGACGCGAAGTGCGTCACGTGGGCGTGAAGATCTGCATGTTATTCGAGGCATTCGCGAGGGGTCTCTTCGTCCGGACGTCATCGTTCCTCGGTATTCAGTTCATCGTTCGCGCGGGTTCCTGCAAGGGGGACGTCGTCGATCCTTCGCGGAGTCGACGGTCGTTTGAATACTCCGCTCTGAAATGTTGCGAGACCGTTCGGAAACGCGACGCGACAGCAACACCCCTGACAAACCGGGTTGGTTCCCTTCGCACCTCACTCAGGGGGTTTCGATGCCGACGATTTTTCTGCGTTCCGTGATGTGCTCGCTCATCGCGACACTCTCCATACTTTTTCTGCCCGTGCTCGCTGCCGCACAGACGACAAGTCCGTCTACGACGGTCGCGCCCTACCTTCAGTCGCATCTGCCGGGAATGTCGATCGAGTCCATCCTCACGGTCGACGACGGCACGGTCCCCAAGGCCGGGGGCGGCATCACCCGCCTGGTCGGGATCCCCGATGGCATCGGCGTCGTCGATGGAAACGAGCTGACGCCAGCGGAGCCGAACTTCTTCTACCTGCTCGTCCACCACGAGCTGAACTCGAGCCAGGGCGTCACCCGGGATCACGGCAACGCCGGTGCCTTCACTTCCAAGTGGAAAGTCGACAAGACGACCCACGAGGTCGTCGAGGGCGATGATCTCATCAAGCAGTACTTCGACTGGAACTCCGGCACGTCGAGCTTCGTCGCTGGATCGACGACCTTCGATCGTTTCTGCTCCGCGGATCGCCCTGCGCCGACGGCCCTGTACGACAGCCTGTCCGGGTTCGGGACGCAGGAGATCCTCTTCCTCGGCGGCGAGGAGACCTTCGGCGGCCGCGCGATCGCAACCGTGGTGACGGGCGCGGACGCGGGCAACGCGTACCACCTCGAGCACATGGGCTTCGCTGCGTTCGAGAACGTGGTGGCGAACCCGGTCGAGCAGACCGCGACCGTCGTGGCGCTCCTCGACGACGCCTCGAACGGTGAGCTCTACTTCTACGTGGGCCAGAAGACGAACGTCGGTAACGAGATCGAGCGTGCGGGCCTGGTCGACGGCGACCTCTACGCGCTCGCCGTCGTCGGGAAGCCCTACGAGCTCGACGATGTGATCGCCGACGCCGTCGGCGACTCCGAGCCCTTCGCGCTCAAGCTGATCGGAACGGCGGGAGATCGCCCGGTCGACGGCGCCGACATGGAAGCGCGCGGTGCGGACACGATCACGCCGGTGGACCCGGCGCAGACTTTCGAGAGCCTGAAGATGGGCGGACCCGAGGACGGCGTCTGGGACACCCGCGCCGGCTTCGAGGATCGGTTCTACTTCGTGACGAAGGGAACCAGTTCGAACGGCCTGAACGCGCCGACGCGGCTCTGGATGCTCGAGTTCGCCGACATCGCGAACCCGGCCCTCGGTGGCACGATGACCTTGCTCCTCGACGGCCCTGCGAACCGCCTCGGCAGCCTGGACAACATGGCTTTCGACGTCGTCGGCGGCTCGGCGAAGCTGTACATCCAGGAAGATCTGGGCAGCGACCCGCGTCTCTCCCGGATCTGGGAGTACGACGTCGCCACGGGACAGCTCGAGGAGATCGCGAGCCACGACCCCGACCGATTCCTCGACGGCGGTGCCAGCTTCCTCACCACCAACGAGGAGTCCTCGGGCATCGTCAGCCTGGAGAGCGTGCTCGGCTCCGGTTGGTATGCCTCTTCCGTCCAGGTCCACACGTCGACGGGACTCTCGAGCTCGAGTGAGCTCGTCGAGTACGGTCAGCTCGTGCTGCTCGATCTCTCGAGCCGCGAGACGGATCTCCTTCGCGAGCCCGTCGTCTCGAGCGGCGAGGACTGGGACTTCCTGGTCAACGGTGTCGATCCGGGAGCCTCCTGGAAGGACATCGGATTCGTGACCGGGGCGGGTTGGAACGACGACACGACCGGTACGCCGCTTGGCGCGTCTCCCGCGCCCATCGGCTACGGCGAATCCGCTGGCGTCCTGGCGACCGACGTGGTCCAGCCCGCGACGCCGCGCGCAGCGACGTACTACTTCCGGAAGGAATTCGACCTGACGAATCCCTCCGAGATCTTCATGCTCGACGTGTACACGAAGCACGACGACGGAGCGGTCGTCTACATCAACGGCGTCGAGGTCGCGCGGGACAACATGGGTCTCGACCTGACCGTCGACAACACGACCTTCGCCACGACGAACGAGCCGTCGGAGAGGGACTGGAAGCACCTCCCCATCAACTGCGAGAACCTTCCGCTCCAGGCGACCGGCAACGTGCTGGCGATCTCGATCCATCAGGAGAACGATTCGAGCTCGGACATCCGCATGGACGCCGAACTCTTCGCCTGGCGCGAATCGCCGGACGCGGGAGCCGCGCCGGTGATCCCGACGGGCCTCGCCGTGGTCAACCCGACGATCAACAGCCTGGAGGTCCAGTGGTCCGCGCAGGCGGATGCGAAGTTCTTCCGGATCGAACGACAGGCGGCGGCTGACGTGGCGTGGGAAGTCGTGGCGACGGAGTACCCCGGCAGCTTCACGAGCCTCGTCGACGACGACGTGATCTCCGGTACGACCTACAACTACCGCATCTGGGCAGCGAACCAGCACGGCCGAAGCGGGTGCAGTGCGATCGCGTCGGGCACGACGGTCGTCTCCAACACCCCGGTCATCTTCTCCGAGGACTTCGCCGTCCCTGGCAGCTTCGGCCAGTTCACGGTGGTCGACGTCCTCGAGCCCAACGCGAGCTGGGCGTCGGTTCTCTGGGACTTCGGCAGCGACCAGGCAGTCCAGGGCAACAACTTCGGGAGCGGGAATGGCCCGACCGAGGACTGGCTGATCCAGACCAACCCGATCAACTACCTCTTCTACTCCGGTGAGACCCTCGAGTACGACTCGCAGATCAGCTTCAGCGGGCCGCTTCCGCAGGTGCTCTACTCGACGGACTACGATCCGATCACGAACACCGACCCGAATACGGCGACCTGGAACCTGATCTTCGAAGATTCGACGACGAACGGTTCGCTGACGACGGTGGGGCCGTTCGACATCTCGACGATCGACGACACGGCCTACATCGCGTTCAAGTACACGGGCAATGGCGGCTCCGGCGGTCAGAGCGTCCGCTTCACGATGGACGACGTGATCATCAAGGGTGAGTGCGGCTTCGACTTCGAGGGCGGTGAGAACACCGACATCGAGGCCGACCCGAGCACGCCCTGGACGGTGTTCAACAACAACTCGGCCTTCGGCTGGATCTACGACACGAGGGCCGGCGCGCAGGGTGCGATCAACAACAACTTCGGCTCGCCGGCGGGCGGAACCCTTGGCGGAACGGCCGCGGACGATTTCCTGGTCAGCCCGCCGATCTTCGTCGACGGCTCGGTCGGAAATACGATCACTTTCGACTACTACGAGAACTTCGGCGACGTCGTGCCCCAGCCGCTCCGGGTGCTGGTCACGGATGCGTGGACGGGCGACCCGACCACGACGACCTGGACCGACATCACGCCGGCGGGCCTGGACGGCTCGACGTCGGACGCCTGGATCCCGGTCACGAGCCAGAGCTTCTCGGAGGCGGGGGGCGACGTCCGCGTGGCCTTCCAGTACACGGCGTCGGGCACCGGTGGAGGCGCGACCAAGCGAATCGGCGTCGACACGGTCTGCCTGCAGCCCCTCGGCGGGCCGCTGACGGCCGACTTCGCCTTCTCGCGAAGCGGCGGCGACGTGACCTTCATTCCGACGGTGACCGGCGGGGTGCCGCCCTACAGCTTCGACTGGAGCTTCGGCGACGGCGGCACTTCGGTGCTCGAAGGCCCCACGTACCCGTACTCGGCGCCGGGGACCTACACCGTGAGCCTCACGGTGACCGACGACGTCGGGACCATGGTGACGGAGACGCAGGTCGACCTGATCGACGTCACTCAGTTCACGGTTCCGGTGCTGAGCGACGTGCGCATCGCCGCGTTCAACACCTCGATGAACCGGCCGAACGCCGGTGACCTGGTGACGGCGCTCGCCGCGGGCACGGATCCCCAGATCCAGGCGGTGGCCGAGGTCATCCAGCGGGCGGACGCGGACATCGTACTGCTGAACGAGTTCGATCAGGTCTACGACGGACTGGGGAACTTCGACCGGACGGCGATGGACGCGGCGATCGAGGACTTCAAGACGAACTATCTGGAAGTCGCGCAGGCGGCGGACACGAACCCGGTCTTCTACGCCTACCACTTCGTGGAGCCGTCGAACACTGGCGTGCCCTCGGGCTTCGACTTCGACAACAACGGTGTCACGACGGATCCCGGGGATGCCTTCGGCTTCGGTGCCTTCCCCGGACAGTTCGGCATGGTGCTGCTCTCGAAGCACCAGATCGTGAGTGCCGGCGCGCGGACCTTCCAGAACTTCCTCTGGAAGGACATGCCCGGCGCTTTCCTCCCGCCGGATCCGAACGACAGCGATGGAGACTTCGATCTCACGAACTACTACAACGCTGCGGAGCGCGACGTATTCCGGCTCTCCTCGAAGAGCCACTGGGACGTGCCGATCCTGGTTCCCGGCCTCGGGGTGGTTCACGTCCTGGCGAGCCATCCGACGCCGCCGGTCTTCGACGACGGGGAGGCCACGGTCTACCCGAGCCCGACCCTCGTCGATCAGAACGGGCTGCGGAACCACGACGAGATCCGCTTCTGGGCGGACTACGTCGATCCGGCGAGCAGCGGGTACATCTACGACGACGACGAGTGGGCCGAGGCGGGCTTCACGACGCCGCCCGCTCCGGACGGCGGCCTGCCCGCGGGACGCCTCTTCGTGATCGCTGGTGACCAGAACGCGGATCCGGACGACGGCGACGCCACGTTCAACCCGATCCAGCTCGTCCTCTCGAGCCCGGAGGTGGACGCGTCCGTCGCGCCCGTCAGTGCGGGCGCGCTGGAACAGGTTCCCGGGACCTTCACGAACCGGGAGACCAAGACGGCGAGCTTCAACCTCCGCGCCGACTACGCCTTGCCCTCCGCGGATCCGTCGATCTGGACGATCTCGGATGCGTGGGTGTTCTGGCCGCTCACGACCGACATCGAGGCCGATCTGCTCTCGGCCTCGGATCATCGGATGGTCGTGATCGACATGAGCGTGCCGGAGCCGGGCGTTGCCATCGGGCTCCTCGTCGGGACCGGACTGCTCGCGCGAATGGCGCGACGAAGGAAGGCCAGCGGTCCCCGCGGCTGATGCGGGCGCAAAGAGCCGCGTGACCGCGGTCGGGCGGAGCTCCGCTGAACCCGAGCTGGGACGCGACGGGTCAGCGGGGCTTCGCCCAGTCGGGCCGCTCCTCGATCTCGTAGTCCGTGGTCAGGAGCTCCTCGCCGCGAAGCACGACGAGCTTGACGTTCTCGCCGACGCCGTAGAGGTAGAGCCACTTCTGGAAGTCGGCGACGGACTCGGTCCGGTTGTGCCCGAGCTGGAGGAGCACGTCGCCTTCGCGGAGACCCATCTTCTCCGCCGGACTGCCCGGCCAGATCGCCTCGAGCGCGACGCCGCCTCGAAAGCCCCTGTCCGTGGGGACACGCGACGCTTCTTCCGCTGCCAGCGCGCGAACCGAGAAGCCGGTCCAGGGGGATCGGAAGCTGCCCTTCTCGACGAGGCTGTTGAAGATGTTCCTGACCAGCACGAGCGGTAGGAGATGCATCTCGTCGGGATCGTCGGCGTGGTCCGCTGTTGCCTCGGGCACGTACGCGGTGTGGATCGCGACCACCTCACCGTCTCCGATGTAGACGGGCGTCCCTGCGACCACGTCGGGGAGCTCGATCTCGGCCCGGTACATCGCCGCCGTCAGCGTCTCCTGGTAGCACTCCTTGCTGTTCAGCCCGGTGAGGCGGCCGAGGGCGACGGCGTCTCCGTCGAGCTGAGACGGAGCGTAGATCTCGTCGCCCACCCCGTAGCCGATCTCCAGCTCGAAGGGGGAGCCCGCCGGCAGTCCGTCGGTTTCGAGCTTGAGGATCGCGAGGTCGAGGGTGGGCTCCACGCCCACGAGCACGGCTCTGACCGGCGTCTCGTCGCCCAGGCCGCGTACGACGACATCCACGGCAGGATGGAGCCGGCTCGTCCCCTCGATCAGCAGGTTGCGGTACGTCGTGAGCGCGAATCCCTCGTCGGTCACGAGGAAGCCCAATCCGCGGGACGGGCTCGACGCGCGTTTCGCCGCAGTGGCCGTGGCCGGCGGTCGGATCTCGATGACCGTCGGCGGAGCGGCGCCCGCGGCGTCCCAGCCGATCGCGCTCAGCGCCGCGCCGGACGCGAGTGCCTGGCGGAGGCGCCGGGCGCCCTTCGTTCTCTTCTCGTTTCTCGGCGTCATGGCGCGGCGCCCTCTGTTGCGATCGGACGAAAGTCCTGGTTGAAGGGGTTCACCCCGGTCCCGCGTGTGACGCGCAGGAATCCGTGGTCGGTCGCGGCGTGACACCCGTTGCACCGGTCGAGGGCACGATCCAGGGCCTCCATGAGCGCCGCGCGATCGTGCTCGGTCGGAGTCTTCGTCAGAAGATCCGAGAGCACGGCCAGGGGAGGCAGCGCGAATCGGTCGATCAGGATCGCGATCGGGGATCCGTTGTAGACCGGAACCTCTTCCTGGGTCCTCTCGAGCTGGAGCTTCGATTCGTAGGCGTAGAAGCGAGCGAGCTCCGGATTGTCGGCGTCGATCGAGAGGGCGAGCTTGTGGAAGAGGCGACCGAGCTCGGCCATGTAGGGCGCGAGCTCGACGGGGCGCTCCTGTTCGAGCGGGCGTAGCGAGGCGTCGTCCGCCCTCGTCGGGTCCGCCGCGCCCACGATACCTACGGCGAGCAGGGTGCAAAGAAGGGTGGCGACCCGTTCGTCGCCGCGAAGCCAGGGATCTCGGATCATGACCGGATAGTCTGGCTCGCTTCTGTGACGAAGCGGTGGGGATCATGCGAAGAGTCTCCGCCGTTCCCTGACGGGTGGCCTCTCGTGACGACGGAGATGCCCTCGTGGTGCAGCCAGGTACGCTTGGACTCACAGGTTCGGGGAGGGGCAGGGAATGAAGATCGCGATCTCGGTGGGCAGCGCCTACTACGACGGGCAGGACTGGGAGGAGATGCTCGCCTTCGTCGAGGCGGCGGATGCGATGGGGATCGACTCGGTCTGGTCCGCCGAGGCCTGGGGGATGGACGCGGTGGTCGCGCTGGGTGTGATCGCCGGGCGGACGAAGAACATCCGGCTCGGGACGGGCATCATGCAGATCAGCGCGCGGACGCCGGCTTCGACGGCGATGACCGCGCTCTCGTTGGACCGCGTGTCCAACGGGCGCTTCCTGCTGGGACTCGGCGCGAGCGGACCGCAGGTCGTGGAGGGGCTCCACGGCGCGCCCTTCGCGAAACCGATGTCCCGGATGCGGGAGTACGTCCAGATCGTTCGGCAGGCGACGGCGGGTGAGCGGGTCCAGATCGACGGCGAGCACTTCGTGCTGCCGCGACCGGGCGGCGAAGGGAAGGCGCTCCGCCTCTCGATGCCGCCGAAGCGGATCCCGATCTACCTCGCGACCCTCGGCGTGAAGTCCCTCGAGATGACCGGCGAGATCGCGGACGGCTGGCTCGGGACGTCGTTCATCCCCGAGCGCGCCGACGCGCATCTCGCTCACATCGCGAAGGGGGCCGAGCGGGCCGGACGCTCCCTCTCCGACATCGAGATCGAGGTCAACTCCGTCCTCTCGGTCTCGGAGAACGTCGAGGATCTCCTCGATCGCGCGCGTCAGGGGATGGCGTTCACGCTCGGCGCGATGGGGTCGGCGAAGACGAACTTCTACAACGACGCGTTCTGTCGCAGCGGTTGGGAGGACGTCGCGAAGGAAGTCCAGGGCCTCTGGATCGCCGGCAAGAAGAAGGCGGCGGTCGCGGCGGTGCCCGACGAGATGCTCCTGCAGGCCTACCTGATCGGGACGGAGGACCGGGTCCGCGAGCGGATCCGGGCGTTCCGCGACGCCGGAGTCGACGTGTTCCGCCTGGCGCCTCAGGGACGAAGCGCGAAGGAACGCATCGCGAACCTCGAATACCAGGCGGACCTCATCCGCTCGGAGGGGGGCTGACCCGCGCGGTCTCGTCGCTCAGCGGGGAGTCTGCCCGTCGTCGACGGTGATCACGGTTCCGGTGACCATCTCCGAGGCGGGCGACAGCAGGTAGAGCATGGTGCTGTCGAGCTGTTCCGGCTTCCCGATGCGCTTGCGGGGGAAGGCCTGGGAGAGGTCGCCCATCCGCTCGAGCATGCCGTCCATCATCTCGGACTCGAAGGATCCGGGGGCGATGCCGGTCACGTTGATGTGGTTGCGGGCCCATTCGACGGCGAGGACCTCGGTCATCCGCACGATGGCCGACTTGGTGACGGAGTAGAGCGCCGCGCCGATCCCCGCGTAGTTGTAGGCGCCGACCGACGAGATGTTGACGATCCGGCCCGGCAGCTTCTCTTCGATCAGCCGCCGCCCGACCTCGCAGGCGAGGATCCAGGGGCCGCGCAGGTTCGTGTCGAAGACCGTGTTGATCAGCTCGAGGGACATCTTGTGGGCACGCTGGGCGTCGGGCACGCCGGCGTTGTTGATCAGGATCTGTACCGGTGCCCCGAGCAGCTCCTCCGCGCGCGCCGGTGCGGCCTTCACCGCCTGGTCGTCGGTCATGTCGAGGGGCAGCGGCACGGCGGTGCCGCCCCGTGCCTCGATCTCCGCGGCGACCTCTTCGAGGCGTTCGACCCGGCGACCGGCCAGGGCGACCTTCGCGCCACAGTCGGCGATCAGATGGGCGAAGCGGCAGCCGAGACCGGAGGTCGCGCCGGTCACGAGGGCGACCTGGCCGTCGAGGTTCGTCGGGAGGGTGGGCTGGCTCATCGTCGGAAGCTCCTTGAGGAAGGGAGGCCGTGCGCGCTCAGCGCAGCTCCTGGATCAGCTCGCTGATCGCGAGGATGGACCGGCCCGCGACCGCGGGCTCGATGTCGCGCGAGCCCGGGACGATCCGGAGGTAGTCGAGTCCGGTGTCGCAGACCTCTCGGAGTCTCGCCAGGGCGGCGTCCGGGGGCTCGGCGATCCCGAACTGGTGGATGAACTCCGCCTCGAGGGCCTGCGCGTGCGCGCCGGCGGAGACCGCGTGGTTCTCCATGTCGTAGGACTCGCGGAGGTGGCGAGCGGCGTCGCGGACCTCTTCGGGCAGCGAGTCGATGTCCATTCCCTGGAAGCCGGAGAAGTGGGCGAAGACCGAGAGGCTGCCGCGGATCGATTCGCGGGCGACCTCCCGGTCCTCGTTCACGACGCAGTTCACGTAGGCGCCGAAGCGGAGCTCGCTCGGGTCCCGGCCCGCCGCCTCGGCGGCCGAGCGCGCCCGGGCCATGCAGTCGACGAGCCGGCCGGGGTTGGCGCCGACGGCGAAGCAGATCCGGTCGGCCCGTCGCGCGGCCAGGTCGATCACCTTGGGACCCGTCGCGGCGATCTCGATCGGCACGTGGGGCACGTCGATTCCGTCGAGCCACTCGATCCGACTCTCGGTTCCCTCGCGATCGACGGATTCACCGTCGAGGTAGGCGCGCAGACGCGTCACGTAGGTCTCGAACTCGGAGGGCGGCGCCGGACGACGTCCGATCTTCGCCATCGAAGAGTCTCCGCGTCCGATGCCCAGAACCACGCGCCCACCGCTCTCGACCTGCAGGCCGAGCGCGGCACTCGCCGTCACGGCGGCATCCCGGCTCACCGGGTTCGTCACGCCGGTCCCGAGCTCGATCCGCTCGGTCGCGGCCGCCGCGAGCATGAGCTGGCTCCAGACCTCGGGCGTGAGGTTCTGGGTGTCGGCATAGACCATGCTGTCGAAGCCGCGCGCCTCCGCATTGCGCGCCATCGCGGCGGTGCCGCCGGGGCTGGTGAAGGCCAGGAGTCCGATCTGCATGCGTTCCTACTCGAGTGATTCGTGGATCCGTAGCGGACGTCCGGCGTGCTCAGCCCGGCGGAGAAGCCCTCAGCCCCGCCCGAGGTAGGGCTGCGAGAGGGGCAGGATGACCGACGAGAGCACGTTGGTCCCCGGCGCCATAGTGACCATCGAAAGGGCCGCCTGGCCGATGTCCTCGAGTGGGACCATGCCTTCGGTCTCTCTGACCTGGTCGACGAGATCGCCCCAGATGTTCGTCGGGACGTTGCCGGGGTGCAGGGCGCTGACGGCGATGCCGTGTTCGCGCGCATCGAGGGCGAGGGAACGGGTCATGCCGTCGAGGGCGAACTTACTCGTGGTGTAGGCGACGGAGTGGGGGCGCGACATCTGTCCCGAGATGCTGCCGATGTTCAGGATCCGGCCGGACTTGCGCGGGATCATCTGCTGGAGCGCCTTGCGCGCACACAGGAAGCAGCCCGTCACGTTCACACCGATCACCTGTCGGAAATCGTCCGGGGGCAGCTCGTGGGTCGGGCAGGGCTTCGCCATTCCGGCGTTGTTCACCAGGATGTCGACGGGGCCGAAGTCCGCGGCGACGCGGTCGAAGAGCGCCTCGACCTGGTCGTCCTCGAGCACGTCGGTCGGGATCGCGACGGCGTTCGGGATCTCCTGCGCGGCGGCTTCGAGGCGTTCGACGCCCCGGGCCGCGAGGATGCAGGTCGCGCCTTCCGCGGCGAAGGCTTCGGCGATCGCGCGGCCGATGCCGCTGCCGCCGCCGGTCACGATCGAGATCTTTCCGTCCAGCTGTCCCATGACGTGCTCCCTGGGTAGGTCGAGGTTCGCTTCGGAACGGGCCGGAGTCTATTGCGCGGGGACGTCATTCGGCCACCATCGCGGAGCGACGTCGAGTCCCCCGAGAAGAGGAAGCCCCATGACCGCCCTCCAGACCGCGAGCCGGAAGAAGCTGCACGAACTCCTGGATCTGATCCGAGAGGTCGACGAGCGCCGCTACGGCCCCGAGTGGGGGATCGAGAGTCAGGGGGACGTCGCCGACGGTCACCGCAACCTGATGCACCTGCTCGAGGGTGGGCTCTTCTCGCATTTCGATGCCGATCCGGAGCGGCCGGTCTTCCGGCGCATCGTCTCGCCGACCCGCAAGTTCCGCGGCGACAACGGCGACGCGATCTACTTCGACGCCGCGATCCGGTCCGACCGCGAGTACGTCGTGAAGGGCAACATGGCCGGGGCCGTCTACGTCTCGATCACGATCGAGGAGGGCCCCGGGGAGGGCGCGTACGCGACCGGGACCGCGGCCGGGCTCCACGACGGCGAGTTCGACGTCGACACGGACGGCAACTTCGAGATCGTGCTGTCGGCGGAGAAGCGGGATCGGAACTGGCTCGCGCTGACGCCCGCCGCGAGCCGGATCACGACGCGCCACTATTTCGAGGAGGAGCGATGCGTCGCGGCGGACCCGTCGCGGCACGTCCCGCTCTCGATCGAGCCGGTCGTCGATCCCGGCCCCCCGCCGGCCTGGACGCCCGAGGGCCAGGACGAGCGCGTGGCCGCCAGCATCCAGCGCGTGATCAACTTCGTTCGCGGGGACACGCTCGACCAACCTCCGCGCAAGCCCGAGGAGCAGCCGAGCTGGGTGTCGACGACGCCCAACGTCTTCGAGGCGCCGGAGAAGCCCGGCGACCTCGCGTTCTCCGCGATGGACATCGCCTACACGATGGCGCCCTACGTGATCGGCCCCGATCAGGCGCTCGTGATGACCGGGCGCTTTCCGGAATGTCGGTTCGCGAACGTCTGTCTCTGGAACCGCTACATCCAGAGCTTCGATTTCAACAACCGCCGGATCTCGCTCAACCGGAAGCAGACCGTTCTCGAGCCGGACGGATCCTTCCGGATGGTCATCGCCCATCGCGACCCCGGCGTTCCGAACTGGCTCGACACGGAAGGACGCCCGTTCGGAATGGTCTACTGGCGCTTCCTCCTGCCGGAGGGCGAGGTCGAGACGCCCCGGGCGGAGGTAGTCGATTTCGCCTCTCTGGGCGCATGAAGAGGGCTGCACTGCACCCGGATCGGTGCAGTCGCTCGGCTGCATTTCGTGTCGGCCTCATCCGCCTATCGTCTCGACGTGCCTGAACCGCGCCCGCGGAGGAGAGGCCGATGACGACGGCGAAGGGATTCTGGAACTGGATGGCGGCGCGCTACGCGCGCCAGCCGATCGCCGACGAAGCGAGCTACGAGAAGAAGCTCGCGATGACCCGCGCGCATTTCGCGCCCGACATGCGCGTCGTCGAGTTCGGCTGCGGGACCGGCTCGACCGCGGTCCTGCACGCGCCGCACGTGGCGTCGGTTCTCGGGATCGACGTCGCCGAGAACATGGTCGCGATCGCGCGGGAGAAGGCGGAGCGCGCCGGCGTGCAGAACCTCGAGTTCCGGGTCGGGACCCTCGAGGAGGCGGCGCTCGAGGAGGCGTCCTTCGACGCGGCGCTCGGGCTCAACATCCTGCACCTGGTTCCCGATCTCGATGCGACGCTCGCGACCGTGGCGCGGGTGGTGAAGCCCGGGGGCTTCTTCGCGTCGTCGACGATCTGCGCCGAGGACGTCGGCGGGGCGCTCGGTCTGATCGCGAAGGGCACCCGCCTGCTTCCGATCATGCCGACCGTCCGCTCCTTCTCGGTCCGCGACCTCGAATCGCGAATCGAGCGGGCCGGCTTCTCGATCGAGGAGCGCTTCGAGCAGGCGCCCGGCGTCGTCTTCCTGATCGCGCGACGAGCCTCGTGACGCCCGCCCCGCGGCGCTTCTCGGCGCAGCGCGGAGTCTTCGCGCGGCTCCGTCCGAGATCGGATCAGCCGCCCGACCCCGCCCCGTAGCCGCAGGTCATGCCGCCATCGATCACGAGCTCGGCGCCCGTGATGTAGCTCGCCTCGTCGCTGGCGAGGAAGAGCGAGGTCGGCGCGATGTCCTCGGCGCGCCCGACGCGCGGAACCGGGAGGTGGGCGTGGCTCGCGTCGAGCATGTCCTGCGTGACCTCCACGCCTTCCGGGACCGCATCCCGGATCAACGGCGTGTCGACCCCGCCCGGGTGGATCGAGTTGACCCGGACGCCGAGCGCGCCCAGCTCGAGCGCCGCCGTCTTGGTCAGGCCGCGCAGGCCGAACTTGCTGGCGGTGTAGCCCGGGGTGCCGGCCCGTCCGACGATGCCCTGGATCGACGAGACGTTGACGATCGCGCCTCCGCCGGTCTGGCCCATGACAGGCGCGGCGACCTTCATGCCGAGGAAGGGACCCACGAGGTTGACGTCGAGGACGGTCCGGAACTCGTCGACGCTGCAGTCGACGACCGGCGTGTTCTGCATGATGCCCGCGTTGTTGATCAGGACGTCGAGGCGGCCGAAGCGATCGACCGCGAGGGCCGTGATCCGCTGCCAGTCGTCTTCGCTCGTGACGTCGTGCTTCGCGAAGCAGGCGGCGTCGCCGAGCTCCGCCGCGACGGCCTCGCCCTCCTGCTCGAGGAGATCGGTGAGGACGACCTTCGCTCCCTCCGAGACGAAGAGTCGGGCGGTGGCGGCGCCCTGTCCGCGAGCCGCTCCCGTGACGATCGCGACCTTGCCGTCGAGTCGGGCCATGTGGCGTTCTCCTCGCGTGCCGGCTCAGGCCGACCGCGTGCCCGTCTCGAAGGAGGAAAGATCGTCCTTCTCGACCCGCTCCTTGTAGACGGCGAAGCCGTGGGGCCACTGGGTCACGATCCGGCCGTCTGCCGCGCGATAGTAGTCGTTCGCGCCGGACTGCCAGACGGCCACCTGTTCGAGCTCCGACTGGAGCGTGGCGTTGTACTCGTCCATCACTTCGCGGCGGACGTCGATCCAGTCGGCGCCCGTACGGTCCGCTTCGGCGATCAGGCGTAGGGTGTAGTCGACCTGGAACTCGAGCATCAGGATGATCGAGTTGCCGCCGTTGGTGTTCGGGCCGTAGAGCTGGAAGAGGTTCGGGAAGCCGCTGGTGGTCACGCCGAAATAGGCCTCCGGGCCGTTGCGCCAGGCCTCCTGGATCGTCTTCCCGTCGCGCCCCTCGACGTCGAGTACGCTCACGTACTTCTGGGTGTCGAAGCCCGTCGCGAAGATGATCGTGTCGACCTCGCGTTCGGTTCCGTCGGGGCTCACGACGCCGTTCGGCGTGATCCTGGCGACTCCGTCGGTCACGAGCTCCACGTGGTCCTCGTTGAAGGTCTGGAGGTATTTGTTCGAGGCGAGCGGACGCTTCGCGCCGAAGGGGTGGTCCGGCGTCAGCTGGGCGCGGACTTCCGGATCTTCGACCACGAGCAGTGCCTCGCGGCCCATGTCCTCGGCGGCCAGGAAGAAGCCGGGCTCGAGGTACGTGAGCGACTGCTCGACGACGTTGAAGAGGTTCTGGCGCCCTTCCGCGAGAAGCTCGGGCTGGGCGCGGAACGCCGCTTTCTGCTCCTCGGAGTAGGGGGCGTTCTCCTTGGGCAGGACCCAGTTCGGGGTGCGCTGGAACACGTGGAGCTTCGCCAGGCCCGGCGCGATCTCCGGAATGAACTGGACGGCGCTCGCGGCGCTCCCGATCACGGCGACGCGTTCCCCCGTGAGATCGTGATCGTGGTTCCAGGCCGCGGAGTGGAAGGTCGTGCCTTCGAAGGTGTCGAGGCCGGGGATGTCGGGCCAGGACAGAGGCCCGAACATTCCGACCGCGCTGATCACGAACTGCGACTCGACCTCGCTCCCGTCGTCGAAGCGCACGCGCCAGCGCGCCTTCGCCTCGTCCCAGGTCGCGGCGACTGCGCCCACGCCGAGACGGAGGTGGGGCTCGAGGCCGTGATCCCGGGCCACGCCCTCGATGTACTCGCGGATCTCCGGCTGGGGCGGGAAGGGGCCGGACCAGTCGGGGTTCGGGGCGAAGGAGAAGCAGTAGAGGGGGGAGGCGATGTCGCACTCGAGGCCGGGGTAGGTGTTCCTCTGCCACGTGCCGCCGACCCGGGGCTCCTTGTCGAAGATCAGGAAGTCGTCCTGTCCGGACTCCTTCAGCTTGATGCCGGCGCAGAGGCCGCCGGCGCCGGCGCCGATGATCGTGAATCGAGTGGTGGTGGGCTCGGGCATGGGATCGTTCTCCGGGAGTGGACGGGGACGGGAGCGGACCCCGAGGTGATAGCCCTCGGATCCCCGTTCTGCCGGCCCTCGCGGGGGCTTTCGCTACGCCGGGGGGTGGTCGGCCATCGGATTCCCATCTGCGTTTGTCGCGATACACTCCAGCGCCCGAATCCTGGAGTCCCCCATGCCGAACCACTCGACCCGTGTCTACGAGGACATGCTGGAGATGCTCTCCAACGCGGACAACCCCACGCCGATGGTGCGCCTGAATCGGGTCCTGCCCGAGGGCCTGCAGGCGAAGGTCTACGGCAAGCTCGAGTGGTACAACCCGTTCGGCTCCGTGAAGGACCGGGTGGCCGCGAACCTGATCAAGGACGCTGGCGAGAAGGGGCTCCTCGAGGAGGGCCAGCAGATCGTCGAGCCGACCAGCGGCAACACCGGCATGGGGCTCGCGATGATGGCGAACGCGAAGGGCTACTCGCTCACGACGCCGCTCTCGAACAAGATCCCCGCCGAAAAGCGGGTCATGCTGAAGATGTTCGGGACGAACGTCGAGGAGCTCGAGGACGATTTGTGACCGGCCCCTGGGTCCCCGGAGGGGGCCATCGCGCGCGCCATGGAGCTCGGCGACAAGCCCGAGTTCTACATGCCCAACCAGTACGAGAACGAGGCCAACCTCGAGGCCCATGTCCACTCGACGGGCCCTGAGATCTGGCGACAGACCGAAGGCAAGGTGACCCACTTCGTCGCTGGCCTCGGGACCTGCGGCACGATCACCGGCAACGGTCGTTTCCTCAAGGCCAAGGACCCGAACGTCCAGGTGATCGCCGTGCATCCCTCGGAAGGGCACGACATCCCGGGCGTCCGCTCGCTCAAGCAGCTCGAGCTGACGAAGCTCTTCCTGCCCCACGAGTACGATGCGCTCGTCGAGGTCTCGGACGAGGAAGCCTTCGACATGTGCCTCCGCCTGAATCAGGAGGAATCGATCATCGCGGGGCCGAGCTCGGCGATGGCGCTGGTCGGTGCCCTCAAGGTGATCGAGGACGATCCCGACGCCGTCGTCGTGGTCATCTTCCCGGACAACGCCTTCAAGTACGCGTCGACCTTCGAGCGTCACTTTCCCCAGTACCGCGCCGCCCGTGCAGACGAGGGCGTCGCGATCGGTGAGCCGTCGGCGAAGGAGCAGCTCTTCGGCACGATGGTCGAGAACGCTCGCAGCCCGCACACCACGTGCGAGATCGACGACCTGAAGGCCGGACTCGAGAGCGACGCGAAGCCGCTCGTGATCGACGTCCGCATGCCCGAGATCTATGCGAACCAGCACGTGTCCGGGGCGGTCAACATCCCGACGGCCGAGATGACGGATCGCCAGGCCGAGCTCCCGGAGGATCGCGACCATCCGATCGTGACGGTCTGCAACCGGGGCAATCTCTCGCTCCAGGGCATGCTCGTCCTGCAGTCCCTGGGCTACCGGAACGTGCGCAGCCTGAACGGCGGAACGGTCGCCTGGGCGGAAGCCGGATTGCCGACGGGCGACTGATTAGTCGCCTGCGGGCGCTCGGCGACGGGTTTGTCGCCTGCGGGCGCTCGGCGACGAGATTGTCGCCTGCGGGCGCTCGGCGAGGATCCTGGTTCCTTCGCCTGCGGGCGCTCGGCGAGGGGGCTGGGCGCGCCGGTGCGCGGGCGGGTCAGTCGTGGCGGCGGCGGATGCCGAACATGCTGTAGAGGAATGAGCTCATCAGCGTCTGGGTTCCGAGCGCCGTCAGGACCGAGCCGAGGAGCAGCGGCCGCATCGTGCGTTCCGGGGCGAGGGGCCCGAACCCGTCGTCGAACCAGCTCCAGGCCTCTCCGAGGATCAGACGGAGCCCCAGCAGCGCGAGCAGCACGCCCGTGACGATGCCGCGCTCCAGGGTGAAGACGACGAAGGCGCGCTGCATCCAGGGGGCGGGCGGACCGATCTCCTCCGAGACGGCGAAGATCCGCGCGGCGATCGCGATCGTGACTGCCTGGTAGCCGACGACCACGGCGAGGGCCGCGAGCTGCATCGCGTGGATGTCGAGGGTCGCGCGCCCGAGCGTGAGCGGTCCCGCGTAGAGCCGGAGCAGGAGTGCGCCGGCGATCGTCATGAGCAGCAGACCCGGCAGGAAGAGCGTGAAGCGGGGCGAGAGCGTCGTCAGGAAGCGGAGGTGTCGCCAGCCGTCGGGGAAGCTCCGCAGGTGCGGTCGTCGCGAGCGGCCGTCCGGGCGGAGCGTGATCGGGACCTCGTCGATCCGACAACCCAGGGTCGTCGCCTTCACCACCAGCTCGCTCGCGAACTCCATGCCGGTCGTGCGGAGGCGGAGACGGTCGAACGTGTCCTTCGTGAGGGCGCGCAGGCCGCAATGGAAGTCCGATATCTTCGACCGGAAGAGGACGCGACCGATCAGGGAGAGAGCCGGGTTGCCGACCCAGCGGTGGAGCCAGGGCATCGCGCCGGGCTCGATGCGTCCCTCGAATCGCGAGCCCATGCACACGTCGGCTCCGTCGCGCAGGCGTTCGATCATCGGGAACGCCTCCTCGAAGTCGTAGCTCTGGTCCGCGTCGCCCACGACGAGGTAGCGCCCGCGGGCCGCCTCGAAGCCAGCCATGATCGCGGCGCCGTAGCCGCGCACCGTTGCGTCGACGACGCGGGCGCCCATGCGTCGGGCGATCTCCCTCGAGTCGTCGGTGCTGCCGTTGTCGGCGACGACGATCTCGGCCGACAAGCGGTTGCGTTCGATGCACCGCTTCGCGGCCTCGATGCAGCCGGCGAGGGTCTCGGCCTCGTCAAGGCAGGGCATGACGAAGCTGACTTCGACGCTGCCGTTCATGTCGAGGACCTCAGCGGCGGGCGGCATCGCGAGTGGACCTGCGTTCACCGTGCCCTCAGGCGGGCTTCGGCTCGTTCAGCTCGAGCATGTTGCCGGCCGGGTCGTGCAGGAACGCCTGGCGCCCGTTCGGGAGATCGATGGCCTTCGATACTTCGATGCCCTTCGCCTGGAGGGCTTCGAGGGTCCCGTCGAGATCGGTCACGCGGAAGGCGAAGTGTTGTCCCTTTGGCGCCACGTGGTCTTCGATCTGGATCAGGTGGAGCTCCTGCGGACCGGATCGAAGCCAGGCGCCGGGGAAGCCGAAGTCGGGGCGTGGCAGGACTTCGAGCCCGAGCTCGTCGACGTAGAAGGCGAGGTTCGCCTCGAGGTCGTCGACGTTGATCGACACGTGGTGGACACCGAGCTCGAGCTTCATGGCGGGATCTCCCTGGGCGGCGGTTTGCGCCAAGCGACGTGTCGAAATATAGGGGAGGCGAACGGCGCCCCGCGAGCAGCCCCCGCTCCCCGCGCGATCCCTCGCCGTTCCGTGCCGAGCGACTGGGGTACCCTCGTCGGGCCCGCCGCCAGGCGACCCGAGACGGAGTCCCATGAAGGAAGTCAGCACGTTCTGTCGCATCTGTGAGCCGAGTTGCGGTCTGATCGCCGAAGTCGAGGACGGGGAGCTCGTCGGCGTGCGGCCCGACGCCGAACATCCGGTGACGAAGGGATTCGCCTGCAACAAGGGGCTCGCCGGGCTCGATCTCCACCGGGACCCCGACCGCCTCGACCATCCGCTGCGCCGGCGCGCGGACGGGCGCTTCGAAGCGATCTCGTGGGAGGTCGCGATCCGCGAGATCGCCGAGCGGATCCGCGAGGTCCAGTCACGACACGGGACGAAGGCCTTCGCTTCGTACATCGGGAACCCGAGCGCGTTCAACGCGCTCGCGGGCCCCGCCATGGGGTCGTTCCTGGGGCAGCTCGGCGTTCGCAAGAACTTCAGCTCCGGGACCCAGGACTGCGCCAACAAGTTCGCGGGCGCGGAGGCGGTCTACGGAACGTCGACCTGCCATCCGATTCCCGACTTCGAGCATACGGACTTCCTGCTGGTGCTCGGCTCGAACCCGCAGGTCTCGCGGATGAGCTTCGTGTCGATCTCGGATCCGATGGCCGCGATGCGCGGCATCCGGAGCCGGGGAGGGCGGGTCGTCTACGTCGGTCCGCGGACGATCGAGAGCGCCCGGCGCGGAGAAATGTTCCTCGTCCAGCCCGGTACGGACGTCTACCTGCTCGCGGCGATGATCGAAGAGATCCTCGCGAGCGGTCGGGTGGACGAGGCCGTCGTGGCGGCACATGCCGCGGGCTTCGACGGCCTCGCGGAGATCGTTCGCGCCTACCCGGCCGAGCGCGTCGCTTCCGTCGTGGGGACGAGCGCCGAGGCGATCCGCCAGCTCGCTCGCGACTTCGCGGACGCGCCGAGCGCGTCGGCCACGCTCTCGACGGGTGTCAACATGGGGCGCCAGGGCACGACCGCCTACTGGTTGATGCAGATGCTCGTCTTCCTGACGGGCAATCTCGACCGCCGCGGCGGCAATCTCTACGGCCGGGGCTTCTATCCGGCGGCGCCCCGCAGCGGGCGGACGGATCCGTCGAAGCATTTCTTCGACAGCGAGTGGGGACGGATCCGGAAGATCCGGGGATCGCTGCCCGGCAATCTCATGGCGGACGCCATCCGGTCGGAGGCCGATCCGATCCGTGCACTCTTCGTCGTCTGCGGGAATCCGGTGCTCTCGGTGGGCGGAGAGGCGGCGATGCGGGAAGCGCTCGAGGCCCTCGAGCTGCTCGTCGTCGTCGACCTCTATCCGAACGCGACGGCCGAGCACGCCGACTACGTGCTCCCCGCGGCGGACGGCTTCGAGCGCGCCGATCTGAACCTCTGCGGGCTCGGCCTCCAGGCTCGGCCCTTCGTCCAGGTCTGCGGTCCCGTGGTCGAGCCGCGCGCGGATCGCAAGCCCGAGTGGTGGATCTTCGGGCGGCTCGAGCAGGCGCTCGGTCTCGACAGCGTGCTCGATGCCGACGGGGCCCCTCCGCTCTTCGGACGCCTCGATCACATGCTGCGCGCGACCGGGCACACGGCGGCGGAGATCGCAAAGGCCCCGAGCGGTACGATCGTGCTCCCCTCCCTCGAGCCGGGTCGCTTCTACGATGACGTGATCCAGACCGAGGACGGGCGTGTGGCCTGTGATCCACCCGTCTTCCACGCGGAGGGCGCCATCGAGCGGATGGAGACGATCTTCGAATCGCTCGCCGATGAGCCCGGGGAGCGGCTCAAGTTGATCTCGAAGCGGGAGCCTTCGATGCACAACAGCTGGTTGCAGAACCTGCCGAAGGTGCGCGGGCGACATCGAGAGCCGCGGATGTGGCTGCATCCAGAGGACGCCTCGAGGATCGGCGTCGGGGAAGGCGATCGGGTGCGTGCGCGGAACGCGTACGGCGAGATCGAGGTCGCGGTCGCCCTCGATCCGGGGCTCGCGAAGGGCGTCGTCGCGATGCCCCACGGCGGGGGATTCTCGGGTTCGCCCGCGCTTCGCTTCGCCGCGGCGCGCCCGGGCGAGAACGTGAACCGCCTCCTGCCGCACGGGCCGGGAAGCTTCGAGCCGCTGTCCGGGCAGGCCTTCATGACCGGGATCCCGGTCGAGGTCGAGCCCGTCGCGGGCTAGCCGTGCCTTCGCCCGAGTCCGCAGCGCGTACGCGCGGACCCGGACGAGGACGTGGCGCTAGCGGGGGGAGAGGGCCTCGGCGATCTCCCCTTCGGGCCACGGCTGGTGCAGCTTGTAGTCCTTCAGGTTCGTGACGCCCTCGGCGATCTTGCCTTCGACCGGACAGTAGACGCGCCAGTGCATCGTCGGGTTGAAGAGCGGCTGCGACTCGACGGAGATGAGCTTGAGCTCGCCCTTCTCGAAGCCACAGATGGGCTGCATCTTCTGGAGCAGCTCGTAGCCGTTCAGGTGGCCGTCGCCGAAGTTCCAGCCGAGGATCGTGCCGCCAAAGGTCTCGCCTTCCTGGAACTCGTAGTCGTCGATGTCGTGGCCGACGGCCGCGGGCAGCGCCTCGAGGAGCGGGCGGCCCTGGAGATGGAGCTGCCGGTTGGCGCTCATCGCGGCCTTGGCGGCGGCGAGCTCGGTCGGGTCTTCGATCATCTCCTCGAGCTGCTCGAGCACCGTCGTCGACGGCTTCTTGATCTTCGCGATCTTCTCGCGGTAGTTGCTGTCCTTCTTGAAGAGCCAGACGTTGTAGGCCCAGTTGCCTGCGTAGTACCGCATCGACAGGAGGAACGAGAGCCGCGACGGGAAGAAGTTGCCGAGCGTCGGGATCACGGCGAGCGAGAAGAGCATCACCGCGAGCAGGACCGGAGCCTGCGTCATCTCGAAGATCGAGTCGGTGGGGTGGAACCAGAAGAGGTTCCAGCCGCCGTAGATCATCAGGATGTTCCACTCGACGGGCATGCCAGCCGGGTTGTTCAGGCCGATGAAGCTGTGGAAGCCCGTGAAGAGGATGCAGCCGCCGAGCAGGATCATGTCGTTGCCCGTCGCGAGACCCGCGAACAGGATGAACGGGATCGAGACCTCCGAGATGTGACCGAAAGCCGCCATGAAGTGGGCGAAGCGGGAGGGCGTGATGTCGTGGGGGTAGTTCGCGAAGAGGTTCTTCTTGAGCGCCTTCGGGAAGAAGGGCCCGTTGTTCATCATGACCATGATCACGGAGGGGAAGTGCATGTTCCACTTCGAGACCCCCGCCCAGATCCAGATGAAGGACCAGGTGAGCTTCGCGCCGGAGACCCAGAGCTCGTCGTCGAAGGCGAAGATGATCGCGCCCATGACCACCAGATAGTGCTCGGAGCGCGCCATCAGGTAGAGCGTCTTGTCGAGGATGCCGTTCACGAAGACGAGCACGAAGCAGGGCAGCAGGTGGGCCGGCGTCATCTCCGGCTGGATCAGCGCCCAGAGCAGCAGGATCTGGTTGAGGGAGTAGAGGCTCACGTCGAGCCAGTTGCGGGTATTCCCGCCGATCAGGGGCACGCCCGGGAAGAGGGGGAGCTTGATCGTGCCGGTCCGCGCGAAGTGCCGATAGCCGCCGTACCACTTGTCGAAGCGCGCGTTCATCGGGCCCCAGCCGCAGCCGAAGCCGAAGAGCTCCCAGCACATGGACCAGACCATGGCCTTCTTGAAGGCCTCGCTCGACATCGCCCAGTTGCCGAAGTCGAAGAAGCCTGTGTAGCCGGCGTTGAACGAGCACCAGAACGCCCAGATCGGGATCAGCACGCAGATGTACTTGATCCAGTAGAGCGCCATGACCGACGGGCGGTTCGGGGAAGCGTAGGCCCAGTTCTGGGCGACGAGCTTCGTCCGTTCGGGGTAGCTGCCCGCGTTCGCGATGCGTTCGGGCGGGAAGGGCGGGACGTCGGTTTCGGGCTGGGCGGTCGTCATGGCGAGTCTCGATAACCTCGGGTTGGGCGTCTCGGGGCGCGCCGCGGCGGGCCCCGAGAGCGTTCTGCATGGTAGAGCGGATTCCCGGGCCGTCCGCCCCTGCGCGAAGGGGGCGTCTGGCGTATCCGGGCGCTCCCGCTACGCGGCGATCAGCCTTCCGCGCGTTCCTGGAGCGCGTTCAGGTGTTCGATCGCGTCGAGGTATCCCGTGACGAGACCCTCGATCACTTCGCGGGAGGACTGGACCTCGTTCATCATGCCGACGACCTGCCCCACCGGGTTGAAGGCGACCTCCTGGGACTGGGGCGACGAGGCGTATCGGCCGGTCCGCGTGATGCAGTCCATGGTCACCATGTTCTGGAGCGGCATGCCGAGGGGATCCGGGGTGTCGTCGGCCGCCCAGGCTTCCGTCCAGTCGTTCCTCAGCATCCGGCAGGGCTTTCCGGTGAACGATCGGGAGCGGACCGTGTCCTGGCTGGTCGCGTGGAAGTAGGAGGCCATCTGCGCGGGAGAGGCTTCGGCCTCCTGGACCGTGAGCCAGATCGATCCCGTCCAGACGCCCTGCGCGCCCATCGCGAGCGCCGCCGCCATCTGCTGCCCCGTCGCGATGCCCCCGGCGGCGAGGACGGGGAGCGGAGCGACCGCCGCGATGATCTGCGGCCAGAGGACCATGCTGCCGATCTCGCCGGTGTGGCCGCCGCCCTCGGTTCCCTGGGCGATCACGAAGTCGAGCCCGGCTTCCTTGTGCTGGACGGCCTGGTGGACCTTGCCGCACAGCGCGCCGATCACGCGTCCGGACTCCTTGACGCGGGCCACGACCTCCGGCGGCGGTGTGCCGAGCGCGTTCGCGATCATCGCGACCTTGTCGTGCTGGAGCGCGACGTCGAGCTGGGGCGTCGCCGTCGCGAGGCTCATGCCGAGCAGCTCGTGGTGCTTCTCCTCTTCCGGGATCTCGGGGATGCCGTGGTCGGCGAGGAGCTTGGCGGCGAACTCCCGGTGCTGCTCCGGGATCGCGGCGCGGAGCTGGGCCTCGAGCTTCTCGGCGTCGAGCTCGCCCAGCCCTTCGTATTTCTGCGGGATGACGAGGTCGACACCGTAGGTGTTGTCGCCGACGTGCTCGTCGATCCACTTGCACTCGATCTCGAGCTGTTCCGGCGTGAAGCCGACGGCCCCGAGGACGCCGAAGCCGCCCGCGTTCGAGACCGCCGCCACGACGTCCCGGCAGTGGGTGAACGCGAAGATGGGAAACTCGATCCCGAGTCGTTCGCAGAGATCCGTTCGCATGAGCGCCTCCTGGCACCGCCGCGCTGGAAGAGGTTCCGCGCGACCGCCTCCGATTGGGTAGCGAATTCCGGGCGCTGCGGGAGGCGCCCTAGAGGACGGTGCGAATCGCGTCGACGACCTCGAGGTCCTCGATCGCCGCGTTCGCGTGGCGCAGAAGGCCTTCGCTGAGTGCGACACCGTCGCTGTCCGCGTAGCTCGGCATGTACGCGAGGAAGGTCGCGATCACCGTGTAGGATGCCTGCAGCCGATGGGTCTGCCAGGCATGTTCGAGGTCGATCGTGGCGCCACCCGCCGAGGCGAGGGCGCCGACGTACGTCTCGAGCAGCGCCCGCTCGTTCGCGCGCCTCGCTTCGACGTCGACGCTCATCGTGAGGAAGTAGCTGACGTCGCGCAGATGCGTGCTCGTCTTCGACAGGCCCCAGTCGAGGAAGCCGACCCGGTCGCCGTCGAGGAAGACGTTCCCGATGTGGAGGTCGCCGTGGACGTAGGTCCGCGGGCCCTCGTCCCAGAGCGCGTGGAAGCGGGCGTGGTGCTCCACGTAGAGCTCGCCGATCGCCTTGTAGGTGTCCGAGAGCACGTCGGCGTTCTGGTCGAGGACGAAGCGCATGAGTCCCGACGTGGCTTCGCTCCCGGGCGAGCGGTCGGGCTGGCGGAGCCACGGGGCGACGGTGTCCCGCTCGGTCTCGCTCTCGAATCGGGCGTGGAATCGAGCCAGCTCCTCGAGGGCGACCGCGGCCGCGTCGGCGGACACGCCCCACTCGCCCTGGGAGAAGCGGCAGCCGCTCGTCGTGAGGTCCTCGAGCAGGAGTACGAAGTCGTCCCCGGCCGCGCCCGCGAAGTAGCAGTGGGGGACGCGCAGGTCGATCGAGCCCGACACGTCGGCGAAGAACTGCGCCTCGCGCTCGCCCATCCCGATCGCGCCGATCATCGCGCGGTGACCCTCGTCGAGGGGGGCGAGCTTCACGAAGAGGGATGCCGGGCCGGCGTGCCCGTCCTCGTACGAGAGCGCGATGCGCGCCCGCTGGTTCGTCGAGAACGCGTGATCGAGGAGCTCGACCGATTGAACCGAGGCCCCGAGGACCTCGCTCAGCCAGGCAGGCGTCAGGTCGTCGGGGTGGGCGGGGAGGGCGGACGGCTTCGCATCGGTCATCGGGCTTCCAATCGCGGTCGGGTGGCCTCGAGTATCGCCGTCTCTCGCACGCGCGCCACGCCGGTTCGAGGAGTGCGCCTCTCTCGCTCGGGCCACGCCGGTTCGAGGAGCGCGCCGCTCTCGCTCGGGCCACGCGGTACCGCGGAGCGTCGCCTCATGCGCCCGGGCCGCGTGGATGACCTCGCGTCTCCGTCCTTCTGGGCGAAGGAGCGGCGGATGCGCGACGATCGATTCGTCATGCGCGAAGCGAAGCACCACGACTACCTCGTCATCGGGGCCGGGGTCTCCGGCCTCTACCAGATCAAGCGGCTGACCGACCTCGGTCTCGACGCGATCCTGCTCGAAGCCGACGACGACCTCGGCGGGACCTGGTACCGCAACCGCTATCCCGGCTGCCGCTTCGATTCCGAGAGCTACACCTACGGCTACTCGTTCTCGAAGGAGCTGCTCGACGAGTGGCATTGGAAGGAACGCTTCTCCTCCCAGCCGGAGAACCTCCGGTACCTGAACTTCGTCGCGGACAAGTTCGACCTGCGTCGCCACATGCGCTTCGAAGCGCGGGTGTCCGCGATGACCTGGGACGAAGGCGATCGGGCGTGGCGGGTCGACCTCGAGAGCGGCGAGATCTACACGGCTCGCTTCGTGGTCACCGCGATCGGTCCGCTCTCGGCGCCGACCCCGCCGCGCTACCCGGGAATGGACGAGTACGAGGGAGACGCCTTCCACACCTACTACTGGCCGAAGGAAGAGGTCCCGCTCGCCGGGCGCCGCGTCGGCGTGATCGGGACGGGGGCGACCGGGATCCAGGTGATCGCCGAGATCGCGGACAAAGTCGACGAGCTCTTCGTCTTCCAGCGACGCCCGAACTGGAGTGCCCCTCTCGGCAACTCCCCGATCTGCGAGGAGGAAATGGAGGAGATCCGCGCGAGCTACGACGAGATCTTCGCGAACTGCAGGCAGACGGTCGGGGGCTTCGTCCACCTCCCGGATCGGCGCGGGTTCCACAACCTGACGCCCGAAGAGCGACGGGCGCATTGGGACACGCTCTACGACACGCCCGGCTTCGCGCTTCTCGCGGGCAACTTCGCCGAAGTCTTCCTCGAGGAGGAAGCCAACAAGGAGATGTCGGACTACATCGCCGATCGGATCCGCGAGCGGGTCGACGATCCCGAGGTGGCCGAGAAGCTGATCCCGAAGGACCACGGCTTCGGCATCCAGCGTCTGCCCCTCGAGACGAACTACTTCGAGGCCTACAACCGGGACAACGTTCACCTCGTCGACCTCTCGGAGGCACCGATCGAACGCTTCACGCGAACGGGCATCCAGACGACCGCCGAACACTACGATCTCGACCTGATCGTGCTGGCGACGGGCTTCGACGTCGTCGTCGGTTCCTTCGACAAGATCGACATCCGGGGGGTCGACGGCGTACGCCTCCAGGACGTCTGGAGCGAAGGGCCGACGACCTCCTACGGATTCCTGACCCACGGCTTCCCGAACCTGCTGATGGTCGCGGGCCCGCAGAGCGTGTCGGGGTCGACGAACTTCCCGCGCGCGATCGAGGATGGTGTCGACTGGGTGACCGGCCTCGTCGAGCACATGAACCGGGAAGGGCTCACCCGGGTCGAGTCACGACGAGACGTCGAGAAGGCCTGGCACGAAGAGGTCGTCGCGTCCTACGAGCGGATGCTCGTGCGCAACAGCAAGGGCTGGTTCGCCGGCTACAACTCGAACGTCGAAGGCCACGGCGAAGGCACCTTCCACTACGTCGCCTACTTCGGCGGGGCGCCCCGGTACCGCAAGCTCGTGACCGCGATCGCCGAAGCGGGCTACCGCGAGTTCGACCTGACCTAGGCGCGTTCGGCGACCGGCGCGTTCGCGGCGGACGCTTCGAAGCGCGCGCGGTACCAGTCCGGCGGCGCGAAGCCGAGCCAGAGGGCGCCCCCGCTGAGCAGGGCGACGCTCGACTGGGCGAGCAGGACGGGGGCGGCGGTCGGCTCCATCCCGACGAGTCGGGCTCCGATGAAGACGACGAAGCCGAACGCGCAGGCGCTGCAGGAGAGCGCCCAGAGGGCCATGCGTTCGATGACGATCGGCTCCGCGAGGCCCAGGGTGCGTCGTCGGCGAAGCAGGCCCCAGTAGCGCGTGGCCTCGAGGGCGCTCCAGAAGAAGGGGAGGCCGCGGAAGACGCAGCCCAGCCAGTAGAGGACGCCGCCATCGGCGCCGCTCGTCGGCGTAGCGACGAGGAATACGCCGCCGGCGATCCAGACCAGGCTGCGGGCCCATTTCGCGTTCGGGCGGAAGACCCGCCAGGTGGCCAGGAAGAGGGCGAAGCTGCCGAGGTTCTCGAGGCCGAGGGCGCCGATCAAGAGGCTCTGGTTCGCGCCGTCGGAGGCGAAGGGGCCCAGCCGCGCGACGGCGGCGGCGGGGATCCCGAGTCCGCCGAAGAGCAGCAGACACGCGCCGAACCCGAGCTCCGGCAGGCCCCGCGTACGCTGCGCCAGGCGCAGCAGTCGACCGCCGATCCAGAGGTCGACGACGATCTGTACGAGGACTCCCAATCCGAGCAGCATCCCGGCCTCCAGAGCTCTCTATCGGTGCGGGCCGGGGGGAGCTGAAGGGGCCGAATGCCCCTGTCCGGTGCATGTCGACGGTCCGGCGGCGCTGGTATCCTCCGTAGCCCGTCCGACGACGCCACACCCGATCCGATCGAGGGCGTCGTCTCGATTCTCGAAAACGAACGCGCAGGAGAAAGCCATGTCGAGTGGAAATGCAAGCAGCGATTCGGTCGAAGAGTTCGACGTCCTGATCATCGGTGCCGGTGTCAGCGGTCTCTACGCCGTGCACCACTTCCGCGAGATGGGACTCTCGGTTCGCGCCTACGACGGGGCGACGGACGTCGGCGGGACCTGGTGGTACAACCGCTACCCGGGCGCCCGCGTCGACGGTCCCGGCAGCCCCTACTACTGCTACACGTTCTCCGACGAGCTGATGGAGGAGTGGGACTGGGAAGAGACCCAGTCCGAGGGCTCCGCGGTCCTCGAGTACATCGATCACGTCGCGACGAAGTTCGACCTCCGCCGCGACATCCAGTTCGAGACCTGGGTCGAGGGCGCGCGCTACGACGAGTCGACCCAGCGCTGGACGATCGAGACGAGCCGGGGCGAGCGTGCCTCCGGGCGCTTCCTGATCTGTGCGAGCGGCGCGCTCTCGACGACTAACATGCCCAACTACGAGGGCATCGATTCCTTCGCCGGCGAGGTCTACCACACCGGCAAGTGGCCCCACGAAGAGATCTCCTTCGAGGGCAAGCGCGTCGCCGTGATGGGGACGGGATCGTCCGGCATCCAGGCGATTCCCGAGATCGCGAAGACCGCGGACCACGTGACCGTGCTCCAGCGGACCGCGCAGTTCGCGTTCCCGGCCGGCAATCGTCCGCTGACGGACGAGGATCGCGACGCGGCGCGCAAGGCCTGGGAAGACACGAAGGCCATGATGGTCGCGCATCCCGGCGGCTTCCCGCACAAGGGCAACGATCTCGCCGCCCTCGACTACACCGAGGAGGAGCGCGAGGCGCACTTCGAGAAGCTCTGGAAGATCGGCAGCTTCCACTTCTTCCTCAACGGCTACAACGACGTCGCGACGAGCGAGGAGGCGAACGCCTCGCTGTCGAACTTCGTGCGCGGGAAGATTCGCGAGATCGTGAAGGATCCCGAGACCGCCGAGAAGCTGATGCCCGACCACTACGTGATGACCAAGCGCCCGATCCTCGAGGACGGCTACTGGCACGCGTACAACCGGGACAACGTAGAACTCGTCGATCTGCGCGAGGACCCGATCGAGCGATTCACCGAGAACAGCGTCGTGACCGCCACCAGCGGCGAGCACCCGATCGACATGCTCGTCCTCGCGACCGGCTTCGACGCGATCAGCGGCACGCTGCTCAAGCTCAATCCGAAGGGCCGCGGCGGGGTGAGCCTGCAGGAGCGGTGGACGGATCGCTTCCACAACTACCTCGGGATGGTCGTCAAGGACTTCCCGAACCTGTTCATGATCCACGGCCCCGGCTCGCCCGGCGTCTTCTACAACATGCCGCTCGGGGCCGAACGGCAGATGGGCTGGATCGGAGAGCTCATCCGCCACCTCGAGAAGGAGGGACTCGGCGCCGCGGAGCCCAAGCCCGAGAGCGAGGAAGCCTGGGGGAACGAGGTCCAGGGCATCGCCAACGCGACGCTGTTCCCGAAGACGGACTCCTGGTGGACCGGCGCGAACGTCGAGGGGAAGCCGCGCTACTTCTCGGCCTATCTCGGCGGGGGCATCTACTACATGCGCCTCGCGGACGTGGCTTCGAAGGGCTTCGAGGGATTCGACTTCGAGCCGACCCGCTAGGCGGCATCGCCGGTTCGGCGCGCGAACGACGCGCCGAACCGGAGTCGGGCTGCGGCCTTCGACCGGCGGGAGGCGTCGCCTAGAGATCCCTCGCGGGCTGCTTCGCCGCGTGCCTTCCGGCGAGGTAGCCGAAGACGACGCCGTTGCCGATCGTGCCGCCGCCGCTCGGGTAGGCCCAGGCGAAGGTGTTCGCGGCGGTATTGCCTGCGGCGTAGAGGCCCGGAACGAGGCCGCCGCTCGCGTGGCGGACGCGTCCGTGCGGGTCGACGCGCGGGCCGCCGTTCGTGCCGAGGGTCGCCGGGTGGATCTGCACGGCGTAGAAGGGCGGACGGTCGAGGGGGCGCACTCGGCCCGGGGCCATCAGGCCGGTGCGGTGGCGATCGAAGTCCGGGTCCTCGCCCTCGGCGGCGTGCTCGTTGAAGCGCCGCATCGTGGCCTGGAAGCGTTCCGGATCGACGCCCATCTGACGTGCGAGGTCTCCGAAGTCGCTCGAGGTCGGCATCCAGTCCGGGGCCGGGTCGTCGGGGCCGACGCCCACGACCGTGAGCCTCGACTTCAGCCCGTGGTCGAAGACCTGCCAGCCCGGGGCTGCGTTCGGGAAGTCGACCGTCGTCGGGTCGAAGCGGCCGAAGGCCTTCGGAAAGTCGTTGTAGGGGAGGGCTTCGTTCGCGAAGCGCTCGCCTCGGCCGTTCACGATCAGGCTGCCCGGCTCGCCGCGGCCCGATTCGAACTGCGCGACCGGGATCCCGTCGCGCGTGTCCTCGGGATCGACCATCGCCGGCTGTCCCCAGTACGAGTTCATGTTGCCGAGCGCCGCGCCAGCCTCCATCGCCATCTGCAGGCCGTCGCCCGTGTTGTGGGGCGGCGAAAGCGACATCAGGTCGTAGCCGATGAAGGCCCGGACCCGTTCGCGATTCCATTCGAAGCCGCCGCACGCGAGGACGACGCCCTTGCGGGCGCCGTAGAACGCCTCGCGACCCTCGTGCGTCACGCGCACGCCGACGACTTCTCCCCCTTCGGCGACGAGCTCGTGGGCCGGGGTCGACGTCAGCGCCGTGACGGCCCGGTCGAGGAGCCCGCGGAAGAGTCGGCCGATCAGCGCCGCGCCCTTGGCCCGGATGTCCGCCGCCTCGCGCCGCGCGATCTCCTCCGCCATGCCGAGGGCCTCGCCCGACATGTCCTCGCCGAGGGTCGTCACGCCGCCGAGGTGCGGGTCGGCGACCCGGCTGCTCAGCCGATCCTTCCACTCGCCGAGCGCCCCCGGCGCGTCGAAGAGCACGGGCTCGACGGATCGCGCCCCCGGCCGTCGTCCCGGGATGCCGTAGGGATGGTAGTAGTCGGGGAAGTTCGGGACGGTCTGCATCTCGACGGGTGTGTGTTCCTCGAGGTAGCGGAGCGCGTCGGGAGCGGCGTCCACCCAGGCCTCGATCAGCTCGACGTCGTGGGGCTGGCCCGTCGCGAGGTGGCGGATGTAGGTGATCGCGTCTTCGCGCGAGTCGTCGACGCCCGCGGCGGCCATGTGGTGGTTCTGCGGAATCCACATCACGCCGCCGGAGATTCCGGTCGTCCCGCCGAAGCGGTCCGCCTTCTCGATCAGCAGCACTTCGGCGCCGCCGTCGTGGGCCAGAGTCGCGGCGGTCATCGCGGCGCCGCCGCTGCCCACCACGACGACGTCGGCGATGCGGTCCCAGCGTTCGGGGCGACGGTGGATCATGTCTCTGCTCCCGGGAGGGCTCGGCCGCTCAGCCGAGGATCGGATCGAGCTTGTGGAAGAGCGGGTTCTCGCCGTCGGGGTCCGTCCCGGCAATGATCATCGACAGCCGCAGGACCTTCCGGTGGAGAAGTCGCACGAGGGCTTCGTCGCGAGCCGGATCTCCCGCCTGGACGAGCTCCATGAGCGCCGCGTCGGCTTCGCCTGCGCTCGAGTAGCTGCCGCCCGTGAGCCGGGCGATGTCCGCCACGGTCTCCGCCTCGTGCCAGTCCCGGTAGCGGGAGTAGTTCCGGAGGAAGTTCGGGATCGAGCGCAGGAGGTCGCGCTCCCACGGCTGGAAGGCGCTCGAGGTGGGGAGCTGTCCGATGTCGACGAGCAGCTTCTCGAAGCCGGAGGCCTCCCAGGGCTGCTCGATCGGCTCGGGCAGGTGGAAATCGTACTCGAGCGTGAACCCATCGAGCTCGGCGATCGCTTCGAAGGCGCGGCGCGAGATGCTCGCGTACTCGAGGACGCCCTCGATCCAGTTGGCACCGCGGACGTTCGGGTTCATGAAGGTCGTCGCGGCGATCGCCGAGAGCTGGAGGAAGTTGACGGTGTGGTAGGAGACGACCGGGAGGTCGACGGGCTCGCCCGTGACCCGTTCGTACTCGCGGTAGAGCGCGGGGATGTCGCCCATGTTCTCGACCGGATGACGGCCGCGGAAGCAGGCCAGGTCCCAGTGGGTGTCGCCGATCGCCGCGATCTCGAAGTCCATGAGCGCGAGGACCTCCGGCCCGCGCGACATGAACTGGCCGGCGTCGCCCGCGAGGAAGCGCGCTTCGGTACGGTGCTGCGGGACGTTGCGTCGCAGCCAGAGCTGGAGGAACTCGAGGCTCGAATCGATCGTCTTCATGAACTGACCGATCCGGTACATGCGCTCCGTCTGTCGGAGGGCGATCTCCTCGGCGGTCTCGAGCTGCTTCATCCCGCGGATGTGGGTGAACTCGGCGACCGGGACGTCGTGGATCTGCGCCAGATGTCCCATGTAGGCGAGCATCGCCTGCCACCGATCGTCGGTCATGACCGTCGGGTCTTCCATCGCCGTATGGAACATCCCGGGGTCGCGGTCTTCCGTGTCGACCCAGTCCATCACGAACGCCTTCGGTTCGTCCATCCACCCGTAGACGTGGGGTACGAGGATCCCGTTCTTCTCGAGGACCTGCATGACCTCCATCTCGAAGCGGAGGTCGTCCTCCCCGGCGATCGGGCGGTTGCCGCGCACGAAGACGACGTCCGTCGCACCGTCCTTCGTGAAGTCGACCCGCCACTGCGGGCGCCAGCGGGCGAGTCGCTCGATCGCGGTCACCTCGCCGCCGAGCTGCTCGGAGACCCAGGCCGTGATGCCGGCGCGCTGCTCCGCCTCGAAGGCGTCGTGGTCGATGGGGGAGTTCGGTTCGCTTTGGGCCATAGGGAATCCTGCGGTTCGCGTTTCGTGCCTCGGGGGATCGGGTCGTCCGCGTTCGCGACGGATTCGTCCTCCGCCGTCCTTCGAGGATCGGGGTAGCGTCGCATACAGCGTTCGAGCGGACCATCGTGCGGGCGCACGACCTGCGGACCCTTTGTGGCGTCCGGATGCGACGCTGCGCGCCCCCCCGAAGGCCGCCTGGTTGCGCGGCAACCCGGGGGATTCCCTCTTGTTTCGGGGCGTCCGGGCGGGCATGCTGGCGCGATGAACCTCAAGGTCTCCGTGCTCGGGGCAGGCTCCTTCGGGACGACGATGGCCCACGTGATTTCGCGCAACGCGCCGACGCTGCTCTGGTGTCGTCGCGCGGACATGGCGGAGGAGATCAACCGGGAGCATCGGAACTCGACCTATCTCCCGGACGCGCCCCTGGCCGAGTCCCTGCGCGCGACCGGCGATCTCGAGGAGGCGGTGCTCGCCGCCGACGTGCTGGTCCTGGGCGTGCCTTCGGTCGGGATGCGCTCGACGCTCGAAGAGGTGTCGAAGCACATCCGGCCCTGGGTTCCGGTTGTCAGCCTCGCGAAGGGCCTCGAGCCGGGCTCGCACCTGAGGATGACCGAGGTGATCCGCGAGATCCTCCCGGATCACCGCGCGGGGGCGCTCACGGGCCCGAACCTGGCACGCGAGATCATGGCCGGGTTCGCTGCCGCGAGCGTCGTGGCCTTCGAGGACGTCGAGCTCGCGCGGCAGCTGCAGTCGGTGCTCCACAGCGGCGTGTTTCGCGTGTACACGAACACCGACGTGGTCGGCTGCGAGCTCGGTGGGGCGCTGAAGAACGTGATCGCGATCGCGACCGGGATGGGGGACGGGCTCGGCGTCGGCGACAACACGCGAAGCGCCGTCATCACGCGCGGTCTCGCGGAGCTCACCCGACTCGGCGTCGCCATGGGCGGCGAGAGTGCGACCTTCGCCGGTCTCGCGGGCGTGGGCGACCTCGTCGCGACATGCACGAGCCAGAAGAGCCGGAACCGTTTCGTGGGAGAGCAGCTCGGGCGGGGCAAGACCATCGACGAGATCACGGCCGACATGAACCAGGTCGCCGAAGGCGTGAAGACGAGTGCGGTCGTGATGGAGCTGGCGGAGCGGCACGGGATCGAGATGCCCATCGCGCAGGAAGTCCACGGCGTCCTCTACGAGGGGCGGACCGCGGAGGACGCCTACGCCGGGCTGACCCGACGCGTGCCCGGCGCGGAAGGCGACGTCAACTGACGTCCCGGAGACGGACCGTGAAGTGGCTCCTTCAGATGCTCGTCGCCGTCCTCGTCCTCGTCGGGGCGGCCTTCTACACGCTCTTCCTGTCCGAACGGCCGCCGCTCGGGACCGACCCCGCGACGCTGGCCGGCGACGGGAGCGTGCTCGACTACTGCAAGCTCCCGATCCTCGACGGAAGCGGGAAGACGGCGGCCGCGGTTCCGAAGGGCAACACGCCGGGGTGCCGCTACGACCACTTCCCGCTCCCGATCCTGGCGGACTGTACGGAGCCGCTCCCCGCGGACGCCGCGGACCTCCGCGGGCTCTGGATCGGCGTGGAGGGCGGCCACGTCGGCCACGTCGAGCGCGTCGAGCAGTGCGGACGGAGGGTCGTCGTGACGTCCTCGGGAATCATCCACGACTACGGGCCGAACAGCACCGGAGGCCTCACGACCAACGACACGGAGGGGAGCGTCCTCTTCACGATCGGCGAGCGCGAGTTCTGTGCCCGCACCTCCGCCAGCATGATCTGGAACGAGGGGGTCCTCGACTTCCACGTCTTCGGATGGGGACCGGTCGTCGTGCGACGCTATCTCGACGGCGAGCAGCTGATCTGGGAGTACGCGGACGGCAGCACGACGCGAATGGACCGGATCTGCACGCTGCCGGAGGGCGAGAAGGTTCCCGCGCCGCGCGGGCGACGGATCTCCCTTTTCTAGGACAGGGCGCCGCGGTCTCGGGGGCGGCGCTCAGTTCGGCCAGTAGACGTATTCGTCGCCGGGCTCGAAGGGCTCTGCGCCGGTCTTGTCGATCGGCCGCGGCCCTTCGAGGTACGAGGGATAGAGCGGGGCTCGCGCGCCCTCGAGGTGCTCTTCGAGGAGTGCGCGGAGCTCGGCGACGCGCGCGGGCTCGGCGCTGGCGAGGTTCTCTCGCTCGGTCGGATCCGTCGTGAGGTCGTAGAGCCAGACCCGTTCTCGTTTCGCGTCGAGCTGCAGCTTCCAAGGGCCCTGGCGGACGGTCTGGTAGTAGCCGCTCTGCCAGAAGAGGGCATCGTTCTCGCGCCGGGCGTCCGGGTCGAGGAGGTCGATCCCGTCGATCTCGACGCCCCCGGGCAGGGAAGCACCCGCGGCCGCGAGCATCGTCGGAACGACGTCGATGTGCGCAGCGGGACGTGCATCGACGGTGCCCGCCGCGACTCGCGCGGGCCATCGGAGGAAGAAGGGGCCCTTGATGCCGCCCTCGAAGAAGGAGCCCTTCCAGCCGCGGTACGGGGCGTTGATCTCCGGGAGTCCGATGTAGCCGGCGCCGCCGTTGTCCGTCGAAAAGAGGACGATCGTGTTCTCCTCGAGGCCTTCGTCCCTGAGCGCGTCGAGGACGCGGCCGACGCCCCGGTCGAGGGCGCGGATCATCGCGGCGTAGACGCGGGCGCGGTGGGGCTCGATGTCGCCGACCGCCTCGTAGTCCTCGCGCGTCGCCTGGAGCGGAGAGTGGGGCGCCCAATGGGCGAGATAGAGGAAGAAGGGACGGTGGCGATTCTCGTGGATGACTTCGACGGCTTCGTCCGTCCACCAGTCCGTGAGATATCCCCCCGGCTCGAAGGAGGGACCGTCGTTGAACGCCGCCGAATAGCGCATCGCCGCCCACAGGAAGCGGTCGATGGCGTCGAAGTCGAGTCGGGCGTTCACGACGCCTGGATCGCCCTCTGGCAGATAGAGCCCGCTCATCTGGAGGAGGCTCTCGTCGAAGCCCTGGGCGGTCGGGCCGAACTCCGGGCCGGTCCCGAGGTGCCACTTGCCGATGTGGACGGTGTGGTAGTCGGCCTCGCGGAGCATCTCGGCGAGGGTCACCTCCTCGCCCGGCAGGCCCTGCTCGTGCATCGGCGGGAGCTGCGCCGACGCCTCCGGGTGCCAGACGAGCGACGGGACGCCGGGCTTCTCCTCGGCGAAGAGCATCATGAAGCGACCGTTGGAGGGGGGCGCCGGCGTGAAGGCGAAGCCCGTTCGCGTGGGGTACCGGCCGGTGAGCAGCATGGCGCGGGAAGGCGCGCAGGTCGCGTTGCCGGCGTAGCCCTCGGTGAAGTGGATCCCTTCCCGGGCGATCCGGTCGATGTTCGGCGTCTGGACGCGTCCGCCGGCGACGCCGCCGCCGTAGAAGGAGATGTCGTTGATCCCCAGGTCGTCGGCCAGGATGACGACGATGTTGGGCGGACGTCGCGCGGGCGGGACCGTCGCCGTCGCCGGTCCGATCTCCCACTTGATCGGCTGGTGGAGACCGACCTCTTCCTGTTGCGCCGCGAAGTGGACGATCGCGACGATGACTTCGCGTCGGAAGGCCCAGAGCGCCGCGGCAGTGAGGCCCACGACGAGGACGAGACCGATCAGGACGTTCCGGATCATCGATTCCCGCCTCCCCCGATCAACGCGCGTCTCAGACCGAGACCTGGATCCGCGCCTTCAGCTGCGTGTCGAGGGTCTCAGCGGCTTCCGCCACCATCTCCTCGAGGATGTCGGCGGCGGGTCGGCGAGCCTTCAGCATGCCCGACGTCTGGCCGGCCGCGTTCATCAGCAGCTCGTGGCGACCGGCCTGCTCGATCGAGTACTGGAGATCGCGGATCAGGACGCCCTGCGCGCCCATCGGGAGTGCCTGCAGGCCCTCCCGCTCCCAGGCCTCGATCAGCGGGTTCGACACGTTGCGCATGGTCTTCCCGCTGTAGAGCCGGGTGACGATCGTGTCCTCGGCGGCGGCTGCGAGGATGCGTTCCTTCTGGAGGTCCGGTTGGTTCGCCTCGTTCGAGACGAGGAACGCCGAGCCGCACCAAGCTGCTTCCGCGCCGAGCGCGAGCACGCCGGCCAGTGCGCGACCGCCGGCCACGCCGCCGGCGGCGATCACCGGGGTGGGCGCGACGGCCTCCATGACCTGGGGCAGCAGAGCGAGTGTGCCGATCCGGCCCGTGTGTCCGCCGGCTTCGGTTCCCTGGGCCACCACGTAGTCCGCGCCGTCCGCGGCGACCTGGCGCGCGGCCTTCACGGTTCCGACGAGGGAGAGGATCGTCACGCCGTTCGCCTTCAGCTCGTCGGCGAAGACGGCCGGGGTGCCGAGGCCGGAGGCGAAGACCGGGATCCCTTCTTCGATCAGGACCTCGATCTGCGATCCCGCCCAGCTCTTGCCGGGCTCGATCCATCTGCCCATGACTTCGGTGTCGGGCGGTGCTTCGAGGAGCTCGATGTCGAGGGACGCGGCGATCCGGGCGATCGCGTCGCGATGGCCCTGCGGGAGCTGGTCGGCCTTCGGAGCCGTCGGAACGACCGCGTTCTTCGCCTTGGGGACCAGGAAGTTCGGGGATAGGAGCAGGTCGACGCCGAAGGGCTTGTCCGTCAACGACTTGATCTTCCGGATCTCTGCGCGGAGGGCGTCGGGCGAGTAGGCGACGCCGCCGAGGACACCGAGTCCGCCGGCGTTCGAGACCGCGGCGACGAGCTCCCCGGTCGCGACGGGCTCTCCGGTTCCGGCGACGGGGCCCATGCCGGCGAGCACGACGGGGTACTCGATGCCGACGCGATCGCAGAAGGCGGTGCGGAGGGTGGGGCGGGACATGCGGCTCTCCTGGTAGGCTCGATCGAGCAGGCGCTTCGAGCATCGCCCGGTCCGTCCCTGCGATCAACGGATTCGGCTAGCCTCGGAAGCCAGACCCGGGAGGTGTGGACGCGATGGGATCCTCGATTCGAATCGAGCCGGCCGCCGCCGGCTGTGGCGCGGTCGTCCACGGCGTCGACCTCGCGAAGATGGACGACGAGACCTGGGCGACGGTCCACCGCGCCTTCCTCGAACACGGGGTGATCTTCTTTCGCGATCAGGACCTCGCGCCCGACGCCCACATCGCGCTCGCCCGCCGCTTCGGGCCGATCGTGGTCAACAAGTTCTTTCCCGAGTCGGACGTGAGCACGGAGATCGCCGAGGTCCGCAAGGAGCCGGAGCAGCAGACCAACATCGGCGGCGGCTGGCATACGGACCACAGCTACGACGAGGTGCCGGCCAAGGGCTCGATCCTCGTCGCGCGGGAGCTCCCGAGCGAGGGGGGCGACACGCTCTTCGCGAACATGCACGCGGCGTACGAAGCGTTGTCCGAAGGGTTGAAGAGAACGCTCTGCACGCTTCGCGCGGTCCACTCCAACGACCACCTCTACGGCGAGTATGGGATCTATCACAAGACGGATCTCGCCGGCATGCTGCAGGGCAAGGATCTCGTCGGACGCGCCGTGCACCCGGTCGTCATCCGCCATCCGGAGACGGGCCGGCCGGCGCTCTACGTGAACCCCGGACACACGCGTGGATTCGAGGGGTGGACCGTGGAGGAGAGCCTGCCGCTGCTCCAGTTCCTCTACGCCCACGCGAGCAGTGATGCGTTCACCTGCCGATTCGAGTGGGCGCCGGGCTCGGTCGCGATCTGGGACAACCGGTCCACCTGGCACATGGCGATGAACGATTACCACGGCCAGCGTCGCCTCCTGCATCGCATCACGATCGACGGCGTCGCCCTCGAAGCCGCGTGACCCGCCGCGCGCCGGTCCTGCTACGATCGAGAAGTCCCCGATTTAGGGGGTCTTTTCCTACGGACCGATCCAGCATGCAGAAGACCCAGGCGCGCGCTTTCCCCGATTCCACCCGGATGGCCGGGCTCCTCCGAGAGGCGACGGATCGCCTCGCCGAGGTGTTCTCCGCGGAATGTCTGCGCTCCTCCGAAACGACCCGGGAAGACCAGGGCGAGCCGGCGCCCTCGCGCCCGTCGATCCTTCCGAAGAACTACCTCCTCGAGTTCGTCGCGGGGACCTTCGGTCCCGCGTCGAGCGGGCGCGGCCTGATGGATCACCTCGAGAACGAGGAGAACGTCCGCCGGATCGTCACGCGGACGAACGTGGGCATCATGGCCGCCCAGGATCTGGAGGAGAACTCGCGACGAAAGCTCGAGGACGTGCAGGTCACCCGCGCGGTGAAGTGCAAGCACACGATCCAGAAAGTCGTGGACCACCTCGAGAGCTCGGTGAACCGCGTCGAGGACCGCCCGCACGTGATCCGCGAGATATTCTGCCTCGACGATTCGGAGCTCGGCCAGCGTCTCGCCATGGAGATCTCCGAGTCCCACTTCCTCGAGCGTCTGGCCGACGAAGCCTCGGAGATCCCGGAGATGCGCTTCGCGGTGCTGCGCTCGGCGGAGACCCAGGCGACCTTCGACGACATCGAACGCCGCTTCCGCACGGAGCTCGCCTGCTTCCTCCCCGACTACGAAGTCGACGAAGAAGGGCGACGGCACGAGATCACCGACGACAAGGCGCTCAAGATCATCAACCGGATCTTCGACGCCTTCGCGCCGCGAATGATCCTGATCGGCCACAGCCAGGGCGGGCTCGTCGCGCTCCGTGCCATGCAGCTCGGGATGCAGCAGGTCCGGGTGAAGGACAAGCGCCGCTTCCTCCACTCGCCGCGGAGCGGTCGCGTCCATCGCTACAGCCCGGTCGCACTGGCCATCGGACTCGGGGCGCCCTTCGACGGGATCGAGAGCAGCCCGAGCCTCGTCCCGGGCCGGGGCGGCGAGCGTCTCGACTCCGCGAACCTGCCGGGCTACGTGAAACGCTTCATGCCCGGCGTCGCGCAGATGCTCCACGGGAGCCCGTTCCTCCGGACCCTGCGCCGCGCGTTCATCCCCTTCGACTGCACGGCGATCTCGATCGCGAACCCGAAGGACGGCCTCGTCCCGCTCCACGGGACGCTGCTTCCGGTCGGCGACTTCAAGAACATGCACAACGTAGAGGTCCGGTCGACGGGGCACTTCGATCTGGCCGACATCGCCCCCGAGTCGGCGCGGCCAGCTCTCGGAATCTGGCCGCTCACGCGCATGCGCTCGGTGTTCAACGAAGAGGACCGCTTCGAGGGCTTGCGGGAGCATTGCTCCTTCCTCGTCGATCTCGGCGCCAACTGGGACGTCGACCAGGGCGAGATCGTGCGCAGGATCTTCGACGACGAGAGCGCCGAAGGCCTCTTCGACGAGATGATGTTCGAGGTCAACTTCGACGGCTTCCGGGAGCAGCTGATGGCGAACGTCCTCTACCGGCTCCGGACCGCCAAGCCCGAAGAGCGCGACGCGCTCGCGTGGATGGCCCCGCGCTTGCGCGACATGATCCAGGACGAGGCGCTCCCCTTCCTCAACAGCCTGGACAAGCGCGCCGCGCTCGCGCTCATGTACATCGAGCCGCAGTAGGCCGGAGCCGGGTTGACGAACCTCGAATACGCAACCGGTGCGCACACCGCACGCGTCGCGTCGACCCTTCTCGGCAAGGCGAAGGTAGTCTCGCTCGATCAGGGAGATCGCACGCGGCCAGTCGGCGTCGCCGAAGTAGAATGCGGGCGCTCGAGGCCCGCGCGTGCCGGCGCGGGCTGCTTCGGATGGTGACATGCCCGAGTTCTTGAGAGCGAGCGAGTACCGAAGGGACATCGACGGGCTTCGCGCGCTCGCCGTCCTCCCGGTGATCGCCTTCCACTCGGGCTTCATGCCGAACGGCTATCTCGGTGTCGACGTCTTCTTCGTGATCAGTGGCTTCCTGATCACGGGGATCATCTACCGGAAGCTGCTCGCCGGAGACTTCTCGCTCGCCGACTTCTACCTCCGGCGAACGCGGCGCATCATCCCGCTGTCGCTCTTCGTCAGCGCGATCTGCCTGCCGATCGGGCTCCTGACGATGCTGCCCGACGACCTGGAGAATCTCTCCCAGTCGGTGGTCGCGACGAGTCTTTTCGCGAACAACGTCCTGCAGTCCATCACGACCCGGGACTACTGGGACGTGGTCAACGAATACAAGCCGTTGATGCACACCTGGAGCCTCGGCGTCGAAGAACAGTACTACCTGATCTATCCGTTTCTGTTCCTGGCACTCGGTCATGCCCGGCGGAAGCTGCTCGGCCCCGTTCTGATCGTGGCCACGGGGGTCTCGTTCGGGCTCTTCCTGGGGCCCTTCGACGACTTCCAGAAGTTCTACTGGATTCCGTTCCGCTTCTTCGAGCTCTCCCTCGGCGGTCTCGTGGCGATCCGACTCGAGGGGCGCGTGGTCGAGCATCCGGCGACGGCGCTCTTTCCCATCTGCCTCCTGGCGCTGATGGTCGCACCGTCCGGTCTCGTGCCACCCGACGTGGCGCTCGTTTCGAGCGTTCTGTTGAGCGCCGGCGTCGTCGCGTCCGCGAACGCGTCGTCGGGCGTGGCGTCACTGCTGCTCTCCAACCCGGTCTCGGTCTGGATCGGAAAGATCAGCTTCAGCCTCTACATGTGGCATCAGCCCGTGCTCGCCTTCGCGCGCTACGCCTGGGTTCAGGAGTTCGAGCCGCAGCACCTCGTCGCGCTCTACGCGCTCACGATCGGCCTCTCGGTGCTCACCTACGTGTTCGTCGAACAGCCCTTCCGGAACAAGCAGCGCGTCTCCACGCGGACGCTGCTGATCGTGCTTGGCGCCGGACTCCTCGTCGCGAACGGCAGCGCGCTCTTCCTCTACGCGAATGCCGGGGTATGGAGGGACATTCCGGAGCTCGAGATCGCCCGCGACGAGGTCGTCCGCAATCAACACGCCCTCTACAACGATCGGATCCACGAATACGATCGCGATTTCGTCGACGACGGTCGCCTGAAGGTGCTGGTCGTGGGCAACAGCTTCGCGCGCGACTGGGCGAACGTCCTGCTCGAGTCCCGTCACGCGGATCGCCTGCAGATCTCCTACATCTTCAATCCGAAGGCGGGCTCACCGGTTGCGGCGCGCGCCGCCGAAGCGGACGTGTTCTTCTGGGGGACGCCGAGCCGCGAGAAGGTGCTGCAATGGGACCTCGACCCCGATGAACTCTGGGCGGTGGGGACGAAGAACTTCGGGACGAACAACGGCATCTTCTACAACCATCGGGGCGACGACTACCTCGAGCAGCGCACGCGGATGCAGACGGGGACGCACGACGAGAACGACGCGTTGCGGCGGATGTGGGGGGATCGGTATCTCGACTACATCGAGCTCGTGATCGACGACGAAGGTCGTGTTCCGGTGTTCACGCCGGATGGCATGTTCATCAGCCAGGACACCCGGCACCTCACCCGGGCGGGGGCGCGCTACTTCGCGGGGCTCTTCGACGACCGGCTGGGCTCGATTTTCGATCGTCCTGCCGTCTCCGACTAGTCGGCTCGCGAGACCGACGGATCCGGGGATCTGCGAAGGGATGTCGGCGAGGACGTCGTCGTAGAGGTCGACCACCGCGATCGCCTGGAAGCGAGGGCGACGTCCCTGCGGCGGGGATCGTCGCCCTCCTGGGCGGCGCTCCTCGCTGGAGCGCCGCGATGGGGCTTGACGCCCGGCCGGCATGCCAGCCACCGACCGGGCGCGCGCAGCGGCCTGGGCCGCCGTCTGGGGTCAGGCGGCCCAGTCGTGCCGCTGCGCGGAGTCGTTGTGCTGCGCGGAATCCCGGCGCGCCATGGACGCGCCGTGCAGCGCGCGGTCGAGCACCCAGGTCGCTTCGCAGACGGCTTCGAAGGTCGTGCTCGCGTCGCGCTCGGCGACCACGGTGGCCCCGCCCTGCTCGATGGCGGTCACACGAGCGCGGCAGCTCGCGGCGTCCGGGACGAGCTCGATCCGCACGCCGGCCAGCGGGGCGTCGTGAAACCGCGTCGCGAAGCGCACCTGCGTCGAGAGGAAGGTGAGTTCGTCGGAGGTGAGGGAATCGAGCGGGAGTCGGAAGTCGATCTTCATGTCGTAGCTCCTGTCTGGGCTCGAAAGGAGTTTCGGTCATCCCCGATAGATCCAAGAATAGGAAGATTGAGACTGAATCATTGAATTATTGGAAGAGTCCCCGAGTGGCTCGCGTGAGCGCGCCGGTGGCGCTGCCCCAGGGAACCTGCGCGATCCATCGAGGGGGCCGAGGATTCGCGGCGGGTTTTTCTATGCGTGCAGGAACGCGGATTCGCCGAGGCGTGATGAGGAACACGCTGGAGGCAAGACACCATGACGTACGAGTTCACGGCGCACGGATTCGAGACGCCCCCCGACCTGATCGACTTCGCGCGGATCACGACGCTCTTCGAAGTCTGGCGCCCACGGCAGCCCTGGTTGCGCCTGGCCATCCAGGTCCGGTCCGCAGCGCTCGACCACGCGCGCTTCCGGTGCCGGATCGACCTCGAGGGCTGCGGCGAGACGATCCGGGCCGAGGCCATCGCGGAGGACGCCTACGAAGTCGTGCGCGCGGCGGCGGAGGCGCTGTGCGTCCCCGCCCGAGGGCCCGGGACGTCGGAGGCCCCGACGCTCCGGTCGGGTCCGGGTCAGCCTTCGGGATCGCCGTCGGTCACGCAGCCGTGCGAGGCATCCTGAACGGACCGCACGTAGCGCGCGAGCACGCCGCGCCGCGCGCGGTCCGGTAGCGGCGGGGCCGACCACGCCGCACGCCGCGCCGCGAGCTCCGACGCGTCGACGAGCAGATCGATCTTCCGATCCGGTCCGTGGATGCGGATCCGGTCGCCATCGCGGACGAGCGCGATGGGGCCGCCGTGCTGCGCTTCCGGGACGACGTGCCCCACGATGAAGCCGTGGGATCCGCCGGAGAAGCGGCCGTCGGTCACGAGCGCGACCTTGTCGCCGAGTCCGGCGCCCATCAGGATCGAGGTCGGCTTGAGCATCTCCGGCATGCCCGGGCCGCCACGCGGCCCGACGTAGCGGATCACGATCACGCTCCCGGCGTCGATCTCGCCGCGTTCCGCCGCCTCGACCATCGCTTCCTCGCGATCGAAGACCCGCGCGGGCCCCTCGAACTCGAGCCCCTCCTTGCCGGTCAGCTTGGCGACGGCGCCTTCCGGTGCGAGGGTGCCCGAGAGGATGGCGAGGTGTCCTGTCGCTTTGATCGGCGCGCTCACGTCGCGGATCACGTCCTGCTCCGGCGCGAGGGGCGGCGCCTCCTCGAGGTTCTCGCCCAGCGTGCGGCCCGTCACCGTGAGCTCGTCGCCGTGGAGCATCCCGAGCTCGAGCAGGCGCTTCATCACGCCCGGCGTGCCGCCCACTTCGTGGAGGTCCTCCATCACGTACCGCCCGCTTGGCTTGAGATCCGCGAGCACGGGAACGCGGTTCGCGATCGTCTGGAAGTCGTCGATCTCGAGCGGGATCCGGGCGGCGTGCGCCATCGCGAGCAGGTGGATCACGGCGTTGGTCGAGCCGCCGAGGGCCATCACGACGGTGATCGCGTTCTCGAAGGCCCGGCGCGTCATGATCCGGCTGGGGCGCAGATCGAGCTCCAGGCAGCGGTGGATCGCCGCGCCCGCGCGTTCGCATTCGTCCCGCTTCAGGGGGTCGTCCGCGGGGATCGAAGCCGACCCGGGCAGCGCCATGCCCATCGCCTCGATCGCCGTCGCCATCGTGTTGGCCGTGTACATCCCGCCGCAGGCGCCGGCACCCGGGCAGGCGTTGCGCACGATGTCGTCCCTTTCGTCCTCGTCGATCGAGCCGGCGATCAGCTCGCCGTAGGACTGGAACGCGGAGACGACGTCGAGCGGGTCGCCCGAGCGGCCGCAGCCGGCGCGGATCGTGCCGCCGAACACCATGAGGGAAGGGCGGTCGAGGCGCGCCATCGCGATCAGGCAGCCGGGCATGTTCTTGTCGCAGCCGGGAACGGTCACGAGCCCGTCGTACCACTGGGCGGACATCACGGTCTCGATCGAGTCCGCGATCAGGTCGCGTGAGGGGAGGGAGTAGGACATGCCCTCCGTGCCCATCGAGATGCCGTCGGAGACGGCGGCCGTCCCGAAGCGGAATCCGATGCCCCCCGCCGACTGGACGGCGCCCTTCACGACGTCGGCGAGGTCGGCGAGGTGCATGTTGCACGGGTTGCCCTCGAGCCACATGGCGGCGATCCCGACTTGCGGCTTCGGCAGATCCGAAGGCTCGAGCCCCGTCGCATAGAGCATCGCCTGAGAGGCACCCTGGCTCGGGTCCTCGGTGAGTCGGCGGGAGATCCGGTTGAGCTTCTGGGCCATGGTGACGGGTGGGCTCCGGGTGGGGGCGATCGGGTCGCAGATCGAGATCTACTCGAAGATCGCGGTCTTCGCGCGTTCCGCGATCGCGGTGACGATGGGGTTGGCGATCCGGCGATCGGCCGTGATCGCGTAGAACTTCTCGGTCACGACGTCGGTCTGCCCGATCAGCTCCACGTCGTAGGTCGCTCGGATGTCGCGTTCGATCGGCATCGGCGCGGCGAAGACGCCGCGCCCCTTCGAAGCGAAGACCTTGACCAGCGCCGAGTCCTCGATCTCGGCGACGAGTCGGGGATGGATGCCGATCCGCTCGAACCAGCGGTCGAGGGACCGGCGGAGCCGGGTGCCGAGGGCGGGAAGGAGCATCGGGGCGCCATCGAGACAGGCCGGGAAACGCCCGTCCAGGCTTTCCGCGAGGTCGGCGCGCGCGAAGAAACCGACGCCGCATTGGCCCAGCGGATGATTGAACGCCTTGACGCGACTCTGGGGGCCCAGGGGAGAATCCGTGAGGACCAGATCGAAGCGCTGGACGGCCAGGCCGGCGACGAGGTCGTCGGTCTTGCCTTCCTGGATGACGAACTGGATCGGCTCGTCGCCGTCGAGGGCGGTCTCGAGCAGCCGGTAGGCGATCAGCTTGGGGACGACGTCGGCGATCCCGACGACGAGGCGGGCAGGGGGCCCGAAGGGGCTCGTGCGCAGCGCACTCAACATCTCCTGGCCCGTGCTGAAGATCGTCTCGGCGTACTCGAAGACGAGGTGGCCGTTCGGCGTCAGCTTGAGGCCCCGCCCCTCGCGTTCGAGGAGCCGCTCGCCGAGCGCCTCCTCGAGCTTCCGGATCTGGCCGCTGAGTGTCGGCTGGGCGAGGCGGAGAACCTCGCTCGCCCGTTTGACGCTGCCCTCGCGCGCCACCGTGTAGAAGTAGAGCAGGTGGTGGTAGTTGAGCCATTCCATCGGTCGGACTCCCCTTACCCCGTCCGACGCGCGTGTGAGGCGGAAGGTCGCAGCTTCGTGGCCGGCCCGTGCGGGCCGGCGTTCCGCACCAGATATAGCGCGGGGATCGGGCCCGGACGACGATTTGCGTCGAGTATTGCACGAAATAAATTACGTGTAATAATAATCGCGATTGATAAGTCGTTTCGCAGCACGCCCCGGAAGCCACCCATGCTCGAAAATCTGCTCTCCGCCCCCGTTCTCTTCTTCGCGCTCGGCCTCGCCGCGCGATTCGTGCGCTCCGACCTCGAGGTCCCCCAGCCCGTGGCGCGCTTCCTCTCGCTCTACCTGCTGCTCAGCATCGGGATCAAGGGTGGCCACGAGCTCCACGAAGCCGGGATGACGACCGAAGTCGTCGCCGGCCTGGGCGCCGGGATCGCCCTGGCGGTCGTGACACCCGTCTGGACCTTCTTCCTGCTCCGGCGATCCCTCGGCTCGACCAACGCGGCGGGCGTCGCCGCGACCTACGGCTCGATCTCGGCCGTCACCTTCGTGGTCGCGACGAGCTTCCTCGACCAATCCGCCGTCGCGTACGGAGGACACATGGTGGCCGCGATGGCGCTCATGGAGTCGCCGGCGATCGTGATGGGGATCCTGCTGGCCCAGTGGTTCACCGTCTCCGACGTCGCGGACGGCTCTGGTGCGAAGGCGGCGTCGAGGCCCGCGATCGCCTGGGGCGCGCTCCTCCAGGAGGCGGCGTTCAATCCCGCGGTCTTCCTGCTGCTGGGATCGATGTTGATCGGGATGTCGATCGGACCCGCCGAGTTCCTGGAGGTCGCGCCCTTCGTGAGCAGCCCCTTCAAGGGCGTCCTCTGCTTCTTCCTGCTGGAGATGGGACTGCTCGCGGCGCGCCGGCTCGAGGAGCTGCGAGAGGCGGGAATCCGGCCTCTCTGCTTCGCGCTGCTCGCGCCGCCGGTGCACGCGGCGGTCGCGATCGCCCTGGCCTGGGCCGTGGACCTGCCGGCCGGCGATGCGCTGCTCCTGGCGGTGCTCGGGGGGAGCGCCAGCTACATCGCGGTGCCCGCAGCGCTCCGGCTCTCGCTCCCCGAGGCCAATCCGAGCCTCTACGTCCCGATGTCCCTCGCGCTGACCTTCCCCTTCAACGTGATCGTCGGCATTCCGCTGTACTGGTGGGCGATCGAGACCGTCGGCCTGTCCGGCGCGATCGCCGCCTAGGAGATCCGAGATGCGACCCGTCAAGAGAATCGAGATCGTCGTCGAAGCGCCGCAGGAGGAGACGATCCGCCGCCTGATCGACGAAGCGGGGATCGATGGCTTCACGCTCGTTCACGCCGCGGCCGGGAGAGGCCAGCGGGGCGACCGGACCAGCGACGGGCTTTCGAGCGCCTTCCAGAACGTGGTGTTCCTCATTGCGGCGCCCGCCGAACAGGTCGGCGACTTCGTCGAGACCGTCCGTCCGATCCTCGAACGGACGGGCGGCATCTGTCTCGTGAGCGATGCGCAATGGCTCAAGCACTGAGAGGAGGCGCCCTCTCGGCAGCCGCGGCGGCGGCGCCAGCTGGCGAACGGCGATTCGTGTCCCCGGGTCTGCTTTCGGTTTGTCCGAACGCGCTCCGGTCGGCTTCGGGATTCCGAGCGGCGCCGTCGCCATCGCGAGCTCAGTCGACTCCGGTGCGATCGATCGCACGTCGTTCGGTTCTTCCTTGGTCACGCCCCACCGGTCGGTGACGCGCGGTCTCGCTCGCCGCACACCGTCGTGAACGTCGAACGCTAGGCTGGGCCGCCAGCCGCTCCCCAGACCCAGGATTGGATCCATCGTGTCGAACCAACGTCGCTACCTCGTCACCGGCATCGCCGACGAACACTCCCTCGCGCTGCAGATCGCGCGGACGCTGAAGACCTCCGGCGCCGAGCTCGTCTGCGCCGGGCTCGGCATGACGAAGCACCATGACGACGTGTCCGAAGCGGGGCAGCGCTACCTCGAGCAGACCTTCGAAGCGTTCCAGGAAGTCGTGGCCCGGGAGCTCGGCGAAGACACTCCGACCGTCGTGCTGGACGTCTCGCTCGACGGCGCGATCGTCGATGCCTGCGAGAGCCTCGCTTCGCGCGATCTCGCGCTCGACGGATTCGTGCACGCGATCGCGATGGACCGGACGATCCGCCGCGGCGTCGCGTCGCCGCTGCTCGAGGTCTCGCGGGACGATTTCCTCCACTGCCTCGACGTCTCGGCCTACTCGCTCCTCGGGCTCACCCGGGAGCTCCTCGGGCACGGCTGCCTGAACGAAGGTGCTTCGATCGTCGCACTCTCCTATCTCGGAGCGGAGCGCGCGATGTCCCACGCCTACCGGAACATCGGTGTGGCGAAGGCGGCGCTCGAGCGGATCTCCCGCGAGCTCGCGTACGAGCTCGGTCCGTCCCACGGGATCCGCGTGAACTGCGTCCGCTTCTCGCCCTACGCCGCCAGTCGGGCGGGCGGCGCGATTCCCGAACTCGTGGACGCAGTCGCCCGGGCCGAGGCCGCGGCGCCGCTCGGCAACGCGTCGCCCGAGGCCCTCGCTAAGGAGGTCGCCCATCTGCTGCAGGCCGATCTCGACGTGACCGGGAGCGTTCGCCACGTGGACGGCGGGTACAACTTCGTCGCGTAGCGCGGTCGCGTCGACCGGGCATCGCGGCGGGACGAGTCGATTCAGGCCGGTCGCTCTCGCGGATCGCGGGTGATAGTCTGAAACGTCGAATCCACCGGAACCCCACCTCTTGAGCGAATCGACCGGCGCAGCTTCGTCGCCCTCCCAGCCGCCGCCCACGCCCGGCGCGTCGCGGTCCGATGATGAGGCGCCGGCGAGCCAACCGCTTCTGCTCCGGCTCTTCGAAGCGCTGCTCCCGCCGGCTCTCCGGGACGAACCGCTCGGCGAGCGAAACCATGCTCGCTTCATGGTCGGGGTACAGCTGATCCTGGCTTCGATCGGCCTCGCGATGCTGATCGGTCGATCGAGTGAGGGCGTCGCCGCCGTGACGACCATCGCCTGGGCGCTGCTTTTGGTCTCCGGCGCCCTCCTGGCCGGATACCGGGCCGGGCTGCCTCGCCGGTACATCGCCTTCGCGACGACGGGGACCTACTTCGCGGGCAGCGTGGGGCTCTCGATCGCGAGCGGCGGGGAGTCCGTCCCCGCCGCGATGGCATCCTCGCTAGTTCCCGTCGCCGCCTACGGGATCCACGGACGCCGGGGGACGATTCTCTGGACGGGGGCGGTCCTCGCCGGCGTCGCGCTCATGGCGCTCTACGCGCAGACGACCGACGAGTTCCTCTATCGGGGCGACATGCTGGCGTGGAGTACGTGGCGCTATCCGACGATGCTGCTGATGGTCGGCTTGATGCTCGTCACCGTGCTCGGCGTGGACTGGCTGCTCGAACGTTCCGCAGGCGAAGCGAGCGAGCTCCAGGCACAGCTCCGGCGTCAGGCCGAGCGCTACCGCGACCTGGTCGAGAACGTCGGCGACTGCATGATGGAGTACGACTCCGGCTTCCGATGCATCTACGCGTCGCCGAACTGGGCGGAGTTGCTGGGCCGGACGCCGGAGTCGCTGCTCGGGCGTGGCTATCAGGACTGTCTCCATCCGGACGACTTCCCGGACCTCGATCGCAGGAACGAGACCCTGATCACCGACCCCGGGACGACCCTCAAGTACAAGTCGCGGGTGCGACACGTCCGGGGGCACTGGATCGAGGGCGAGGTCAGCGCTCGCTCCTTCCACGATCGCGACGGTGACCTGCACACGGTCACGATCTTCCGCGATCTGAGCGAGGTCTACCGCGCCCAGCTCGCGCTTCGGCACAACGATCGGCTCGCGACGACCGGGACGCTCGCCGCCGGCATCGCCCATCAGATCAACAACCCGATCGGCGCCATCCGCAACGCGTCGGAGTTCGCCCTGCTCACCGCCGACGAGGGGGATCTCGAGCAGATCCGGGCCGTCCTCGAATCCAACATCGAGCAGTCGGCGCGCTGCGGAGAGATCGTGCGGAGTCTCCTGCAGTTCGCCTCGCACGAACACGGCGAGAAGCAGAAGCGGGACGTGCGCGAGGTCGTCGAGCGGGCCTGCGACTTCACGGGCAGCTTCGGCGGAGAGCGACGGACGCGCGTCGTCGTCGAGGTCGGGGAGGACGGGCTCCCGGCCGAGATCAGCGAGATCCAGATCGAGCAGGTCGTCGTCAATCTCGTCCAGAACGCGATCGACGCCATGCCAGCGTCCAATCGGGTCGACGTCCGGGCGAGACGCGCGGGCGACGAGGCGATCGTCGAAGTGCGGGACGACGGTTGCGGCATCTCGGATCGCGACCTCGAGCAGATCTTCGATCCCTTCTTCACCACCCGGCTCGAGCGGGGCGGGAGCGGCCTCGGGCTGAGCGTGGCCCTCGGAATCGCGCGCGAGCACGGCGGGACGCTCGAGGTCGAGAGCCGCCTGGGCGAAGGGACCTGCGTGCGACTCCGCCTCCCGCTCCTCTCGGAGAGCGCGCAAAGCTCGGTTTGAAAGCGGCTTCCCGCCCAAGGAGATCGCCATGTCCTCCGACATCCACCCCGCCCTCGCCGAAGGCAACGTCGCCGTGATCACCGGGGGCGCGAGCGGCATCGGGCTCGCCACGGTGGAGCGACTCGTCCGTGCCGGGCTTCGCGTATGCCTCGCCGACCACGACGAGGAGTCCCTCGAGGCCGCCCTCGAAGGCCTCTCCGGGGCGGGCGAAGCCTTCGGCCACGTCACCGACGTGTCGGACGCGGCCTCCGTCGAAGGCCTCGCCAACGCGGTCGCCGACCGGTTCGGTCCGGTCTCGGTCCTGATGAACAACGCCGGCGTCGGCGGCGGGGGCGACGCGCTCTCGAACCCCGACGGCTGGCGCAGGGTGCTCGGCGTCAACCTCTTCGGCGTCCTCCACGGCGTCCAGCGCTTCGTACCCGAGATGGTCGCCGGCGATCGTCCGGGCCTCGTGATCAACACGGGCTCGAAGCAGGGCATCACCCAGCCCCCCGGCGACACCGCCTACAACGTCAGCAAGAGCGGCATCAAGAGCCTGACGGAAGGACTCGCCCACACGCTCCTCCAGCAGACCGAAGGGCGCGTGACCGCGCACCTCCTCGTTCCCGGCTTCACGTTCACCGGACTGATCAAACGGTTCGTGAAGGAGAAGCCCGACGGCGCCTGGCTGCCCGAGCAGGTCACTGACTTCCTCTTCGAGTCGCTCCAGCGCGGCGACTTCTACGTGCTCTGCCCGGACAACGACGTCTCGCGGGAGATGGACGAGAAGCGTGTGCTCTGGAACACCTACGACCTGATCGAGAATCGCCCCGCGCTCTCGCGCTGGAACCCGGCCTACGAGGCGGAATTCGAGGCGTTCATGAAGAAGGACCTGCCGCGGTGATCCGGGTTCCCGTCTGCATCATCGGCGGCTGGGGCAATCCCTAGACGATCGACCCGAGACCCGCCGCCGATTCGTCGCCGACCCCTTTCGGAGGGCGGCGCGCCGCTCCGGAGGCCGCCGATCGACCCCGGGTGGATGCGGGCTCCGAGTCATTGCAGGGCCCCGGCGAGCGCCTATCCTGCGGCCCGTTCGAGGCCTCTCCGCGCGCCCGAACCCCGGAACGCGCCCTCCAGACTCGAGGCGTGTCTGCGCCTGCCCCCGGACGGCCTGCGAGACTCGCGGCGCCGCCGAGCCCGATCCGACCCCAACTCCCGACCCCGAAGAGGGAATCCGACATGCGAACCCGAGAAGAACTCAACGAATTCATCGCCGGCCAGCGAAAGGCCAGCTGCTTCGAAGGCCTGCCGCTCGAGGGCAAGCGCGTGCTCGACTTTTCGACGGTCGTCGCGGCGCCCTACGCGGCGTGCATGCTGGGCGATGCCGGGGCCGACATCATCAAGATCGAGAACCCGAAGGTGCCGGACGCCCTCCGTGGTTGGAGCACGCTCAAAGAGCTCGGCATCGAGCCCTATCACTCGGTCGTCGGTCGCAACAAGTTCCCGGTCACCATCAACATGAAGGCCGACGAGGGGAAGGAGATCTTCACCGAGCTCATCAAGCAGAGCGACGTGCTGATCGAGAACATGCGCGTCGGCGCGATGGACCGTCTCGGCTTTTCCACGGACCGGATCCTCGAGATCAACCCCGGCATCATCATCGGCAAGGTCTCGGGCTACGGCATGACCGGCCCGAAGAACCAGCAGCCGGGCTTCGGGACCCTCGCCGAGGCCTACAGCGGCTTCTCCTACCTGAACGGCGATCCGGAGAAGGGACCGCTCTCACCGCCCCACGCGCTGGCCGACCTCACGACCGGCATCCACCTCGCCTACGCGATCTCCCTCGCGATGATGCGCCAGGAGCGCGGCGTGAAGGGCGGTCAGGTGATCGACATCTCGCTCTACGAGGCGCTCTTCGGCTACTTCGGCGGCGAGTTCGTCGGCTACAAGCTGACCGGTGAGAACCCCGAGCCGATCGGCAACGAGCTCCGCTCGGCCGCGCCGCGCAGCGTCTACAAGACGAAGGACGATCGCTACATCGCGCTCTCCTGCTCCGCGCAGAAGCCCTGGGAGAACCTCGCCAAGGTCATGGGTCAGCCGGAGCTGATCGAGGACGAACGCTTCAAGACGAACGTCGACCGGATCGGCAATCGCTACATCCTGAACGACATCATCCAGGAGTGGCACTCGACGAAGACCGAGGCCGACGTGCTCGAGATCTGCTCCAGGGAAGGGATCACGGCGGGTCCCATCTTCACGATGGCCGACATCGACGAGGACGAGCACTACGCGGAGCGCGGGAGCTTCTACTACTGCGAAGATCCCGCGACGGGGATCGAGCTCAAGCTGCCGAACATCCCGTTCCGACTGCTCGGCGAGCAGTCGACGAAGATCCGCTTCCCCGGTCTCCCGCAGGCGTCGGCGAACGAGGTCGTCTACGGCGAGCTGCTGGGCTACTCCGCCGAGAAGATCGACGCGCTGCGAGAAGCGGGCGCGATCTAGCACCAGCAGGGGTCCAGCCAGGCGAGATCCGATCGCCTAGGATTTCTCGAGGCGGCGAGAGTCCGCCGAGGGAATTGCATCCATGGCCGATCTCGAGGACCTCCAGCGACAGACCGACTTCACCGTTGCGGGACGCGGCGGGGAGCGCCGGGTCACCTTCCTGCCCGAGCCGCCCCGGCAGACGCGGCGCTGGCCGATCATCTCCGTCGACGACCACATCGTCGAGCCGCCGCACACCTTCGAGGGCCGCTTCCCGAAGGCCCTCGCGGACCAGGCGCCGAAGGTGATCGAGACCGAGGACGGCGGCGAAGTGTGGACCTACGCCGGCGAGGTCCTCCCGAACGTCGGCTTCAACGCGGTCGTCGGTCGTCCGGTCATGGAGTACAGCTTCGAGCCGGCGCGCTTCGACCAGATGCGGCGCGGTTCCTGGGACATCCATGCCCGGATCCAGGACATGGACACGGCGGGCGTCTGGGCGTCGATGAACTTCCCCTCGTTCCTACCGGGGTTCGCGGGTCAGCGTCTCCAGCTCCTGCCCAAGGATCCGAAGGTCGCGCTCGCCGCGGTTCGTGCCTGGAACGATTGGTGCCACGAGGAGTGGGCGGGGAGCTATCCGGGCCGGATCATCCCGATGCAGATTCCGTATCTGCTCGACCCGGAGGTCGCCGCGGAGGAGATCCGCCGGAACGCGGACCGCGGCTTCCGCGCCGTGACCTTCTCCGAAGCCCCCGACAAGCTCGGACTCCCGTCGCTCCACTCGGGCCACTGGGATCCGATCATGGCGGCCTGCGAGGAGACGGAGACCGTCGTGTGTCTTCACATCGGTTCTTCGAGCACGGCCCCGAGCACCTCCGACGATGCCCCGCCGGACGTCGTCGGCGTGCTCTTCTTCGGGTACGCGATGTTCTCGGCGACGGACTGGCTCTACTCGCAGATTCCGGTCCGCTTCCCGAATCTCAAGATCTGCCTGTCCGAGGGGGGAATCGGATGGGTGGGCGGACTGCTCGATCGCCTCGATCACGTATTGAAGTACTCGGCGATGTACGGGACGTGGCAGGAAGAGCTGAAGCCTTCGGAAGTGCTTCGACGCAACTTCTGGTTCTGCGCGATCGACGACCCGACGGGCTTCCAGACCCGCGATCGGATCGGCGTCGAGAACCTGCTGATCGAGAGCGACTATCCCCACGCCGACTCGAACTGGCCGACGACCCAGGACCACTTCGCGCGCCAGTTCGAGGGGATCCCCGACGCGGATCTCGAGCGGATCACCTGGCGCAATGCGGCGGAGCTGTTCCGGATGGACGTGCCGGATTCCGTCGTCGCCGATCCGGATGCGCCCTGGGAGAGTGAGACCGCCCGGCAGGCGCGCACCTGAGACGCGGGCTCCCATCCGGCTCGGAACCGTGGCTCGGCCGCTCGGCGCCCACTGGCGAGGTCAGCGCATGACGAGGCCGGAGTTCACGAGGAGCTGCTGCCCGGTGATCGTCGACGCGCGGTCGGAGGCGAAGAAGAGCACCGCCTCGGCGACCTCCGCGTCCGTCGGGATCCGGCCGAGGGGCATCGTGCTCGACAGCTCCCCCGCGACCTCGTCTTCGCTCACGCCGCGCGCCTCCGCCGTCTCCTTGATGTAGCCCTCGAGCGCGGGGCCCCACATGTAGGTCGCCACGACCGTGTTCACCCGGATGTTGTCCGCGGCGAGCTCGTTGGCCATGAAGTAGGAGGCGCTCGTGAGCGCGCCCTTCGCGGCGCCGTAGGCGATCTGCGGGACCAGCGGGATGAACGCGGCGTGGGAGCCGATGAAGATGACGGAGCCGCCGCCCCGGCTCTTCATGCTGGGGACGCAGGCCTTCGTGAACTGCGCGGAGCCGATCACACCCAGATCGAAGGCGGCCAGCCATTCCTCGCGCGTGACCTCGCCGAGTCCGCCGAAGAAGCGGTCCTGCGCGGCGACCTGGCAGATCGCATCGATCCCGCCGAAGCGCTTCGTGGCCTCCTCGGCGAGTCGATCGCACTGGCTCTCGTCCGTGATGTCCGTCGGTACGGCCAGCACCCGATCTCCGGAGGGGTCGAGCTCGGCGGCGATCGAATCGAGGGTGTCGCGGCTGCGCGCGGCGAGGACGACGTTCGCGCCCTCCCGCAGACCGAGACGGCCGACCTGACTTCCCAGGCCGGTGCCGACGCCGGCGACGACGATCGTCTTGCCTTCCATCATGAGACTCATCGTTCGAAGCTCCTTGTCCTGGCGCGACTCTGGAGTGCGCTCCCGGTCGGATGCGCGGTCATTCGCTCGGAATGCCGTACTGGTCGCGATACTCGCGGAACGCGTCGGAGAGATCGTCCGGATCGAGCCCGTACTCCTCCGCGCTGTACTGGTGGGTGCCGTGTCGCTCGGGCTGGTGGCTCTCCTGCCAGGCGTTCATCTGCTCGACCGCCGTGTCCGAGAGCGGCAGGTCGAGCGCCGAGAAAGCCTTCTGGAGAGAGCCCACCGGGTCGGCGAGGACTTCGCGGAAGTGGAGGTCGACGAACTGCGACTCCCGCCCGAGCTCTTCGCGGTCGATCACGCCCTGCGCGATCCGCTCCTTCCACAGCCGCGCCGCGAGGGCGCCGACCTGATGCGGATCGACCTCCTTCTCGTAGACCGCCGTGAAGTGCGTGAGCAGGCTCGCGAAGGACGGGATCACCTTCGCGGGGTCGCGATGAGTATGGATCACGCAGGCTTCGGGAAACTCCCGGAAGAGCTCCTTGAGGCAGCGCAAGTGGGGCGGGTACTTGAGGATCCACCGCTTCCCGACGTCGTCGGGATACTGGATCAGCTTGAGCACGTCGTGGTACCAGCGATAGACGTCGTCCATCGGCTGTGCGTCGAACCATTCGCGATAGCTCGGCAGGTACGCCGTGTGGTCGTAGGAGTCGTCCTTGAAGAGGTGGCGGAACACGAAGCGGCACTCGCCGGCGCCCTCCGCCGAGACGTCGTGCAGGGCGCGGAGCCCCGGGTCGGATTCGTAGGTCAGGCGCAGGACCTCGGCGACGCGCTGGAAGTCCGGGTCGTCCTTCCAGGTCTCCCGCGGCGGACGCGGCTTCGGCACGACGCCGAGCCAGTACTCGAGGACCTGGCTGTCCGGATCCTGCTGGAGCAGATGGTGGATCGTGGTCGTGCCCGTTCGAGGGAGGCCCAGGATGAAGATCGGCCGTTCGAGCTCCGTCTCGAGGATCTCGGGGCGCTGCTTCAGCTGCTCGACGACCTGTAGGCGTCCCACGAGGTCGCCCACGATCTCGTCGTGCGCGAGCTGGACGCCCAGATCGGTCAGGTTCGCGTCCTTCGCATAGGACTCGAGGAGGACGGCGAAGCCCTCTTCGAAGTCGTCGGGGCCGAAGTCGTCGAGACCGGTGGCGTCGCGGGCGGCCTGCATCAAGGATTCGCGATCGAGCATGGAGGGTCCTCGTCTTCGGGGGATCGGTCATATCGGATTCGACGGGGGGCAGCCCGAGGTCGACCCGATGCGCCCCCCGACGATAGACTCGGATGCGAATCGGATCGAGGAGTGAGAATGGGCGAAAAGATGTCGGTCGAAGAGGCGATCAGCGTGGTCGAGCGGTGCTTCGCAGCGCTCTTGAAGCAGGACGTCGACGAGCTGTGCGAGAACTACACCGAGGACTACGTGCTCGAGCTCCCCTACTTCAAGCCGGGCGAGTCGATGGTCGTCGAGGGGCGCGAGAACGTGCGCGCCTATCTGGGCAGCTTCCTGGGCGTCCAGCAGATGAACCTGCAGCTGACGGGAACCCACTGGATCGCCGAGGAGCAGCTCCTGATCGCGGAGTATTTCTGCGACGGCCGCTTCCTCGATACGGGGGAGCCCTACGCCAACCGGTACGTCGGATACTGGTACCTGAGCGACGGGCAGGTGCGCCGTCTGCGCGAGTACTACAACCCGCAGGCACCGCGGGCCTCGGCGATCGACTGAGGCGTCTGCGCGCCCGACGGACGCATTGCCGGGGAGGGATCGGTCCGACGAAGAGGAGGGCGGCCCCGTCGACCGCGCTCAGTCGGGACCGATCGCCGCCTGGATCCGAGCGCGGGTCGCCTCGTCCATGGACTCGAACTCGATCGCGAAGCCCGGGCGTTCGTCCCGGCGGCGCGCGAACCGGACGACCTTGCCGACGAGCTTGATCGGGTCGGTGTCGTCGCCGAGGGTCAGGCTCACGTCGACCGAGAGCCCGTGGAACACGCCGAGCTCGGTCGCGACGAACGCGCCCTTCACGCTCAGATTCTCGGCGGTCGCGACGTAGATCACTCCGCCGAGCAGGAACTCGACCTCGGCGCGAACCGCGGCGCGCTCGGCGCCTCGACGTTCGGTCTCGACGTGGCCGGTCGATCGACGATCTCGCATCGCGCTCTCCTCCGGGGCGGAACGGCGGCCCCTCTCGATGAATCGTCCTTCGGCCCCGACGGCTTGAGCCGAGGGGGCTCTCGGCCCGGCAGGCGCGCTCTCGGCGCACTAGAGTCGCTTCTTGTTCCCGTGGACCGTCCGCAGGCGGTTCCTCGAAGGAGGCTCGAATGGACATCGGTACGATGGGCGTCTGGACGCGGATGGACGGTTTCTCCGCCCACGAGGCCATCGAGTTCGCGCAGCGGGTCGAGGACCTCGGCTACGGCGCGCTCTGGATCCCGGACGCGTTCGGACGCGACCCCTTCGCGCATGCCGCGATGCTCTTCCAGCACACGAAGCATCTCGTCATCGCGACGGGCGTCGTCAACATCCACCTCCGCGAGGCCCAGGCGACGGCGTGCGCCCAGCGCGAGCTGCACGACCAGTCCGGCGGTCGCTTCCTGCTCGGTCTGGGCGTGTCCCACCAGACGGCGGTCGAGCCGCTCTTCGGCAAGAGCTATCCCGCGCCGCTCCCGTCCATGCGCGAGTACCTCGACAAGATGGACAACGCGATGTGGTGGGGGCCCGAGCTCGACGGGACGCCGCCGGTCATCCTCGCCGCGCTGGGACCGCTCATGCTGAAGTTCGCGGCCGAGCGAACCCTCGGTGCCCACCCCTTCTTCGCGCCGCCGGAGAACACGCGGCGTTCCCGGGAGATCATGGGCGAGGGCGCCTGGCTCTGCCCCGAGCAGAAGGTGCTCCTCGAGTCCGACCCGGAGCGGGCGCGCGCGCGGGCGCGGCAGGCGATGGCGGGGCCGCTCACGATGCCGAACTACCGGAAGAACCTGATGCGGTCCGGGTTCGCCGAGGAAGAGCTCGACGACGGCGGCAACGACCGCGTGATCGACGCCGTCGTCGCCTGGGGCGACGAGTCCGCGCTCGTCGATCGCTTCCGCGAGCATCGCGAGGCCGGAGCGACGCACGTCTGCATCCAGCCCCTCGACGTCGACGACCCCGCGCGGCCGAGCGTGGAGACGATCGAGCGCCTCGCTCCCCTGATTCGGGACGTCTGACCGGATGGCGAACGAGTTCGAAGGCCGCGTCGCTCTGATCACCGGCGCGGGAGATCCGGACGGGCTGGGATTCGCGCACGCCCGCTTCCTCGCCGAACGCGGCGCCCGATTGGTCCTCAACGACTACGGCGGCGGGACGCTCGGCCTGGCGGTCCAGGGGGTCGACGCCGGCGTCGCGGAGGCGGCAGCGGAGCGGATCCGAGCGCTCGGCGGCGAGGCGATCTCGAATGCCGGAGACGTGGGGGATCCGCAGACCGCGCAGGACATGGTCGACGCTGCGCTCGAGGCGTGGGGGCGCATCGACGTCGTCGTGAACAACGCGGGGATCGCGAGCGCCCAGTTCTTCCCCGACGTCGACGCGGAGGAATTCGATCGACACGTCCGCGTGACGCTGCTCGGCTGTCTCCATACGGCGCGGGCCGCATGGCCCCATTTCGTCGAGCAGGGGCGTGGTCGGATCGTGAACACCGGCTCGCCTGCGTGCTTCGGGAACGAGATCGCCTCGTACGCATCGACCAAGGCGGGGCTCTTCGGATTGACGCGAACGGCGGCGATCTTCGGGGCGCTCCATGACATCCGGGTGAACCTGCTGCTGCCCGCCGCCTGGTCGCGACTCACGGCCATGCTGCCCGAGTCGGCCTTCAAGACGCGGCTGCATGCCGACTTCGGAGCCGCCCGCATCTCGCCGCTCGTCGGCTGGCTCGTGAGCGATCGATGCGACGTCTCGGGGGAGACGTTCACCGCGGGCGGCGGCGGCTTCTCTCGGGTGGTCTACGCCGCGAGCGAGGTCCAGCCTTCGGAGGGCGATCTCGACGCCGTCGGGCAGGCGGTCGGGCGCGCCATGGGCGATTCACGGTGGACCGTCCTGCGATCGACTCAGGACAACATGGTCCACCTCGGGATGCCCGAGGAGGACGATCCCGCCGTGGCGACCTCGGAAGCCGCGGGCGGGTCGGGGAGCGAGGAAGCGTGAGGGACTTCGAAGGACGCGTCGCCGTCGTGACCGGCGCCGCGAGCGGGATCGGGCTCGGCATGGTGGAGGCCTTCGCCGAGGCGGGCATGAAGGTCGTCCTCTCGGACGTGCGGGCCGACGCGCTCGAGGCGTCCACGCGGACGCTTCGCGATCGAGGGGCGACCGTCGAGCCGGTCGTGACGGACGTGCGGGATCCGGAGGCCGTCCAGCAGCTGGCCGACCGGACCCTCGAAGTCTTCGGCGCGGTCCACGTCCTCTGCAACAACGCGGGCGTCGCCAGCAGCAACTCCCTCGTCTGGGAAGCTCCGCTCGAGGAGTGGGACTGGCATCTCGGGACGATGGTGATGGGGACGGTCCACGGGCTTCGGAGCTTCGTTCCGATCCTGCTCGAGCAGGGCGAAGAGGGACACGTCGTGAACACCGCCTCGATGGGCGGCCTGATCACGGGCAGCCACTCCGAAGCGGTGTACATGACCGCGAAGCATGGCGTGGTCGCGCTCAGCGAAGGGCTGCAGGATCAGCTGGCCTCCGTGAGCGACAAGGTGAAGTGCTCGGTGCTCTGTCCCGCGTTCGTGACGTCGGACGTCTTCGACAACTACGAATCGCTGCGACCGGAGAACGTGAAGTCCCATCAGGCGACCGAGGCGGGGCGGCAGATGGTGGCGGGGATGAAGCATTTCCTCGGCACGGGGATGCCCGCCCGAGAAGCCGGCGAGATCGTGCTCCAGGCGATCCGCGAGGAGCGCTTCTACATCCTCACGCATCCCGAGTGGGCATCGATGGTCGAGGGGCGCATGCGCGGGATCCTCGACGGAACCGATCCCCAGCGTCCGCCGCCGCCGCTGGGCGCGATGGACTGACCGGGTCGCGACGGAAACGGACCGCCTCAGAGCCAGTCGGCGAGCTGCGGGGCGCGCCAGCTGAAACCCGTCATGAGGAAGTGGTTGAAGACGTCCGCGTTGGCGCGCCGATCGAGATACTGCTGCAGGTAGCCGACCTCGAAGACGAGGCGACCGGGGAGCTTGCGGCTGAGCGACACGACGAGCTGGTTCTCGCCGAAGCCGGCGTTGCGGATGCGGGACGTCCCGTTGAGGTCGAAGAAGAACTCGTTCCGCAGGACGAGCCCCGTCTCGTCGTCGAGATGGAAGGACGCGCCGAAGTTGAATCGGGCGCGAACGGCGACGTCGTTGGTGTTCTGGAAGAACCGCTCCTCGACCCAGACGTGCGCGAGGAGGTCGAGATGTTCGAGCGGGTGGGTCATCGCGAATCGCTGCCAGGCGCGCTGCTCCCAGCGGTCGGGACTCTCGAACTCGTGCAGGTCGTAGCCGAGCGCGACGTGGCCTCCCTCCGGCCACGCGTAGGAGATCCAGGGGCGAACGAGGGTGCGCTCGTAGCGTTCGACCTCGTCGCTCCAGCGACTCTGGAGCATGCCGTGGACGGCGAGGCGCTCTCCGAGCGGCACCACGGCCTGGTTGACCAGCCAGACGCCGGCGTCGTGGTCGATCGCGATCGCCGGGAGGGCGAGGCCCACGACGGTGACGCAGGCGGCCAGGGCAGGGGCGAGGCGAGAGATCCGCGGGGGGAGGAGCGACATGCGCACGGAATAGCACCTCCTCCGGCCGGGATCAGCAGGGGGCCATGCTCGCGTCGGACCGACCCGAGTCTCCGAGCGCCCCGGGGCTTTCTCCGGACGTCTCCTTGACACCGCGCGCGACGCGACGACACGTCGTAGACTGAGGGCGAGCCCGGAATTCGTCCGCGTCATCGAGGAGACCCGATCATGTCCTACAAGAACCCCCTGTCCGAGCGAGAGCACGCGATCGAGGAAGCCTATTTCCAGAAGGAGAACCGGCGTCTGATCGAGCGGATGCGCGCGCGCCGCGAGGCTGCCGAGAGTGGGGCCGAGCCGGAGGAGCTCGACGTCGCGACGATCCTGGTCGCGACCGATTTCTCGACGAGCGCGGCGCATGCGACGGACATGGCGATCGACTACGCGCGGAAGCTCGGCTCCAAGGTCGTGCTCGTCCACGCCTACGATCTCCCGATCCCGATGCCCGGACCGACGCTGACCGGCTCCTACGCGCTGCCCGAAGGCCTGATCGAGGAGGTGGCGAAGGCGGCGCGCGACACCGTCGCGGCCGCCGCGGAAGAGGTCTCCGCGACCGGCGTCGAGTGCGAGGGCGTGGCGATCGGCCTGCCCGCTGCCGTCGGGATCGTGAACGAGGCCATCGAACGAGAGGCGGACCTGATCATCATGGGGACGCGCGGACTGACCGGCCTCAAGCATTTCGCGCTCGGCAGCGTGGCCGAGAAGGTCGTGCGCACGGCGCCGTGCCCCGTCCTGACGGTTCCGGCTCCCTGACCGCTTCGTCGTGACGACGGTCCGCGAGGCCCGTCGTCACGACCGGCGGGGCTTCTGAGGCGCGGCGTCACAGGCCGACGTCGCGAGGCCGCGCTCGCGGCGCCCCGGGGCGGAACGCGGCTTGCACTCGAGGCGGGTTGAATCGCCCGTAGGCGCCTCGTCGGCGGGCCCGCCAGGAGCCGAGCCGTGGCCGACACCGCTACCGCCACCGCCGCCCGAACCTCTTTCGCCCCTTCGCAGGAGACCGAGCACTTCGACGTGTTGATCGTCGGTGCCGGGATCTCCGGCGTGGGCGCGGCCTATCACCTGACCGACCAGTGCCCCGACAAGACCTTCGTCGTGCTCGAAGGGAAGGAGAGCTTCGGGGGGACCTGGCTGACCCACAAGTATCCGGGCGTCCGCTCGGACAGCGACCTCTACACGTTCGGATACCGCTTCAAGCCGTGGACCGGTCCGCCGATCGCGACGGCGGAAGAGATCCGGACCTACATGGGCGAGGTGATCGAGGAGAACGACCTCGATCGGCACATCCGCTACGGCCACCACATCGACCGCGCCACCTGGTCGAGCGAGACGAATCGCTGGACGATCGAGGCCCACCGAACGGAGTCGGGCGAGCCCGTCCGGATCAGCGCGAACTTCCTCTGGATGTGCCAGGGCTACTACCGCCATTCCCGGGGGTATACGCCCGAATGGGAGGGAATGGACGATTTCGAGGGGCGGATCGTCCACCCGCAGACCTGGCCCGAGGACCTCGACTACGCCGGGAAACGGGTGCTCGTGATCGGGTCGGGCGCGACGGCGGCGACGGTGATTCCGGCGATGGCGCCGGACTGCGAGCACATCACGATGCTCCAGCGCTCTCCGACCTACTTCATTCCCGCGAGCAACCAGAACGAGCTCGCGGACCAGCTCCGGGCGCTCGAGGTCGACGAGACGTGGATCCACGAGATCACGCGCCGCAAGATCCTCAAGGATCAGGAGGAGATGGTGCGCCTCTGTCGGGAGATGCCGGACCTCGCGGCCAAGGAGCTGATCGAAGGCGTGCGCGCGCACCTGCCGCCCGACTTCGACATGCGCCACTTCACGCCGAGCTACCGACCGTGGCAGCAGCGCGCTGCCTTCGTCCCGGACGGCGACATCTTCCAGGGGATCTCCTCGGGCAAGGCCTCCGTCGTGACGGACGAGATCGTGCGCTTCACCAAGAAGGGCGTCCTGCTCGCCTCCGGCGACGAGCTCGAGGCCGACATCGTCGTGACCGCGACCGGATTCGATCTCTGCATCTTCGGGGACATCGCCTTCGAGATCGACGGCGTGCCGCTCGATCTCGCCGACACCGTGACCTACCACGGCATGATGTTCACCGGCGTGCCGAACCTGCTCTGGGTCTTCGGCTACTTCCGCGCGAGCTGGACGCTTCGCGCCGACCTGCTGAGCGACTTCGTGTGCCGGCTGCTCCAGCACATGGACGAAAAGGGGGTCTCGCGCGTGACGCCCAGGCTGCGCGAGGAGGACGCGGACATGCCGCTGCTGCGCTGGATGGACGAGGACAACTTCAACCCCAATTACCTGATGCGCAGCATGCACCTGCTCCCGAAGCGTGGCGACAAGCCCGAGTGGCAGCACACCCAGGACTACTGGGCCGAGCGCAAGTCGATCCCCGCGATCGACCTCGACGACGAGGCTTTCGAGTACATCTGAGTCCGCGTGGCGCGCCTTGTGCCGAAATGCCTCATCTCGAACCGCCGAGGCGTGGCGCCGCGCCGCTGTTTTCGAGGCGAGATGGCCCGGAACTTGCTCAATCGGAGGGTGCAGGGAGGCGTCCTGTCTCGGCGCCCCCGGTCGAAAGGGACGGCGATGAGCGACGACGTCGGGGATGGAACGCGGATTCTCACCGACGAGGAATGTCTCGAGCTCCTCGATCGCCCCGGCGTCGGGGTCCTCGCGCTGTGCGGCGTGGCGGCGCCGATCCTGCGCCCGGTCAACTTCGCCCGCGACGGAGACCACGTCGTCGTCCGGACCGGCGAGGGCCGGATCCTGGCGGCCGCGCAAGGCCAGGAGCCCGCGTCGTTCGTGCTCAGCGCGGTCGACGGCTTCGAGCACACGGGCCAGAGCGTCGTCGTGACGGGAAGTCTGTCGGAGCGGCTTCCGCCGGACTCGGCGGCGTCGCTTCCTCTCCGTCCCTGGGTGCGCTCCCCGAAGCATCACGTCGTCGCGCTCACGATGGACGAGGTGTCCGGCCGCGAGATCGAGCCGATGCGGGGGGCGTCATGACGACGGGACACGAGCCGCGAACCCTGTCCGTCGAAGACCGATGGGGCCGTGACGCCGGCGGCCATCCGCCGGACGGTCTCTTCGCGACGGCCTATCGGTCCTGGTTCCGCGTCGAGTGGGAGGGACTCGAGCACGTCCCGGACGAGGGCGGCGCGCTCCTCGTCTCGAACCACGCGGGGATGATGCCCGTCGATGGCGGCATCATCCAGCACGGCATCCAGCTCGAGAAGCGACGCGCGGTCTACATGCTCGCGCACCACGGCTTCTTCCGGATTCCCTTCATGGGCCGCACGCTGAACCGGATCGGCTCCGTCGTGGCGCACCCCGACAATGCCCACCGACTCCTCGCCGAGGACGATCGTCTCGTGCTGGTCTTTCCGGAAGGCGCGAAGGGCCCCGTGAAGCCCGCTTCGGAGCGCTACCGCCTGCAGCGCTTCGGTCGCGGCGGGTTCATCGAGACGGCGATGCGAGCCGACGTGCCCGTCGTGCCGATCGTCCTGATGGGGACCGAAGACTCGACGCCGACGATGAGCACGCTCACGATCGGCGACCAGACGATGCCCATCACCTGGAACTCGCTCGTGCTCGGGCCGCTGCTGGGTGCCGTGGCGCACCTGCCCGTGAAGATCCGGGCCCGCGTCCTGCCGCCGATCCACTTCGACGGATCGTCCGGCTCCCGGAGTCTGCTGATGGATCGTGCCGAGCACGTGCGCAGCGAGATGCAGACCGCCCTCGACGATCTCTATCGGAAGCGCAGGAGCGTGTGGGAAGGATGACGAAGCCGCGCCGAATCGTCGTGACCGACGTCCAGCTCCCGATCGCCGCCCCGATCCTGCGCGCGCTGCGCGCCTCGTCGGTCGTCGAGTTCGTCGGCGGGGTCGCGACTCGCGAGGGGACCCGTGTGTCCGACGAGTGCGACGTCGAGGTGATCCCCCTCGCCTCGGACCATCGCGCGTTCGTCGCCTATCTGCAGTCCCGCGACATCGACACCGTCGTCCAGTGCGGACTGGCTCCGGACCGTGCGGGACGACTCTGCACGCGGACCGAAGCCGACGTGATCGGGACCATGTGTACCGGCGCCGCCGTCGGCCACGAGGGCTCCGTGATCCGGAACTGGGTCGTCCTCTCGTCGACCTCGATCTATCCCGTCGACAGCCATGCGAGCCTCATGCAGCGGGAGGGCGCCGCGCACGCTCCGGATCCCGAGAGTCCGCAAGCCTCGCTCGTCGAAGCGGAGGACTACGCGCGGGACGTCGCGCTGCGCAATCCGCAGATCAACGTGTCGATCCTCCGCCTTCAGCAGCTCGTCGGAGACGGCCTCCGTGGCGCGCTCTCGCGGGTCTTCGCCCGGTCGCCGGTGCCGCTGCCGATCGGCTTCGACCCACCGATCCAGTTCCTCCATGCGGAGGACGCGGCCGCGGCCGTCTGCTTCGCGGTCCTCCACGAGCTGGCCGGCGTGTTCAACGTCGCCTCCGAAGGCCAGATCCGGTGGAGCGCTGCAGCGCGCGCCGCGGAGGGGATCGAGATGCCGGTGCTCCCGATCGGGGCGTCCGCCTTCGCACCGCTGCTCGACCGCTTCCGGCTCCCGCATCTCCCCGACGACGTGATCGATCTCGCTCGTTTCGGTCAGGTCGTCGACACGGCGAAGCTCGAGCGCGCCGGCTTCCGCCCCAAGCACGATCAGCTGACCTGTCTCCGGGCGATCCAGGAAGATCGCGCAGCGGAAGGGCGGGGACCGGAAAAACGAACGGAGGCCGAGTGACGATGAGCATCAAGACGGCAGACCTGATGACGACCGACATCCTCGTGCTCGATCCGGACATGACGCTGCACGAGATGGACACGATGCTCGTGAAGAGCGGCGTCTCGGGGGCGCCGGTCGTCGAGGCGGGCCGGTTGGTCGGGGTCGCGTCGCAGAGCGACGTGATCCGGACCCTCTGGGAGGGGCAGCAGGAGCCCGTCCACCCCGCTCCCTATTATTCGACCGGATACTCCGTCCCGCTCTCGGCCTTCGAGTACATGGCCAAGGACGCGCCGAGTCTCGGGGACGCCCTGGTCTCGCATCGGGTGCGGGACGTGATGACCGCGGACCCCGTCGTCGCGCGCCCCGAGGAGCCCGTCGAGTCCGTCGCGCGTCGGATGCTCGCCGACCAGATCCACCGCCTGCCCGTCGTCGAAGAGGCGACCGGGGCGCTCGTCGGCATCGTGACGAGCCTCGACCTCGCCGGGGCGATCGCGGACTTCGGGCTCGCTGCGCGTCGCTGACCCCGCGCCAGGAGGCCGTCCCGGGGCCGGCCCGCCGGACGCGCGAGTGCCTGCACGCAGCCGTCCGCCCTTCGCCTAACATCCGGCGGCGCGAGGGGGACGGCCGAGGCGAGGCTGTGCGTGTCTCGAAGTCCCATCGCGTCCCGCTCACGGTGACAGCGTGTCGCAGGTGTCCGATCCCGACTCGGCGTCATGGTGCTGACGTCGACGTCAGAGTGGCACTTCTCTTGCACACCTGATGGGAAGAGCGGACGCGTGAAGGCGACGTCGTCGCCGCGGGCCGCTCCGCGCGCGAGCGAGGACTCGACGCGCTTCCGAGTCGCGGCGCGAGGGCCCGGGCATGTCGCTTCACCACGGCTGCGACGAAGAGAACCCCAAGGAGAGACCCATGTACGAGGCAAGGGAGATTCGAACCGAGGCAGCGGTGGCCGCTGCGACGCCGAGAGAGCTGCTGTCGCTCGGATTCGGGATCGTCCTCCTGACCTTCCTCCTGCTGCTGCCGCATGCGGCGCGCGCCGCCGAGGACTGCAGCGGACTGTTGCCGGACTTCAACTGCGATCGCGAGGCCCGGCCGGCGGGGCACATCGCACCGATGTCGATGCCCTACCTCTTCGAGGACCCGTACATCACGACCGAGCTGAACCTGGTCGGCATTTATCACGACTTCCCGTCCGATTCCGTCTTCGACGGCGGCGAGGCCGGTGTGATCGCGCTCCAGGCGCGTCTCGCCATCACGGATCGGCTGGCGTTCATCGCGACGAAGGACGGCTACACGGTCCTGCGTCCGAACAACGGTCTGCTGGGGAACGACAAGGGCTTCATGGACATCACCGCGGGCTTCAAGTACGCGGCGATCGACGACCGCGAGTCCGGACTGATCGTCACGCCGAGTCTTCGCTACGAGATCCCGCTCGGCTCCGACGACATCCTGCAGGGCCGCGGCAGCGGCGTGTTCATCCCGGCGGTCTCCGTCGGCTTCGGGCCGGACGACATCCACCTGATCGCCGACTTCGGTGCGCAGCTCCCCGTCGACGGCGACCACGACAGCACGTCGATCTACTACAACTTCCATCTCGACCAGGCCTTCGAGACGGATCTCGTCCCCGGCGCCGATTTCGTCGTGCCCTTCATCGAGTTGAACGGCATGACCTGGGTCGACAGTGGCGACGGCAGCGCGACCCTCGACACGTCGCTCGGGCGTCTCTCGCTTCGCGCCGCGCAGGACGCGCTCCATCCGGCCGTGACCGCGGACCGACGGGGCGAGGGCGCCGACGTCGCGAACCTGGGCTCGAGCGGAATGGCCGGCGAGAGCCTGATCACGATGGCCTGGGGCGTCCGGGTCCCGTTCCGAAACGGCCTGTCGCTCGGCTTCTCCTACGAACGTGCCCTGTCCCAGAGGCAGGACATCTTCGAGCAGCGGGCGACCTGGATGGCGACCTACACCTTCTGACCTTTCCGTGACCTTCCCGGTCCGAACCGCCGTCGGCGGGCTAGAGCGCGGCGCTGTCGTGCGAGCTCGCCGGCGGCGGGCAGCTCGCGGTCTTCGCCGCCCGGGCCTCCGCCTCTCGAAGGCAGTCGTCGAGGAACGCACGGAGCATGTACATCTCGGCGATGCTGAGCCCCTGGCCCACCAGGGCCGCGAGGTAGATCATCGTCGCCAGGATCGCCGCCCCAGCCGGTACGAGCAGCGCGATCGGCGCGTGCCCGAGCGCCCACTGGGCGAGGCCGATCATCGTCGCGAAGAAGCTCACGATCGCGAGCGTGCCCATCACGAAGACGAGGGCGGTCCAGATCTCGGCGCGCGGGGAGAACGTGCCCCAGAGGTCGGTGCCCTCGTCGCTCCCCTCCGAAGCGGCGTCGAACATGAGGTCGAGGCTCGGGGTCCAGAACCGTCGGTCTTCGGCATCGACCTCGAGGACGCAGTGTCCCGACTTGAGGGTGCCGGCCACGCGTCCTTCGCTCGCCGCGAGATTCGCGGCGAGCGCCTCCCGCAGCGATTCGCTCGGGCAGCTCGCCACGATCCGGAACGACGGTCGCATGCGCGGTCGAGCCATGGATGGCATTCCTCCGGGTCGTCGCCTCAGGCGCTCTCGAGGAGCGCCTGAAGCTCCTCCTCGATGCCTCGCTCGAGGACGTCGAGATCGGCTGCGCTCTCGTAGTCGCCGGTCAGGCCGAACGCGAGCTGGCCGTCGTACGAGAAGACCGCGACTCCGAGGCGGATCGAGCCCCAGAGCGGCACATAGGGCGAGACGGAGAGCATGCGACGACCGAGGGCGTAGAAGGGGCGGCCGGGGCCGCGCACGTTCGTCGTCACGGTCTGGATCGCGTGCTGCTCGAGATCCGAGAGGAGGCCGGCGCCCAGCGAGAGGAGTGCGGGCGGCGAGATCTCGACGAGCGCGGCCAGGGTCTCGGTGGCCTCGGACTGGTGGGCCTCCTTCAGCCGGACGGTCTCGGCGTGGACGTGGACCAGGCGCTCGGCCGGGGTCGCCGCGCCGAGCGGCAGGTCCACGAAGAGCGCCGCGACGTGATTTCCGGGGCCCTCCTGCTCGACGTCGGCATGGGTCGAGACGGGGACCAGTGTGCGCAGGGTGCGATCGTCGGTCTCCTCGTCGCGCGCCTGGAGCAGTCGGCGGAAGCCCGCGGCCACCGAAGCGAGGACGACGTCGTTGACGGTTCCGCCGTGGGCGGCGCGGATCTTGCTCAGGTCCTGGAGGGGGACCGAGAACGTGCGCCATCGGCGATGAGGGCCGATCGGACCATTGAGCGAGCTGTCGAGCGAGTCGGCCGAGCGTGACCGGAAGCTCTGGAGCCCCTCGGCGAAGGCGCCGAGCTCTTCGAGCGCGCGTCCCGGTGAGGTCGCGGCCCGCCCCAGGCCACGCAGACTCTCCATCGGCATCCGCCAGCCGCGGCGCAACGCGCTCGCGACGAGCTCGCTCGTCCGCGGCGGTGGTCGAGGCTCCCAGGAGGAAGGCGTGGGGGGGGCCGATTCCGGCGTCGCCTCGAGCAGCGTCGCGAGCAGGGCGGCCCCCGAGACGCCGTCCGCCAGGCAATGGTGGGTCTTGCAGAGCAGACCCCACCGATCGTCGGCGAGGCCTTCGATGACCCACATCTCCCAGAGTGGTCGGGTCCGGTCGAGCTTCTGCGACATCACGCGCCCGACGAGGTTCTGGAGCTCGACGGACGAGCCCGGCCGGGGGAGCGCCGTCCTTCGCAGATGGTACGAGAGATCGAAGTCGGGATCGTCGACCCAGTAGGGCTCGGTGAGATCGAGCGGGACGATCCGGACGTGCTGGCGGTAGCGCGGCAACCGGTCGAGCTTCGAGTCGACCATCGCCTCGATGTCTTCCTGGGCCGGGGGCGGTCCCTCGAAGATCGCCACCGCGGCGATCTGCATGTGGTTGCATTCGTTCTCGACGTAGAGGAACCCGGCGTCCTGCGCGCTCAGGGGGTCCATGTCGATCAGAGTCTCGCCGGCATGTGGAGGCGGACGAAGTCCCCTTCGGTGAGGATGCCGACGGGCTTGCCGTCGGGGTCGCCGCCCTCGACGACGACGAGGCAGCCGATCTTGTACCGCTCGAGCCGACGCGCCGCCTCGGTCAGGTCTTCGTCGGGGCCGATGGTCCGGGGCGGACTCGCCATCACGTCGGCGACCTTGACCGCGTTGAGGACGCCGCGCTGGGCGTGCTCGCCGTAGCCGAGGAAGGTCGTGAGCGCGCCGCGGAACAGATCGCGTTGGCTCACGATCCCGACGGCGCGGCCCTCCGCGTCGACGACGGGCATGTGGCGGATGCGCCCGAGCTTCATGACGTCGTCCGCGATCGAGAGGGAGTCGTCTTCGCGCAGGGTCGTCACTTCGGGCGACATCACCTCGCGGACCGTTCGCAGGCCACTCATCTCAGCACCTCCTCTGGGCCGGTGACCGCGTGGCCATGGCCCGGGTGATCTGCTCGAGGCCGGTGCGCAGGAGGCGCAGCCCCGGCGAGCCTTCGGCTTCGCCGGAACGCGCTGCGACCGTCTCGACGAACGCATCGACGAAGAGGGGATACATGGCGTCTTCGACGCCGTACTCCACGTGGCTCTCGCCGAATGCGATCAGGTTGGCGTCGAGCCATGGCTCGTCGTCCAGCCAGGCCACGATCGCGCGGAACGTCTCGTTGACCATCTCGCCCTGCTCCGAGAGCGAGTGGGCGCCGAAGAGGGCGCGCGCTTCGGGGCAGCGTGCGAAGAAGGCGTCGTAGAGCGCGTCGACGAATCGGTCCCCTTCGTCCGCGATCGACTCCGCGATCGCCTCGAGCGCGTCCCGTCCGCGGGGCGACGCGGCGCCGTCGGCGTCGTGCGTCGCGGGCATCGGAAGCGGGGCTGCGCTCGCAGGCGTCATGCGGGGGCCGGGCTCGCGACTAGGCCCGCGTCGCGGGGAGGCCGACGATGCCGGCGACGAACTCGCTTCGGAGGCGTTCGACCCGGTCCTCGTCGACGACGAACTCGGGCATCCGGTCGAGCAGCGCGCGCGTGGCGGTCTCTCCCTCGAGCGCCGCGATGTGCGTGCCGAGACAGGAGTGGCTGCCGTGTCCGAAGGTGAGGATCCGGCGCGACTGGCGATGGATGTCGAACTGGTTCGGGTTCTCGAACTCCCGCTCGTCCCGGTTGGCCGAGGGAAAGAGGAAGATCACCGACTGTCCCGGCTCGAGCGTGTGTCCGTGGAGCTCGACGGGCTTGACGACGGTCCGGCCCAGGAACTGGGTCGGCATGCCGAAGCGCAGCCCTTCGCGGAAGGCGTTCGGGATCAGCGTCGGGTCCGCGACGAGCTCCGCCCGCTGCCCCGGGTTCCGGAAGAGCTCGAGCAGGAAGCAGGCGAAGACCTTCGGGAAGCTGTCGGTGCTGCCGATCACGAGCGTGGACATCTGCGAGGCGATGTTGTCGTCCGGCAGCGGCTTGTCGTCGAATCGGGCGTTCAGGTAGGCGTTCAGCAGGACGTCGTCATCGGTGGGGTTCCGCCGTCGGTACTGGATGAACGACTCGAGGTAGCGGTTCAGCTCGTCCGCGGCGAGGAGCCCGTCCTCGGTCATCCCGGGCTGGTCGTTCTCGCGGGCGAAGAACCGGTTGACGTATCCGTAGAGCTCGTCCGCATCCTCGATCGGGAGCCCGAGGAGGACGCAGGAGACCTCCATCGCGATCTTCGCGATGTAGTCGCCGACGAGGTCGACCTCGCCGCCCCGCTCGAGGGCCGCGGCGTGCTTCTCGACGATCGCCTCGACGGCCGGGGCGAGGGCCGCGACCCGGCGCGGCTTGAAGGCACCGGAGATGAGCGCGCGATTCCGCGTGTGCTCCGGCGGATCCATCATGTTCACGCTCGGGAAGACCGGCATCTGCTTCGTGATCAGATGGGCGGGCGTCGTGCCCCGCAGAGACGCGGAGTAGGACGCGTTGTCGCCGCTCTGGACCCAGATGTCCTCGAAGCGCGAGAGCGCCCAGCAGTCGAACTCCTCGACGTAGTAGGCGGGGGCCTCGGCGCGGAGCTGCTCGTAGATGGGAAGCGGATCCTCGAAGATCTCGGGCATCAGCGGGTTGTACTGGACCAAGGGAGTTCCTCTCTTTCTCGAATGTCGGAGAGCGGGCAGGGCGCCCGCCGGGTGGATCGGGTCGATCGTCGATCGCGAACTTCAGGCGGCCGGCGCGAGCCGGTTCTCCACCCACTCGCCGCCGAGGGCCACGGCGGCGATGCCGTCCTCGGCGCCGAGGCAGGCGATGTCGACGGAGGGGTCGCCGTTCACGACCACGAAGTCCGCGAGGCGGCCCGGTTCGATCAGGCCGGCCTCGTCGCCGAGGCCCATCGCGATCGCGCCGTTGTGCGTCGCCCAGCCGAGGACGTCGAGCGGCGCCATGCCGAGCACCTTGACGTAGAGCTCGAGCTCCGCGACGTAGTCGCCGTGGGGCATGATCGGCGTGCCGAAGTCGTCGCCGATCACCATCCGGACCCCCGCGCGGTGGGCGCGCGGGATGGCCTCGCAGGTGTACTCGAAGTCCTCGCGGACGGCCGCGATCCGGCGCCGGACTTCGTCCGGGGTCTCCGGGAATCCCTCGCTGATCTGGAGGACCGCGGCGTCGTGGTCCCAGGATTCGGCGAGCTCCAGGAAGCGTGCGCTCCAGAGCATGCTCGGGACCACGGTGGTGTCCGAGTCGAGGATCGCCTCGATGCACTCGTCGTCGAGCCGGTCGGCGTGGTCGATGATGTCGACGCCCGCTCGCGCGCACTCGAGGATCGAGGATCGCGAGGGCGCGTGGGCGCGAACGCGCTTGCCGAGGGTATGCGCCGCCTCGACCAGTGCGTGGAGCTCCGCGCGCGTCGGGTACATGACGTCGCGGGCCGGGGACGAGCCGTGTCCCGGACCGGCGGAGATCTTGATCACGTCACAGCCGCGCCCGGCCTCGGTCCGTGCGGCGAGCCGCCACTCCTCTTCGCCGCTCACCGCGTAGGTGAGGCCCGTGCAGCCGAGCTCCATGAAGTGGTTGCGGTTGTTGGCGTAGTCGGAGTACTCGCCCGTCGTGACGATCTCCCGGGAGCCGGCGAGATAGCGCGGGCCCCGGACGATGCCGGCGAGGATCGCCTCCTTGAGGCTGACGTCGATCGCGAAGGCGTTGCTCGAGCCGATCGCCCCGGTCCAGCCGAGTCGAAGCGCCTGCTCGGCGTTCTTCGCGGCGAGCATGGAGAGGTAGGGCGGCGCGGCTTCGAGTCCCAGGGCGGGCGCCGTCACGCCGTCGCCGAAGGCCCCGAAGTGGGAATGGAAGTGGGTCTGGACCATGCCGGGCATCAGGGCCCGGCCGGACAGGTCGTAGACACGATCGTCGGGGCGCGGCGTGAACGCGGCGTCGGGCTCGACGTTCGTGATCCGGTCTCCTTCGACGACGACCGTGGTCTCGGGCCGCGCAGGATCACGGCCGTTCAGGAGAACGGCGCCTTGCAGGACGGTTCGGGGGTCGGACATGGCTCGGCTTTCCTCCCGCGCGCCGGCCTCTCGGGCGGCTGCGCGATTTTCACTCCGATACTGCAGGTCACGTGCCACGTTCTCGGCGCTCCAGAAGGCCACGCACGTTCGGGCCGAGGCAACCTGCCTCATCGCCTCCATTCGCTGTGGCGATCTGTCCGCTTCGTCCGAACGGCCCCCCTGGCGGGCTCCCGGCGAGGTCCGGCGGAGGGTCTTCCGTCTCCGGCGGCAGGGGCGCAACGGTACGTTGCGCCCCGATTCGGGTCGGAATCGCACGGGCTGTGTCTCTTTGTCCCGTCCGGATCCGCGAGATCGCACAGATCGGCCCTCAGGCTGGCACGCTTGTCGCATTCCCAAGGGCGCCGGCCCTGGAGGCCGGTGAGTCGGCGACGTGTGTGGCGTCCCGCGATGGAGAGAGAAGGGAGGGAGTGATCGAATGGTGACCGCTACGACGGACGCCGAAATGTCGGTCCCGGCCGGGACCCGGCAGGAGGCGCAGGCCCTGGCCTACGACGACGGCGTCGTTCGGCTCTTCGCCGTGATGACGGTGGTCTGGGGGATCGTCGGGATGCTGGTCGGCGTCGTGCTCGCCGCGCAGCTCGCCTGGCCCTCCCTCAACTTCGACGTGCCCTACCTCTCGTACGGGCGCCTGCGCCCGCTCCACACGAACGCGGTGATCTTCGCGTTCGGGGGCTGTGCGCTCTTCTCGACGTCGCTCTACGTCGTCCAGCGAACCTGTCGCGCGACCCTGTTCGCGCCCGGGCTGGCTTCCTTCGTGTTCTGGGGCTGGCAGATCGTGATCCTGGCGGCGGCGATCACGCTCCCGCTCGGCATCACGACGAGCAAGGAGTACGCCGAGCTCGAGTGGCCGATCGACCTGCTGATCGCCGTCGTGTGGGTGTCCTACGCCGTCGTGTTCTTCGGCACGATCGTGAAGCGCAAGACGCCCCACATCTACGTGGCCAACTGGTTCTACGGCGCCTTCATCGTGACCGTCGCGGTCCTCCACATCGTGAACAGCGCGGAGATCCCGGTCACGATGTGGAAGTCGTACAGCGCCTACGGCGGCGCGATCGACGCGATGGTCCAGTGGTGGTACGGGCACAACGCGGTCGGCTTCTTCCTGACCGCCGGCTTCCTGGGCATGATGTACTACTTCGTGCCGAAGCAGGCGGAGCGGCCGGTCTACTCCTACCGGCTCTCGATCGTGCACTTCTGGGCGCTGATCTCGGTCTACATGTGGGCCGGGCCGCACCATCTCCACTACACGTCGCTGCCGGACTGGGTCCAGTCCATCGGCATGGTCTTCTCCCTGATCCTGCTCGCGCCCTCCTGGGGCGGCATGATCAACGGCGTGATGACCCTGTCCGGCGCGTGGGAGAAGCTGCGCGACGATCCGGTGATCCGCTTCATGATCGTGGCCCTCTCGTTCTACGGCATGTCGACCTTCGAGGGGCCGATGATGTCGATCAAGACGGTCAACGCGCTGTCCCACTACACCGACTGGACGATCGGACACGTCCATTCCGGGGCGCTCGGCTGGGTCGCGATGATGACGATCGGGTCGCTCTACTACCTGATCCCGCGCCTCTTCGGCCGGACGGAGATGTGGAGCGTCTCCGCGGTGAACCTGCACTTCTGGCTGTCGACGCTCGGCGTGATCTTCTACGTCGTGAACATGTGGATCGCCGGCGTCATGCAGGGCCTCATGTGGCTCGCGGTGAACGAGGACGGGACGCTCACGAACAGCTTCGTGCAGTCCGTGGAGGCGACCTGGCCGTTCTACGTCGGCCGTCTGGCCGGCGGAACGGTCTTCTTCACCGGGATGCTGGTGATGGCGTGGAACACGGTGAAGACGATGCAGGCGGGTTCGGCTGCGGAAGCGGAGGACAACTAGCACCATGGACCATCGCGTAATCGAACGGAACATGGGCCTGATGCTGGCCCTCGTGCTCGGCGTGATCAGTCTCGGCGGGTTGGCGGAGATCGTGCCGCTCTTCTGGCAGGACGCGGTCGTGACGCCCGTTCCCGGGCTGCGCCCGCTCACGGCGCTCGAGCTCGAGGGGCGCGACATCTACATCCGCGAAGGCTGCGTCGGCTGCCATTCGCAGATGATCCGCAAGCTCGCGCCGGAGGAGGCCCGCTACGGGCCGCACTCCCGGGCAGGTGAGTCGGTCTGGGACCACCCCTTCCTCTGGGGCTCCAAGCGGACTGGCCCCGACCTGGCTCGGGTCGGCAAGCGGTACAGCGACGAGTGGCATCGCGTCCACCTGATCAACCCCCGCGCCGTCGTCCCCGAGTCCAACATGCCGGGCTTCCCCTGGCTCGCCGAGCAGGCGCTCGACGGGGCGGACACGCCGGACAAGATGCGTGCTCTGCGCGCGGTCGGCGTCCCGTACGAGGACGACGTCATCGAACGTGCGACGGCGGACGTCGAAGGGAAGACGGAGCTCGCGGCGCTGATCGCGTACCTGCAGCAGCTCGGGACGCACTTCGATCCCGACCAGGAGGGCTGATCGTGGAACTCGTGGACATGGGAATCGTTCGAGGCGTGATCGCGGCGCTCACGATGGGCACGTTCCTCGGGATCGTCTGGTGGGCCTACCGGCCCGGCAATCGAAGCCGCTTCGAAGAGGATGCGCTGATGGCCTTCGAGGATCACGAGCGCGACGCGGTGCGTGAGCGCGCGAACGGGAAGAAGGGAGAGAATCGATGAGTGCCGCGTGGAGTGCGTTCATCATCGTGCTGGTCGTCGCCAACATCGCCGGGTGCGCCTGGCTGCTCTGGGGCAACCGGCACGTGGAGATCGATGCCTCCGAGAAGGGGGAGTCGACGGGTCACGACTTCGACGGAATCGAAGAGCTGAACAACCCGCTGCCCGCGTGGTGGACCTGGCTCTTCATCGGCACGATCGTCTTCGGCATCGGCTACTTCATCCTCTATCCCGGCTTCGGAAGCATGCCGGGGATCCTCGGCTGGACCTCGGCCGGCGAGGCCGCGGCGAACGGCGCTGCGGCCGAGGCGAAGTACGGGCCGATCTACGAGGCGTACCTCGCCCAGGCGATCCCGGACCTGCTCGACGACGAGCGGGCCCTCGGCATGGGTCGCCGCATCTTCGTGAACCGATGCGCGCAATGTCACGGGTCGGACGCCCGTGGCGGGCGCGGCTATCCGAACCTGACCGACGACGACTGGATCCACGGCGGCGCCCCGGAGGCGATCGTGCATACGATCGCGAACGGGCGTGTCGGGATCATGCCGCCGCTCGGCGGCGCGCTCGGCGGTGAACAGGGCGTCGGGAACGTCGTGGAGTACGTCCTCTCCTTGTCCGGCCGGGAGCACGACGCGGCGGCGGCCGCGGCGGGGAAGCCGATGTACGACGGCCTCTGCGGGATCTGTCACGCGATCGACGGCACCGGCAACCAGGCGATCGGAGCGCCGAACCTCTCCGACGACGTCTGGCTCCACGGCGGAAGGCGCGAGGACATCGCGCACGCGATCGAGGCCGGCCTGAACAACCAGATGCCGGCGCATTCCGACATCCTGACGGAAGGGCGCGTTCACGTGACGGCGGCCTACGTCCTGTCCCTTTCCAGGGGAGGAGCGGTGACGCCGTGAGCACCGGAGGCGAAACGACGGGCGGGGCGACCGAGACGGTCGACCTCTACGAGAAGTGGAGGCGGATCTATCCCGAGTGGGTCAGCGGCGGGTTCCAGACCTGGCGCCGGGTCACCCTCGTCGTCCTCCTCGCCGTGTTCTACGCGGGGCCGTGGCTTCGCTGGGACGGACAGCCCGGGGCGCGCTTCGACCTCGCCGAGCGCCGCTTCACGGTCTTCTGGCAGACCTTCGCGCCGGACGAGTTCGTGCTGCTCGCCTGGCTCCTCGCGACCCTCGCCCTCGGCCTCTTCGTCGCGACGATCGCCGCCGGTCGGGTCTTCTGTGGATGGGTCTGCCCGCAGACGGTCTGGACGAACGCCTATCTGATCCTCGAGCGCTACATCGAGGGCGACCGCGTCGAGCGCCAGCGCCGCGACAAGAAGCCCTGGACCCGGGACTGGATGACCAAGAAGGCGATGAAGTTCACGGCGTGGTCCCTCGTCGCGTTCTCGATCTCGATCACCTTCGTCGCCTACTTCACCGAGATCCGCGAGCTGCTCCCGCGAATCGCGGCGTTCGAGCTGACGCGCTGGGAGACCTTCTTCATCTTCCTGCCCGCCGCCGGCAGCTTCTTCTTCTCGGCCATCCTGCGGGAGCAGGTCTGCTTCCACATGTGCCCCTACGCGCGCTTCCAGAGCGTGATGCTCGATCGGGATTCGCTGATCATCAGCTACGACGAGCCGCGGGCCGAGCCGCGCGGCCACCGTCCCCGGCGCGCGGACCCCGAAGAGCTCGGACTCGGCCACTGCATCGACTGTGATCGATGCGTGCGCGTCTGTCCGACGGGCATCGACATCCGCGACGGCCTCCAGTACCAGTGCATCGGCTGCGCGGCCTGCGTCGATGCCTGTACCGACGTGATGCAGCAGATGGGCTACGGCGAGTCCCTCGTCCGCTACAGCTCGGAGAACCGGGACGCCGGGCAGCCCGGCCGCTGGCTCCGTCCGCGCCTGGTCGGCTACGCGACGATCATGACGGCGATCGTGACGCTCTTCGCCGTGACCGTCGCGACGCGCCTCCCCCTCGACCTCGACGTGATCCGCGACCGCAACCGGCTCTACCGCGAGTCCTGGGACGGCAGCGTCGAGAACGTCTACTCCCTGCGGATCTCCAACCGCGCCGACACGCCCCAGGCGTACGCGATCGAGTTCGACTCCGAGGTCCCGCTCGAGTACCGCGGCGACCGCATCGTCTCGGTCGATCCCGGCGACATGCGGATCGTGCCCGTCAGTCTCTGGCGCGCCGCCGAGACGCCGCCCGGCGAGACGGTCTCGGACGTCGAGTTCACGGTTCGATCCGAAGCCGACGAGCGCGCCGTGGTCCGCGCCACGAGCGTCTTCCACCAGCCCGAGCACGCGAGCGCCGACACGGAGGTTCGAGGATGAGCAAGCCCAGTCCCTGGTACCGACATTTCTGGCCCTGGTTCATCGTCGTCCTCATGGTCGTCTCCGTCGGCGCGAGCCTCGCGACGGTCGTGATCGCCTACGGGCTCGGGGATCTCGAGATCCACGAGTCGCGGCCCGCCGCCGTCGCCGCGCCGAGCGTGTCGACGAACGGATCGGCGGTTCCCTGACATGGCGATGGCCGCCGAGACCCTCGTCTCCGTCGAGCCCTGCTTCCACTGCGGTCTCGACGTGCCCGCCGGCAGCGACTTCGCGGTCGAGCTGCTCGGCGCGGAGCGGCCGATGTGCTGCGTCGGCTGTCAGGCGGTCGCGGAGATGCTGCGCGACGAGGGCCTCGAGCGCTGGTACCTCGAGCGGGAGGCGCCTTCCGGGGTTCCCGCGCAGGTCGTCCCGGACGTCCTCGACGAGGCAGCGTTCCTTCGCCTCGAAGGCGAGGATCGGCGCTTCGAGACGCGCGTCGACGGCGATCGGGTCGAGGTCGCGCTGCTCGTCGAGGGCATGACCTGCCCGGCCTGCGCGTGGGTGATCGAGCGGGCGCTCGGCACGCTGCCGGCGGTCGAGGAGGCGCGCGTCAACCTGATCGCGCGCCGCGTGCGCGTCGTGTGGCGAGCGGGCGAGGGGGCTCTCGACGACGTCGTGGCGCGTCTCGCTGCCGTCGGGTTCCGCGCCCGCCCGGACGCGCCCGGCGAAGCGACGGCGCTCCACGAACGCGAACGGCGCGCGGCGCTCGTTCGTCTCGGGATCGCGGGCCTCGCGACGATGAACGTGATGACCTACGCGGTGGCGCTCTATCTGGGCGCGGTCGACGAGATGCCGGCGGGCATCGGACGCTTCCTGCGCTGGATGTGCTGGCTGGTCGCGACGCCGGTCGTGCTGGTGAGTGCGCGACCCCACTTCGAGCGCGCCTGGCGCGATCTGCGCGCGGGGCGTCCGGGCATGGACGTCCCGATCGCGCTGGCGATCGGCGGTGCCTACGTCGCGAGCGCGGTGGCGGTCGTGCGGGGCGTCGGCGAGGTCTACTTCGAATCGGTCTGCATGTTCACCTTCTTCATCGGCCTGGGTCGCTATCTCGAGCACGGCGTTCGGCAGCGTGCCGACGCGCTCGCGGACCGGCTCGTCGACGGCGCGCCGGCGCTCGCTCGAAGGCTCGTCGGGGCCACGCCGGAAGGAAGCTTCGATCCGGCCAGCGCCCGGGAAGAGGTGATCCCGGCGAATCGCCTCGCCGTGGGCGACCGGATCCTGATCCGCCCCGGGGAGTCCATTCCCGTGGACGGCGTCGTCCGCTCGGGGAGCGGTGCGGTCGAGGAGGCGGTGCTCTCCGGGGAGCCGTGGCCGCGCGACGTCGCGTGCGGAGACGAGGTGCGCGCCGGCAGCGTCAACGCCGACGCGCTGCTCGAGATCGAGGTCACGCGCGTCGCGGAGGACTCGACCCTCGGCGTGCTCCATCGGCTGATCGATCGCGCCCAGAGCGAGAAGCCCGCGATCGCGCGGCGCGCGGACCGTCTCGGCGCCGTCTTCGTCTCGGGGGTGCTCGCGATCGCCGGCGCGACCGCGATCGCGTGGGCGTGGCTCGATCCGTCGCGGGTCTTCGACGTGACCCTCGCGGTGCTGGTCGCGACCTGTCCGTGTGCGCTCGGTCTGGCGACGCCGACCGCGCTCGCCGCCGCGAGCGAGGGGCTCGCGCGGATCGGTTTCGTGCTGACGGGTGGCTCGGCTCTCGAGTCCCTGGCGCGGATCGACCGCGTCGTCTTCGACAAGACCGGAAGCCTGACCGAGGGGCGACCGCGGATCGAGACCCTCGAGCTCGCGCGGGACGTTTCGGCCGAAGACGCTCGGGCGCGCGCCCGCGCGCTCGAGGCAGCTTCGGATCACGTGCTCGCGCGCGCCTTCACGTCGACCGACGAGGGACGCGACTCCGGCGTCGGAGCGCCCACCCTCACGGAGCTGCCGGCGCATCTCGTGGGCGATCGAAGCTCGGTCGCCGGGGCCGGCGTCGAAGGCACGATCGACGGCGTGCGTCACCGACTCGGTCGACCGGACTGGGCGATCGCGGTCGTGAGCGAGCCGAAGCCGGCCCGCGTGCCCGAGGCGACGGCCCATACCTGGATCCTGCTGGCGGACGAGGAGGGGCCGATCGCGTGGTTCGGCCTCGGCGATGCGCTCCGTCGCGAAGCGGGCCCGAGCGTGTCCGCGTTGGCGGCGGAGGGGCTCGACGTCGAGATCCTGACCGGTGATCCGTCCCGGGCGGGCGAGCGGATCGCTTCGGCGCTCGGGGGGCTGGCGCTCACGTCGGGGGTCACGCCGGAAGGCAAGGTCGACCACCTGCGCGCGCTCCAGGAACGAGGCGAATGCGTCGCGTTCGTGGGCGACGGTCTCAACGACGGGCCGGTGCTGCGCGCCGCCGACGTGTCGGTCGCGATGGCCGGGGGCTGTGATCTCTCGCTCCTCTCCGCGGACGCGCTGCTGGTGCGCGACGACCTGTCGGCGATGCCGCGGGCGGTCCGCTGGGCACGCCGCACGCGCCGCGTGATCACCCAGAACTTCGTCTGGGCGATCGGATACAACCTGCTCGTGCTGCCGCTCGCGGTGACCGGGCATCTCCCGCCGTGGCTCGCGGCTGCGGGCATGTCGGCGAGCTCGCTGCTCGTGGCGCTGAACGCGACGCGTCTGCGCAGGGAGGCGGTCGCGGCATGACGATCCTGCTCGTCCTGATTCCGATCGGGTGTCTGCTGCTCGCCGTCGCGATCGCGGCCTTCCTGTGGGCCGTGCGGAACGATCAGTTCGAGGACCTCGAGCTCGAGGGGCGCCGGATCCTCTGGGACGACGACGTGCCCGGGGAGCGGAAGGCGGAGGAGAGGCGCGATGCATCCTGAACCCGGGCTCGCGCTCGGCGCGGCGTTCCTGCTGGGCTTCGTCGGAAGCGCCCACTGTCTCGCCATGTGCGGCGGGATCGCCGGGGCGCTCGGTCTCTCCGCGCGCGGTGCGAACGCGGAGGGCTTCCGGCCCTGGCTGCTCGCGGGGCTCCACTCTTCCGCCCGCGTCGCGAGCTACGCGATGATCGGCGCCGTCGTCGGCGCGGCCGGCAGCCTGGTCGAAGGCACCCTCGGCTGGGGACCCGCGCTGCGGATCTTCGCGGGGGCCGTCATCGTCGGTCAGGGCCTTCGGGTCCTCGGCCTCGACCTCGGCTTCTCGTGGCTCGAGCGGCGCGGGCTATCGCTCTGGCGGAAGGTCTCGCCGCACATGCGTCGCCTCGGCGCGCCCGGGAGCGCGACCCGCGCCACCGCGATCGGCCTGGCCTGGGGGCTGCTGCCCTGCGGTCTCGTCTACACCGCGGCGGCGACGTCGGCCGCGACGGGTTCGGCCGGGGCGGGCGCGCTCTGGATGGCGGCCTTCGGGCTGGGGACGATGCCCGCGATGGCGGCGACCTCGCTGGCGGCCGGCGGGCTCACCGCGCGGATGCGCAGCGCCGGGGCGCAGCGGGCGGCGGGCGCGATGCTCGTCGTCTTCGGTCTGATCGCGCTCGGGAGCGGCGTCGCAGCGCTGGGGCACGGCCCCGCGTCCCATTCGCCGGGCCCGTCCGCGTCCTCGCACCTCCACACGTCCCTCGATTCCGAGGCCTTCCCGACCTGCAACGGTCTCTCCGCGACGAGGTAGCCATCGATGTCCGAGCCCGTCCGACCCTTCGAGACGAACGCTGCCCCGACGCTTCGCCTCGCCGACGTGGAGCGCCTGTACCCGCGCTATTCCGGGCCCGGCCCGCGCTACACGAGCTATCCGACCGTGCCGGTCTGGAGCGATGCCTTCGGTCCGCAGGACCACGAAGCGGCTCTTCGCGCGATCGACCCGAGCGAGGAGCTCTCGGTCTACGCGCACGTCCCCTTCTGCCATTCCCTCTGTCACTTCTGCGCCTGCAATCGCGTGATCACGCGCGACCCCGAGGTGCCCGAGCGCTACCTCGACGCGATCGATCGGGAGCTCGCGACGGTGGCGGCGAAGATCGAGGGGCGGCCGCGTGTCGGGCAGCTTCACTGGGGCGGCGGTACGCCGACCCACCTCGACCCCGGCCAGCTCGAGCGCCTCTTCGACTCGATCGCGTCGCGCGTCGAGATCCTGGGCGACGCCGAGCTGTCCGTCGAAGTCGATCCGCGCGTCACGAGCGAGGATCAGATCGAGACGCTCGCACGCCTGGGATTCAACCGGCTCTCGCTCGGCGTACAGGACACGGATCGGAAGACCCAGGAGGCGATCCATCGCATCCAGCCCTTCGAGCAGACCCTCGCCCTGACCGAGACGGCGCGGGCCCGGGGGATCACCGGCATCAACTACGACCTCGTCTACGGCCTGCCGCACCAGACGGTCGCGTCGATGCGAAGGACCCTCGACGAGGTGCTCTCGGCGCGTCCGGACCGGATCGCGCTCTACGGCTACGCCCACGTGACCTGGGTCGCGAAGCAGCAGCGCGGCTTCGAGCGCGGCGACCTGCCGGATCCCTCGCGACGGCTCGCGCTCTTCCTCGAAGCGAGCGGGCGGCTGCTCGATGCGGGCTACCGCTGGATCGGGATGGATCATTTCGCCCTCGAGGACGATGCACTGACCCACGCCCTCGACGACGGCACGCTCCGGCGCAACTTCATGGGCTACACGACGCGGGTCGGCACCGACGTCCTGGCCTTCGGCCCGAGCGCCATCAGTCAGCTCGGCGACGCCTACGTCCAGGCGGAGAAGGATCTCGGCGACTGGACGGCCGCGGCGAACGACGGGCGGCTGCCGACCGCGCTCGGACACCGTCTGACGCCGGACGACGTCGCGCGCCGCCATCTGATCGAACAGATCATGTGCATGGGGCGCGTCGAGGCGAACGACCTGCGCGAACGGTTCGGTTCCGACTTCCATGCCGGATACCTGCGCGAGCTCGAGCGACTGGCCCCCCTGGTCGAAGACGGCCTGGTCGAGATCTCGCCGACGGGCGATCTGCTCGTCCTGCCGATCGGTCGCGTCTTTCTCAGGAACGTCGCGATGGCGTTCGATGCCCATCTGGCGCGCGACGAGGACGCCCCCGGGCGTCTCTTCAGCCAGACGGTCTGACCCGCGCGCCACGGTGGAGTCCGATTCGCGCGAACGCTCCGTTCGCTCGTCGATCCAAGGAGGGGGAACCATGGACATCATTCAGGAAGCGCCGCGCCCGGGGCGGCCCTGCGTCTTCATCCACACGAATCACAAGCAGATCCTCGGCGCCCTGGTCGGTGCCTGGTCGATCCGGCGCCAGAGCGCACACAACGAACGCTTCGACGTCTGCCTGATCGAGCACGCGAATCATCCCTTCCTGCACGAGCGGGAAGGGCAGACCTTCCTTCGCGACGGGGTCGAGCGCGTCTGGCGGAACGAGGACCTCCAGTCCTTCACGCCTTTGCGCTTCATGCCCCCTCAGCTGATGGGCTACGAGGGACGCGCGGTCGTGATCGATCCGGACGTGTTCGCCGTCGCCGACGTGTGGGATCTGCTCTCCCGCGACATGCAGGGGAAGGCGATCTTCTGCCGGCCTCGGAACCGGAAGAGCCGGAGCGTCGAAGGGCGGATGGCGACCAGCGTGATGCTGCTCGACTGCGCGAAGCTCCGTCACTGGCGGGTCGAGGAGCAGTTCGCGTCGATGTTCCGCGGGGAGCTCGATTACAAGGAGTGGATCACGCTGACTCGCGAGCCCCGGGACTCGATCGGGCTCTTCGAGTCCGGCTGGAACGACCTCGACCGCTTCAGCCAGGCGACGTGCATGCTCCACACCACCAAGCGCTGGACCCAGCCGTGGAAGACGGGGCTGCCCGTGGACTTCACGCCGGCGGACAAGTTCCGGAAGTTCCCGCCGCTCGGCTGGCTGCTTCACGTGCGTCGGAAGCTGCTCGGGGATCACGCGATGCTCGGCCACTATCGCCGCCATCCCGACCCGAACCAGGAGGGCTACTTCTTCGGTCTGCTGGCCGAGTGCCTCGATCAGGGACTCGTGACGCCCGAACTCGTCGAGGAGCAGATCGCTCGCCAGCACGTCCGGGGGGACGCGTTCGAAGTCCTTCGGCGCGTGCCGCCGACCGGCACGATCCTCGAGCGGCTGCCGGCGACCGCGGCCTGATCGCGAGGCCGAACCGATCTCCCGGGAGATCGGCCCGGACGGGGTCGACGCGGCCCGCCGGGCGGCTAGACCTCCCTCATGGTCCGAACGATCGGTGCGCCCGGTGTCCTCCTTATCCTCCTGCGGCGTGACAGGACGTCGACGCGGGTGCTCGTGCGTTTCGGGGCGGGAGGCGATGCTCCCTTCGCTCGGCTGCCCGCGCGGTCCGGGGTGGGACAGCTGGAGCTTGCGGAGGCGCTCTGCAGCGACAACTGGGCGAACGAGGTCAGCCGTCTCTACGCGAGCACCCTCTCGGTCACGCTGGGCGACGAGCGATTCGGCCTCTTCGTCGGCTTCCTCGACGGGGATGCCGACGATGCGCCGCCGCCGCCTGCCTACGAGTGGCAGGATCTTCGCGAGTCGGCCGATGAGATGCCCGCGCCCTGGGGAGGGCTCCTGGCGGCGGTGCGCGCGGATTTCGTCGCCCGATCCCCGGACGACGCGCTGCTGGTTCGCTGAGCCGCGCTTCGAGACGGGCTGGCTTCCCCGAAGCCTCGCTCCGGTCGTTCGGGCATTCGCGGTGACGGACTCGGCGGCACCCGTATATCAGCGATTGTCGCTCGTTCCCGCCTGCGCCAGGCTGCGCGCCACGATCCGGTAGACGTCGGGGCTGAATCCGAGGCCGAGGTGGGTCGCGTCGACTTCCTGGTGTTCGATGGGGCCGCCGTCCTCATCGTCGATGCAGGCGCGCCAGTTCACGACCCCGTCCCGGCGCGTGTAGATCGCCGTGACCGGAACGCGGAGCGGGGTCTCCTTGCGGAGGGCGACGGCGCGCTCGATCTCGTCGAGGTCCCAATCGAATCGCGCGGCGAGAGACCCGGCCGTCGTGTACTTGGGGCCGCCGATCACGGGGCTGCCGAACGTCACGACGCGTCGGACCCGCTCGGGCCGGTCCCGCGCCGCCTCCCGCGCCAGGTACCCGCCGAGGCTCCAGCCGACGAGCGAGAGGCGCCCTTCGGTCCGATCGGCCAGCGCGTCGATCCGGTCGACGACCTGCTCGAGGGTCTGCTCGACGTCCCCGCCGTTCCGGCCGAGCCCCCAGCCCTTCGCCCGGTAGCCGAGCTGGGAGAGATAGCGTCGCAGGATCCAGGTCGATCGGTCGTCCGCGCCGAATCCGTGGAGGACGAGGACGCACTCCCCGTCCCCGCGCGGCTCCGACAAGAGGGAGCGACGCTCGAGGGCGAGTCCGGGCAGCGCCCCGAGGCCCGCCGCTTCGCGCACGACCGAACCCAGCGTGAGCGAGGGGGTCTCGAGATCTCCGAAGGTCTCCGTCGCCATCAGGCTCCTCCTCTCCTCGATGCGATCGAGGACCTGGCGCGTCGGGCGTCCGGAGAGTCTAGGTTTCCGCTCCCCGCGTGGCAGAGCGCGGCGCGTGGCTGCCCGATTGGTCAGCCACGCGCCGAACCGCTGCTCAGGTGATGTTCATGAGGTTGTCGCGCTGCCCCATGTAGATCTGCGCGCAGTATCCGAGGTCGACGGGCAGGTTCACGCCGGAGACGAAGCTCGCGAGGTCGCTCCCGAGCAGGACGACGACCTTGCCCATGTCGACCGGCTGGGCGATCTGCCCGTTTGCCGGCGTGAAGGGCATGACGACCTCCCGGGGCATCGCCTTGGCCAGGTTGTCCATGAAGACGCCGTCGGTCGGGGAGGGCGCGATGCAGTTGATGCGGATGTTCTTCTCGCAGAGCTCGCCGGCGATCATCTGCGTGTAGACGATGATGCACTGCTTCGCGAAGCCGTAGCCGTCCTGATACTTGTCGGGGTCGGCTTCCATGGCGTCGACGGCGGCGTCGAAGGTCTCGAGGGCGAGGAACTCCTTCACGGCGTCGAGGTTCGACTTCCAGCCCATGCCCGCGGTCGAGGCGATCGACGTGATCGAGCCGCCCTCCCGGATGCGAGGGATCAGCGCGTCGGTCAGGTGGCGCAGCCCGACGAAGTTGATCTTGAGCGCGTCGTGGGCCGGCGTCGGCGGGCTCGGGACGCCGGCGCAGTTGAAGAGGATGTCGATCTCGTCCGGGAGCTCGGCGATCGCGGCGTCGATCGTGTCCTTCTCCATCATGTTCACGCGGAAGGAACGATGGATCGGTGCCTTCACGTCGAAGAGGTCGAGGCCCCAGACTTCGGCGCCGAGGTCGACGAGCATCTCCGCCGCCGCGGCGCCCATGCCGGTGGCGCACCCGGTCATCACGACCGTCTTTCCCTTGTAGCCAAGTAGATCACTCATCGCGCTTCATTCTCCCTGTTCGGGTTCGATCGAAGGGGTTCGTCCCCGGGCGGTGTCCGCCGAGGCGCGGCCTGCTGCCGTGCTCTGACGGTAGAGGAAACGGGTGCGGGCCGTCGATCCCTCCGCGCCGGGCCAGGACGGGTTGAGAAGCCCGTCTCGCTGACGCACGCTCCAGAGAGGCCACCGCCAGGAGCTCCTGCCATGTCCATCACGACGACCCCGCTCTCATCCGCGCTCGGCGCGCAGATCCACGGCCTCGACGTCGCCGCACTCGGCGACGAGGACCGCGCCCGCCTGCGCGAGGCCTTCCTCGAGTACGGCGTGCTGCTCGTGAAGGGGCTCGCGGACATGACGCCGGAGCAGCAGGTCGAGCTGTCCTCGGTCTTCGGGGAGTGTGCCATCCACCCGATCCCGACGATCCGCCTCAAGGGACATCCGGAGATCATCGTCCTCGCCGCGGACGTTGCCGACGGACTCGCGGAAGACGACCCGGCACGAGAAGAGATCGTCGGCCAGATCCCCTGGCACTCGGACCTCACCTACACCGACTCGCCGAGCCGCGGCTCGTTGCTCCTGGCACGGGTCGTCCCGCCGGAACTCGGCCTGACCGGTTTCATCGACACCGCCGCCGTCTACGACGCGCTCCCGGGCGACCTCCGCGGACGCATCGAGGGGCGAAGCGCCGTGCACAGTCTCGGCCCGATCCAGGAGGCGCTGAAGAGCGCGGCGCGGGCCGACGACGAGATGGAGGGCGGGGACGCGCCGGCCTTCGAGCAGGTCGTCCATCCGCTCGTTCACGAACATCCCGAGTCCGGACGCAAGGTCCTGAACGTGAGCCCCGCCTTCATCCAGTCGATCGAGGGCCTGGCCGAGGACGAGAGCCGTGCCCTGATCGACGAGCTGATCGCCTTCGCGACCGACGATCGCTTCGTCTATCTGCACCAGTGGGAAGAGGGCGATCTGATCGCCTGGGACAACTGGCGGACGATGCATCTCGCGACCGGGCACAAGAAGAAGCACGCGCGGCGGATGCATCGGACGACGCTGGCGCCGGGTCGCGTTCCGTCCTCGCTTGCGGCGTAGACTCCTGGCTCGGCGTTCGCCGGTCTGCCTGGCCTTTCAGCTCGCCCGCGCCGACCAGCCGAGCTCGCGCGCTCGCTCGCGGGCGAGCGCCGGGACGTCGGCGGCGACGAACTGCGAGTGCAGGACCTGCACGCCGATCATGTGATTGAAGACGGCGTCGAGGGTGTTGTGCGTCGCGGCGGTCGTGTCCTCCGCGTCGTGGAGCGCGAAGAGGTTCGCGACGCCCTCGCTCGAGAGGAGTCCGGCGTCTTCGATCGCTTCCTTCGAGAGGAAGCGATCCGCGAGGCCTCGCATGGCCGCCCACTTCTCCGGGTCGGTGTGAGCGGGGGGCGCCATGAACGCGAACTTCTCTCGCTCGTAGAGGACGCGGGGGAGAAGCCCCTTCATCGCCTCTCGCAGGACCCACTTCTCGGTCCGCCCCTTGATCCGGACCGAGGGCGGGAGCGTGGCGGCCGTCGCCGCGAGGTGATGGTCGAGGAAGGCCGGCCGGGCCTCCATCGAGTTCGCCATGTCGACGCGGTCTCCGCCCCAGGTGAGGATCTGGCCTTCGAGCATCGTCTTGATCCAGACGTACTGCGCGCGATCCAGGGGATGCCGCCCCTTCATGGCGTCGGCATCGAGCGCAGAAGCGATCGCCGCGCCGGGCTCGTATCCCGCGAGCTCCCGGGCGACGTCGGCGTGGAGGATGCCGGGCACGTGCGCGGACGCGGCGAGCCAGGGCTGGAGGCAGGCCGGCGTGAAGCCGACCCGGTCGGTGAGCGCAGGATCGCGGATCTCGTTCTCGGCGAGCATGGCCCCCTTGAACAGCGCGTTCCGCTCGTGGAGTCCCTTCTCCCACTCGCGGCGCTCGGCTTCCGGCAGGTGGTCGAGCCCGTGGAGGAAGAGGTCGTTCCGGAAGGCGGGATAGCCCGCGAAGAGCTCGTCGGACCCTTCGCCGGTGACGACGACCTTGTACTGCGCGTCGCGCACGTGGCGGCTCATCAGGAACTTCGCGACGGCGAGCGTGTTGTAGATCGTGCGCTCGGTATGCCAGAGCGTCTCTTCGAAGTGGTCGTAGAGGGCGGTCGCGTCGAGCCGCAGCACGTCCTGGTCGGCGCCGACGGACTCGGCCATCTCGCGGGCGATGGGCGTCTCGTCGTACTCGGCGCTGTCGAAGCCGATCGTGAAGGCCTTGACCGGAGACTGCATCGCCGCCGAGGCGAGCCCGAGGATCGAGCACGAGTCGATCCCGCCGGAGAGATAACAGCCGACGGGAACGTCGGCCTCCAGTCGGAGGTGGACCGCTTCGAGCAGGCCGCTCCGGACTGCGTCGATCGCCTCGTCGTCGGAGAGGTCGGCGTGTCCTCCCGCTTCGGGGAACGCGATGTCCCAGTAGCGTCGTTCCTCGACTTCGAGGCGCCCGTCCCGTCGGCGCACGCGCACCAGGTGTCCGGGCGGGACCTGGCGGATCCCCGCGAAGGCCGTCGTGCCGGGCACGATCGTCTGCATGAGCTGGTGGTAGAGGCCGGCCGAGTCGAAGCGGCGCGGGACCTCGGGGTGCGCGAAGAGGACCTTCAGCTCGGAGCCGAACACGAAGGTGTCACCGACCTCCGCGTAGTAGAGCGGCTTGATCCCGAAGCGGTCGCGCACGAGCCAGAGCTCGTCCGCGTCGCGGTCGTAGATCGCGAAGGCGAACTCGCCGCGGAGGTGCGGCAGGCTCTTCTCGAGTCCGAGGCGAGGCACGAGATGGAGCAGGATCTCGGAGTCGCTCTTCGTCTCGAAGCGCGCGCCGCGCGCCGTCAGCTCCGCGCGGATCCGCTTGTAGTCGTAGAACTCTCCGTTCTGCGCGAGCAGGAGGCGATCGTCGGCGCTCACGAAGGGCTGTCGTCCGCGGTTCTCGTCGAGGTCGATGATCGAGAGCCGCGCATGGCTCATCCCGATCCCGTCCATCGCCTTCCAGCCGAACCCGTCGGGGCCGCGGTGGTACTGGATCGCCGCCATGGCGACGAGCGTGTCGGGGTCGACGGGACGGGATCGATCGGCGTGGAAGACGCCGGCTATGCCACACATGAGGTCGGATTCTCCAGCGGGAAGGGCGCGCGGATTCGCTTCGCTCTCATACGTAGGTCTTCAGCATGGCCGAGAGCAGCGCCATGCGGATGAACACGGCGCCCCGCGCCTGCGCGAAGTACCAGTTGTGCGGCGTCGCATCGAGGCTGCGATCGAGCTCCTCGCCGCGCGCGAGCGGGTGGAGCACGATGGCGCCTTCGGCCAGCGGGGAGCCCGCGTGCAGGCGGAAGCGAGAGCCCATCGACTCGTAGTAGTCGCCCTTCCAGGCGATGGCGTTGATGTAGACCACGTCCAGCGTGGGAAGGACGGCATCCAGGTCGTTCTCGATCTGGAACTTCAGCCCGGAGGCCTCGAGCTCTTCGCGTTGCCCCGGATCGAAAGGCACCTCTTCGTCGGTCACGATCGTGACCGACGCGATCCCTGGCGCGAATCGGCTGAGGAGGATCAGGAGACTTCGCACGGTACGCATCCGGGCGGGGACGCCGATGATCCCGATTCGTGCCGGGGCCTCGGTAGAGTCCGGGTCCGCCAGGCTCGGCCGCCATTTCAGGATCGCGTAGACGTCCGCGAGGGCCTGGGTCGGGTGCTCGTCCATCCCGTTGCCGGCGTTCAGGATCGGGATGCGTAGCGCCTCGACCAGCTCGTAGATCGACTTTTCGTTGCTGTCCCGGAGGACCACGACGTCGCCGTAATGATTGAGCATCTCGCCGATGTCGAAGAGCGACTCGCCCTTCGCGAGTCCCGTCGAGAGCGGATCCGTGATCGACATGACGTCGCCCCCGAGGCGATGCCAGGCGCTCTCGAAGGACAGGCGTGTTCGCGTGCTCGGCTCGTAGAAGGCGCTGATCAGGATCTTGCCCGTGAGCGGGCGATTGATCACCTGGGGCTGCGTCTCGTAGCGCGCCGCGAGTCGCGCGAGCTGCACGATCTGATCGCGGTCGAACTGGTGCGCCGACACGACCGGCCGGTTCGAGATCTCGAGCAGCGGCGAGAGATCCTCGTCGACGTGGTCCATGAGCTCGCGCGGGCGTTCGAACCCCTGGGTGTCGAGCGAGGGCTCGTCTTCGAGGGGGGCGTTCAGCTCGACGTCGCGGTTCTTCGGACGGCTCACCACAGCCTCCCGTTCCGGGCATCGATCACCCAGAGTGCGATGAGCACCACGGGCGCGATCGTGGCGACGACGGTCGCCGAGGTCACGAGGATCTCCAGGAAGTCGACCGATGCGGTCATGACGGGACTCCGTTCGGGCGCGCGGATTCGGGATGGGCGGGATCGGCCGTCGCGGACAGCGTCGTCCAGTCGAAGGCATCGGGGCGGAGCCGCGTCATCAGCAGGACGACGGCCATCGAGATCGCGGCCGAGACCAGCGCGGCGACGTAGAAGCCGATCGTTCGATAGGCGATGAGGCCACCGATGGTCCCCAGGACCATCGCCAGCGCGGCGCCGCTCGAGCTCGCCTTTCGCCAGTACAGGCCCGCTGCGATCGGCCAGATGGTGGAAGCGACGAAGGCGCCGGTGAAGTGGAGCAGGGCCGCGAGGGTGGCGACCCGGGGCAGGCAGAGGGCCCAGGTCAGGAGGCCGAGACCGAGCACGATCCAGCGGGCCGCCCGGGCGAGGTCTTCGGAGGTCGCGTCCCGCTTGAGGTGTCCCTTGTAGAGGTCCGTCACGACGAGATCGGAGGTCGCGGCGAGGAGCGAATCCAGGCTCGAAGCCAACGCGGCGAACACGACGATGAACACGAGGATCGCACCGCCCTGTCCGAGGAGATGGGCCGCGACCATCGGGCCGACCATGTCCGCCGACGGCACGTTCAGCCCGAGCGCGGGGACCGTCAGCGCGACGAAGCCGGCGACGATCGGGACCGGGATCCACAGCAGCCCGGCGATCAGGTAGGCGGGGAGGCCGACGCCCTCCCGGAAGGCGAAGGCGCGGCTCCACCAGACGTTCGAGTGGAAGATCTCCCCGATCCCGAAGAGGAGATTGTTGAACAGGAACATGATGGCGGCGGGGAAGAGCAGGTCGAGCAACGCCGGTCGTTCGGCGAGCGTCGCCGCGTGCATCCGTTCGAACCCGACCCGGTCGATCGCCAGCCACGCGAGGACGACGACGCCGACCAGGATGATCACGGTCTGGATGAAGTCGGTCCCGATCACGGCGCGGAGACCGCCGAGCAGCGTATAGGCCACGCAGATGCCGACGATCACCGTCATGCCGAACCGGTACTCGATTCCGGTGAGCGCGTGGATCAGGACGCCGCCCGCCGTTCCCATCGAGATGAGCCAGCCGAGCGCGTAGAAGAGCGAGATCCCGAGGAAGACCCGCCACGCCGTCGTGCCGTACCGGGCTCGGACGAAGTCGCCGCTCGTGAACCCGCCGGGCATCAGCGCACGAATCCGCCGGGCGAGCGGGGCAAAGAGGATCAGTCCCACGGCGCCGAGCGAGTAGCCGATCATGCCCCAGATGCCGAGCTGGAGAGCGAGCTGCGGCGCCGCCATCGTCGTGTTGCTGGTGACCCAGGTGGCCATCGCCGTGGCGACGCCCAGCGCGAGACCGACGCGCCGTCCGGCGAGCATGAACCCGTCGAGATCCTGCTGCTCGCGTCCGAACCACCATCCGATCGCGACCCAGAGGACGCTGAACGCCGCGAGGATCGCCCAGCCGATCGCCGGGTCGAGAATCGCCGTCTGGACTTCATCCATCGGTGCGGCCCAGGGTCTCTTCGATCTCTGAGATCGCTTCGTCGGTCGAGAGGATCCGCGCATAGCGGTCCTTCATGACCGTGATCGTCGCGTGTTGGAGCTCGGGCGTGACCGTCGCGCACCCGTCCGAGATCAGCGTCACGTAGAAGCCCAGGTCGCAGGCGTCGCGGATCGCCGTCGAGACGCATTCGTTCGAGTACACGCCCGTCACGAAGAGCGCGTTGACGCCCAGGTTGCGCAGGATGTAGGAGAGGTTCGTCGCGTTGAAGACGCCCGAGGCCGTCTTGTCGACGACGATCTCGTCGGGCTCCGGAGCGACGTGTTCGATGAACTGAGCCTCCTTCGAGCCGGGAGGGGCGTGGAGGCCGAGCCGCTTGTGTCCCGGGCTCCGGTCGCGGCCGTCCTTGGTGAGGGACTGGATTCGCGTGTGGACGACTTCGAGGCCGGTATTGCGGAAGGCGTCCTGGAGGCGTCGCACGTTGGGAAACACGATCCGCTCGAGACGGTCGAAGTAGTACTCCTGCGCCTCGATCGGCACGCCCGAGGCCTGCGCGTCCGCGAAGACGCCGAACCCGCGGGCCGCGTCGAGGTACTGCATGTCGATGCACAAGAGAGCGGTGTGGGCTCCCCGGATCGAGCGGGTGAGCGCCGGCGCCTCGGTGAACGCCTCTCGATAGGTCTCACGAAGGGGGTCGACGTTCAGGTATTCGGGATGGTCGACCTCGACGACGTCGTCGTCGGGGATTTCCTCTTCACTCATCGGGCGAGCTCCAGGAGGGTGTGCAGGAGGACGTTCGCGCCGCGCTCGAGGTCGGCCGGAGAGGTCCATTCCGCGGGCGAGTGGCTCCGGCCGCTCCGGCTCGGAACGAAGATCATCCCGCTCGGTGCGATGCGCGTGATCATCTGGGTGTCGTGGGCGGCGCCGCTCGGCATCTGGAGCGGATCGATGGAGAGCGCCGTACAGGCTCGCGCGACCGCGGCCATCACGCGCTCGTGGCACGCGGCGGGCTCGATCTCGCTCGTGACTTCGAACTCGAAGGACAGGTCGCGCCGACGCGCGATCGCCGACAGCGTTCGCCGGAACGCGTCCGAGAGCTGGTGCAGCGTCCGGGCGTCGGTGTCCCTGACCTCGAGCGAGAAGCGCGCTTCGCCGGGGACGACGTTCGCCGCTCCGGGCACGAGCTCGACCCGTCCGATCGTGGCACGGCTGCGCGGCCCGCCGTGCTCTTCGAGGATGCGTTCGATCTGGGCCGCGATATCGGCAACGCCCTGGAAGGCGTCCCGTCGCAGGTCCATCGGGGTCGTGCCTGCGTGGTTCGCTTCACCGACGAGTCGCGCGTCCCAACGAAAGAGGCCGGTGATCGAATCGACGAGTCCGATCGCGTGATCGCCGCGTTCGAGGACCGGGCCCTGCTCGATGTGCAGCTCGACGAAGCCGAAGATCGACCCCGGCTCGCGCTCCGCGGAGAGGGCATCGCCCGCTCGGTAGCCACACGCTTCCATCGCTTCCGCGAGACGCACCCCGTCGAGGTCGACCGCGCGCTCCAGGAACTCCGGTGTGAGCTGTCCACTCATCGCCTGGGAACCCATCATCCCGCCGAAGCGCCCCTCTTCGTCGGCGAAGTTCACGAGCTCGATGTCCCGCGTGACGGGGACGTCGTTCGCGGAAAGCACGCGAAGCGCCTCGAGGCCCGCCAGGACGCCGAGCGCGCCGTCGAGTCGGCCCGCGCCGGGGACGGTGTCGAGATGCGAGCCCGTCATGACGCAGGGCACGTCGGGATAGCGGTCGGGCCAACGCGTCCCGAGGTTGCCGGCGCCGTCGACGCGCGCGTCGAGTCCGGCTTCCTCGATCCGGTCGATCAGCCAGCGGCGGCCCTGCATGTCGGCCTCGGAGAAGGCGCGACGGTGGATTCCGCCGTCCGCGTCGTCCCGACCGATTCGGGATAGATCCTCGAGGTCCGCGAGAACGCGCTTGGAATCGATCTGGAGCGCATCGAACTCACCCATCGTGGCGTTCCGGGCGAGCGGCCGCGCTTCGATCTCCGAACACGACGAGACCGACCGTCGAGGTGAAGACGACGAGGCCGAGGGTGAAGAACGCCAGCGCCCGGGAGAGCGGGTGATGCGCGACCTCGACCCGGACCGGCGGCGTGCTGCCTACGCCCTCGGCGCCGTCTCCGGGCGGATCGACGGGAACGAGGCGATAGTGGTAGATGCCGTCCGCGCGACCGCTGAGCGTCGTCGCGCGATCCGTGCCTTCGTAGATCACGATCGCGTCGCCGAAGTCGGGGCGCGTCGACTCGTCGATGCGGACCCGGCCTGCTCGGGTCCATTCGAGCTGGTAGACCCCGTCGGTCGAGTGACTCGGGCTGGCCGAGAAGGCGGTCGAGGGCTGGCTGGTCGCGGGCGAGGCGAGCCAGATCGAGGCCAGAACGAGTGCCGCACCAGCCAGGGGCCGTCGGGACGGGGAACGTCTCGGCCCCAGAGCCGGAAGCACGCCGCGGGTACGCCTGGGCTCTGGTTCAGGCAAGTCAGCGTTCCTCGGGGTGGGTCTCACGGGGCGACGGTGCCGGGACCGCGGCTGCGCGGTCTTCTAGGCATCGGGTGGACGCCACCAGCGGGCGTAGACGATAGAGCGTCAATTCATAGAGAGCAATGCAAATCCGGCTCGGGGGCGCGTCCGAGGCTACGGGCTACTGCCTTCTCGTGCTGTTTCCTGTTCCGAATCGGTCCAAAAACGGCTCAATCGGGAATCTTTTTTCAAAGAAGTCGATGGAATGAGCGTAGCCGACCGCAGGATCGCTCCGGGTCTGAAACCCGCGGGGGGCGGAATCTCCCGTGCTCGCCCGGCTGGTCCGGGCGCGGAGGGCGCGGTGACGACCCGCTGTATCCCCGGGGCCAGGCCGTTTCGCGACCGAGGACGAGGCTGTACCGCGGGGCAGAGGCTCGCCGGGTATGCTGTCGCCGCTCTGCCACCGTCGAGGGAGACCCGTTGGAGGTCATCGAAGGCATCACGAGCTGGGTCACCGAGAACGAGGCGCTGCTCTCGGGGCTCGCGGCCCTGATCGCGATCGCCGCGATCTTTCCGGCGGTGGTCTCCCCGATGCGGAGGCTGCGCGCCCGCGAGGGAAACGCGTCGGCGGCCCATCGCCGGTCGGCCCTCGAGGGCAGCGGCCGGCCCCGGATCGGCGTGCTTCCCCTGGCCGTCGTCGACGGGGCGCCCGAGGCGCGAACGGAGTCGGAGCTCCTCCAGCGCGAGCTGACGACACTGCTCGCGCGAAGCGACGGCTGCGAGGTCATCTCGAGCGCCGCGTGCGAGGCCTACGCCGCAGGCGGAGGAACCAGCGCCGGGGCGCGTGACACGCTCGGGATCGACTACGTAGTCGAGGGCGAGGTGCGCTCGGCGGCCGAGGGCTTCCGGGTCACGGCCTCTCTCGTGGACACGAAGAGCCAGCGCATCCTCTGGTCGGAGACCTTCGAAGTCTCCGCGTCGAGCGAGTCCGCGCTCTCCTCGCGCCTCGCCGCCCAGGTGGCTTCCCATCTCGGCATCGAGATCGTGCGGAGCGAGGTGGGACGCGCCCGCACCCGTCCGCGGAGCCGCGAATCCCGGGACCTGATGCTCCAGGCCCAGGGGCTGCTCTTCGCAGAGGGCCACCATCGCTCGACCTACGAGAGAGCGATCGCGCTGCTCGAGAAGGCGACCGCTCGTACGCCGGACTACGCGGAGGCCTACGGCTTGATGGCGCTGCTCTACGCGCTCGGAAACGTCTTCGGCTTCTTCGAGCGCTCGGAAGCCTTTCACGAGAAGGTGTTCGCGATCTGCCAGAAAGCGATGGAGCTCGACGATCGATCCTCCGAAGTCCTGGGCTTCGTCGGCTGTGCCTACTGCGATCTGCGCCAGTACGACAAGGGGGTACCGCTCCTCGATCGTGCGATCGACCACAACCCGAGCAACGCCCAGGCGCGGGCTGCCATGGGTGCAGCGCTGCACGGACTCGAACGCTACGAGGAGAGCGCGAGCCGTCTGGAAGAAGCCTTGGCGCTCAGCCCCGCCTACAAGGGCATCGCGCCCTGGGCGACCGTCCTCGCGAACAGCTACCTCGAGCTCGGACGTCTCGAGGAGGCCTCGGAGGCGCTCACCCGTGCGACCCGCTGCGACCCGAGCTTCTTCCCGGCGGCACCTCACCGGCGTTCGGCTCGCTCGGCTCCAGGGAAACGAAGAAGCGGCGGAGCGGCATCTCGCCGAGGTGCACCGCCTGCAACCCGACCTCGCGGCGCGCGGCCAGAGCGCTGCGGAGAAGCCGTTGCAGATGGTGCCGGGGCGCTCTTCGGACTCATCCGGGGTCGTCGACGGGTAGCGCCACGACGTAGCTGCCCTTGCGGATCGGGACGAACGCGATCTCCGGGAGGCTCAGCGCGATTCCCTGGACGCCACGCGTCAGCTGCGTCCCGCGGTCGAACGGCGCGGTAAAGAGGCCGACGAGGCTCGCTCCGCTTCCCCATACGAGATTCGAGATCCCCGCGAAGGGTCGGAGCGCGAGGGGGCCGTCCGCGAAGAAGAGGAAGGCCGAATCCTCCGCGTGGGGTCGGTAGAAGCGACTGGTCAGCGTGTTCGACTCGCGAATCCGGAGCCAGCCCCGTTGCGCCGGCCGGTCCCGGTCGGCCAGGGCCTGCTCGAGCGTCGCGTGGCGCGCGCTCGGCCGCACGGGTCGAGGGCTCGCCCCGGCGACCCGGGCGAGCTCGGCGTGGGCGAAGGCCGGCGCGAACGACGCGAGCCCCGTCCCACGCGGCTGCGCGACGTCGCTCTCGCGGAGGGCATCGAGGAGCTCGGTCACGCAGTTGCGTTCGACGAGGTCGTAGGCGAGATCGACTTCGAGGGCGTCGCGCAGACGCCTTCTTTGCGTGCGCAGGCGCGATCTCCGGGCACGGAGCGCCTCGAGGTCTGCTCCCTCGGGCCAGGGCAGGGCGACCGCGGCGCCCGGTCGTTCCAGCGCGCGCGAGGTCTGGAGCGCGCCGCGCGGTCCCGGGGGTCCGTGCCGCGACCCTTCGACCGCGTGTGCCGTGTCGTGCGCGAGACGCTCGACCCGGTCGAGCCAGGGCTCGAAGACGGCGCTGTCGGCCGCCTCCTGGAGGGCGGCCCGCGCGTGCGCGAAGCGGGTTTCGAATCCCTGCAGGCGTTCCGCGCGCGCGGCCGCGGGCAACGGGTCGAGTCGGACCGCCGGTCCGTCGGTCTCGGCGAACGCGTCGACGAAGGTCCAGCGCTGCGACACGACGCTGTGTCGCGCTGCCTGGAGCCGACCCCAGGCGAGCAGGAGAGCGAGGCCGCGATCCGGTCGTTCGCTCTCGACGAGACGGACGACCGCGCGTTCGAGTCGGGCTTCGAGCGTGCGCCAGGCGCGGAGCTCGGCCGGAGAGAGCGGCGGAAGTCTCGCGGGCTGGACGAGCGCGCGGGCGTGGACGGGGCGGCAGCCGGCGAGGACGTCGAGCGCCGCAGCGAGCTGGGTCGCTTCGAAGAGCGGGCGAAACGAGCCTTCGCCGGGGTCCGTACGCGTCGCGAGCGCGAGCGCGGCGTCGCGGTCCCGCCACGCCCGTGCCCGGGCGCGCGTCAGGCGTTCGCGTACGCCGGAGGGCAGGCGCGCGCCGGTTTCGTCGCTGCACCGCGCGGGGGCGTCGCCGAAGAGACCGAGACCCGGGACGTCGATGGTCGCCGCGCCTTGCTCGAGCGTCCGATCGAGCCACCGGATCTCCTCGTCGACCGCTTCGAGGGCGTCCAGTCGAAGCCGCCGCGCGAGGGCCCGCGTCCGAAGTCCCACGTCGAGTGCGCGCGCGCGTCGCGCGTCGAGATCGAATCGAAGGACCCGGATCGCCCGGTTGTCCCGCCCGCGGTAGGCCGCCTCGAAGGCGCCGCGCGCATCGCGGCGGTCCTGGAGCAGCCCGTCCCCGCGGTGTTCGAGGTGGTGAACGACATCGTCGATGCGGAGGGCCGTATGTCCGCCCGCGGACTCCCCTTCGTTCGCGGCGATCGTCCAGTACTCGACGATCTCGGGCGCGCGGGGCTCGGAGGCGGCAAGGGCCGTCGTCCCGACCCAGAGCGGGAGGACGGTCATCGCGACGATGGCGGCGCGCGTGGGGTCGACGGCGGCTTCCGGCACTCGTCGACCGGAACGCCTAGGGCATGAAGGCGGCGCGATAGCGCTGACGGTCGATTGCGCTCGCGGCGGTCAGCGCTTCCTCGACGGCTTCCCGTGTGGCGGGCGTCGCCTCCCAATCACTCAAACCATGGGCGAGGGCGATCTCGGTCACGCCGCGCCGGAGCGCCTCGGGCTCGACCTGCTGCTCGACGCCGACGGCCACGTACCGGGTCACGTCGGACCGATAGGCCGTCTCGTCGCCGCCGCTCGAAGAGCCGGAGGAGTCGGAGCTCGAGCCGACCGAGTCCGAGACGCTGCCGCTCGACTCCGAGAAGCTGTTCGAGCTCGAGAAGGCCGCGCAGCCGGAGCCCACGGCGACGAGGCCGAGCAGGCACAGCACGACGAGCGCGTCCGTTCGGTTCGTCCGGCGGCCCGTCGAGCGACGGCCTCCGCTGGACGCCCGCGCGAGTGCGCGACAGGAAGAAGACCCGGACGCCCGTGAAGACATCGACGACATGCTCACCCCCTGCCCATCGAATGGGCGCATGGTCGGATCGAGATCGCTCCGCTCCGAGAAGGTCGAGCGGCGCACCCGCGCAGATTAGCGCATGGGCGCCCGCCGACCGCATTGCGCGACGCTCTCGCGCGCTTGCAGGGGCCGCGTCGATTTCCGAAGCTGCGACCCGCGCCCCTCCCGCTCGCTCCTCCGGCGTCCAGGAACGAAGAACATGCCTCCGCAGAACCCGATCGACCTCGCGCCGCTCTTCGAGCTCGACCTCGAGATCGGAGCGATCCACACGGTCGGCGGGACGCCGATGGGCCAGCGCGTGATCGCGGACCTCGGAGGCGGTCACTTCGAGGGGGATCGTCTCGCGGGACGGGTGCGGCCGAGCGGCGGGGACTGGGGCCTCTTCATGCCCGACGGCACGCTTCGCGTGGACGGTCGTCTCTGCCTCGAGGTGGAGAACGGAGACCTGGTCTACGGGATCTACAAGGGGCGCTGGAAGATCGCACCGGAGACGATGGCGCGGCTGGGCGAGCCCGGTGGCGTCGACCCGAGCGAGTATCGCCTGCGCATCACGTTCGAGTTCGAGACCGCGAGCGTGGGATACGACTGGCTGAACCAGATCATGGCGATCGCGTCCGGGCGCAAGACCGAGGCGGGGATCGCCTATTCCGTGTACGAGGTGCTCTGAGCCCGCGTTCACTATGCTGCGCGGCGACCCTCGAGGCTGCAAGGAGAAGGACATGTTCGATCTGAAGATCACCGGAGGAACGATCGTCGACGGCACGGGCGCGCCGCGCTTCGAGGGCGACGTCGCCGTGAAGGACGGCGTGATCGTGGCGGTCGGACCCGCGATCGAAGGCGAAGCGCGCGAGACGCTCGATGCGTCGGGCCGGATCGTGTCGCCGGGCTTCGTCGACATCCACACCCACTACGACGGTCAGGCGACCTGGGACTCGCTGCTCGATCCCTCCGCGAGCCACGGCGTCACGACCGTCGTGGCCGGCAACTGCGGCGTCGGCTTCGCGCCGGTCCGGCCCGGGGACGAGAAGCGCCTCGTCGAGATGATGGAGGGCGTCGAGGACATTCCCGGGACGGCGCTCCACGAGGGGATCGAGTGGTCCTGGGAGACCTTCCCCGAGTACCTCGACGCGCTCGACGGCCGCGAGTACGCGATGGACTTCGCCGCCTTCGTCCCGCACGCGCCGATCCGCCTCTACGTGATGGGCGACCGCGGCGAGCGGAACGAGCCGGCGACGCCGGAGGACATCGAGAAGATGGCGGTGCACGTCCGCGAGGCGATCGCGGCGGGCGCGGTCGGCTTCTCGACCTCACGGTCGCTGAACCACAAGACGCTCGAGGGCGAGCTCGTCGCGGGCACCTTCGCGGGCGGCGACGAGCTGATCGGGCTGGCCCGGGCTCAGCAGGAAGCCGGCGGCGGTCTCTTCGAGGTCGTTCCGTCGGGCGAGACCGGGGACGACGAGGCGATGATCCTCGGCGAGATCGACCTGATGGCGCGGGTCTCGAAGGAGAGCGGCGCCGAGGTCTCCTTCCTGATGATCCAGTCGGGCGGTGCGCCGGAGCTCTGGCGCAAGCAGCTCGAGTCCGTCGCCCGCCACAACGCCGACGGCGCTCGGCTGATCCCGCAGGTCGGCGGCCGGCCCGGTGGCATGCTGATCGGCCTCCACAGCTATCACGGCTTCATGCGCCGGCCGACCTTCCGCAGGCTCGAGGCGGAGCTCTCCCACGACGAGCTGGTCGAGGCGATGCGCGACCCCGCGAACCGGGCGGCGATCCTCTCGGAGGAGGACGTGCCGGCCCAGGCGTCGGAGCAGTTCGCGACGATGACCGAGGCCATGCCCTTCCTCTTCCCGGCGATGTATCCGCTGGGCGACCCCCCGGACTACGAGCCGACCCCGGACAAGTCGATCGCGGGGATCGCCGATGCGACCGGCCGCGATCCCTGGGAGGTCCACTACGACCTGCTGGTCGCGGGGGAGTGGACGCTCGGCGCCTTCACGAACTACGCGCAGGCGACCCAGGAGCCGCTGCGGGCGATGATCTCGGATCCGGAGACGGTGATCGGACTCTCGGACGGGGGCGCGCACGTGCGGATGATCTGCGATGCGTCGCTGCCGACCTATCTGCTGACCCATTGGGCGCGAGACCGGCAGCGCGGCGAGCGTCTGCCGCTCGAGATGCTGATCCACAAGCAGTGCGCGGCGACGGCGAAGGTCGTCGGTCTCGAGGATCGCGGCACGATCGAGGTCGGGCGCAAGGCGGACCTCAACGTGATCGACTTCGACGCGTTGACGCTCCACGCGCCGCGATCGGTCGACGACCTGCCGGCGGGCGGCCGACGGATCCTCCAGGATGCCTCGGGCTACGACGCGACGATCGTGAGCGGCGTCGTCACCCGGCGCCACGACCGGGACACCGGTGCTCGGCCCGGGCGGCTGGTGCGCGTGCCGCACGGCGCGGCGAGCGCGTGAGCGCGTGAGCGCGACGGGCACGTTGCCATCGCGCGTCGTTCCCGCAGCCCGGCTCGCCCACGTCGCCCGCTGGGGGTCTTCCGTGTCCCGCATATCCGTCCTGATCGCCTCGTCGAGGATCGCTCTGCTCCTCGCCGTGCTCGTCACGGCCAGCGCGGCGGGGGCCCGTACGTTCGAGTTCGAGTACGACGTCACCGTGCCGCCGATTCCGGAAGGCGGCGAAGAGATCCACCTCTTCGTCCCGCTCCCGGCCGAAGACGCGCGCCAACGCATCCTTTCCGAGGAGATCGAGGCGTCGGTACCCGGCGTGGTCGAGACCGAGCCGCGCTACGGCAATCGCTACTACCACGTCCGTGCGCCGGCGAACGACGAGCCGCTTCGCGTCACCCTTCGCGCCACCGTCGAACGTCGCGTCGCCAGGGCGCGCGCCGCCACTCCGGATGAAGATCTCACGCCCTTCCTCGGGGAGAGCGCGCGCGTGAAGATCGGTCACCCGGTCCTCGAGCCGATGCTCGAGGAGATCCGCGCGATCGCCGGGCCGGGCGCCACGCCCGAGAAGGCGAGGGCGATCTACGACTGGGTCGTCGACAACATGGAGTACAAGAAGGTCGGCTCCGGCTGGGGAAACGGGGACACGTTCTGGGCCTGCAGCGAACGCTACGGCAACTGCACCGACTTCCATGCCATGTTCACGTCCCTGGCGCGGACAGAGGGGATCCCGTCGCGCTTCGAGATCGGCTTCCCGGTTCCCGAGGATCGGAGCGAGGGCCGCATCGGCGGTTACCACTGCTGGGTCGAGTTCCATCTGCCCGAGACCGGTTGGTTCCCGATCGACGCTTCCGAGGCGTTCAAGCACCCGGAGAAGCGCGAGCTCTTCTACGGAACCCACCCCGCCGACCGCATCCACTTCACCACCGGCCGGGACCTGCGACTCGGCTCGGATCACCGCGGTCCGGCGCTCAACTACTTCGTCTATCCGTACGTCGAGGTCGACGGCGCGCCCTGGAAGGGCGAGGTGGAGAAGACGTTCCGCTATCGGGACGTGGCGCCGCCGGCATCGTCCTGAGACACGAGCGGAACGGGCGACGGCGCTGGCGTCCTCGCGCGCCGATCTCCTTCGGAAACGAGGGATTCCACCGATTTCCGATTCCGGGCGCATCTGGCATTCTACGGAGATGGGGCCGACACACCGTCGATGCGCCGCGGATCGAACCGTCCGCAGAGCCGCGCGCCGCAGGAGATCCTGACCGCCCTGATGGAGGGCACGGCGCGGGCCACCGGTCCGGCCTTCTTCTCGTCGCTCGTCGAGCAGCTCGCCTCGGTCCTCGACGCGCGCTAAGCGATCGTGGGACGGATCCGGCACGGCGAAGGTCCCGATCGCGTGGAGGCCCTGGCCGCCTGGTCGAACGGCGAGCTGCTGAGCAGCCTGTCCTACGAGCTCGCGGGATCGCCCTGCGAGAACGTGCTCGAGCAGGGGGCGTGCATCTACCCGGCGCGGGTCTGCGAGCTCTTCCCCTCGGACGAGCTCCTTCGCGAGATGGGCGTCGAGTCCTACATCGGCTCCGCGCTGGCGGCGTCTCCCGGCGAGCCGATCGGGGTGCTCTGCGTCCTCGACGACCGTCCGATCGACGCCGATCGGCTCGAGATCGCCGAGACGCTCCTCGAGATCTTCGCCTCGCGCGCGATGGCCGAGATGGACCGGATCGAAGCCCACGAGACCCTCCTGAATCAACACCATGCCCTCGAGGACATGCTCTCGGAGCGGACGGGCGAGCTCGCCGAGGCGCACGCCCGCCTGGATCGCGCGGCCCGGCTGGCGGGGCTCGGCACGCTCGCCTCGGGCATCGCCCACGAGATCAACAATCCGCTCGGCACGATCCGCCTGGCCTGCGACGAGCTCGCACAGGAGGGCGAATCCGACGAGGTCCGGGAGCGGGCGGTCGAGTGCCTGATCGAGAGCGTGGAGCGATGCAGCGCGATCGTGAAGGGCATCCGCCGATTCGCGAACGACGAGGCCGCGGAGAAGACACGGGTCGACGTGAACGCCTGCATCGAAGCCGCGGCCGCCACGCGCCGCCGGGTTCGGACGCCGGTCCCCGCCGAGATCGTCGTCGAGCGACTCGCCCCGGACGCGATCGTCGAAGGCAACCGGATCCAGATCGAGCAGGTGATCGACAACCTGCTCCAGAACGCGATCCAGGCGCCCGGGATGACGCGCGTCGCGATCCGTTCGATCGCGGTGTCCGGCAGGGTCGTGATCGAAGTCGCCGACGACGGCGCGGGGATCCGGGACGAAGATCTGCCTCGGATCTTCGACCCCTTCTTCACGACGCGACTCCGGGAGGGCGGGACCGGCCTGGGCCTGAGCATCTGCCACTCGATCGTCGAGGACCACGCCGGGACGATCGACGCGCGCCGCCGGCCCGAAGGGGGGACCTGCTTCCGCGTCGAGCTTCCCGCGGCGCCACTGGACTGAACCCGTTCGGCTCGGGAGACGATCCTGAGCATGGCTCGGGCCCGAGGCCCTGCGGGCGGGGCCTCCGATCCGGGAGGCGGAGTCAGTTCGCGCCGGCCCCGGCGCACTCGATGCAGCTCGGCGCGCTGGGCTCCGCGCGCAGCCGATCGTCCGGGATGGTTCCGCCGCAGACGGCGCAGTCGCCGTAGGTGCCAGCCTCGAGCCGGTCGAGCGCCGCGTCGACCGCCGCGACCGCCTGGCGTCCCCGCTCGTCGAGCGCGTCCAGGGTTTCGTCGTTCTCGCGCTGCGTCGCCTGATCCTCGAAGTCGGGAGAGAGTTCGCCGCTCTCACGCCGGCGGTCCGAACGGATCGCTCCGAGTCTCCGGGTCCATTCCTCGCGGGTCGCCTTCAGCTGCTGGGCGCATTCTTCGCGCAGACGAGCGTCCATGCTCGACACCTCCTGATCGGGTTCTGTCCGACAAGAGAAGCAAGGTGCGTGCCCAAAGGCCGCGCCGTCCCTTTGCGACCGGTCCAGGAACTGTCGCAGAATCAGGGGGTTGGCTCCCGCCCGCTTCGAGACGGATCGTGGGGGCGCGGTTCGCGTGCCGTCCTGGCACGGGGTGTGGCGAAAAGCGTCGTCGGTCGGAAGGCGGCGAGCAGCGGGGAACGGACGAGATGGCGCGAGACGAGCTCCAGCAGACGATCGATTGGGTGGGGATCCGGCGCCTCCACGCACGCTATGCCGACGTCGTGAATCGGCGCGCGTGGTCCGAGCTCCACGCGCTCTTCCTCGCGGACGCGGTGGTTCGCGTGGAGATGCCCCGTCAGGAGCCGGTGGAGGCGGGCGGTCCCGACGCGCTCGGCGCGTTCATCGACGGTGCGGTGAAACGCTTCGACTGGTTCCAGTTCGTGGTGCTGGAAGCGGTGATCGAGTTCCCGCCGGATGTCGGGGACGACGAGGCCGTCGGCCGGATCTACATGGTCGAGCTCCGGCTCGATGGAAAGACTGGCCAGGAGACGAAGGCCTACGGGCTGTATCAGGACCGCTATCGCCGGACGGAGGCGGGCTGGCGGTTCGCGGCTCGACGCTTCCAGCCGACGGTCTGGAGCGGGCGCGACCTGTCGACGCTGCCGCTGCCGGCGCTCGACTTCTGAATCCCGGATTCGGCCCCGCGGCGGAGTCGCCGCGGGGCCGAACCGGGGAGGCGATCAGCTCTCGCGCAGCGCCGCGAACGCGGCGTCGAGGGCGAGCCGCAGGTTCTGCGGCGAGAGGTCGACCTTGCGGGCCTTCTGGCCCTTGCCCATGCCCTGCGCGGCGAAGACCTGCTGGCCGTTCTGGTCGATGACCTCGATGTCGATCGTCACGACCGGAACCTCTCCGAGGAAGGCCTCTTCCTTGGTCACGAGCACGTACGTCGTGACGGAGGCCTCGCGCCCGCCCGTACCGAGTCCGCTCGCGAGCTCCTGGTAGAGGCCGCTCGCGAAGGCGCGATTGTTGAAGTGCTTCGTCGCGCCTTCCGGATGCGTCCAGGCGTCGCCCTGCTTGGCCGGGTAGCCCTTGATGAGCGAGTCCGCTCGCTTGGCCCGGCTCGCGTCGACGACGACGTTGTAGCCCTCGGAGCGCAGGAAATCGTTGATCGGCTTGGCGAAGCCGGAGTCGAAGCCGCTTCCGTCGGGGCGGGCCTGGTACTCCTGGTAGGCCTCGAACATCGCGCCTGCCACGCGCTCCGCGAAGACGTCGGGAGCTGCCTTCGCGAAGGCGCCGAGCGCCTTGAGATCCGAGACGCCCGTCATCGTGATCTTGTCCTGCGTCGCGATGTCGACGAACGTCGTGACCATCAGCGTCGGAATCGGATTCTAAGGCGAGATGTCCGCCGAGCGCTTGACGGAGTTCATGCAGCCGGCGAGGGCGAGAACGAGCGTCGTCAGGAGCAGGGAACGTAGGACGGAAACGGGCATCGGGATCTCCAGAGGGCGACGGGCCGAGCCCGTCGCAGGGAATTCGAGCGAGACGAGGCTCGGACGATCCTCGCCTACGCCGTCCGCGGATGAGTGGCCGTGTCTCCGTCGCCGTCGGTTCCCGTCATCGCTTTCGGACGAGCATCGCGAGTCGAAGGGTCGGAAGCGCCGGAGCCACTCGAACGAACCGCCGCCTAGCGTAGACGCGATTTCCCCGATCGGAAACGCGCCGAGAGGGGATTCTTCGGGCGAAACGGACGGGCGCTCGCGCGGACCCGGCTCAATCCGTGAGACGTGGACCGAAATTTTACCCTGGCACCGTTCCTGCGATGCCAGGGGACATGCCGATGGCCACTCGCCTCCGTCGCCCGCCCTTCTGTCCGAACCCGGACTGCGATTCCCACACGAATCCAGAGACTTGGCGATTCATAAAGAAGGGCTTCTACCTCCGAGACCGTCCCCCGAAGAGGGTCCAGAAGTACCGCTGTACTCGTTGCGGCCGAAACTTCAGTTCACAGACCTTCTCGGCGAGCTATTGGCTGAAACGCCCCGACCTATTGGCGACCGTTTTTCATCGCCTGGTCTCCTGCTCCGGCTTCCGCCAGATCGCTCGCGAGTTCGGCGTTTCGCATTCCACTATTCGAGGGGTGTCCGATCGCCTCGGCCGTCACTGTCTGCTCTTCCACGAGAGGTTGAAGCCGAAGACGTGTCCAACCGAGCCGCTGGTGTTGGACGGCTTTCGCACCTTCGAACACAGCCAGTACTGGCCGATGGACCTGAACCTGGTGGTCGGGGCCTCGCTCTTCGTCTACGGATTCAACGATGCGGAGCTGCGGCGAAGTGGGACGATGCGGCCTTCTCAGGCCGTGAAGCGGCAAATTCTCGAGAAGAAGTACGGACGGCCGGATCCACAGGCGACCCGAAAGCGGGTCGAGGCTTTGCTACGCCGTGTAGTTCCGCCCGGAGGCCACGTCGAGCTTCGCTCAGACGAGCACCCGTCCTATCCCCAGGCCATCAAGTGCCTGAAGGATCGGACCTTCGTCCACCAGCAGACGAGCTCGAAGGAGGCGAGGACGACGAGCAACCCACTGTTCCCGGTGAATCTGTCCGACATGTTGCTGCGTCACTCGAGTGCGAATCACAAGCGGGAAACGATCGGGTTCTCGAAGCGGCGGCAATCGGCTCTCTACCGGGCGGCGATCTGGACCGTGTGGCGGAACTACGTGAAGGATCGATCGGAGAACCGAAAGGTCGGGCCACCGGCGAAGGTTCTGGGGATCACGAAGCGAGCACTCTCCATCGACGAAATCCTGAGGGAGCGCCTGATGCCGTTCAGAGCGGGGCTCTCGGGGTGGCTCTCGGAATGCTACTTCGGTCGGATTCCGACGCGGGCGATCGAGCGATGCGTCGAGCACCGAGCCGTGTTCGCGATGTAGCCGGGATCGGCTTCGAGAGTCCGCTTGGCGACGGACTTCGGCGGGCGGGGGTGAATTCTTCGGTCCACGTCTCAATCCGTGAGGGTCAGTCGGCACTGGAGCGCCGTCGCGCTGTACGCGTTCCAGTGGAGCAGCGCGGACCCGGGGGTCGCATCGCCCTGCGGCGCGAAGTCCTGGAAGACCGAGTCCGTCAGATAACACTGATTGAAGATGTTCACGACGTTGACGGTCGACCCGTCCCCGTCGACGCCGGAGACGTCGTCGCTGCTCCGGAAATGGCCCGTCACGGGGTCGACGAAGAAGAGGAACTCCGCCGTGGACGCGTGTTGGCCCGGGAGCGAGGGGTTCCAATCGACCATCGACAGACGGACGGAGCACCCGTCCCCGTCGCCGCAGAGCTGATGGGTCACGGAGACCGGAATCGGGACCGAGTCGCCGAAGTCGTTCGCGCCGAGCGTCGAGATCGTGTAGCGCGCGAAGTCCTGCTGGATGCTGTCGAAGTTCGCGTTGACCTCGTCCGCATCGGCGACCGTCCCGTTCGAGAAGAGATGGGGCAGCGTGACGTCGCCGACGGCCAGGACCGGGACTGCGGCGAGTCCGAGGACGAGCAGGATCGCGACGCGTTTCGGAAGCGGCCGTCCCTGGGCAGCGCGAGCGCCGAGCAGCAGACCCACGCCGAGACACCCGAGTCCGACGACACCCAATGCCGGGACGGGCACGGCCGCTCCGCCCCAGACCATCGTTCCCCACAGTTCGTTCCACATGATGCAGCCTCCGCGAATCCACGCCCGCGAGGTGGGAGAGGGCGTGAAGGAATCTCGAACCTAACACGTGGTCTCACCGCATGCTTCCCGGTCCTGGGTCGACCCGCGGGCGGTGCTCCGAAGCGAGTCGAGACCGTCGGTCCGCAGGTATCCGGGGCTCCGATCGTGTGGAGGATCGTGCTGCGCAGCGGGACCGGGCTGAAGTCGTCCTCGGTCCAGACCTGCTCGGTCCTGGTCTGGTCTTCCGGGTGGTCGATCCAGCCGGCGACCTCGACCTCTCGTGCGTCGCGCTCAGATCCGAAGCCCGGGGTCGGGGCGCGGCCGCTCCGGCCAGTCGATCGTGGCCGTCACGGCATTGAGCGTCAGGTGGATTCGCGGCGCGGTCACGCCCTGGCCTTCGCCCCAGCTGCCGTCTTCGTTCTGCGCGTCCAGGATCCATGCGCGCGCGTCGTCGATCCGCTCGTCGGCGGAAACGCCGACGAAGGTCAGGCAGCCGACGATCTCCGCCGTCAGGTCGAGGGACGGTGCCGACTCTCCGCCTTCGAGCGCGGCGTCCAGTCCGTGAAGCAGGTGGGGGATCACGAAGGCGACGCGCTGCGGGTCGGGCCGCTCCCGGAAGTAGCCCGACTCGGCCATGATCACGTGGGTCAGCGTGAAGAGCATCCCCTCGTCCGTCGCGACGTCTTCCGGTGGGCGCTGCTCCAGCTCCACCTTCAGGTCGCGGACGGTCTGCTCGAGATCTCGCGGCGTCTCGAGGCCGACCTCTTCGAAGAGATGGAGGAGGACGAGGCGTTGCGTCGGCTTGATCGGTTCCCAGAAGCGTCCCCCATCGGATTCCAGCAGCGGGCGAAACGCGTCGATCTCCTTCCGGATCGGGATGCCGAGATCCCGCCGGCGAGCGAGCTCGAAGAGGAGGGGGATCAGTCGACGGGTCTCGAGGACACCTCGGACGCCGATCCGCCGAGGGAGATGGGTCGCTCGGCGCCCTCCTGGATCGGCGCGAAGGGCGGCCTCGATGTTCGCGGCCGTGGCGTCGTCGGGCGCCAGGCGATGGAGACGGAGCAGATAGGTGTGCGCCCAGCCCGGGGGCATCTCGTCGACGTGCTGCACCAGCCAGTCGATGCCCGCTCGCGCCGCCGATAGGCGCGTCGCCCGTTCGGCGCCGAGGGCGTCGTCCGAAGGGCCCGCGTTGCATGCCAGAGCGAGTACGCAGGTCGCGAGGAGCAGCGCGGCGCCGGACGTGTCCCGAACGCGATGCTTCGCTGAGCGGTTCCTCATCGCTTCGCGAGATGAGCCGCGAGGCTCTGCATGGCCGCCTCGTGGAGCTCGGTCAGGAACGCCTCCATGGGGCGGTCGCCTGCGAGGAAGGTGAACTCGTCGAGGGGGTCGCAGGCGATGATCCAGCGCACGAGCGTCCCGTCCGCGGCGTCGCTGAACTCGGTCATCTCGATCTGCGCCCGGGAGAGCTGCGCCGTGGCCTTGTCGACGCGGTAGCCCCAGCGCACGCCCTCGTCCCACGCCAGCATCGTCTCTTCGTGCAGCGCGCCCGCCACGTTCGAACGCCGGATCGTCCCGACGCCGTAGGGAGCGTCGCCGTCGTATCCGGCCGCCTCGACGTGCGGAAACCAGTCGGCCCAGCCCGCGGCGTCGGCGAAGGCGTCCCAGACGGCCTGCCTCGGCGCCGCGAGGGTCGCCTCCATCGTCCAGATCGCCGGGGCGCAGTCGAGATAGTCGAGCTCGGCGGGCTCCATCTCGTACCAGTGCGCGTCGTCGTCCGTCAGCTTGGCCATCGGGTTCTCCTCGGCACTCGATTCTAGCGAGATCGAGGTCGCCGGGGAGCCGGGCCGCTCAGCGAAGTGCGTCCGCCGTGGCGGTCTTCACGCCGTAGTCGTCGACGACCGTCATGTGGCCCCCCTGCCCGTAGGCGCGGTACTCGAACGCCTCGTAGTCGAGCGTGACCTCCTCGACCATCTGCCGCGCGCCCGCGAGCGAGCCGATCGAGTCCGCGCCGGAGATCATCTCCGTCCGGATCCTGGAAACCGTCGCGTCGACCAGCTCGATCGTGAAGTAGTGCTCCTCCGCGCCGGCCTTCGTGATCGTGCAGTCGACGAGCACGCGACCCCGAAGAGCCTCGCCGGAGAAGAGGGCCTCCATCAATCCGCCGGAGGTGGCGTCGACCGCCTTCACGACGACGAAGGGCGAATGCTGCCGCTCGGCGGAAGACGTCGTCGGTGTGGTGTCCCGCGGCGACTGGATCTCGTGTTGCCAGCCGTAGGTCTCCATCTTGCTCTCGCCCGAGGCGTTCATCGGAGGGAGCGTCAGCTCGCAGTTCGTCTCCGCCTGGCCGATCGAAGGGAATGCGAGCAGCAGAAAGACGAACGGGAGACAGCGACGACGCATCGAGATCGGCATGGCGGGGAAACTCCTGCCGCGCAGGTCACGCGGATTCGGGGACGGGCGGGATGCCCATGCGAGCAGGATCGACTCGAAGCGGGCGGCCGACCGTGAAGGCCTTCACACGAGAGGGCGATGGGCGCGCGATTCGTTGGGAGCGCGTGTTCTCGTGGTAGGCTCCGCCGGAGAACGAAGCCATGCACGCCTCCCCCTATCCTGATTTCGAGCCCCGGTTCCCGTGGCGAGGGCCGGACCTCCAGACGCTTCGAAACGTCGTCCGTGGCCCGGCGCTCCTGGTTTCGCCCGAGACGCCGCGGACGACGCTCGAGCTCTCGATGCGCGACGGAAGCGAAGACCGACTGGTCGCGTTCCATCTGACGGCCGAGCCGCGCGCGTCCCTGCGGAGCGATCCGCCCCTCGTCGTCCTCGTGCACGGGCTCGGTGGCTCCTCCGACAGCGCCTACATCCAGACGACGAGCGCCCACCTCCTCGAGCTCGGCTACCCCGTGCTGCAGCTGAACCTTCGTGGCGCCGGCGCGAGTCGCGACCTCTGCGGCGCGCAGTATCACGCGGGACGGAGCGGGGACCTGCACGATGCCCTCGCGGCGCTTCCGCCGGAGCTCACGCGAAACGGCGTCGTCGTCGTCGGCTACTCGCTCGGGGGCAACATGGTCCTGAAGTTCGCCGCGGAGTTCGGCGGCGTCCGGGGCGCCGCTTCGATCTCGGCGCCGATCGACCTGGAGGCGGCCTCGCTCCGGTTCCTGGATGCGCGCAATCGCGTCTACCACGCGCACCTGCTCGGGGGGATGAAGCAGGAGATGCGGTCGACGCCCGGGGGCCTCGACCCGGCCGAGGCGGAGACCCTCGAAAGGGTCCGGACGATCCTCGACTTCGACGAGCTGATCGTCGCCCCGCGCAACGGCTTCGCCGACGCGAGGGACTACTACGCGAAGAATCACGCGAGGCAGTTCCTCGGCGAGATCCGGGTCCCGACGCTCCTGATGCACGCCCTCGACGATCCGTGGATTCCCGCCGAGATGTACACGGGCCATGCGTGGTCGAAGTCGCCCCACCTCGAGGCGCTGCTGCCGCGCGGCGGCGGACACGTCGGTTTCCATGCGCGAGGGGAGCGCGTGCCGTGGCACGACCAGTGTCTGCGCGTGTTTCTCGAGCGGGTCTAGCGGACGGGCGGCGAGAGGACGGTTGCCCGTGACGTGGGTGGGCGAAGAGGAATCATGAAGCTCGATCTGGTCGATGTGTTCGGAAGCGGCCCCTTGAAGGGCAATCCGCTCGGTGTGGTGCACGGCGGCGAGGGGTTGAGCGACGCCCGGATGCTCCAGCTCACCCAATGGCTGGGCTTCTCCGAGACGACCTTCCTGCTCCCGCCCACCGATCCGGCCGCGGACTACCGCGTGCGGATCTTCTATCCGGCAGGCGAGCTGCCCTTCGCCGGACATCCGACGCTGGGCACCTGCCACGCATGGCTCGAGGCGGGCGGGCAGCCGGCGCGCGAAGGGCGGATCGTCCAGGAATGCGGGATCGGCCTGGTCGAGATCCGCACTCAGGAGGAGCGGCTCGCATTCCGGGCGCCCGCGCTGACGCGGACCGGGCCGCTCGACGAAGCCGACCTCGCGGAGGCGCTGCGGGTGACCGGCGTCGACCGCGAGGCCGTGGTGGAGGCGGTCCACGTCGCCAACGGGCCGGAATGGCGATTGCTTCGAATGCGCTCGGCGAGCGATGTGTTGGCGGCCGAGCCGGCGGCGAGCGCGCCGGCCGGCACCGACGTCGGATTGGCGGGGCCGGTTCCGGACGGAGAGACGGTCGACTGGGAGCTCCGCGCCTTCTTCGCGAATCAGCGGGAGCAGATCGTCGAAGACCCGGTGACGGGCAGCTTCAACGCGGGGGTCGCCGCCCACCTGTTCGCCAGCGGGCTGGCGGAACGCGCCTATGTCGCGGCGCAGGGACGCGAGGTCGGCGCGGACGGGCGCGTCCACTGCACCCGCGATCCGGAAGGCAACGTCTGGGTCGGTGGACGCGTCGCGACGATCGCCGCTGGCGCTTCACTTCCGCGCTTCGCCTAGCGCCGAATCGTCGTTCGCGCGCGCTCGGCACGTCCCGGCGCTTCGCAGCCGTCGGCGGTCGTCTACCGGACCCCCGAATCCTCGAAGACGAACCCCCCGTTCCCCATCGTGAGGCGGTGGCGGGCGCCTGCGACCGAGGCATCGAGGGTCTCGTAGCCGGCGTCTCCTTCCCAGAGGACGACCATGCCCTCGTCCCCCTTGGTCACCTGGGTCACGTAGTGGCGAGGACCGGCGGCGGGGACGAGGTTGCCGAGGGCGGTGTCGACGCAATCGTGCTGGGCCAGATAGTGGAGCGTCACGAACGTCGGCGGGACCAGCTGGATCTCGTCGTTTCGATGTCGCTCGATCGCGTCGCCCGGGCGGATCCACTGGCTGTCGGTGATCTCGCCCTGGTCGATCGTGACGTCGTGCTGCGTCGCGCGCGCGGCGAAGAACCAGGTGCTGTAGCGACGGATCTCGACGGGCGGCGGCGTCCAGTGGGAGAACCAGAGGAGATCGTTCGCATCGAGATCGAGAGCGGCCTCCTCGTTCGCCTCGCGAACCGCGGCGGCGCGCGCCCGGTCGTCGTCGGCGGCGCCCGGCGCGTCTTCGTCGTCGACGCGGCCTCCCGGAAAGACCCACATCCCGCCGAAGGCGATCTTCGAGTTCTTCCGGAGCATGAGGGTCTCCGGGCCGGCGTCCGTATCCCGCAGCAGGATCACCGTCGCGGCCGGCATGATGACGGTGGCGTCGCCCTTGCCGCCGGCGATCCGCTGGTTGAAGTCCTTCACCTCGTCACCCATCGGTCTCTCCTCGTTCTCCGGGCCCGCCGAGCCCCGCCCGCCTCCTGCTCGTCCCGTGGCGTCGCGCGCCGGGTGGCTCGCCGGCTCCTCAGGCTACCATTCGAGGCGCGCGCACTCGAACGCCGCGAAGGAGGAGTGGCCATGGATGCCGAAGCCGTCGTCCGGGATCTCTGCGAGGCCTTCTCGCGGACCGACGTCGAAGAGCTGCCCGGGTTCTTCGCGCCCGACGCGATCTACGAGAAGATCCCGGTCGGTCGCTTCGAGGGACACGCCGAGATCCGGGGCACCCTCGAAGAGTTCTTCGGGCCGGAGGTCAGCGTCCGGATGGAGATCCTCGCCCTCGTGAGCGACGGGACGCGGGTCTGCCTCGAACGGGTGACCCACTTCGAGACGGCGGCCGGCCGCTTCGCCCTGCCGGTGATGGCGATCTTCGAGGTCGACGACGCCGGCAAGGTCACGGGCTGGCGGGACTACTTCGATCGGAAGCAGGCCGGGCTCGACTGACGCTCGCGGGGAGTCACGCGGGATCCAGCTCCTCCGCTTCGAGGAGGAGGGCGGCGAGGCGGCTGGAGGCGTCGCCGCCGAGGTGGCGTCGGAGCCGCGTGGCGACGCTCCGCAGCGCTTGCTCTCCGATCGCGCTCGACGAACGGGCGTCATCGGCCACGGCGACGTCGAGGGCAAGGTTCTCTGCCGACAGCGTCGCGTGGAGGTCCTCCGCGACCCGGAGCAGGTCGCCCAGTCGTCGCGCGCCGAGGATCTCGCGGAATCGAGCCTCGAGCTCGTCGAGGGCCAGGAGGGTGTCGCGGACCAGAGTCTCTCCCCGCGTCGTGAGGACGACGCGCACGCCTCGTGCGTCGTCCGCGTCCGCCTCGCGCCGGACGTAGCCGAGCTTCTCGAGACTGCGCACGGTCGCGCTCGTCGCTTGACGACTGACGCCCTGGCTCCGTGAGATCTCGGACATGCGCGCGCCGTCGGTGCCGACGATCGCGATGACGCGCGCGTGGGAGAGCTGGAGCACGTCGTGTCCCCGCGCTCGGGTTCGCTCCCGGAGCGCCTCCTCGACGCAGTGGGCGATGACGGGCAGCACGCCGATGGAGCGGCGGGCGGTCTCGCCGAGCGACGGGTCGGTCTTCTGGTCGAGGTCGAGGCCGTAGAAGAGGGCCGCCGCCGCCGCACGGAACCGATTCAGGCGGGTCTCGCCGATGCGCTCCGCATACGTCGTCTCGGCCTCGAGGATCATGCGGACTGCGTCGTCGACGAGCTGCCGGCCGCGTGGCGTGAGGCGGACGTGTTGCGCGCGTTCTCCGGGGCCGCCCGCGACGCGCTCGGCGTAGCCCGCTTCTTCGGCGACCCGGAGCAGCTTGGTGCAGCCCTGACGACTCATCGAGAGCTGGCGCGCGAGCTCCGTGAGCGGCCGGGGCTCTCGCCAGACGAGGGAGAGGAAGGGACCCAGGCTCGCGCGGAGCTGCTCGTAGCCCCCCTCGCTCGCGAGGCGCGCGACCACCCGTCGATCGAGATCCTCGGCGATCCCGAGCAGGTGGCGGACCCAGTTGTCGCGGTAGCGCTCGATCTCCGGGAGGGCGCGTTCGGGAGGGGGCGATTGCAGGGCGGTTGCGCGGGCCATGAAGCGAGGATATCGATGCTTTCAGCGCAGGCAACCAATGTTGACAAGGTGATTCAGGTTGGTTTAGCTGGATGTCCACCCGAGGAGCCCGCCATGTCCCCCGCTTCGACTTCTCCCGCCTCGCCCCGGATCGCCATCATCGGAGCCGGGCCCGGCGGCCTGTGTATGGGCATCCGGCTCAAGCAGGCCGGCTTCGAGGACTTCGTGATCCTCGACAAGGCCGACGGCGTCGGCGGGACCTGGTTCCACAACCGCTATCCGGGCTGCGCGGTCGACCTGCCTTCGTTCCTCTACTCCTTCTCCTTCGAGCGGAAATACGACTGGCCGCGACCCTACGCGCCACAATCCGAGCTCCTCGCGTACATGGAAGGTGTCGCGGAGAAGTACGAGATGCTGCCGCACTGTCGCCTCGGCGACGGCGTGAGCCGGGTCGAGTGGCAGGAGGACGAGGCCTGCTGGCGTCTCGAGCTGGATTCGGGGCGCGTCGAGGAGGCGAACTTCGTGGTCTCGGCGGTCGGCATGTTCAACGACCTCGCGATGCCCGAGATTGCCGGTCGCGACGACTTCGCCGGGGACTCGTTCCATTCGGCGCGCTGGGACTGGGACGTCCCGCTCGAGGGCAAGCGGATTGCCGTGATCGGCAGCGCGGCGAGCGCCGTGCAGATCGTGCCCGAGATCGTGAAGACCGCGGCGCAGGTCCATCTCTTCCAGCGCACGGCGAACTGGGTCCTCCCGAAGGAGGACGTGCCGTATACCGAGGAACAGCTCGAGGCGTTCCGCGCCGACCCGTCGATCCTGGACGCGATTCGCGACGAGACCTATCGGACGATCGACGAAGGGATGACGTTCCAGGACGAGGAGCAGCTCGGCGAGATGGATCGAATCGGTCGCGAAGTGCTCCTTCAGGTCGAGGACCCCGAGGTCCGCAAGAAGCTCGAGCCCCAGCACCCCTACGGCTGCAAGCGTCCGCTCCTCTCGAACGACTTCTATCCCGCGTTCAACCGGCCGAATCTCGAGCTCGTGACGGACCCGATCGAGTCGATCACGAAGTCCGGGGTCAGGACGATCGACGGCCGCGAGCGCGAAGTCGACCTGATCGTGTACGCGACCGGCTTCTCGGCGACGAAGTACCTCTCGGCGCTCGACGTGACGGGGCGGGGCGGCGTGCACATCGACGAGGCCTGGAGCGACGGGGCGCACGCCTATCTCGGCATCACGACGGCCGGCTTCCCGAACCTGTTCATGCTCTACGGACCGAACACCAACAACGGGTCGATCCTCGAGATGATCGAGCACCAGACGAATCACGTCCTCCGCCATGTCCAGCGCACGGCGGAGGAGGGACTTCGCTGGGTCGACGTCCGCCCGGCGGCGCAGGAGGCGTACAACGAGCGCATCCAGGAAGCGATCGCCGGCATCGACGTCTGGAACCACGAGGTGAACGGCTACTACCGGTCCGCTTCGGGACGGGTCGTGACCCAGTGGCCCTTCTCGATGACCGACTTCAAGACGATGAGCGAAAAGATCGACGCGGACGCGTTCGAGGTCGGCTAGTCGCCTTCGGACGAACCGGCGAAGTGACGAACGAGGCGCGGCGGACCGGCCGCGCCCGGCGGGAGACCCGTAGAAAATGACCGAATCCAAGGACCTGCTCATCCGGGGCGGAACGATCGTCGACGGGACGGGTGCCCCGGCCTACCGCGGAGATCTGCGGATCCGCGGAGCGCAGATCGCCGAGATCGCGCCGAGTCTCGATCCGGAGCCCGGCGAGCGGGTCGTGGACGCGACGGGATGTACCGTGGCCCCCGGCTTCATCGAGAGCCACACCCACCTCGACGGCGTCATGTGGTGGCAGCCCGATCTCGCTCCGCTCCCGGGCAATGGCGTGACGAGCGTGATCGGCGGCAACTGCGGCTTCGCCCTCGCGCCCACCCACGACGATCCCCGGGTCCGCGACGAGGTCATCAAGATCTTCTCGTTCTTCGAGGACTTTCCCGAGGGCCCCTTCCGGAGCCACCTTCCGTGGGATTGGCGGACGTGGTCCGAGTACCGACGGTCGATGGAGGAGAAGGTCCGGACGCCGCTCCACTTCGGCGCCTTCGTCGGACACATCGCGCTCCGCCTGGCCGCGATGGGACTCGAGGCATGGGAGCGACCTGCCAAGCCCGACGAGATCGCGCGGATGGCGGAGCTGCTCGAGGATGCGCTGGCGGCGGGGGCGATGGGGCTGTCGACGAACCTGATGGATCACGACGGGCAGGATCGGCCGGTCCCGTCGCTGCACGCCGACGACGCCGAGTTCGAGGCGCTCTTCGAAGTCCTCGCCCGACATCCCGGCGCGACCTTGCAGGTCGTGGTCGACAGCCTGATGCGGATGACCGCCCAGCAGTCGACCGAGCGTCTGGCCCGACTCTCCGAAGGCCTTCCGATCCGGATGCAGTGGGCAGGCGTGCCGACGCTGCAGTGGCAGCGCGACTTCGGGCTCCAGGCGCCCCTGGCGGAGCTGCACGAACGGTTCGGCGCCGACGGCCGGGACATCTGGACGGGTTTCATGCACGTCCCGATCACCACGGTCGTGTCCATCGAGCACTCGCTGCTCTTCGCACAGTCGAACGACTACGTGTGGCACGAGGTCGTGACCGCCGAGACCGAGGAGGCGAAGCTCGCGCTGCTCTCGGATCCCGACTGGCGAGCGAGGGCGCGGCACTCCTGGGACCACGAGGCGAATCCGATCTCGCCCTTTCCGAAGCCCCAGGGCGCCATGCTCGACAACTCCGCGAACGAGGTCGGGCCGATCGGTGTGACGCTCGGCGCGTTCGCCGAGGAGCTCGGCGTCCACTGTTCGGACGCCCTCGCCGAATGGTTCGTCCGAAACGGGGTCGCCTCGACCGTCACGATGCCGCCGTGGGAGAAGGACGAAGAGATGGTCGTGCAGCTGATGCGCGACCCCCGGTCGGTCGGGAACATCTCCGATGCCGGCGCGCACGGTCAGATGTTCTGTGGCATCGGCTACAACCTGATGCTCTTCTCGCACTACGTCCGAGAAGGCCTCATCACCCTCGAGGAGGCGGTCCACGTCCAGACGGGGAAGCTCGCCGACCATTTCGGGCTTTCGGATCGGGGCGAGCTGGCCGTCGGCAAGTGCGCCGACGTGACCGTGTTCTCGCTCGACGAGGTCGAGATGCGGCCCCAGCGGAAGACCTACGACGTGCCGGACGGCGAAGGGGGGCATACCTGGCGCTGGACGCGCGATCCGGGCCCCGTTCGCGTCACGATCGCGGGTGGCGAAGTGACCTTCGATCACGGCGAGTTCACCGAGGCTCGGCCCGGCGAGATCCTCCGGCCCGGTCCCGCGGCGTGAGCTCGACGCAGGCGGCCGGCGAGCGCGATCGGGCGCGCGCCGAGCTGCTGAGTGACGAAGAGAAGGCCGCAATCTGGGACGACTTCCGCGACTGGGTCCCGATGATCCACGTCTACGAGGGGCGTACGGACGGCAATATCCGCGTCTTGCGGATCCGGCGACTCGAGAACGACTGAACGAGGACGAAGCATGGGACGGTTGGACGGCAAGGTGGCCCTCGTGAGTGGCGGCGCCCGTGGTCTCGGGCGCGCGATGGCCGAGGAGTTCGTGGAGGAGGGGGCCCGCGTCGTGATCGGGGACGTCCTCGTCGACGACGCGCGCGCCACGGCGAACGAGATCGGTCCCGAATGCCAGGCGATCGAGCTCGACGTCACGCGAGAAGACAGCTGGGCGGCCGCGACGAAGGCAGTCGTCGACACGTTCGGTGGGCTCGACGTCCTCGTGAACAACGCGGGAACGGCCGAGGGATCGGCGTTCGCCGAGACGACGCTCGAGAGCTATCGCCGGGTCACCGAGGTGAATCAGACCGGGGTCTTCCTGGGCATGCGCGCCGCGGTCGAGCCGATGACCGCTCGTGGGGGTGGCTCGATCGTGAACATCTCCTCCATCGAAGGGATGGTCGCCTCCCCCGGAATCATCTCCTACACCGCCAGCAAGTGGGCGGTTCGCGGGATGACGAAGGCCGTCGCGATGGAGCTCGCTCCGCTCGGCATCCGCGTGAACTCGATCCATCCGGGCCACGTCCACACCGGGCTGGCCTCGCAGCCGGGCGACGACCTCTCGTTCAAGGAGGCGATGATCGAGGAGCACAGTCGGCGGCACGCGCCGATGGGGCGAACCGGCACGCCGCGCGAGATCGCGAAGCTGGCGGCGTTCCTCGCTTCGGACGACAGCGCCTACAGCACGGGCTCCGAGTTCGTCGCCGACGGCGGCTTCATCGCCGGCTATCCGTCTCCCGGCGACTCGATCCCCGACTGACGGAACCGCCGGGCCGGGATCGCGAAGAGCCCGCTCGCCACCAGCAACGCGCATGCGATTCCCGCCAACGGCGCGGAAAGACCGGGCACGGCGGTCGGCAGCGCGGTGATCACCAGGTCCTCGACGGGCAGGAGCCCCGATCCGGTATCGAGCTCGACTCCGCTCAGGACGATCGATCCGAGCGTCCCGGTCGCGTTCTCGAAGCGGAGCTGGCCGAGGTAGCCCCCGGGCGTCGCGACGAAGACGAGGAACGGCGTGGTTGGATGCCCGAGAGCTGGCCCGTCTCGTCGAACTCGAAAGAGAGGACCCGCCGGCCGTCCGGGGCGAAGGGCGTCGGTTCGATCCCCGAGACGTCCCCTTCTCCGACTGGGAAGAAGGGCGTCGGTTCGACCCCGGCGACCTCCTCGAAGCCGCCGATCCAGATCGTGTCGGTCGTCTCGATCTCGGTGACGCGTCCGGCGGCGATGCCGCCGAGGCCCAGCGGGCCGCCCGCGATCAGGCTGACGGTCTGGCTGCCATCGCCGTTCGTCACGACCTCGAGGCGCGCCTCGAGGCCGGTGAAGACGATCTGGGCGGACGCGGGGGCGGCGGTTCCGAGGGCGAGGGCGACGAGCAGGAGCGCTGCCGTGTTGAGGCGAATCGAAAGGGCCATTCCGGGATCTCCTGCGTCGAAGCCGGGGGGCGCTACGGGAGGGCGCGGGCACCCGGTGGGCCTTCGCCGATCCTGCCGCCGGTGGACCCCCGACCCTTCGATTCTACGCGAATCGAGGAGGATCGTGGCACGCGACGGGGCCGGATCGGCGCGGTCTCGCTGCCCCGTGGGCCGCTTTCGTGTGGGTCAGCGGGAAGCGCGCGCTCGCCTGACAGTTGATCGCTGGGGCCCGGTCGGTCCGTGAGGGCGACTGGGCAACGCGCGCCGATCCGCCGGCGGGCAGCGAAGACGACCGAACGCGGCGGATCTACTCCCCCGGCGCGTCTCCCGGAGCGCAGAGGTCCGCGGGCGCCTCTGGCGAGGACGCCAGATCGTAGACGAGGAGCCCGCTACTGTTGCCGTGTTCGCCGCCGGTCTCCCGCAGGCCGAAGAGGACGGATCGGCAGTCGGGGCTGACGACGGGATTGTTTGCGCCGAAGCCCGCGAACTCGCTGAATCGCGTCATGCGGATGAGTTCGCCGGACCCGTCCAGCGGGGCCAGCCACAAATCGATCGGCCCTTTCGGTGAGTTCCGGAGCGTGAACTCCCGCTCGACGAAGGCATAGCGACCGTCCGGCGTCACCCCCTCGATCTCCTCGTACCAGGGGCTCCGGGTGTAGTTCTCGATCCGGCCGGATTCCAGGTCGACGCCCATGGCTTCTCCTCCACGCCATGCATAGGCGGTGAAGAGGAGCTCGTTTTCTTCAGGCGGACGGAAGTCCTGCGGTTCGAGCATCGCCAATCCATAGAAGTCGCTCCGGCCGACGAGACGCCGCGCATCGACGATGCGCGGATTGCCTTCGTTCGGATCGACGATCCCCGTCCAGAGCTCGGAACGAGCGGTCAGCATCTTCTCGGGAAGGTCGGTTCGGACCCAGGCGATCCGCATCGAGTTCCTCGCGACCGCCGGTCCCTCGAAGCATCGCTCTCCGAGCGGCTTCGCCGGCTCGTCGAGATCCGCCTCGAGGAGCCAGAACTGCGCGTGCCATCGTCCGCGCTCCGGGTCGTCGGGTCGCACCTCGGCGGGGCCGCAGAGAAGCAGGTCGCCGTTCGAGAGGTAGTGCGCGCGCGTGAAGCCCAGGTGCGCGAAGTGCGCGGTCAGCGGTCGCGCTTCGCCCGTCTCCAGGTCGAACTCGAACACGTCGCCGACGAGGTCGTTCAGGTAGAGGAAGCGTTTGCGGCTCTCGTGCCACGCGGGGCGGAGTCCGCCCTCGATCCGTCCGGTGAACGGCGTGATGTGGGGCGGTAGCTGATCCATGGGGGAGCCCTCGCGGAAGGCAGACGGCGGCGCGTTGCAGGCAACGAGGCTGATGGCGAGCCACACGAGTGTGGCGGTGATCCGGCGTCCCGTTCGTCGTTCGCAACGACGCGTAGGGGCGTTTGCCTTCCGGGGATCATCGGTCGTCACGGGCGAACCTCCCTCGTTCGTCCCGGCGAGCGTGGACGCTATTCGCTGGATGCTCCCGTCCAGGCCTGACGCCCCGGGAGGCGCTCGATCGTATCGTCCGCGGCCTCGCCGGGCACGTCGCGTCTTCGGCCACGCGATTTTTTCGATCGAGGTCTCGAGGGACTCGGCGAAGCCGCGTGGTTGCCCCTTTCGGCGGTGTCTCCAGCCGTCGAGCCGGCCGCGCTCATGGTTGGATGGATGACCGATGCGACCGTTCTCGCCCGTGAATGGCGAGAGCCAGCAAGGAAGAAGCCACCACGCGACTCCCTCCCTCCGCGGCGCGTGCCAGCGATGGACTGGAGGCTGCGGAGCGGGGCCTTCGTGCCCAGGTAGGGCATACTCGTCAGATCGCCACCGATCGGTGGCCCTGGAGAAGGCGGCTCGAGCGTCCTCCCCGTTTCGGACCGAAGGCCGTCACAACCTCGTGGCGATGTGCGTCGTCGGCGGCCAGGGGATCGCGGTCTTGTTCGAGCGACGCTGACCTGGAGCCACCCCGATCCGCCACCGAAGCGTCGAGGCCGTCCGGCTTCGAACGATCCCCGAGGAGACCTCACATGGAAGCCTACCCGGCCCTGATCACCTGCATCGCGATTCTCGAGTACATGGCCTTCACGCTGCGCACCGGGTTCGGGCGTCAGAAATACGGGGTCGAGGTGCCCGCGGTGACGGGACATCCCGAGTTCGAGCGGATCTTCCGCGTCCAGCAGAATACGCTGGAGCAGCTGATCATCTTCCTGCCCGCACTCTGGCTCTTCTCGTTCTTCGTGAGCGCGACGATCGGCGCGGGAATCGGACTCCTGTTCGTGATCGGCCGGCCGATCTACGCGATCACGTACGTGAGGGATCCCGGGACGCGTACCCTCGGATTCCTGATGGGCTTCCTCGCGAACGTGGTCCTGATCGTCGGAAGTCTCGGAGGGATCATCGCGAGCTTGTTCTAGGCGAAGGACGCGGGCGGTCCGCGCCGAAGCGCGTCCGCGCGCCCGAGCGTCCAAGTCAGTCGTCGCCGCGCGGAAGACTCTCGCCGGCGAGAAATCCGCCGTCCGCCACGAACTCCGAGCCCGTCGAGAAGGCGCTCTCGTCGGAAGCGAGGAAGAGAGCGAGGTTCGCGATGTCCTCGGGCTGCCCCGTACGGCCGAGCGGAACGCGCCGGGCGGAGTACCGGTCGAGCGCCGCCTTCGAGTCCTCGGTGGGGTTCGGGTTGCCCAGCTTCGTATGAACGAAGCCCGGGTGGATCGAGTTCACCCGGATGCCGAGGGGGGCGAGCTCCAGCGCCGCGGTCTTGGTCATTCCGCGGACGGCCCACTTGCTCGCGACGTAGGCGAAGACGAGGTCCATGCCGATCATCCCGTCGATCGACGAGATGTTGATGATCGACCCACCCCCCGCAGCTTCCATCGCAGGAACCGCACTCTTCATGCCGAGGAACACGCCCGTCTGGTTCACCTCGGTGACCGTCCGATAGTTCTCGAGCGAGAGGTCCCTCATCATCGAAGGGATCACGGTGCCGGCATTGTTCACGAGCACGTCGAGCTTGCCGAAGGTCGAGACCGCGGCCTCGACGGCGGCCTGCCACTGATCCTCCTGCGTCACGTCGAGATGGACGAAGTGAGCCGCGTCGCCGATCTCATTCACGAGCTGCGCGCCCTCGTCGTCGACGATGTCGGCGACGACGACCTTCGCCCCCTCCGCCGCGAAGCGCCGTGCCTCGGCGTTCCCCATCCCTCTCGCCGCGCCACTGATCAGTGCGACCTTTCCTTCCAATCGTCCCATCGAATCTGCTCCCCTCCGAGTCGGTCTCGGACGAGGCGTTCTCCCCACCGCCTCGAGTCCGACGTGCGTAGGCGGGAGAGGGTAGGGCAGGCAGTCGGGCCGTGGCGTCGAGGGCGCGCGAAGCGGATGACGTTCGCATACCCGTCGCCCAGGAGCGTGTCGGGACTCTGAGATCCGCTCGTGGGGGGGGCGTTGGAGGCGGTCAAGCGCACGCCGTTCGCCCGCGATCGCAAGTCTCTCAGCGAGCGCGGTAGACCCGCGCTGCAGAACCCGGGAATGGAGCCGGCGGTCCCATTCGAACGGACGACCTGTTCATCGCCAGATTGGGGCGGGGGCACGTCGAGCCCGGACACGACACGGCCCGAGGGCTGTCGCAGCGCGATGTGTGGCTGGAGTGTGGCCGATCGTGTGTCGCCGCAGGCAAGAAACGCGAGCGAGGTCGGTTCGCAACTACTTCGAGCTGCGCCGAAATACGCTCGGCCGCTCGGGCCGGATCTCGTAGCGCGTCATGCTGCACGAGGCAGGGGCCTAACACGAATCGACCTGAGCCCTCGAACTCAAGATGGCACGCCGGGAGGGATTCGAACCCCCATAGCTCGCTGCGCTCGCACTCGCGGCCTATCGGCCGCTCCCCCTCAGGTTCGAAGCCTGGTACGAGGTTGAGGAAAAACAAGCACTTACGAGATCCGGAACGGGAATGAGGGGGAATGGACGGGAATACGGGGTGCTAAATGGTCACAGCGAGATGCGGTTGAAGAGTGTCTGCCGAGGCGTGATGACTACGTCTCGCCGTCGGACGCCACCTCCACGACATTGCGCTCGACCCATGCCAAGAACTCGTCGCGACTCATCTCACCGGCTGCCACCGCAAGAATGATTCGCTCCTGCTCGTCGACCGATGCCTCGAGCTCGTACCCGTTCAGAACCAGGAAGACCTCGAGCGCCGCATGGCCCACGCGCTTGTTGCCGTCGAGGAAGGGATGATTCGAGATCAGAGAGAATCCCAGCGCGACGGCCTTGTCGATGATCGACGGGTAGAGGTCGGTGCCGTCGAAGCTCTGCCGAGGCTGCGCGATTGCAGACTCGAGCAGCCCGAGATCGCGTACGCCGATGCCCCCGCCGGAGCTGGCCGCGATCCGTTCGTGAAGCGTCAGAATCTCACGAAGGGAGAGGAATCGGGTCACGCCAGGCGCCGGTAGAGCTCCCGGTTCTTCTCGAGCACGCGCGTCGCTGCAGAATCGAAGTCGGGCCCCTCGGAGGCGATCAGGTCCATCACAGCTGCGAGCGCGAGCTGCTCGGGCTCGATCCCGAGGCGGTCTGCGCCTTCACGCAGTCGGTTCGCCTGCTCGTCGGAGAGTTCGATGGCGAGTTTCATGTGCACTCCGGCTTCGCGGTCGGAGGATCCGACCTGGACATTCTTATCGCGCTGACCGCAGAGGGTAGCAGGCGGGAAGAGGGCGCCTGGCGCCGACCTGGGTTCACGGTCAACGGGTGAATTCGGGGCCTCGTCTGCCCCGGGCGGCTCGTTGCTACGTCGGGGCTGAATCGGTCGATGCGTTGCACCGTCGCAGGCCGCTCGCCCTCCTCGGGCACAAGGCTTGCGTATGGGTGTGGTTCCCGTCCCGGTCTCGCGGACGCCGTCCCCATCGAATACGAACGTCGTGAGCCCGAGAAGACGCTTCTCCACCGCGTCGTGCGCGAGGACCTCGAGCCGTTTCTCCAACGCTCCCGGTCGACGGGTGCGCAGATCGCGCGCTTCGTCGAGCGCGAAATCCGCGCCTATCTCGAGTGCGGCGTGCTGGCTCACACTCGCAAGCTTCGCTTGCTCCCTACTTGTCCACTGTGACACCTGCGGCCACGACCGACTCGTCGCGTTTTCCTGCAAGGGGCGTGGATTCTGTCCATCCTGCGGTGGGCGAAGAATGGCGGATACCGCCGCTCATCTGGTCGACCGGGTCCTCCCCGAAGTTCCGGTTCGCCAGTGGGTGCTCACGCTGCCGTACCCGCTCCGCTATCGCTGCGCCTGGAACTCGGGGCTCACGAGCGAGGTGCTGCGCTGCTTCCTGCGCGCGGTGTTCGCAGACTACCGACGGCGCGCGAAGCGGGACCTCCGGGTGTCGGGCGGCGTCTGCGGGGCCGTGACCTTCATCCAGCGTTTCGGCTCGGCCCTCAACCTGACGCCGCACTTCCATACGCTCGTGCTCGACGGGGTATACGAAGGGGGTGTCGGCACGCCCGGTCGCTTCCGTCCGCTCGACCCGCCCGAGACCGACGACGTGGCCCGCGTGCTGGCCGGGACGGCCCGGCGGATCCGGCGGCGGCTCGAGGCTCTGGGGATCGAGGAAGGCGAGGATCGTGTGGCCGAGGACGAGCCCCTGCTGGCGATGCTCTCCGCGGCCTCGATCCGTTCCCGGATCGCGACGGGGCCCGAGGCCGGTGCGCCGTGGCGGCGACTTGGGGATCGGGTCGATCCCGACTCCGACGAGGACGACGAAGACGCTGTCGATCCCGGGTCCCGGATCCCGCCGCGCTGCGTCCGCCACGGCGGGATGAGCCTGCACGCAGACGTGGCGGTCCCGGCAAGGGATCGTCGTCGGCTCGAGCGTCTGTGTCGCTACGTGGCACGTCCGCCTCTGGCCCTTGAGCGGCTCGAGGAGCTGAGCGACGGTCGGCTCGCCTATCGACTCAAGACGCCGTGGCGAGACGGGACGACGCATGTGGTAATGGAGCGGACGGAGCTGCTCGAACGGCTGGCACCGCTGGTTCCGCCTCCGCGAGCGCATCAGGTCCGATACCACGGCGTGCTGGCCCCGTGCGCAAGTGGACGGGATCGGGTGGTGCCGGGCGCGCTCAAGGAATCGCGAGATCCCGTCGCCGCCGCTGGGCGATCGATAGGTGGGGGCGTCGATCCGACCCTCGATCTGGGAGTCGGAGCGGGGAGAAGTTCGAGCCCTGAGAAGCCGGGGCTGCGCTTGACTGGGGCGCGGGTCACGTCGAGCCCGGGTGAAGCAGAAGACGGGTCCCTACCTTTGGTTCTTCCGACCGAGTCGCCCATGCCGGGTGTGCGCGCCACCGCGGGTGAGCGGTCGTCGGTGGCGAGGCGGGCGCGTGCGGACAGACGCGGGGACTCGCGTCGAACAGCCTGGGCCGATCTTCTCCAGCGCGTCTTCGAAGTCGACGCGCTGTGCTGCCCCGGCTGCGGCGCCCGGATGCGGGTCCTCTCGGCGATCACGGATCCGCACGTGGCCCGTCGCATCCTGGACTGCCTGAAGATGCCGTCACGAGCCCCGCCGCTGGCGGCCTCGAAGCCTCGAGCTGAGAGACGCTTCGACGACCCCTCATCCGAGCTCGACTGGGGCGACGACCCGGGCTTCTACTTCGATCAGTCGGGCCCGGAGTCTGAATAGGACGGTCGCCATCAAGGCTCCCGGCGCCTGCCCGATCTGCTCGACTCTCGTCGCGGCCAGGGAACGGTTCGCCCCGACGGCGACGCGCCCGCGGGCGAATGCCGGTCGCCCGCGGCCCGCCCGCGCGCAACCTTGAAATCGACCCGGTAAGAGCCGTTTCCTCCCCGCCGGGACGCCAGTTGTCAGAAGCGTCGATATCGGTGGTGCCGAAAACGCGCCTTCTTCTTCCTACACGCGCCCTGGTGGAAGCTCCGTCCGCCGGCGAGGTGAGTCCGCACTCGGCGGCGTGGGGCGGCCCGGCAGCCCTCGCTGCGTGCCGCCCCACGCCGCCGGCGCCAGCAGCCCCGCTACGAATCCGGACGTGAGTTCCAGCTCCGCGAGGGATTCGTCCGGACGAATCGTGGGAGTGAGTCGGGATCGATTCTATTCCGGAAACGCGAGTTCAGGATCGGATCGTATCCCCATGGTATAGGGGAATAGCCGACGCGCGCTCCCCTGGGCAGGCCGCGAGCGGGACTGCACGTCGAGGCAGGTAGATCGAGAACGCAGCGGCTGTGAAGGCTGCACTCCACGGTTTGCACGCGTCGAGGGCCGGGCGGACCTTCGAGATTGCGGTCCCATCGGAGCGGGTGGAGGGAGAGCGAAGCGATGACGTCGAGATGGACGACGGGAGCCGCAATGGGCCTGATGGTCGCGCTCTGCACGCTCCCGATCCGTGCGCAGACGACGACCGTCCGGATGGGTGGCCAGTGGTATTCGAATCGTGGCCCGCTGATCGACATCCCGATCGCCGGGAGACCGGAATATCGCAATCCGCTCGTGAACGGCCTGAACTGCTTCCCGCAGACGGGTTGTCTCGAGGGCTTCAAGCCGCGGGAGGGTGGTCTCGAGGCTCCGCTGACCGTGGGCGCCGCCTCGATCGCGGTCACGACGAACGGAACGGCACCCGCGACGTTCCACGTTCCGCCGGCGATCTTCACGTACAACCACCGCGGCCCGCTCGGGAACACGTCGAGCGGCATGCTCGTGCATGGAGTGGCGCTGACGAGTCATCCCACGGTGCTGTCCCTGACGACGGACTTCGCGGCGATCGCGCCGGCTTCGGCGGGCCTGACGGCGATGTCGTTCATGTCGACCGGCGGTGCGACGCTCACGCAGGTGCTGAACCCGCAGACGAGCTTCATGGCCTCGCGCGTGAACCTCACCCCGAATGGTGCGGTGGCGTCGGTCACGTCGACCACGATTATGGGAGCCAGAGCGGTCCCCAATGTGCTCCGCGCGGGCGCGTGGACGACGCAGACAGGGCGGCCGGCCGCAGATTTCTCGTTCTGCCGCGGTGGCCAGACCGGCTTGGAGTCGGCCGGGACCCACATCAAGCTCGGCGGCGTCGTCAACTGCACGACACCCAACGTGACGAACGACCCGGCCACCGGAACCTTCGGCAAGGCCTACAACGGTCTCATCTCCTACAGCGCCGGTCCGAACCGGTTCGGCGGCACGATGATGATGCTCCTCGAAGGCGGGGGCCGACTAGCGCACGTGAACCCCGCACTGCCTTTCGGCGTCGTATCCGTTTCGATCACGCCGAGTGCGCCCGGGGCAGGGGGCACGGCGACGAGGACGCCGAGGGTCTGCGTACTGCCGCTCGGTCGTCCGGAAGCCACCGGTTTCCAGGGTCAGATCACGGGCGCGGGCTTCATGTTCGTCTCCTCGGCCTTCCTGCCTTCCGCTCCCTGCCACCGCGGTCTCGTCCAGACGCCAGGACAACGAATCGCGACACTCGGTCCGCAGCTCCCGCCGTCCATCATCACGTTCAGCATCGGTTTCAGCACGTTCATGATCGACCGGAACAGGATGGTGAGCCAGAACAAGAACATCGGCGCGCCGTTCACGACGGGGACCGTGCTCGTCCAGGATACGGGGACCCTCCAGGGCCAGCCGGTCACGACGACGCTCTCGCTCGGTGGGTCTTTGAATACCTCGATGGGTGTCGGAAACGTCTCCCTCGTTGCGGGCGCGCTGTCCCACCGCGTCGCGGTGAATCAGGACACCGCCTATCTCACGTATGTGCGGATGGTGACCTTCGCGCCTGAGCCCGGCGCCCTGCCGATCCTCGGCATCGCGCTGTTCGGGATCGGCTGCGCTTACGTCGTCGTGGTGCGCCGACGCTCGGTGATGTGAGGCGCAGAGCCGGCGGAGCCGTCGCGGCCGGTCGCGTCGTGACCGGCTGGGCGGAATGGATGCCCGGATTCCCCCAAAGCACCGCATCCGGAAGTAAGAGGGAGGAATCAGCGAAAGCTATTGCGGAAACGCGGTTCAAGCTGCCTTTCACACCGGGCCGAGCCTCAGTCTTCGGATCTGGAAGCGCGAAACGCGCGGAGGAACTCCAGATCCTTGGGTCGCCCGCTGGCTTCTTTGGATCGCAGTAGCTTTTCGAGCTGGCCCACATGCACAGACGATCCGGCTACCTCGAACTCGGCTGCATCCGTGGACAACGATGCGTAGTCGAACGCCGTGATCGAAGTCAGCAGATCGATTTCCCCGTCTTCCGGGTGGATCGCCGAGATGCTCGCGCCGTTCTCGATGACGCGGCGGAGGATGATCTCGTCATCCAGATCGATGAAGGGCTCGCCGCCGGCTTCGAACGCGTATCCCAGCCCTGCGAGTACGCGGAGCGCCTGTGCCAGATTCGCGGCGCTCGGTGCGAGCAGGGCATCGAGATCGAGCGTGGAGAATGCTTCCGACGGCGTGCGCGCGTAGAAATTGATCCCGCCCACACCGACGATCACGAAGTCGACGTCCGACTCCGACAACGCTGCGAGGGCACGTGCGAACCCGCTATCGCCGCTCGACACGTTTCGCTTGCCGGACTTCGCGTTGGAACTTGAGTGCCTGCGCCATCGCGTTCACGACCCAGGTCTTGTCGGTTCCGGGGCGATTCCAGGGCGCCCCCGATATCTGTCTCGCGATGTCCGCCAACGGCTTGGCCATTCTCTCTACTCTTGCGGGTTGGGGCTGTTGAAAACGTAGCCCACCAGGGCGAGAACGAATCGCCTCTCCTTGCCTGTCAGCGCACGCCGTTGCCTACTACGACCGGACCAATGAACAGAAGAACCTCAATGAATCCGAATGCTTGTGCGGTTCGCCGGGCTACTTGCCAACGTGAGGGGGGAGCGGCCGATAGGCCGCGAGTGCGAGCGAATAGTGAGCAGCGAGTAGGAGAGGGCGCAGCCCTCGACCGAACGCCAGTTCGAATCCGGTCTCGTGCTCCATCTACCACCACAAAGCCCGCTCCACAGAAAGCGGGCGGGCTTTGTCTGCCAGAAAGCCGAGTTCGCCTTCGCTACGGAGAGATCGCGAGCCCCGGCAAGGGCCGTCTCCTCCCCGCCGGGACGCCAGTTGTCAGAAATGTAGATATCGGCGGTGCCGAAAACGCGCCTTGAATGCCCTATCCCCCTTTCGAGGGTTGGGACAACGGGACACGTGCCCCAAGCGTGACCACTTGTGTCTAAACGCAGAATGCGAGCGCGAGCGAGGTCGGCCCGCAAGTACTTCGAACTAGAGCGAAATCCGCTCAGCCGCTCGGGCCGGATCGCGTAGAGCATCAGGCTACTAAGAACAGGGGCCTAACACAAAGCGACCTAAGTACTTGAATTCAAATGGCACGCCGGGAGGGATTCGAACCCCCGACCCTCAGGTTCGAAGCCTTATACGGGGTCAAGGAAAAACAGGCACTTACGGGATCGCGAGCGGGAATAGGGAGGAATACGCGGGAATACGGGGTGCAAAATGGTCACAGTAGAAGAGTCTCAATATCAAAATAAGATTTTGAAATGGCCGATAGTCTGATACCCTGGCCGCATGGAGATCGAGCGTGATTTGACCCCGCGCCTCCGAAAGGCGGCTCGCGAGTTCCCTGCGGTCACCCTGACCGGGCCGCGACAGAGCGGAAAGTCGACCCTCTGCCGCACGGTCTTTCCCAAGCTCGAGTACGTGAGTCTCGAGGCTCCGGACATCCGCAACTTCGCGGTCGACGACCCACGCGGCTTTCTCGCGCAGTTCCCGAAGGGGGCGGTGATCGACGAAGTCCAGCGCGCGCCGGACCTGCCTTCCTATCTCCAGGGGTTCATCGACGACGATCCGAAGCCGGGCCGCTGGATCCTCACCGGCTCCCAGAACCTCTCGCTCCTCGAATCGGTCAACCAGTCTCTCGCAGGCCGTACGGCCGTCCTCAATCTCCTACCGCTCTCGCGAACGGAGGTCACCCGCTTCAAACGACACCCGAAGACTCTGGACGAGTCACTGTTCTCGGGTGGATACCCGCGGATTTTCGACAAGCAGCTCGACCCGAGCGACTGGCTCTCTGCATATGTCGCGACGTATCTCGAGCGCGACGTGCGCACGATCACGAACGTCGGAGACCTGTCGACGTTCCAGCGATTCGTCGAACTCTGTGCGGGCCGAACCGGGCAGCTTCTCAACTACTCTGCGCTCGCCGGCGACTGCGGGATCACTCAGCCGACTGCGAAGGCCTGGCTGAGCGTCCTGGAGACGAGCTTCCTCGCATTCCGGCTGCAACCGTTCCACACGAACCTGCGCAAGCGTCTCGTGAAGATGCCGAAGTTGCACTTCTACGATTCGGGGCTCGTGTGTTGGCTGCTCGGGATCCGGGAGGCGAGTCAGCTCCGATCGCACCCGCTTCGCGGAGCGATCTTCGAGTCCTGGGTCGTGTCGGAGATCTTGAAGCGAAGGGCGAATCGCGGCGAGTCCCGACGGCTGTCCTTCTATCGCGATCGCGACGGCGTCGAGGTCGATGTCGTGGTCGAGCACTCGGACCGGCTGGAGCTGGTCGAGGCGAAGTCGGCGGAGACGGCGTCGAGTAGTCTCTACGCCGCGGGGATGCGAGTCAAAGGACACCTCGAGGCCGGGCCTGTGCCTTGCGAGGTCGTTGCGGTCTACGGCGGCGAAAGAGGACAGCGCCGATCCGAGGCGAGCCTCGTTTCGTGGTCGAGCGTCGGCGATCGGTCGTGGGAGCGGTGACGCCCGGGCGGTGCCTGCGTTCGCGTGTCGGCCATGTCTCCTGAATGGCCGACGAACCCTGTGTCCGGAATACGCCCTCAGTCGCGTCGGGATTACCTGAAGGCGTGCCTCGCCCGGTCAGTTGCGGGACCCGACTCCGCCGCCAGGGGCGACTTCGTCGATTCGAGTCAGATCCTCACGCGCGAGAGCGAAGTCGGCGGCGGCAACGTTCTGCGCGACCCGGTCCGCGTTGCGGGAGCCGGGAATCGGGACGATGAAGTCGCGCTGAGCCAAGAGCCACGCGAGCGATAGCTGCGACACCGTGGCTCCCTTGCTCGCTGCCAGCTCGGCGAGCGCCTTCACCACGCGAAGGTTGGCGTCGAAGTTCTCCTTCGCCCACCAGCCCACGTTCTGCCGGAAATCATCGGGCGCGTACTGATCGCGGGGCTTCGCGGCTCCGGTGAGGAAGCCACGCGCCAGCGGCGAGTACGCGACGAGCCCGATTCCCAACTCCTCGAGCACGGGAAGGAGCGGTTCCACCTCGCGGGCGAAGATCGAGTACTCCGATTGGAGCACCGAGATCGGGTGCACGCCGTGGGCGCGGCGAAGGGTCTCTTCGTCCACCTCGCACAGGCCCAGATACCGGACCTTGCCCGCATCGACCAGCGCGCTCATGGTGCCGACGACGTCCTCGATCGGGACCTTCGGATCGGCACGGTGCTGGTAGAGCACGTCGATCGTGTCCACGCTCAGGTACCGGAGACTGTTGTCCACGACCTCGCGGATGTGCTCGGGCCGCGAGTCCTGTCCCCACTCCTTCGTGAGTCCGAACTTGGTGGCGATGGTGACCTCGTCGCGGATCGGGGTCAGCGCGCGTCCGAGCAGCCTCTCGCCTTCGCCCCACCCGTACATCTCGGCGGTGTCGAAGTGTGTGACGCCGATCTCGTGAGCTCGTCGGATGGCGCGGATCGAATCGGCCTCGTCACTGGGGCCGTACCCGGTCGCGGTGCCCATCGCGCCGTATCCGATCGCCGACACGGTGAGGCCCTGTTTGCCGAGGCGCCGGGTCGCAAGCTGTGACTGGTTCTCCGTAGCTGTCATGCCGGGGCGATCCTCCGCACTCGGGGCGCCGAATGGCGAGGTTGAAATCTAAGATCCAGAAATGAATAATCTAGATTATGAACAGGCGCAAACAGATTTCGAGCGTCAAGCAGCGCGCTCGCTCACTTCGCGACGAGGCCTATCGCGCGGCGATCATCGAGGCCGCCGAGCCCCTGTTCGGTGCCCACGGGACGGACGGCACCAAGATGGAGGACATCGCCCGGGACGCGGGATTGGCGGTCACCACCGTCTATTCGGCCTTCCGACAGGGCAAGGCAGAGATCGTCGAATCGGTCCACGCCAGGCGTCTCGGTGAGCTCGTCCGATCGGTCGAGCAGCACGCAAGTTCCGATGGGCCGGCGCTGGACCGACTCGCGGACAATTGCCGCTGGTCAGTGGCCTTCCTCATCGAACACGAGGACTACCTCCGCTTCCACCTGCGTGCGGGACACGCGTGGTTCATGGAGGACGCCATCGCCGATCGTATTCGGGGCGGCGCTGCGCTGTGGGCGGTCGGAGTCGGCGCGGTCATCGAGATGGTCGAGCAGGGCATCGCGAACGGGGAGCTCCAGATCGACAACGCGCGGCGCGCCGGGAAGAGCGTCGTCATGCTCCAGCAGCTGCACCTGGCGGAATGGATCGCGGATCAGACTCGACCGGGCAGCGACGAAGTCTTCGAGAGCTTCTGGTCCGACGCGGTTCTTCTACTCCGTCCGCGCGAGACCAGCGGCCGCATCGCTCGCAGTCGGACCGAGCCGTAGCGAAGCTCGAATCCCGGCCGCGCCAGAAAATATTGGATGCGAGAGTCGAGGGACCGCGTGTGCGTCGTGACTGCCGGGGCAAGCGGCATTGGATCGAAGGTGGCGGACGCCCCGAACTTCGGAAACGCTGCCGGGGGCCGTCCAGGGCCGTTCACCGACACATCGGTCCGTGAAGTGGGCGCGTTGACGGCGACGTCAACGCGCCGAATGGAAACGCGTAATCAGAGCGGGTTGCGCTGCGAGCTTCGTGAGCCTCAGACACGCGAACCTGAGGCTCACCGAAGCAGTTTCGCAAGTGCTTGATTTCAATGGCACGCCGGGAGGGATTCGAACCCCCGTAGCTCGCTGCGCTCGCACTCGCGGCCTTTCGGCCGCTCCCCCTCAGGTTCGAAGCCTTAAACGAGGTCCAGGAAAAACAGGCACTTACGAGATCCCGAACCGGATTAAGGCGGAATACGCGCGAATACGGGGTGCGAGATGGTCACAGTGTGAGACCGACTTCACGCGGCTCGCAGTCAGCCTCCCGGCCGAATTAGTGGCTGCAACTCACGCCGCGAGCCCGCGATCCTCTTCCGGCTCAGGTGGAATGATCAGTGGCCGATCGATGCCGTAGACCTCGTTGAGCAGCGTGATGAAAGCCGTGTCCGTCAGCGGGTCGGAAGGCGGATCGAAGTCGACGTTGCGCCTCTTGAGATCGTCGAGGAAGACATCGAAGACGCGCTCATGTGTCAGGTCGTCGGTGTGGTCGGCGAAGAGCTTCAGCTCGTCGAGGTCCATGTAGACGTTGGCGCCCCAATGCACGAGGAAGCGGAACTCGTCCTCGGGGATCCGCTGGATGACCTTGCCCTCGGTCGTGATGCGCCACCCGCCCTCGGACTCGGGATCGGGTTCCATCAAGGAATCGAAGGCGAGCCCCTCGGGCTTGCGTAGCTCGGGGGTGCCGCACGACTGGGCCGAGTGGAACATCATCTCGTTCTCGACGACCGCGGCCCGGCCCCACATCGGCGCACGAAGCGTCTTCGGCTGCTCGTGGGGCCCGTCGGGCCAATAGACGAAGCCACCGCCGATCCGTCCTCGGTAGTACCAGGCCACGATCTGCGACTTGCGCGCCTGCCAGCGCTTGAAGAGACCCGACTTCGCCATCGTGTTCATCAGCCAGACGGGCGTGTTGTCGAGCGAGAGGCCCCGGAAGCGCGTGGCGTCGAGATGCGGGGATCCGCCGCCGGAGCACGGACCCTGGATGTTGAAGAGCATCCCCTCCGGCTCGGCGTACTTCGCTCCCCAGTAGTCGCGAACGAGGTCGAGAAAGCGTGGGTTGTAGAAGCAGTCCTGGATCTCCGGATAAAGACAGACCCCGTCGTGGGAAAGGAAGCCTCGGAACACCGGGGTGAGGAACAGGTCGAGCGAGACTTCGACGCCCTCGGGCATCGCTCCGGAGGTCGTCGCGACGAGCTCCTCGGCGGACTGGAAGTGATGGGCGACGATGAGCGGCCACGGCCCGTTCTGACGCACGAGGTCGAGGAGCCTTGCATGCTGATCTTCGGTGTAGGCGTCATCGATGATCAGCGGCGGGGCGACGGGACGAAGGACTTTCGCTTGCTCGATGTTCATGGGGTGCTCCCTTTTCTACTCGGTGTTCTCGGTCGGGATGAGCTCGACGTTCTCGCTCAGGTGCCCCTCCGGATCGGTGGCGAAGAGCACGCGGACGCCGTGCTCGGGCATGGATTGGATCGGGCCGTTGAGGCTCCCTCCGTTGTCGGTGATGCGATTTGCGAGGGCGTCGAGGTCTTCGCTGATGAAGCCCAGGATGGACTCCTGATCGCGGGGTGCTGTTCGGGTGACGAACTTGAACAGGACGAGCGACTCGTCTGGGGTCAGCTCTCCGTTTCGACCAAGCAAGATCTCGCGGAAGGGCTCGCCGAGTCCGCCCGCGTCACCCTCGACGCGGTTGACCACGCCGAGTCCGTAGACCTCTTCGTAGTAGGTCGCGAGCTTCTCCTCGTCGTCGACGATGAGCTTCGCGAAGCCGAAGCGGGTGTCGTTGGTCGTTGTCATTCGATGACCTCCAAGGTGAGTTCGGCGTATCCGACCTGATCCATATTGCTTCGCGCTCTCCTGCGGCATTCGGAGCCGGCCGCGATGAAGAGCGGCGTTCGCATAGCGCATCGGGGTTGAACTTCGATAGTAAGTAAGTATACACTTATAAGACTGTCATGCCTACCCAACGACTGAAACAGGCGGATCGGCGCCGCTCCATCCTCGAAGCAGCGACGGCGGCCTTCGCGGCGAAAGGATTCGACGGCGCCCGCACTCGCGAGATCGCCGAGTCGGCCGGAATTTCGGAAGCGCTCCTGTACCAGCACTTCCCGTCCAAGCGGGCTTTGCACGAGGCGGTGCTCGAACGCCTCGCGCGGGAGCAGGACCACAACTTCTCCGTTCTGCAGCTGCCCGAGCCCTCGACGCGGGGACTGGTCGAGATGCTCTGGCGATACTTCGACGCCTGCGTTCATCTCGTACCCGGCTCGCCCGCGGCGGTCGGGCAGCGGATGTTGCTCCTCTCCCTCGCCGGTGACGGTCAGCACGCGAAAACGATCTATGGGCGCGGGCAGGAGATCGGGGCAGATGCCTTCGACGCAGCACTTCGCGCGGCGGCGAGTGAGGGAAACCTCGACCGGGTCGCAGTCGACCCCAAGAACGCCTGGAACTTCCTTGAGCACGTGGGCTCGATGATCAGCTCGGGGTCGCTATCGGGCGCCTCGGCGATTCCCTACGCCGGATCGAAACGCAAGCTGGTCCGCGAAGCGGTTCTCTTCTGTGGTCGAGGCCTCGGGTTGAAGGAGTCTGCGATCGACGCTTATGCGCCGAAGCCACGATCCCTTCGAAACGCCCGAACACGAGGCGGACGAGCAACCGATGCCCGAAGGAACTGACGGCGAAAAGTGAAAAGCGGGACGCGATGACCATCTCGACCAGAGTCGACGTCTTGACCGGAGCAGCATCGCGCGAACCTTCGCGTTCGTCTGCCTAACGGGAACGTGGCCTGAAAACGAAGAGCGGTCGCCTCGCAACCGGATGCGGAAAGGAGAGTAGATAGATGGACCGGGAAAAGTTGCAGGGACTCTTCGACATGACGGGCCGCGTCGTCCTCGTGACCGGAGGAACGCGCGGAATCGGCCGCGCCCTCGCCGAGGGCTACGTCGCCGCAGGTGCGAAGGTCGTCGTCGCGAGTCGAAAGCCCGAGGCCTGTAAGGAGACCGAGGAGCACCTCCGCGCGATGGGCGGCGAGGCGCTCGGCGTCCCGACCCACATGGGCGAACTCGGCGACCTCGCCAACCTCGTCGAGCAGGCCGTAAACACCTTTGGCGGGATCGACGTCGTCGTGAACAACGCCGCAACCGCGCTCGCCCAGAACGCCGGGGGCTACACGCTGGAAGCCTGGAACAAGTCGCTCGAGGTCAACCTGCGCGGTCCCGTCTTCCTGATCCAGGAGGCGCTGCCGCATCTCAAGAAGAGCGAGCGCGCCTGCGTTCTCAACGTCCTGACCGGGGCAGCCTTTCTCTTCTCGTCGACGATCTCTCTCTACGGGATGGGGAAGGCCGCGCTGATGTCCGCGACCCGATCGATGGCCGCCGAATTCGAGCCCTTCGGCATCCGGGTCAATGCACTCAGCCCGGGGACGGTCGACACCGACATGGTTCGCGCGAACCCCGACGAGGCGCAAGACGTCATGACCTCGATCCAGATCCAGAAGCGCAAGGCCCATCCCGACGAGATGGTCGGGCCGGCGCTCATGTTGACCTCGGATGCCGGAAGCTTCATCACGGGACACGTCGTCTTCGCCGACGGTGGCATGGTGCCTCGCTGAACGGCGCGTCGGGGAAATTCTGCGCCCGCAAGTCTACGACGCCACACGGGATGATCATAGGTTTCTCGATCTGGGGGAGGCTGCGGAGGTTCGTCTTTCCGCGAGTCTCGTCGACCCAGGAAGAAGAGTGTCTTCCAGGCGGGACGCACGCGTAGGAAACGCGGGTATCGGCAGTACCGAGAACGCGCCTCGTATATCTCACTCGCCGTCCGCGTTTTCGCGCAATGGGACATGTGCCCCAATCGTGACCGATTGTGTCTAAGCTCAGGGAACGAGTGCGAACGAGGAGGGTACGCAAGTACCCCGTATCGAAGCGAAAATCGCTCGGCCGTTCGGGTCGGATCCCTAAGAGCATCAGGCCGCCCGAAACAGGGGCCTAACAGCGTGGCTCTAAGTACTTGATATATATGGTACGCCGGGAGGGATTCGAACCCCCGACCCTCAGGTTCGAAGCCTGATACGAGGTTGAGGAAAAACAGGGACTTAGACGACCGCGACACGGAATAGGGCGGAATACGCGGGAATACGGGGGATGAAATGGTCACAGTGGCGAGGCCGAATCGCCGCTTGCGAAGGCCGCGCTTGAGTCGCAGTGACTCCCAGGATCCCGCATCACCGGTGCACCCAGTGGCACTCACGATTCGGCCAGTCATAACCACTTTTGTGACAGACTCACAAGCGGGCAAATTCGAGAGCGGATTCCGCGCCTCGGACGACCTTATGTCCCGGGAATTTGATTGGGGAACGCGGTGGCGGTGGCCCGTCTTGAGGCAGCGGAGGCGAGCTCGGCGCCGAAACCCGGGACAAGAGGTCCACTATGTCCCTGGTTACAGGACTCCGTGCGACGGCTAGCCGCCGCCATGCTCATCAGCCGCTCCGCCGTCTTCAGGGGAGGTGAACCAGGGGTAAATCGACGGCAGCACGAAAAGCGTGAGGAAAGTCGAAGTCACGAGTCCGCCGATAACCACGGTCGCAAGCGGTCTCTGAACCTCCGCACCTGAGCCCGTCGCAATCGCCATGGGCACAAATCCGAGTGCGGCCACCATCGCGGTCATCAGAACGGGTCGCATTCGGGTCAGCGCTCCGCGCTGCGCCGCGTCTTCAGGTTCGAGACCCTCGTCTGTCTCGAGCTTCCTGACGTATGAAATCAGAACCACGCCATTCATCACTGCCACACCAAAGAGCGCGATAAACCCAATACCGGCTGAGATGCTCAGCGGCATGCCACGGGCAACCAGAGCCAGGATTCCACCGGTCGCGGCGAAAGGAACGTTCAAAAAGATGAGGACAGCTGGTCGCAGAGCTCCGAAGGCCCCGTAGAGAAGCACCAGGATGAGCAAGAGCGAGAGAGGCACCACCACCGCAAGCCGTCCCGCGGCGCGCTCGAGGTTCTCGAATTGTCCGCCCCACTCCAGCGTGTAGCCGGGCGGAAGCTCCAATCGCTCGGCGAGTGCTTCTCGCGCCTCGGCCACGAATGAACCGATGTCACGGCCTCGAACGTTGGCTTCGACCGATAGTCGCCTGTGGATTCGCTCTCTACTCACCTGTGCAGGAGCAGGTTCGAGGTCAAAGGAGACGAGCTCACCAAGGGGGAGCAGACGCCCAGAGGCCGACGCGATTGGAATGCGCGCAATCGCCGCGGGGTCGTTACGAACGTCCTCTGGGAAGCGCACCTGAAGAACGAATCTCTTCTCGCCTTCGAGAATGAGGCCTGCCGCACGGCCACCGAGTGCTTCTATCGCCGTGAGCACATCATCTGCAGCAACGCCGTGGCGCGCTATCGCCTGCCGGTCCACGGTGGCGGTCAGAATCGGCAGGCCGGAGACCTGTTCAACTTTGACGTCTGAGGCACCCGGCAGCGCACCGACGACCGCCGCGATGGATTCGCCGATTCGGTGGAGCTCCTCGATGTCCTCACCGAAGACTTTAATTGCGACGTCCGCGCGCACACCCGAGATGAGCTCGCTCACGCGAAGCTCGATGGGTTGGGAGAAACCGAATGCAGCTGCGGGCACCGAACTGTTCAGAACCTCTTCCATCTCTTCGATGAGTTCTGATTTCGAGTCATAGCGCCACTGGTCGGGTGGCTTGAGCATGACGAACACGTCGCTCATCTCCACGCCCATTGGGTCGGTAGCGATTTCCGGGCGCCCGGTTTTCGAAACGACGGTCTCGACTTCATTCTCAAATTCTCGGAGGAGAACCGACTCGAGCATTGTTGACTGCTTTGCGGCCTCATCGACAGAGACTGAGGGCAGGCGCCAGACCTGGAGCGCGATTGCGCCTTCATCGAGCTTGGGGATGAACTCGGTACCCATGAAGCCCGCTGTGAGCGCGCTGAGGGAGAACAGCGCCGCACTTCCAACAACCAGCGCGACTCTGTGCCGGCGGGCGCGGCCAAGAAGTGGTGTGTATTGCTCGCGAAGCCGCTGGACGAGCCAGGTCTCGTTGTGCGCGGCTGCATTCCGACGCAGCACAAGCGAGGCGAGGACGGGAATCAGCGTGAGCGCGAGGATGAGAGAGCCGCCAAGTGCGAGAAGGACTGTCAGCGCCATCGGCTGAAACATCTTTCCCTCGACACCCGATAGGGTAAAGATTGGCAGGTAGACGATCATGATAATGCCCACGGCAAATGCCACGGGCCGAGCCGCTTCGGTTGATGCCTCCCGAACAAGGTCCAGTGTCGAGAGTCGGGCACGGTCTTTGTCTGCCATCTGTCGAAAGACGTTCTCCACCATCACGACAGAGCCATCGACAATGAGGCCGAAATCGATGGCGCCGAGGCTCATCAAGTTCCCGGAAACGCCACCGCGGAACATTCCGATGAATGCGAAGAGCATCGAGAGCGGAATGGCCGAGGCAACAATGAGCCCCCCGCGGAGGTTGCCGAGCATCAGGAAGAGAACGGCAACGACCAGCAGGCCACCTTCGAGAAGATTCGTCTGAACTGTCCGAATCGTGCGGTCGACGAGCTCGGTTCTGTCATAGAAGGGCTCGATAGTTACCCCGGGCGGCAGACTTGAAGCGAACGAATCGACCTTTTCTTTCACTCGCTCGACTACGTCTCGGGAGTTCTCGCCCATGAGCATCATTACGATGCCAAGCACGGCTTCGCCGCGGCCATCACGAGTCACGACTCCTTGGCGCACCATGGGCGCGAGAGTCACATTCGCCACGTTCCGGATGTAGAGCGGCGTTCCGTCATCGGTTGTCCGCACCACAACGTTTTCGATGTCGGCCAGGTCCTTGAGCAGCCCTTCGCCTCGAATCACGACCTGCTCTCGATTGCGAACAAGGTACGCACCACCGACATTTCGATTATTCCGCTCGAGGGCCTCGATGAGGTCAGCTAGCGGAAGGCTGTAGTTTCTGAGTGCGAAGGGGTCTGGTTGCACTTCGTAGGTCTTCAGCTCCCCACCGAAGGTGTTGACCTCAACGACGCCGGGAACGCTCTTTAGCTGGTAGGAAACGAACCAGTCGAGCGTTGTCCGCAGCTCCATCGGCGTGTAGCAGTCCGGCGAGTCCGTGCCTGGCTCGCACATGGGCTCTCCGCGCACTTCGAACTGGAAGATTTCCCCGAGCCCGGTCGCAATGGGACCCATTTCAGGCTCACCGTAGCCGGGTGGCACTGCTTCGCGGGCTTCAGTCAGACGCTCAGAAACCAGCTGCCTTGCGCGGTAGATGTCGGTCCCTTCGGTGAAGACTACTGTGACAGCGGACAAGCCGAACTTCGAAACCGAGCGAATCTCTTCAAGGTTCGGAAGCCCTGCCATTGCTGCCTCAACCGGAAACGAGACAAGGCGCTCGACTTCGAGTGGCGCGAGCGCGGGTGCTTTCGTGAGCACTTGCACCTGGACGTTGGTGACGTCGGGAACGGCCGCAATCGGAAGTCGGCGCATATGCTCAACGCCTGCCACGATGAGCACGAACGCCAAGGCCATTACGAGGAAGCGGTTTCGGAGCGCCCAAGAAACGATGCTCTCAGCCATTACTCGTCCTCCTCCGCGAGCGTCGAACGAAGCAGTTGCCCCTTGAGCAGAAAGCTCCCGTCTGCGACGACTTCGTCTCCTGGAGCGATGCCGTTTAGCACCTCAACCTGGTTCCCGGCACGTTCCCCAGTGTGGACTCGTCGAAGCTCAAAGAGCCCGTCGCCCAGTCTGACGAACACCGCGCGGTGGTCGTCAATGGTTTGTACGGCGGATGCGGGAATTGCAAGCGCTCGCTGAGGTTCGTGGTCGTGCGTGCCGGAGATTCGAGCGGTGGCGAACATTCCAGGGCGTAGGCGACCATCGGGGTTTGCAAGCACGACGCGAACTTTGGCCGCGCGTGTTCGCTCGTCGATTGTGCCTGCGATGAGGTCGACCACGCCGCCGAAGGAATTATCCGGATAAGCTTGCACGCTTACCTGAACGTCCTGGCCCTCCGCTACAAGTCTTAAGTCTCTCTCATAGACGTCGGCGAGTAGCCAGAGCTCGCTTAGGTCTACGATTTCGACAAGCGTTCCCCCTGGCTCGACGGCTCTACCGACGTGAGCGTCGCGGGCGACCACGGTTCCAGTAACAGGGCTTGTGAGGACAACTCGGGCGGCCTTCTCGGGTGCGGTTTCTGGTCGACCGCTTGCACCGAGTGTGGCCAGAAGTGCTTGAGCGGCGCTGAATCTGGCGCGAGCTGTCTTAAGAGCTCCCTGGGCAATCTCGACTTCGCGCTTTGATGTTGCGCGCTGTTCGAGAAGCTGTTCTTCGCGAGCCGCGGCGGCGCGGGCTACTTCAAGCTCCGCACTTGCCCTGATGAACTCTGCGCGTGCCCTTCCAACCTCGGGACTATCGACGTCAAGAAGCGGCGTCCCGGCATCGACCGAATCGCCCACGTTGACGTGAACCTGAGCAATCCGCCCGGAAACAAGCGTGCCAACCTCAGCATGGCGGTCGGGAACGGGCATGAGCTCGGCGCTGACCTTGAGGGTGGGTTCGAGCGCAGTCTCCTCGGCCACGACGTACTCAAGTGACAAGTGGGAGAGCGCCTCCGGAGTAAGCTGAACGCGGTCAGAAATGGACTCGCGCTCGGCCTCGGCCTCCTCTTCGCCTTCCTCCGTCGCGCCACCGCATCCGAAGAAGAGCAGAGCCACGAGTCCAAGACAAAGAAGCGAAAAAAGTCGTCGGGTGATGCTCACCGCTGGTTCCCCCTGAAGTTCTGAGTGAGTGCAATGCCGGCTGCGGAGCGCGTGGCGACCTCGGCTCGTGCTAGCTCGAGGCGGGCGTTCAAATACCCGAGGCGGCCTTCGATGACCTCCCGCTGAAGAAGAATCACGTCGACGTATCGAATTTTGCCCGCTTGGAACATCGCCTCGATGAGCTCGAGGTTCTCATCTTGCGAGCGAAGAACATCAGCGTCGAATGCCGCGAGAGAGCGTGTGGCGGCTTCGTAGTTGGCGTAGCTGCGCCGAATCTCCGATTCGATTTCGAGCTGAAGCGAACGAGCCACCGCTGCCGTGCGTCGCGCAGCGGCCTTGGCACGCACGCGCTCTCCCTGATTTCGGTTGAAAACGGGAATAGGAATGGTGACGCCGCCCATGACAACGTCGTCCCGCTCTTCGCGGGAATAGGATGCTCCGAGCGTGAGGTCGGGCCAGGCCTCGGCGTCCGCCAGTGCGGAATCGCTTTGGCTGGCATCGACCGTGGAGCGCGCAGCAAGAAGACGAGGATGCTTATCGGACGCAGCCGCCAATAGCTCACCAAGGGGAGGTAGAGAGGCGGATTCGGGAAGTTCACCTTGCGCGTGGACAGTCACTGCCGAGCTGAGGCCAAGCGTTGTGGCGAGCCGAAACTCTGCGCTCCGAAGTCTTGCTTCGGCCTGAACGAGCATTCTCGTCGCGTCCGCGCGGCGGATGCGCGCCGTATTCTCCTCCAGTGGCGCCGCCGCCCCTGCAGAGACCCTCGAACGGGCTATCTCGTACAGGCTCTCCGCAAGTTTCGCATTCTCCTCGGTCAGCTCGAGCTCATTTGCGGCGCCGAGGACCTCAAAGAACACCAATGCGACTGACTGAGTGACGACGCGGTCGACGTCGGCTGCCTGTGCTTGGGAAGCACTTTGCAGAGCCTTGGCGCGTTCGACTCGGTGCCGCCTCTGGCCGCCAATTTCCAGTCGCTGCTGGAGGCCGACTTGTGCGTCGAGTTCGGAACCTCCGCCTGGACCGCTCAGAAAGCGGGGGCCTGCCGAAAGCGAGAGTCTCGGATTCCGAACGAGAAGGATGCTCGCCTGTGTGAGGTCACCTTCAGCTTCGCCGATCCGAGCCCGCGCCGCTTCAAGTAGCGGACTGTGCTCTCGAGCGAGTCCGATAGCCTCGCCGAGCGCAAGACTCCGCCCCGGTGCGTCGTCCGCCAATGCGGGAAGCGTTGACAGAAACAATGATAGAACAAGCGCAGCGCGTGCTACGCCGAGATGGTGCGTGTGCATCAAAACTCATCCGTCGATGGGAAATAGGGCAGAGCCCTGTTTCAAGACGCGCAGGTGCCCTCGTGCGGGTACCGCGCATCGGCCAGGTCAAACGAAGGAGCTGAATCGAGGCGGATGAAAGAGTCGCTCGGGGACGAGTCGAGCAAAGAGATTGCTCGCCGTCGGGCTTGCTTGGAGCCGACTGCTGCTCACCACAAGCGCTACTGCTTCAGAGGCAATCGCACCGGAGCAGGTACCCGCACAGAGGCAGGGACAGTCGTCCGGGCAGCCGGAGCCGGGCTCGCCGGCTGGAGACGAGGGCAGCTCGAATGGAGCTTCTGCGATCTGAAGCTCGTCGCTAACTTGCGAAGTTTCCTCACACGGAACGAGTGAAGTGAGCACGGCCAGGAGACACAGCACAGCGAGAACGGGAAGCCGTAGCGTCGTAGACGTGCGACCTGGCATCCGTTGTGATTTCGCAAAGTGCGGGTTCATGTGTCCTGTTCTCGCACGGAATCCTCTGTTGCGCAATCAGCGCTTGATTCCTCTAGTGCCTCGAATCCTTCTCGGATGACCCAGGGGAGCATGGCAAGCGCTGCGACGGGGTCCGCCCACCACCAGCCCCAAAGTGCATTCGCGCCGAGTCCTACCAGCAGCGTCAGCGACAAGTACGAGCAAGCGATGGTTTCTTTGGCATCGGCGATAAGGGCCCGGCTCTTGAGGGCCTCTCCGGTGCGGTACTTCGCCCAGGCCAGAAACGGCATCACAACGAGCGAGAGCGCAGCAAGTGCAATTCCGATGCGACTTGGCTGCGGTGGCTCCGCAAACCAGAGCGTGCTCCCCGCCTCGTAGATGATGTAGAGGGCGAGGACGAAGAACGTCACACCTACGATACGTAGGGCACGTTGTTCGTGGGCCTCCGTCTCTTCACCGTCAGCTCCCTTCATCTCAGCCCGCAGCCGAACGTAGAGGGCGGACGCGGCGATGGTCTCGATGGTGCTATCGAGGCCAAATCCGACCAGCGCCACGCTTCCGGCAAGCCACCCGGCACCGATGGCGATAACGGCCTCGATGACGTTCCAAGAAATAGTGAGTGCCTCTAGGCGAAGCGCGCGACGAAGTAGATGTTCACGCATCGATGGACCCATTTGGGCAACGAGTGTTTCGAGGGGGCAGTCGCGTAAGACGAGCGAGGGTCAGCGCTTCAAGGCGGAGTGTGTGCGCGACGAGGTCGCCGCGCTCGTGTGCGCTTACGGCTTCATCCACCGACGTTCTCCTCGAGAGGTCGAAAGGTTCTGCGTCCAAGCGCGGGGAAGAACCGACCGACTCGGGTCGCGTATTCCCGATACGTAGCCCCGTGCGCGGCCTCGAGGTAGGGCTCCTCTACCGCACGCACCTGAAGCTCAATGCCGACAACCGCCACGCCAGCGCCAAGAAGCGCGATGGCATTCGGCACGAGCAGAACAAGGCCGAGAAGCGAGAGCCAAACAAACGAGAAGAAGGGATTCCGCACCCAATCGAAGAGTCCGGACGCGACGAGCTCGGTCGTCTCGCTCTCGTCAACACCCACCCGCCATGAGTCGCCCATGGAGTGCTGCGCCGCGAGTGCGCCAATGATGCCTGCGAGCCCAAAGAATACACCGAGCGAGTGGAGGAGGATGTTCGAGGCCAACAGCGCCCCTCCAGTCCAGCCCTCGATGGCTGCGACTGGAGCAAGCGGCGCGAGCACGAGCCCCAATGGCACCAACAGGCCGGCAACCCACGGCAGGGACCCCACGCTCCCGTGAAAGCCCTTAAGCCCGGTCGAGCCGGTGTTCTTCTTCTGGATGATTGTTCGGAACACGAAAAGGGACGTGAACCACAAGATGCAAAGGACCAGAGCAAGACGCGGCATCAGAGGTACCTCGGCACGCGCAGGCGATAGGCGGCGTAGTCGTCGCCGTAGTGGCTCTCGAGCCAGGGTTCTTCGGCAAACGGTGCAAGCAGGAGGACGAGCGCTGTCAGCAGATGCGTGACCATCACGACGCTGGAGTTGGAAAACAGCGCTACGCCGGTGAAAATCAGGAAGTCACCGACGTATTGGGGATTTCGCGTAAGCAGATACGGCCCTTCGGCAATAAGCTCATCCGCGAGTCCAGAGGTCCGCTTGGCGCCGAGTGTCGACATCCCCCAGCCGACCAATCCAGCGCCCAAGAGAACCATGGGAATCGCGAGCCAGAAGCGAAGCGAGCTCGGAAAGAGTCCGGTGTTCCAGTCGAGGTACACGAAGAGCGGGTTGCCGATGAAAACGAACGCAAACAGCACCCACATCGCGAAGTACCAGCCGTTTGCGCGCTCCATCGGATAGATGCGACGAGAGGGAACCGCGATGCACCAGGTCGCTCCGATGAGCAGCACGGCGTGCGAAAGAAGATTCGCGAAGAGCAAGAGCTGAGCCCAGGAGCTGTCCATCACTCACCTCGGCCAGCGTGGCGGAGATGCTCCCTCGAGACATCGAGCAGCATTCGCACGTGCGAATCATCGAGGCTGTAGAACATCATCCGACCGTCGCGGCGGGCCTTTACGATTCCGGCGGTTCGGAGGAGACGAAGTGCATGCGAGACGTTCGTTTCTGGTGTGCCTGTAGCTGCGGAGATATCGCAGACGCAGAGTTCCCCCGCCTCGAGCAGCGCGTAGAGCAGGCGGGCGCGAGTTGGGTCCCCGAGCAGCTTGAACAGCTGCGTCAGATCCTCGAGTTCCTCGTCCGGAAGAAGCTGAGCCTTCGCGGCTTCGACGCGCGCTTCATCGACGACTTTCTCGGTGCAGCCATCGAGTCCGACAATTTCAGGAGCCACGCGGCACCTCCTCTTGTGAATCAATATCTGAATAGCTAATCATATATTGACTCGCAAGCCCCCCGAACCGCGCCCCAGGTGGGAGTGAACGTGTGGGAAGAGGAAGAAACTCGATGAAATGGGCTCGAATCGCACTTCGGTTCGGATATCTGCCGCTGGTGCTCATCGGCTGGAACGCGCTCGCCCTGCTGGTTGTGGAGCGGGGCGCATCGAAGGCTTGGCTCCCGGCGCTGCTCGTCCTGGCCATCGGACTTTCGTTCATCGCGGAGCGAATCCTCCCCTACGAGGTCGATTGGAATCGGGCGCACGGCGACACCCTTCGAGACACGCTGCACGCAGCCGTAAACGAAGTGGCCAACTTCTCGACTCTTCTGCTGCTTCCCATATTCACGTCGCTTCTTGCGATCGAGGGCGTATGGCCATCGCAGTCGCCCTTCATCGTGGAGGTACTGCTCTCGATTCTGGTGCTCGACCTTGGCATCACGCTCGCGCACCTGGCCAGCCATCGAGTGCAGCTTCTTTGGCGTTTCCATGCCGTTCACCACAGCGTGAAGCGTATGTACGGCTTCAACGGCCTCATGAAGCATCCGCTTCACCAGGCCATCGAGACCGTTTCAGGAACTGCGCCACTCATTCTGCTTGGGCTACCGACGGATGTGGCGACAGCGCTGGTGTTCGCAGTTGCTGTGCAGCTTCTCCTGCAGCATTCGAACGTCGACTACTGGGTCGGACCGCTGCGCTACGCGCTCGCGGTGAACGAAGTCCACCGGTTCCATCACCAGAAGGATGCGGAGCTAGGAGACGTGAACTTCGGCCTGTTCACGACGCTCTGGGACCAGCTGCTCGGAACGTTTCACTTTGAAGAGCGAGAACCGTTTGTCTCAGACGAGCTCGGCATCGGTGCGGAACCAGATTACCCGGTCGACTATTGGCATCAGCTCGTCGAGCCATTTCGAACACGCGAGAGAGGGAACGCAGGCGTCGGGGCGTAGTCTGGGAGTCGGGGATGGAGTGGTCAGAACCAGGCGGGCTCCTGCACGCGCGCTTCGGCGCTGCGTTGACGGTCGACCCAGTGCCATTGAGCGAGTTGACTCGCTTCCGCGATCGAGAGAATCACGATGCCTTCTCGCCCTTGCATCGAGGTTGCCGCGTCCTCACGGGAGCGGAAGAAGCGCATCTGGCTTCACGTGGGACTCGCGGGGCCGGTCGTTACACCGGCGCCTCCGACGCCGGGAAGAACGACGCTGACAACCGCGCCGATCGGGTCGGCGACGTCGACTCCTTCGGGAGTCACGGTAAGTCGGATGGGTGCGCCGGAAGTCGGACACGTGGATTCGACCGTCGCCGAACGCCCCACGAGTCCCGGGATGAACAGCGTGTCGAGAGCGCACCACGCGTAGAGCCGCCGCGAATCGAAGCGGACTCGGTGCGGGGTCGGATTCGCGGTGAGGGCGGCGCCCACGATTCGGCCCTCGCCGTCGCGCTCCAGGCCGAACGTTGCGAGGTCTGCGAACGCCTCCTCCGCGTGCGTTGGCTCGAGACCGGTGGCGCGACCCCAATCGTCGGCGGTGACTGCTCCGTACTCGGCGATCCCACGGACGAGCGCGGTGAACGCGATCGCTCGCCGGTCGACCTCCTCTTGATCGAGCCCTGCGTAGCCACGACGCCAGGCTCGCTTGGCTTCCTCCAGCCCGTGACGGCTCACGGGTCGGCCACCGTCGCCGAGTAGCCCGCCTTCTCCACCGCAGCGAGCAGCGCGGCCGGCGCAGCCGGACGTTCGGCCCGCACGCGGACACGCGCGCGCGCCTCGTCGTAGCTCACCGCTGCGTCGATCACTCCGGGCACATCGAGTAGGGCGTCTCGCACCCCCGAAGTACAGGCCTCGCACGTCATGCCATCAATCCGGAGCTGTACGACTTCCGATGCGGTGGTAGGCGCGAGCTCGGAGCTCCCGCCCGCCGCGACGCCGGTAAAGCTGGGAAAGAGTGCGAGAACGAGCACGGCGACCGTCGAGAGCCAGAGGGTCGGCCTCGAGAGTCGCGCGAGCGCGCCCGAATTCGAGTCGCAGGCTTCCCCTTCTGTGGGTGAGCGGAAAGCGAAGTAGAAGCCGACGCCGAGGAGGAGTGCGGCGAGCGCCAGGAACCAGGGGCGGAGTGGCTCGAAGAATGCCGCCACCGCTGTGGTGGACAGCCCTAACACGCCGAGTCCAAGCGGAAGAATGCAGCACACCGAGGCAAGTGCTGCAGACAGGACTGCGCCTCCGCGCGCCCAAGCACCATCGTTGCGCTCCATGACTAGGCCCCCTCCAGGGCGGCGACGAGCCAATCGCGAGGTGGGACGCCACCCTCTCCGTACATGCGACAGCTGAGCGCGTAGCCGGATCGTTCCTCCGCACCGGGCTCGACGTCGCGCCCGTTTACACGCACGGACGGTGAGCCAAGAAAGCGGCGGGCCTCGGCATCCTCGGGCGACTCGACAGGGACCTCGCGTACCACGGCTTCGAGACCCAGATCCGCGACGACACGCCGCGCGAGCTCGACCGTGGGCTCATGATTGGGACAGCCTTCGAAGAAAAGCACGTCAACTCTGATCACGATGCACCTCCCACGAATCGACTACGACGGTCGGAGAGTAGGGGTTGCACTCGGGTTCAAGGTCAAGTCCGGCCGAGTAGACGGGTCAACGCGTGCGTTTTGCGCGGGCACTCAGATCGTCGACGACTTTACAGCGCCCGGTGCTCGAGTGTCCCTGACACTCCGCGAGGGCGGCCCGCAGCACCTTCTGGACGTGGCGGAGCTCCGCCATCCGCTCGCCGACCTCTTCGAGGCGGTCTTCTATGAGGTGCTGGACGGAGCCACACGGGGCCGGCCGAAGGAGCTTCGTCACGTCGTCCAAGGTGAAGCCGGTCGCCTGGGCGGCGCGGATGAAGCGCAACCGCTCGAGGTCGCTCGCCGAGTAGAGCCGGTAGTTGGACGGTGAGCGTGCGCTCGGCTTCAGGAGGCGCGCTCGCTCGTAGTAGCGGATGGTCGACGTTGGAACGCCCGCCGCCTCCGCCAACTCACCGATGGTCAGGTGCTTCGCCATCGTCGAAGTGTTACGCAACCTTGAAGTGCAGTGCAAGGTAGGGTCCGCGGTTGTGGGCTTGTGACCAGATTGTGACCAGCTGTGCCCAGACGGTGAGAGCGAACGTGAACGAGGCGGCGATGCAAGCAGTTGGAACGGCTGAGGAATTCGGCTCCGCGTTGACGTTGCGACGCAAGAGCACCAGGCTACCCAGGACAGGGGCCTAACAAGCATCGACCTAAGTGCTTGAAAAGAATGGTACGCCGGGAGGGATTCGAACCCCCGACCCTCAGGTTCGAAGCCTTATACCGGGTCTAGGGAAAACAAGGGGTTAGGGGATTCCGAGACGGAATAGGGCGGAATGAGCGGGAATACGGGGTTTGAAATGGTCACAGTGCCGGCCTCTCGATCGCTGCTTCGATCGTCGGTGGGTGTGCCGCCACGACTCCCAAGAATCCAGCTTCCTCGCAATCCCGGAATGATTCACACCGCCGTCTTGCCTTCATTGGTGGTGTCCATCTGACTTCCTCCTTGTGAGGGATTCTCTTCTGCTTTCGCCGTTGGCGCTTGTGACTCGAGATAGTCCACGACCATGCACGACTACGAAGAGAACTGGAATGACGATGAGCGTCACCAGGGTGGCGGTGAGAACGCCGCCGACCATGGGGGCTGCGATTCGGCGCATCGTTTCAGAGCCAGTGCCGGCTCCCCACATAATGGGCAGAAGCCCGATTACGTCGGAAGCCACCGTCATGAGCAGAGGCCTGGCGCGGTAGGTGGCGCCTTGAATCGTGGCAGCCCAGAGGTCCTGGACCGATTCGAGCTTTCCTTCGGAGAGCGCACGGTCGCGCGCCTGGTTGAGGAAGAGCAGCATGATGACGCCGGTCTCTGCCGTGAGGCCCGCAAGCGCGAGGAATCCCGCACCCACAGCGACGCTGAAGTCGTAGTCGAGTATCCAGAGCAGATAGAGACCGCCGACGAGGCCGAATGGAATCGCGCCCATGATGAGCAGCGTGTCGGTGAGGCGCCTGAAGTTCAGGTAGAGAAGCAGGAAGATGATGCCCAGCGTGATGGGCACAATCAGCGTGAGGCGTTCTTGCGCACGCTCGAGATACTCGAACTGGCCGCTCCAGATGAGGTTGTATCCGGGCGGAAGTTCGAGCCGGTCGGCGAGTTCGGCCTTGGCGTTCCTGACGTAGGTGCCAACGTCAATGCCGTCGAGGTCGATATAGACCCAAGCGTTGGGCCGCGCGTTTTCCGTTTTGATTGCCGGCGGTCCCTTCGCAAACCTGAGGTCCGCGAGTTGCTCGAGCGGCACTTGCGCACCGGTTGGCGTCGGCACGAGGACGCGGCGAAGCGCGGAAATGTCTCCGCGCAGCTCGCGGCTATACCGGAGGTTGACCGGATAGCGCTCGAGGCCCTCAACCGTCTGGCTGATATTCATTCCGCCAATGGCGGTTTGAATTACGTCTTGGACGTCACCGACGGTGAGTCCATACCGGGCGATTCGCTCTCGGTCGATGTCGAAGTCGAGGTAGTTGCCCCCGACGACGCGCTCGGCGTAGACGCTGAGCGTGCCCGGGACGTCGCGGAGGATGGCTTCAATGTTCTCGCCCACGTCCTCGAGAACGGAAAGGTCAGAGCCGGAAATCTTGATGCCGACCGGCGTTTTGATACCCGTCGAGAGCATGTCGATGCGGGTCTTGATGGGCATCGTCCAGGCATTGGTGAGGCCCGGGAATCGAATCATTCCGTCAAGCTCCGCGATGAGCTTTTGAGGCGTCATGCCGGGCCGCCACTCGGACTGTGGCTTCAGGGTGATGGTGGTTTCAATCATCGAAAGCGGTGCGGGGTCCGTCGCCGTCTCCGCGCGTCCGATTTTCCCGAAGACGCGTTCTACTTCGGGCACGGTTTTGATGATGCGGTCCGTCTGCTGAAGGATTTCTCGCGCCTTGGTGATGGAAATGCCGGGAAGAGTGGTCGGCATGTAGAGCAGGTCGCCTTCGTTGAGTGGCGGCATGAACTCAGAGCCAATTCGCTGGAGCGGAACGAGGCTGGAGAGCAGCAGGACGACTGCGAGACCGAGCACCAGAAACCGATGGCGAAGGGCGGCGGCCAGGGCAGGGCGGTAGGCCCAGAGAACGACTCGATTGAGTGGATTCTTGCTCTCGGGAAGAATGTTCCCGCGAACGAGCCAAACCATCAGCGCGGGAACGACGGTGATAGAGAGCAGTGCCGCGCCGGCCATCGCGTAGGTCTTCGTGAAGGCGAGCGGTTTGAAGAGCCGTCCCTCTTGCGCTTCGAGGGCGAAAATTGGGAGGAAGGAGACGGTAATGATGAGCAGCGAGAAGAAGAGGGACGGTCCGACTTCGACGGCTGCGTCAATCAGGATTTCGTGACGCGGCTTCTTTCCAGCGTCTCGTTCGAGGTGCTTGTGCGCGTTCTCGACCATGACGATGCCCGCGTCAATCATGGTGCCTATGGCGATGGCGATACCGCCGAGCGACATGATGTTCGCGTTGATGCCCTGGTGATACATGACGATGAACGAGGCCAGGATGCCAAGCGGGAGGAGCAGGATGGCGACCAGCGCACTCCTGAAGTGAAAGAGAAAGGCGAAGCAGATGAGCGCGACGATGAGGCCCTGCTCGAGGAGTTTTTCGCGCAGATTCTCGACCGCGCGTTCGATGAGCGGCGCTCGGTCGTAGACCGTGACGATTTCGACACCGGGCGGCAGGGTCTTCTCGAGCTCTTCGAGCTTCTCTTTGATGTTCCGAATTGTCTCGAGCGCGTTCTCGCCGAAGCGCATGATGACGACGCCGGCTGCTGTTTCGCCTTCACCGTCTAGGTCAGTGAGCCCGCGCCGGAGTTCGGGGCCAAGCGATACGGTGGCGATATTCTGAAGAAGGATGGGCGTTCCTGATTCGCTCGCTCCCACCGCCACGCGCTCGAGGTCCTCGACGCTGGTGACGTAGCCTCGGCCGCGCACCATGAACTCGGTCTCGGCCTGCTCGAGGAGCTTTCCCCCGATGTCGGCGTTGCTTCGCTTGATGGCGTGCCGAACGTGGGAGATGGAGAGCCCGTAGGCGGCGAGTTGATTCGGGTCGACCTCGACCTGGTATTGGCGCACGTGGCCACCAACACTGGCCACCTCTGCAACTCCCGGAACCGTCTGGAGTTCGTATCGCAGGTGCCAGTCCTGGAGCGAACGGAGCTCGGCCAAGTCGTGGGCGCCGGTGCGGTCGACGAGCGCGTACTCGTAAACCCAGCCTACGCCCGTGGCGTCTGGGCCGAGCGTTGGCGTTACGCCGTCCGGCAGACGACCGGCGACGAAGTTCAGCGATTCGAGAACTCGGCTGCGTGCCCAATAGAGGTCGGTGCCGTCTTCGAAGATGATGTAGACGAACGAGAATCCAAAGAAGGAATAGCCGCGAACAACCTTCGCGTAGGGAACCGCAAGCATGGCGGTCGAGAGTGGGTAGGTGACCTGGTCCTCGACGACCTGCGGCGCCTGTCCGGGATACTCCGTAAAGACGATGACCTGGACGTCAGAGAGGTCCGGGATCGCGTCGAGCGGCGTGTTCACGACGGCGTAGGTGCCCCATGCGACCAGGGCTGCAATGCCAAGCGCGACGACGAACGGGTTGCGAGCGGAGCCTTCGACGATTTTTCGAAGCATGGCGTCTACTCCTCACCGTGCGACGAGTGGTCGCCGCGCATGGAGCGTCCGCTGTGGTCTTCAGTCGATTCAGCGGGCGGCGGCATCTTGTGATCGGCGTGGGGGTCATGGTTCGAGTGGTCCATGGCCGGCTCCGGGGGCATGGCAGGCATCTCATGAGCGGAATGGTCCATGCCTTCATGCGCCACGGGCGCATCTGGCTCCATGGCATGCCCCTCGTGTCCAGAGTGGTCCACCGGCGCGTCGTCTGCGTTCGCCGCGAGGAGCTTCTGAACGGCTTCTTGGAGATTGCTTTCGCTGTCGATAAGAAACTGGCTTGAGGTTACTACCCGCTCGCCCTCGGCGATTCCTGAAAGGACTTCAAGCTGCCCCTCGCCCGTGTCGAGACCGAGCTCGATGTCGCGGGGCTCGAATCGGCCCTCACCGAGTGAGACGATGGCCACAATTCGCGTTCCCGAGCGGATGACGGCGCCAGCAGGGACGGAGAGTGCGGCGGCACGGGGAGAGCCCTCAATGACGGCGTTTCCGAACATTTCGGGACGAAGCTGCCCGGACGCGTTGTCGAGCTCTAGACGGACTTCTGCTGTCCGGGTCTTTGGGTCAAGAAACGGTGCGATGTAGGTGAGCTCGCCCTGCATGGGCTCACCGGGCAGGTAGCTGAGCTCGACGGTGGCGATCTGACCGAGTTCGAGCCATGGGAGCTCGTACTCGTAGACATCAGCAAGAACCCAAACGCGCGATAGGTCAGCCACGGTGTAGAGGTTTGAGTTCGGCTTGACCTCCATACCGTTTCGCACGCCGAGCTGCGTAACGACGCCCGACGCGGGCGCGTAGAGCGTGAGCGTTCGTTTCACCTCGCCGGTCGAAAGCAGCCGCTCGACATCGCGCGCCGGGATGTCCCAGAGTGCGAGTCGGCGCTTGGTCGCGTCGAACAGCGACTCGCCCCCGTCACGCACATCGTCAAAGGGGCTGTCCTCCGTCGCGTCTCGGTAGCGAGCGGCGAGCAGCAGCTCTTCTTGGGTGGCGACGAGCTCGGGGGAGTAGATTTCGAGCATCGGCTCGCCCTTCTTCACGGTCTGTCCGACGAAGTCGACGTGCAGCGCCTCGACCCATCCCTGCACCTTCGTGTGAACGTGCGCGACGCGGCGCTCGTCGTAGGCTACACGGCCGACGGCGCGAACAGCGCGCGAGAGGTCGCGCCGCTCAACCAGAGCGGTCTTCACGCCAATGTTCTGCACGGTGGCGGCGTCAATGACGATTGCGCCCTCGGGCGCGTCGCCGGCGGCACTCGGGCACTCGGGCACCAGGTCCATGCCCATGGGAGACTTGCCCGGCTCTTCCCGGATGTAGCTCGGGTCCATCGGAGCCTTCCAGTAGAGAGCCGGAGCGCCGCCCGGGCAGGGGCCGTCTGCCGAGGCGTTCTCAGTCGAAGCGCTCGAGTCAGAGCTGGTCATGCCACGGCCCCACCAGCCGGCGGCGAGTGCAATGCATACGAGGGCCACGGTGATGGCGAGTTGTCGTGCGTTCATCGGAGTTTCTCCCCGGCTGCGGTTTCTAGGGCGGCAAAGGCGATTCGTTTGTCAGCCTTTGCGCGGGCGAGGCGAAGCTCGGCACCGAGAAGTCGCACCTGGCTGTCGAGCAGGCTTAGAAATTCAATGCGGCCGACTTCGTAGGCTGAGCGACTCGAGTCGAGGGATTGGCGCGCTTGTGGGACGAGCCCCGTTTCGAGCAGCGCCTCTTCAGAATCGGCACGCGTGAGCTCTGCGTGCGCGTGGCGTGTTGCGGCACCGAGCATTGCGCGGGCGGCTCGAAGGTTGGCTTCGCTGCGGCGAAGGAGCGCTCTGCGTTCAGCTACGCGGGAACGGTATTTCGAGCGGTCAATCGGAAGCCGCACCGTGACACCCGCTGAGAAGAAGTCGTCGCCATTGACTGGGTCACCTGCCACGTTTTCTCGAACGCGGTAGCCGATGCCGAGGTCGACGTCGGGAAGCCCCTCGAGCTCGGCGACACGGATTCGGTGTTTGGCCTCATTCACTCTTTGTTCGGCGGCACGAATCCGCGCGTTCTTGCTGGCGAGGTCCTCGAGGAGTGGCAGGAGCGCTGGCGGTTCCCCAGACGAGGCGAGGCTTGCTGTCTGGGGCAGTCTCGTTTCGGGCGGAAGGTCGAGGAGGGCCACGACGAAGGCTTCGGCTCGCTCAATTGCCTCGGTGCGTCTGAGCTCTTCTTGAAGCAGAGCGGTGAGCTCCACTTGAGCGCGGAGCACATCCTGCTGAAGGCCACTTCCGACGCGGTAGCGGGACTCAGTGGTTTCCGAGAGTTGTCGGAGGAGGGCGACGTTTCTGGATGTGATTTCGAGTGCTTGCTGTGCGAAGGCGAGTTCCGACCACGCGCGTTCGACGGCGGCGTCCGTGAGGAGCTCCTGGTCTTCGACGAGGAGCCGCTCGGCCTCGGCACCGCGCTCAGCGGCCGACGCCTGGTTCGAAAGCAACCCGGGGAAGGGCAACTTTTGACGCAGGCCAAGTTGGTGACCTGAGAGAGGAGTCGACTTGAAGTCGAAGTCACCGGTCGGAATATTGCTTGCTTCGTATGCGAGACGAGGGTCGGGGAATGCTCCAGCCGGTCGCACTCGGTGTTCCGCGGCGCGAGCCGAGGCTTTCGCGACGTCGAGGTCGGGGTTCGCACTCCGCGCGCGTTCGAGACACCACTCGAGGGTGAGAATGCTCGGAATACCAGTGCCGGTGGACGCGCGCTCGATAATGAGCGCGCTAGCGGTTTCTTTTTCGCGCTCGTGTTCCGCCAGTGCGGGCGTCGCAGACGCGGCGACCCATGCAGCGAACGCCCAGATGGCGACGCCCAATAGGGGCTTCCTCATTGTTCCTCTCCTGAAATCTTGGTCCCGACGCACCTGTGAGGGCGCGTCGCGTAGCCCTCGCAAATGCGAGAGCGCGGCACGTCAAAACCGAGAATTCAGATGAGAAGCGTTGTCTTGAGGAGAAGAATGTCGGGCGGTGGGAGGTCGGTCTCGCTCGGCGGCGGTGGCGCATTGCGCCGGGCGGTCGCCACCAGGGAGAGAGTGAGTGGAGCCGCTTGCTGAGGCTCGTGGTCGTCTGCAGAGAGTTGAAAAGCAATCTGGTCCGCGCTCGGAATGAGCGCCTGCAGGCTGCCGTCGCATCCGCATTCGTCGGAACGCTCGGCCGGAACGTCCGAGGTGGAACTCGGTGCCGAGTCGTGACATGGCATTCCAGCGTGTTCGCTGGAGTCCATCGGCATTTCGGACGGGGCACTCGGAAGACACGCGAGCGCGCACAGCGGTGCCTGGAACGCGAAGAGTGCCGCCAGAGTCGCTATGAGCAGTTGGTGTCGTTTCATATGTGCTGGGCCCGAAATCATCCTTCGACTCAACGTATCGGCCAGCCGGACCGAGAAATTGATACCCCACCCGGGTATGGGTATTATATCTGTCTCTTGATCCGGAGTGCAAGACCGGGATTCGGAAAGGAAGTGGCAACTTGAAGGAAGATGCTCGTGAGAAGGTCCTGGCGCGCCTGAAGAAGGTATCGGGCCAGGTGGAGGGGATTCGACGCATGGTGGAGGACGACCGCTACTGCGTGGACGTGCTGCACCAGATTGCGGCGGTTGAGGGCGCGCTCGACCGCGTGGGGCACATCGTTCTGTCCCAGCACGTCGAAACCTGCGTGACGAGCGCCATCGAGAGTGGTCGGCCGAAGGAACGCAAGGAAAAGCTCGACGAGCTGATGGACGTGTTCTCGCGTTTCGGGCGAGTGCGTCCGTGAAGACGCTTGTGCGATATGGCTACGTGCCACTGTTGCTCATCGGGGTGAAAGGGACGGCGATTTGGCTCGTCTCTTCAGGCGGCGCGAAGGCGGCTCTCGCCGCTCTGCTGGGTGGGACCATTGTGCTGTCGTTTGCCTGTGAGCGGTATCTGCCGTACGAAACGGATTGGAATCAACCGCGTGGGGACGTGGTGAGAGACTGGCTTCATGCCGTCGTGAATGAGGGAGCCAACTTCTCGACTCTGCTTCTTCTTCCGCTGCTGACAGCAATGGTTGCAATTGAAGGCGTTTGGCCGGACTCGCTTCCTTTCGTCGCCCAGGTCCTGGTCGCAATCCTCGTTGCTGACGTTGGTATCTCGTTGGCGCACTTCTGGAGCCATCGGTTCGATGCGCTTTGGCGGTTCCATGCCGTGCATCACAGCGTGAAGCGCATGTATGGATTCAACGGTTTGATGAAGCACCCCGTGCACCAGGCCATCGAGACGGTGGTCGGAACTACGCCGTTGGTCGTAATGGGGTTGCCGTCGAATGTCGCACTCGCCCTGGTCTTTTGCGTGGCCGTGCAGCTTCTCCTGCAACACTCAAACGTTGACTACCGAGTTGGGCCGATTCGCTACGTGCTCGCCGTGAGCGAAGTGCACCGCTTTCATCACCAGAAGGACGCGGCGCTTGGCGACGTGAACTTCGGGCTCTTCACGACTCTTGTTGACCATTCGCTCGGAACGTTTTACTACGACGGACAGCGGAAGCGATTGACATCGGACGAGCTCGGAATCGGCGTAGAGCCGAATTATCCGACCGACTACGTGTCGCAACTCGTCGAACCTTTCCGCGCGCGTGGTGCGGAATCTGCGCTGAACTCGCCGACGTAGTGGGAGGACGGGACATGAGCGGGCCCTACCGCGGGCTTTCTGGAAGGTCCGTGTCGTGCCAGCCCTCGCCGCCATCCCGTACGTAGCGCTCCGTGTCTATCTGTCCGGAGTCATACATGCGACCCAGTAAGGGCCGCTTTCTCCCCAGCGGGACGCCCTTTGTCAGAAACGTAGGTATCGGTGGTGGCGAACAGCCAGCTTGTACCGCCTACTTCGTCGCTTCCCGAGCCTAACACGCGGAACCGGATCAATACGAGATCGCAAACGCCCTCTCGCATCTGCGCGCACGGTCGTTGCAGATCCGCAGTGTGACCAGATTGTGACCAAATTGCGTCCGTTGGTTGGCGCCGGACGAGTCACCGAGGGATCGAGATTCTCTTGGTGTTTCATGGTATTAGGCGAGAGGGCGCGGGGCATGACTCACGCCAGACGGAAAACCGACCTGACGACGGGAATTCAACGCGCACGTAAGTACTTGATTTATATGGTACGCCGGGAGGGATTCGAACCCCCGACCCTCAGGTTCGAAGCCTGATGCTCTATCCAGCTGAGCTACCGGCGCGCGGTTCCGTCGAGACGGACTTTCGAGGCAATCCGTGCGAGCACGGAGACCTGAGGGCCTCCGGAGGCTAGCAGAAGGCCTCTCTCATGGACACGACTCGTCGCGAATCGTCGCCGCGCCGACCGTGGCCGGACCATCCTCTCCCCTCCGCAGCCCGACGAAGAGCGCGAGCGCGGGATTCAGGAGCAGCGCTGCGCCCGCGATCGCGCCGAAGGGCGGCGGCGCGAGGGCCACTGCGACGATCGGCATCGCCAGGATCCGCCCCCACTCCGAGACGGCCCCCCAGCGCGCCCCCTCGAAGAGGGCGCCCACGTTCGCGAGGCCCCAGACGATGCCGATCGTGATCAGGCCTCGAGCTGGCGCGGCGAGGCTCGAGTAGACGATCGGGAGGACGACCGAGAGGCCGACGACCTGCACGAACTGGAAGGTCGCGTAGGCAGCCAAACGGGCGTCGACGGCCGGGTCGAATTTGGTCAGGTCAGGCGAGACCGGCGGCGCGGCCTGGAAGCCGCCGAGGTCCGCCGGCATCCAGCCCGGGCGCGCCAGGAATACGAGCAGCTTGTCCCGCCAGCGCCGCGTCGCGCGGGCCGCGCGGCCGAGATCGACCCAGTAGTCGAGGTTCGCCCAGACCGGGTTCCAGCTCGCCAGGGGCTTGGTCACGCCGTACACGACGGCTTCGCTCTCCGGCTCGAAGGTCCCGAAGAGCTTGTCCCAGACGATGAACGTCCCGCCGTGGTTCCGGTCGATGTAGAGCGGGTTCCGACCGTGATGGACGCGGTGGTGGGAGGGCGTCATGAAGATCCGCTCGAGCGGGCCGAGGGTTCCGATCTCGCGCGTGTGGATCCAGAACTGGTAGAGCGTGTTGAACGACGAGCAGGCGAGGAAGACGAGCGGCGGGACGCCCAGCAGGGCGAGGGGCCAGTAGAAGGGGATCGAGAGAAAGGGCTGAAGCGCGCTCTGCCGGAGCGCGACCGTCAGGTTGTACTCCTCGCTCTGGTGGTGGACGACGTGGGCGGCCCAGAGGAAGTTGATCTCGTGACTCAGGCGATGGAACCAGTAGTAGGCGAAGTCGACGCCGACGAAGCAGCCGATCCAGACGAGGAGGTCGTCGGCGGGCAGCTCGAAGAGGCGGGAGCTCGCGTGGATCGCGAAGTAGCCGGCCACGATCGCGGCCGCGAAGAGCAGGGTGACGAGCTGCTGGAGGACGCCGGTCGCGAGGTCGTTCAGCGAGTCGTTGAGGCGGTAGTAGGCGTGTCCGCGTCGGTGCGTGATCCAGAGCTCGAGGGCGATCAGGACGAAGAAGGCGGGAACGGCGAGGGTGATGTAGTCGACTTCCATCCTATACCCCGGACGCCCCGGACGCCCCGCGGAGCTTCTCGACACAGCGCAGGACTTCGCGCTGGTACTCCTTGCCGCGCTCGTTGAAGAGGTCGAGGGCGTGGAGCGCGGTCGGGACGTAGCCGAAGCCGATCTCGTGCTCGCGGTGCCACTGGAAGATCGAGCCGCCGAAGCCCATCCAGCCGTAGAAGCCCTCGCGCCCGTCGTTCAGCGCCCGCTCGAGATCCGCGCTGCCGACGTCGGTCGGCATGAAGGCGTTCACGCCGCCCTGGGAGAACGACGTCGGCATGATGATCATGTCGGCGGCGGTCGTGTTCGCGTGCATCGCGTCGCACGCGTCCTCGCTCAGGACCCGATAGCCGCCGAAGGATCCGCCGGAGGCGAGCATCGCGGCGATCTTCGCCAGGCTGCGCGCGTTCGAGTGGGTGTTGGCCGACGGGGTCTCGCCCATCCGGACTGCGCGCGAGTTGAAGTCGGGCAGGCCCTTGTCGCCCTGGATCGGCGGGACCGAGCGGCGGATCGTCGAGCCCCGGGCGCCGCGCAGGATCCGGATGATCCGGGCAGCGAGCTGGAAGAAGTTCTTCTCGATCCGGCGGCCCAGGAAGCGCGGGATCAGGCTCTGGAGGAAGACGAAGAGGAAGGAGACGATCACGACCGGCGAGACCCGGGAGAGCTCCGGCTCACGCAGGCCGACGTAGACGTCGACGTCGAGCGGGTCGGCGACCTCTTCGCGCAGGAAGTCGCCGATCGTGCGGCCCGCCGGATCGATCCGGCGGAAGATCTCGTTCGCGACCCAGCCCCGGGTGATCGCGTGGTACTCGCGGCGCGTGTCGTCGCGCTCCGGGAAGCGCGCCGGCTGGGATTCGATCACGGCGCCGACCTGGTTCTTCTTGATGTTCTCCGGGAGGAGCGTCTCGGGCTCGATCGACTGGTCGAAGCTCGCGAGTCCACCTTCGTGGCGCATCAGGTCGGCGACGGTCAGGTCCTGCTTGCCGTACCGGGCGAACTCGGGCCAGTAGTCGGCGATCCGCTTGTCGTAGTCGAGCAGACCCCGCCCGTGGAGCGCGGCGAGCGCGATCGCCTCCATGCTCTTCCCGCTGCTGAAGATGTTGACCAGCGTGTCCGGCTTGAAGCTCGCGTCGTCGATCTGCGTCCCCCAGAGATCGACGACCTTGTCGCCGCGGTGGTAGACGCAGAGCTGGGTGTTCCGCTCCTTCAGCGTCGCCATGTTGTGGGCGTAGAGGTCGCGGACGCGCTCGAAGCCGGGCGCGACCTGGCCCTCGATTCGGACGGGTGTCTTCGGCATGGTCGACGAGGCTAGCTCGCCGCCGTCGGGCCGATCCGGAATCCCGGTCACCCCGAAACGCGAACGCCGGGCCGTCCTGACGGACGACCCGGCGTCGATAGGCGCCTCGTAGCGCGGCGGCCTAGAGCGCCGTGCAGAGCTCCTCGCCCGTCTGCGGGACGACGAAGCAGGCCCGCGCGCCCGCGGCGTCGTCGATCACGACACCGTCGCCGAAGGGGACGCCCTGGAAGGTGCCGCTCACGGTCCCGGTCAGGCCGTCCCGAGTGAGGCGAAGCGCCACCCGTGCGTCGACCACGCCGTCCTCGAGCGGAAGGGCGTCGCGCTCGGCGCGCAGGGCGACCAGCGCCACGCGGGCGTCGTCCCGGGCGGCGACGGCGAGGTCGACGGCCCGCTGGGCCCCGGCGACCAGCAGCGCCGCTTCGTCGTAGCCGGCCTGGACCCGCGCGAGGGCCCCCTGCGCGAGGCTGACGGCGCCCTGCGCGACCGCGACCGCGCCTTCGAGGACCGGGATCGTGGTGTTCTTCCAGGCGACGCAGGCGGCGACCTCCGCGAGGCAGACCGCGTCGTACCAGCGGCAGGAGCCGCAGTAGCGGTTGCGGGCGGCGTCCAGCTCGCGGCGCTTCTGGCCGAGCCAGCTCTGGGCGGTGCGGAGCGCGGCCCGCTCGTCCTCGAGCGCGGCCGACTCCTGGCGGAGCCGCGCCTCGTAGTTGCGCAGCGCGGTCAGGTTCGTCTGGTAGTCGGTCTCGGCGAGGCGCTCGGCCTCCTCCGTCGCCGCGATCCGGCCCGCGATGTCCGCGATCTGGTCGACCGCCGCGTAGCGGTAGGGGAGACGCGCGTTCGTCGAGCCCTCGAGCCAGGCGCCCTCGCTCGAGAACGAGCCCTCGAGCGCGTAGCCCCAGTTCGGGGTCTGGTAGCGGCCCCAGTGGCGGTAGCTGTCCTCGGTCAGCTGCTTGCCGTAGCGGCGGAGGGCGATCCCGCCGAGCTCGGCGTCGTTCTCGATCAGGAGGTCGAAGGCCGACGCGTTCGAGGTCGGGAGTACCAACCGGAGCGAGCTGCTCGAGGTGTAGGTCACGTCGGGGTGGATCGACTCGATGAAGCTCTCGGAAGTGAACTCGAGCTGGCGGGCGTCGTGCTGGAGGACGGTCTGCGTGACCAGGAGCTCGCTCGCTTCGACGCCGTGGACGGCGGCCATCCGGGCGGCGTCGATCTCGACGGCGCGCTCGGTCGCGATCCGCAGGAAGTTGTCGCCTTCCTCGGGACCGAAGTAGAGGAGCGAAGCCGATCGCTCGCCGGGCATCGTGAGCCAGCCCGCGGCGCGATCACCGACGGCCTGGAGGTCCCAGAGCTCGAGCGAGACCCACGCTTCGCGGCGCTCGCGGCTCGTGCCCATGTTCCGTTTCGAGGAGATGACGGTCATCGGGAGCGGCTCCTGGTCGCCCATGAAGTCGAGGTCGAGCGCGAGGCCCGGAAGGATCGGAAGGGTGAGGTTCGGGTCGACCGTGCCCGCGATCGCACGCACGCGATCCTGGGAGTTCGCCTCCGAGCCGAAGAACACGTAGGCACCGTTGCCGTCGGGGTCCTCGTCGGTCACGACGATGCCCTCGAGCTGGGCTTCGAACGCGATGATCGGCGTGGGCGGGAGGAGCTGGCCGAGGTCGGTCAGGCCGTAGAAGATCGAGTCGCCCTGGACCTCGGGGAGGACCTCACGAATCGCCGGGGGGACCGACGGCTCGAAGGGGATGCGCCCGCCGAGGGAGACGCCGTAGCCGGAGCCGACCGTGGTCACGTCGAGGCCGAGGCCCGGCACGAAGCGCGCGTCGAGGCGGCCGAGGGTCGGGACCGGGACGGCTTCGGTGCTGCCGACGTAGACGAAGGGATCGACCGGATCGAGGACCATGCGCCAGGACTGACGACCAAAGCCGAACTCGAGGTCGCCGATCCAGACGTCGAGGTCGAATTGGAGCGCGCCTTCCGTCGAAAAGAGGACGTACCAGGCATCCTGGTAGAGCGGCACTTCGAGGTCGATCTCCGCGCCGAGCCGCGTCTCGACGTCCACCCGCTCGGGCAGGATCGTCGCCGGCTGGCCCGAGAGCTTGCCGATCTCGTAGTCCGGCGAGAGCGAAGTGCCGGACATGCCGTACCCGGGGTCGATCACGAGATCGGCCTCGGCGAGGATCACGCCGCCTTCGTCGGTCAGGATCTGCGCGTCGCCCCGGAGGACGTAGGTCCCGTCCGCGCGCGCCTCGATGTCTTCGCCGGCGGCTTCGACGTCGATGCCGGGAACGATCTGGATCGTGCAGAAGCCGCCGTTGCAGGTGAGCGGCGTCGGGTCGGTGACGAGGGCGCCCGGACCGACCGGGCCGTTGTACATCTGGAAGAAGACGCCGAAGTCGCTCGTGCTGACGAAGCCGTCGCCGTCGAAGTCCGCGTCGGCGTCGCTCTGCTGGTAGACGGAGAAGAAGAGGCCGAAGTCCGCCGTCGTCACGAAGCCGTCGTCGTTGAGGTCGGGGTCGCAGAGGTTGCCGAAGCCGTCGGCGTTCGTGTCGCGCTGGTCGGGGTTCGCGACCAGGAGGCAGTTGTCGAGGGTGTCGTCGATGCCGTCCCGATCCCGGTCCGCCGCCAGGGCGGGCATCGCGAGCAGCGTCGCGAAGGCGGTCAGGAGGAGTCTTCGAATCGTCATGGGTCTCTCTTCTCTTCTTTCTCATCGGGGCCCGGGGGTTCGGGTGGGCCAGGGGGGGGCGGCCTGTCTTGCGGCCGTCGTCGAGAGAGAAGGCGCGAAGGGCGACGGGATCGGGCAACGGCCGATCCGAGACGGGCGAGATTTGCCCCGCGGGGCCATCGGCGGCCCGCTAGGCTCGCGCTGTCCGCGACGAGAGAGGGACGACACGATGTCCGGCTACGACAGCATCTTCCGCCCGGGTCTCTTCGAGGGCCAGACGGTCCTGATCACCGGCGGCGGCACGGGCCTCGGCCGCTGCGCCGCCCACGAGCTGGCGAGCCTCGGGGCGCAGGTCGCGATCGTCGGCCGGCGCGAGGACGTCCTCGCGCAGACCGCCGAGGAGATCCGGTCGGACGGGGGGCTCTGCGACTTCGAGACGATGGACGTGCGGGACGACGCCTCGGTCACCGAGGCGGTCGCGAAGCTCGTCGAGCGCCTGGGGCCGATCCGCGGGCTCTACAACAACGCCGGCGGTCAGTTCGCCGCCCCCGCCGAGAAGATCTCCGCGAGCGCCTTCCGGAAGGTCGTCGACCTCAACCTGAACGGCACCTTCCAGGTGACGCGCGCCGTGTTCGAAGCCTCCATGAAGGAGCACGGCGGCTCCGTCGTGAACATGCTCGCCGACATCCGCAGCGGCTACGTCGGCATGGCCCACAGTGCCGCCGCCCGCGCCGGGATCGAGAACCTGTCGATCACGCTCGCCCTCGAATGGTCGCGCTACGACATCCGCATGAACTGCGTGGCGCCGGGCACGATCCTCTCCTCGGGCATGCGGACCTATCCGCCGCCGATCCAGGAGCTCGGTGCAAAGGGAGCGCGCGTCGTCCCGGCCGCGCGGCTCGGCACCGAGAGCGAGGTCGCCGCCGTCGTGACCTTCCTGCTCTCTCCGGCGTCGACCTTCGTGACCGGTCAGACGATCGCGATCGACGGCGGCTCCTCGTTCCAGAAGTCGACGCTCTTCAAGGTCACGGACCACGGCCCGACGTCCCGCTTCGACGGCTTCCACCGCAAGGAGGACTGGAGCGGGACGCCCTTCGCGGTCTTCTTCGAGGACGGCGCGGACGGGGAAGGCGCCGGGGACTAACGCTCCGAAGCGCCCCGTTCGTTGAGGATCGGGAGCGCGTCTCCGGCCATCACGCGCCCGTGCAGCTCGCGCCAGTCCTTCCACTCGGTTCCGAAGAGGCGGTCCATGAAGGTGCTCGCGAACGAGTAGTGGTTCCGGAAGCGCGCGTGGTGGAGCGAGTGGTAGAGCCAGGGATGGGCGAGCCAGGTCGCGCTTCGGGCGGAGATCGGGTTCAGCTCGACGTTCGCGTGGCCGGCGACGTTCACGAAGGTGTTCGCCACGAAGTAGAGGAGGAAGCCCTCCCAGCAGAGGGGCGTGAGGAGGCCGAGCAGGGCGGGGATCACGAGCAGACCCGCGATCCAGCCGAGCGCCTCCACGAAGGAGAGCGACTGTCCTGTCCAGCCGGTCGTCACGCGGGATTCGTGGTGGTAGGCGTGGAAGCGGTAGAGGGGCTTCGTGTGGAGCCCGCGGTGGAGCGCGTAGTAGTAGATCTCGAACCCGGTCCAGATCGCGGCGAAGGTCCAGGCGATCGCAAGGGGGCCCTCCGCGCCGAACCGGATCCAGCCGAGCCCGAGGAACGGCGTGGCGCAGGTCGCCAGCAGCAGGAGGAAGCGGAGATAGGCGCGTCGCTCGTGCCGGAGCTGGTCGGCCGGGACTTCGACGTCGAAGATGCGGAAGCGCGTCGCCACGCGCTCGAAGAAGACCGCGAACCCCGAGGAGAAGAGCGAGACCGCGGCGGCGAACAGGAACGTGGCGAGCCAGACGCCGAGGAGCGGCAACGAATCGAGGGGAGTCATGTCGAGGTGCCTCCGAAGCGCGGGTCCCGATGGTAGGCGGCCTGCGCGCCGGCGGACGCAACGAATCGTGGCGACCCTCCGGCTGAGTCGGCGCTCAGACGTAGGCGGCGGTGATCAGCTCGACGTCGTACTTCTCGAGCATCGCCGGCAGGTCCGGGTCGAGGAGGAGGTCGAGGTCCGACGTCCGGTTAGGGACGGCCCAGACGTAGTTGTCGTTGTCCTCCCGCGTGATGCCGCGGAGCTCCGGCGTATCCGCTGCGGGGTGACTCACGACGAGATGGGTCGTGCCGGGCGCGAGTCCCTTCAGGTGATCGCGGAGCCAGCGCTTCTTCTTGCGGGCGGGCTTGTCGCTCAGCATCTCGATCGAATCGAAGCGGAGCGACGCGTCGATCATCGGATACAGGAAGGGAAGGCCGGTCGTCCGACACGCTTCCGCGTAGCCCTCTCGGCTGCTCGGGCCCATGTGGCAGTCGATGTAGACCGGCGCGGGGCCGACTTCGGCGAGGCGCGCGTGCTGGGCGAGGAGCTCGGCAGCGGCTTCGGCGGGATCGAGGGCCAGGGTGGCGGCGGCGACGGTCCGGTGCTGGGTCCCGTCGCGCTCGACGAGGGTCGTTCCCCCGGTCAGCGGCCCCCAACGGAGGTGGTCCCACTCGCAGTTCAGGGTGCCGTGGACGCCGACCGGGATGCCGTGCTCGCGTGCGAGCGCCGCGGCGGGCTCGAAGGCGGGGCAGGGGACCATGACCGAGGCCTGGGAGAGGGTGCCGGCCCGGAAGGCCCGCACGATCCCCTCGTTGACCGCGTCGCACATGCCGAAGTCGTCGCCCTGGAGGATCAGGCGGGCGCGGCTCACGACGTCGGCGCGCCGGCGGCGGCGAGGACCGTCCCCTCGATCGCGACGCGGTGGAGCACGCGGCGCTCGTGATAGTCGGGGACCGCGTAGTGCTGGGTGCAGCGGTTGTCGAGGAAGACGAGGGTCCGGGTGTCCCACTTCACGCGGACCTGGAACTCCGGGGTCTTCACGTGCTCGAAGAGGAAGTGGAGGAGCGCCTCGCTCTCGCGCTCGCTCAGTCCGACCAGGCGCGTCGTCGAGTTGACGTTCACGAAGAGCGCCGGGGCGCCGGTCTCGGGATGCGCGATCACGACGGGATGTTCGACCGGGGGCAGGGCGGCCTGCATCTCGGCGAGGTTCGCGATGCTGTGTCCGTTCGCGATCGCCTTGGTGAGCGAGCGCGTCACGTCGTGGACGGCGGTGAGCTCCCGGCAGAGCGCTTTCATCGGCTCGGAGAGCGCTTCGTAGGCTGCAGTCATGCTCGCAAAGCTGGTGTCGCCGCCCACGCTCGGGAGCTCGAGCACGCGCAGGATCGATCCCATCGGCGGGGTCCGCGTGTAGGTGTTGTCGGCGTGCCAGTTGTCGGCGCCCTCGCCGCGCGGGCGGGTCTGGTCGATCACGTTGATCTCGGGCGGGCCGCCGTGGGCCGTCCGGACGGGCGGCTTCTTGATCTCGCCGAAGCGGCGCCCGAAGGCGATGTGGGATTCGGGGGTGAGGTCCTGGTCCCGGAAGACGAGGACCTGGTGGTCGAGGAGCGCTTGCCGGATCTCCGACACGGTCTCGTCGGGAAGGTCCGCGGAGAGGTCGACGCCCGAGACCTCGGCCCCGATCGCTGCGGTCAGTCGCTCGATCGCGAGCGTCATGCGCCTTCCTCGCGCGCGAGGTCGAGGGCCTGACCGAAACGATCGTCGTGGCTCACCTGCTCGACCGGCAGCCGCTTGGGCTTGCCGAGGGGCTCGTCGCTATAGCCGAGGAAGATCGCGCACTCCATGAAGATCCGGGGCGGGATCCCGAGGATCTCGCGGATCTCGTCGCGCTTCAGGAAGAAGAAGGTGGTGAACAGCGAGGACAGGCCGTGCGCCCGGGCCGCGAGCATCATGTTCTGGGTCGACTGGAAGAGACTCACACCGCGCCCGCCCGGGATCTCGCGGGTCTCGCGGAGGGAGCCGTCCGGGTTCTCGGCGTACTCGTTCTTCATGCGGATGCCGCGGTCCGGATTCCAGCAGACGACGACGATCGCGGGCACGAGGTGGAGGTTCTCGACGGCGGCCCGGCCGGTCACCGAGCGGCCCGAGCTGTCGGTCAGCTGCGCTTCGGTCTGCGCCCGCTCGGCGTCGATCACCGCGAAGGCCTCCTTCATCTCCTTCTGGATCGCGCGCTTCGTCGCGGCGTCCCGGACGACGATGAACTCCCACGGCTGGGTGTTGCCCGAGCTGCAGGCCATCGTGGCGGCCTCGAGCACCTCGTGGAGGACGGGCTCGGGAATCGGATCGTCGCGGAAGATCCGCGTCGCGCGGAGGCCGAAGATGGCGTCGCGTACGGTCATGGAGTCGAGGCCGGCCATGTCGTTTCCTTCGTCCGTCGCGCCCGCGGCGCTGGGATAATTGCTTCCTGGGAAGTTACTTCTGGGAAAGCTATCCTCTCAGCGAGGTTCCCGCCATGTCCGATGTCCGCGGCCGAATCGCCTCCCTCCCGAGCGCGGCCACCGATCCCGACGAAGACCCGCTCGCGATGTTCACGACCCTCGCGCGGACGGGGCTCTTCCTCGAGGCGCTCCAGCGCGAGTGCCTCCAGCCCCACGGTCTCTCCTTCAACGAGTACTCGGTCCTGCGCCTCCTCCAGCGCGCGCCCGGCCGCGCGCTCTCGCCCAAGGCGCTCTCGCGGGAGATCGTGTGTACTTCGGGCGCGATGACGAAGCTCCTCGACCGACTCCAGCGCGCGCGACGGGTCCGCCGGCGGCCCGACCCGGACGATCGGCGCGGCGTGCTCGTCGAGCTGACGCGGACCGGGGACGCGGTCGCCGACGCGGCGGCGGCCAGCTATCGCGAGGGGCGGGAACGCGTGCTGGAACGGCTCCGGCCGCGGGACGTCGCTTCGATCGGCCGGCGACTCGCGACCCTGCTCGCCGGATTCGAGGCAGACTACGCGGACGCGAGCGCGGACTGACGCGCGCGACGACGTGAACGGGATCGGGGCCCCGCTTCGGCCCGTCAGGAGGGACGAATGGGCCGCGCGATCATCATGCACATCGACGATGCGCCCTGGATCCGGGGCGGGCCGCGCGGAGAGGGCGATCATCCCGACGGCGGTGGACAGCTCGTCGGCGATCTCGAGCAGGGGCCGTGGGTCCACGTGAACTGGCTGCCGGGCGGGCTCGTCGCGCCGGTCCACAGTCACGACCACGACGAGATCATGTACGTGCTCGAAGGCGGCTTCTCGATGGGGCGTCGACGCTGCGGCCCCGGGACGGTCGTCTACCTGGAGGCGAACACGCAGTACGGCTTCGAGGTCTGGGACGAAGGCGTGCGCTTCCTCAACATCCGCCAGGGACGGGCGACCTACGCGGAGGCGGGGGAGGAAGCGGTCGATCCGTACTCGGAGCCCGCGGCGGACTGATGGCGGAAGCGAAGCGGATCGACGTCCCGCGCTTCACGACCGCGCGGGTGAGCCATCCCTGGCTCGTGCGCGGGATGAACCGCGTCGGGCGCGTCCTGCCGATGCGACGGCTCGATCCCGATCGGATCTGGGCCGACGCGATCGCGAAGGAAGGCGGGGACGCGGCGCCTTCGCGGGCGGTCCGGGAGGCGCTCGCGGTGCTGGTCGACGACCTCGAGCGGAACGTCGACTTCACGGCGCTCGGCCGCTTCTCCGCCCTCGACGACACGCTGCGCCTCGCCCGGACCCACCTGCGGATCGAGCGCGCGCTCGCCGCCGCACCCGAGATCCTCGACACCGAGCTCCCGCCGCCGGTCTTCATCATCGGCTGGGCGCGCACGGGGACGACCTTCCTCCATCAGCTCCTCGCACAGGACCCCGCGAACCGGACGATGCCCTACTGGGAGAGCTTCGATCCCGTCCCGCCGGGCCCGGGCGAGCCGGATCGGCGCGCGGCGCGGCTCGACGCGATGCTCGGCCAGCTGCGGTTCCTGGCGCCCGGATACGACGCGATCCATCCGATGACGGCGGACTCGCCGGAGGAGTGCGTCGCGCTCTTCATGAACGTGTTCCGGACCCACCAGTTCGACTTCCAGTACCGGGTGCCGGGCTACGCCGAGTGGCTGCGGGGTCAGGACGCGCGGATCGCCTACGACGACTACGTACGCCAGCTGAAGCTCGTGGTCTCGGCGCGCCCGGCGGGTCGACGCTTCCTGCTGAAGGACCCCACGCACATCCTCCATCTCGAGACGATCCGGGACGTCTTCCCGCAAGCGAAGTTCATCTTCACCCACCGCGATCCCGCCGAAGCGATCTCGTCCGTCGGCAGTCTGATCGCCTACACCCGCGCGCTCTTCACCGACGACGTCGATCCGGCGGCGATCGGGCGCGAGCTGCTCGAGGGCTATTGGCCGACGGCGCTCGAGGAGGCCCGTCGTTTCCGCGGGACGCTGCCGTCGGGGCACGCCGTCGACGTGCGCCACCCCGCCCTCCGCGCGGACCCGATCGGAACGGCCGATCGGATCTACGAGGCCCTCGCGCTGCCGTTCACCGAAGATGCGCGGGACGGGATGACGCGCTTCCTCGAGGCGAGAGGCGCGTCGCCGGGCGGTCGTCACCACCACGCGCTCGAGACCCTCGGCCTCTCCCGTGAAGGCCTACGGGATCGATTCGCCGACTACTGTGAGGCGGTCGACGTCTAGGCCGCCGGTTCCGACTGCGTTCGTTGGCGGTAGACCGCCCGTCGGCCGGGACACCTTGACCCCTGCGGAGCGAGGGCGGAGACTCGACGCTCTCGATTCTCCGGAGGTGCCCCGTGTCCGATCCCGATGAAGCCCGCGTAGAGACGCGCCGTGAAGGCAACGTGCTGGTCATCCGCATGGTCCGCGAAGCCAAGCGGAACGCCGTTGACCGGAAGATGGCCGACGCCCTCGACGCCGCGCTGAACGAGCTCGACGACGACGACTCGCTCTGGGCCGGCGTGCTGACGGGAGGCGACTCGATCTTCTGCGCCGGCAGCGACCTCCGGAGCAACGGGGACTACGTGACCGAGCGCGGCGGCGAGTACGGGATCATCCGTCGCGTCCGCCGGAAGCCGCTGGTCGCCGCCGTCGAAGGCCGCGCCCTCGGTGGCGGGCTCGAGATCGTCCTGGCCTGCGATCTGGTCGTCGCCTCGAACGAAGCGCTCTTCGGCCTGCCGGAGGTGTCGATCGGCGTGATCCCCACCTGCGCCGGGATCTTCCGGGCGCCGAACGCGCTCCCGCTCAACCTGGCGAAGGAGCTGATCCTGACCGGCGAGCCGATCGAGGCCGAACGCGCCTATGCCGCCGGCTTCGTGAACCGGCTCGTCGCGCCGGGCGAGACCGTCCCGGCGGCGCTCGCCCTCGCGGCGCGGATCACGAAGAATGCGCCGCTCTCCGTCCAGGGCTGCCTGCGCTCCGTCAACGAGTTCGTCTCGGGGGCGGAGGAGCAGGGCTGGGCGCTGACCGAGCGCGCCTTCGAGGAGATCGCCGGGACCGAGGATCAGCGCGAGGGCGTCATGTCCTTCCTGGAGAAGCGCTCGCCCCAGTGGAAGGCGCGTTAGGCGTCGTCGCCTCGGGAGACGGCGTCGGCGTCGGCTGCGTTCCTTCGGGCGCGGCGTCGCCGGCCGGCCCGGGAACCGGATCCCCTCCGGGCCGCGCGATCGGCGGTGCCTCGATCGCGATGCCTCGCGCCACGTCTTCCATGAGCAGCTCGATCATGTTCGCCTTGTGGGCGTCCATGAATTCGTCCGCGGAGAACGCGTCGAGCGGGTGGTCGCGCGTGACGTAGCGTCCGGGAAGCGCGGCCATCCGTTCGCGGTCCGGATACGCGCCGTCGAGGAAGCGGTACCCCCGGATCTCGCCGATCCGGAAGGGCGAGCGGGCGCCCGCGTCGCGCAGGAGCCGACCGAAGAACTCGATCGGCACGGTCCGGTCGCTGCGGGACAGCTCGCCCTTGTAGGCGCCGAAGGCGATCGGGCGGTCGTTCCGATCGTAGAGGTTCGCGTCGATCCGGTACTGGCCCGGCTGGTCGACCTCGATTCCGATGCGGACGAGGAGGTGCCCGTTCACGAGCGCGTCGTCGACTTCGCTCGTGAAACGCGCGGGGATCCGCCCCGCCGGCGTGAAGAAGAGACGCAGGGTCTCTTCGTGGAAGGTGCCCGGGGCGTACTCGATCCGCGCGTCCACGAGGATCGGTCCGTGATGGTCCGCGAACCGGGTGGGGTCGAGACTGGCGAGCCAGCCGTCCTCGCCGGGGGTGAAGCGGAGCGGTGTCCGGTTGCCCTCGAGTCCCGCGCGCCCTTCGCGGGTGGCGCCGGCGTCGAGGGAGAGGAGCTCGACCGGGGTGTTGCCGCGCAGGACTTCGAGGGAGACCTCGATCGGGTCGTCGCCCTCGTAGTAGTAGTGATCACAGGTCAGTCGGACCGTCACGATCTCGTCGGCGTTCTGGCTGAACGTCTCCGGGATCGGGCGGTAGTCCTCGAAGCGCCGGTTCGGATGGACGAGGTCCTGCTGGGCCGCGGTCAGCCGCCCGACGTTCGGGGGGTAGACCGTGTTCTCGAGGTATCGGCGCACGGAAGGCGGCAGCGTGTCGGCGTCCGCGAGGCTCGCGATCGCGACCGTTTGCGCCGGGCCGGCCGCCTCGGGAGGAGGCGCGCCCTCGTGGCTGCCGCGCTCGGCGAGCCAGGCGAGTCCCCACGCGATCAGCCCGAAGGTGGCGAGCAGCGCCACGCCCGCGAAGAGGCCGAGCGCCCCCAGGCTACCCCGGGCGAAACGCCGGACGCGAGAAGAACCGCGTTCGACCGGCTCTTCCTCGTCGTCCGGCGCCCCTGCCAAGGGTTCGTGCTCCTCGCGCGCTTCGCGGCGTCCGGAAGCGCGCAGCGCGGCTTCCGCCTACCAGCCCAGGTTCTGGATGAAGCGGTCCTTCATCTCGTAGTGGTCTTCGTTGTAGCCCGTGCAGGTCCAGGCCGCGTAGTGGTTGCTCCACTTCGGGCTCTTGCACATGCTGCTCGTCCCGGTCACGTAGTTGACCGCGCCCGCCGAGTGGTAGGCCACCGCGCCGTCGTCTTCCCCGGGCAGCAGCCAGGAGGAGTACCACCAGCCGTCGTAGCCGCCGATGTGGTAGACGGTCTCGCCGTTGGTGTCGTTGTGGTTGTAGGCATTTCGGACTTCGCTGCGGCCGAGATGACCGGCGTAGTCGCAGGGGCCGAAGACGTCGGCGAGGAGATTACCGGAGAGCGCGCTGCCCCCGCCTGCACCGGCGGAGGTCCCGACCCAGTTGATGTTGTAGTTCGTGTTCGTGTTGGCGAGCCGGTGGCCCATCACGGCGTCGCCGCCGGAATAGTTGATCACGTAGCAGAGGTTCGAACCCGTGCAGCACTGGTCCAGGTAGACGCCCATGGTGTGGCTCGCGTCCGCCAGGCCGCTGTGGTTCGTCTGGACGGCCTTCACGTCGATCGACGTGTAGCCGGACGCGTTCGCCATCGCGTCGTTCCAGCCCTGCGAGCACATCCCGCCGAGATGGAGGATGTAGCGGCTCCCGCTGTTCGGGTTGCAGCCCGTATTGCCGTTGCAGACGGGCTGGTAGTCGGCGCAGCAGTCGCCGTAGGTCGTGCAGCTGGCGTCGCAGTAGCAGCTGTTGCCGTTGTTGCCGCCGCCGTAGCCGCCGCAGGCGTTCACGCAGGTCCCTGCGTCGTCGCCGCCGACCCCCGCGAGCGCGGGCGTCGAGAACAGGGCGAGGCTGAACGTGAGCAGGAGCGCACCGAGGACGGCGCGGTTTCGAGGTCGTACGGGCATCGTCGCTTTCCCCCAGGAGAGCCGACCACGTTCGGCCACGACGTCGAGCGATTCCGCCTTCTCGGTCGGATCGTCTGCGGCCGGCTCGGACGTGTCGCGAACGCCCCCTCGGCCCCCGCGACGCGTTCAGCTTACGCTGCGTCAGGTCGGGAAGGCAAGAACAAATCCGGATCCCGCAGGCGCGCTTTCGTGAACCCCGGTCGAGAAGGCGGGCGCGGCGCCGGACGGATCGGAAAGGGATCCGATGCTAGTTGCCTTCGCTCCGAGGGATAGGGGGAAACACCCAGTCTCCCGCCGCGGCGCCATCGACGTAGTGTCCGCGTGCGCGCAGGGACCCGTCCTCGCGAAGGAATCGCCACGGGCCCGTTCGTCGACCGCGTGCGTCGAGCGCCCCCGTCGCCCGCGGTCGGCCGTCGGGGAAGAGCTCCGGCCGGGCCGGAGGGCAGTGGCGCGCCCGGACGGTGACGTGGAGCACGTCTTCTTCGCGGCTCCGGCAGAGTCGACCCGCGTCCGCCGATCGCAGGTGGGCATCGCGCAGGGAGAGCTCGATCCGTCCCGCGGCCTCGCGGCCCCAGACGAGGCCGTAGCTCTCGTGATAGACGTGATAGCGCGGGGCGCGCCGGCTCGAGAAGAGCGCGGCGAGCCACCCGTCGTTGCGCGGCGGGAAACGGAACCGCCCCGCGGCGTCGCTCTCGGTCACGCGGACGTCGTCGAAGCGACGGACGTCCGCGGCGCGCCGTTCCGCCGGGAGGGCTTCGAAGACGGCGGCGCCGACGATGGCTTCCCCCGTCTGTGCATCGACGACCCGTCCCGTCGCACCGTCCCCCTCCGTCGCGGCGGCCGTTCCGGCTGCGAGCGCCAGCCACATCGGGAGGACGCTCCGCAGCGCGGCGGATCGGATCTCGCGGAGGAGGGACTTCGTGCGCACGCCTTCTCTCCCGTCTTCGGCGACTGGCATCGCGAGGAGCGTACCGCGTAGAGTGGTCGCTTCGCGAAGCGGAAGGAGCGGACATGGCGCAGGTCGAAGCGAACGGGATCCGGATCGAGGTCGAGACGCGCGGGCCGGAAGAGGCGCCCGCGTTCGTGCTGATCCGCGGCCTGTCCACGCAGCTGATCCAGTGGCCCGAGGTGTTCCTCGACCGCTTCGTCGACGCCGGCTTTCGCGTCGTGATCTTCGACAACCGGGATTGCGGACGGTCGACGAAGTTCGATGGGTCTCCGACGCCGGCGCTCGACGAGGTCCTCACCGGCCAGGCCGCGCCTCCCTACGGCGTGACGGACATGGCGCGGGACGTGGTCGGGGTCCTCGACGCGCTCGGGATCGATCGCGCCCACGCGGCGGGCATCTCGCTCGGCGGCATGGTCGCGCAGCACCTGGCCTTCGATCACGCGCCTCGCTTCCGCTCGGTGAGCAGCATCATGTCGAGCTCGGGGGCGCCGGGGCTGCCGAGCGGTACGCCCGAGGCGATGCGATCGCTGACCGAGCGGCCGGCGGATCCCGACGATCGCGAGACGGTGATCCGGCACAACATGCGGAGCCAGGTCGTGATCGGGAGCCCGGGATTCCCGATGACGGAGGAGGAGCTCCGGTCCTACTGCGAGCGTGCCTACGACCGCTGCTACTGCCCGGACGGCTCGACCCGGCAGATGATGGCGGTGCTCTCGGACACGGCCCGCCCCGATCGCCTCGCCGCGATCGGGGCGCGCTTCCAGGTCGTCCACGGGCGGGAGGATCCGCTGATTCCGCTCGCCTGCGGCGAGGACACCGCCCGGCGCGCCGGCGCGCCACTGGTCGTGATCGACGGGATGGGCCACGACGTGACAGCCGCGAACAGCGAGCCGCTGGCGGGCGCGCTGATCGGCTTCGCCCGCGCCGAGATCTGATCGCGCGTCACGCCTCGACGCCGTCGTCGAAGGCGGCGGCTTCCCGCGCGATCCAGTCGGCGACGAGGCGGATGCGCGGCACGTGCCGGGCGCTCTTGGCGCAGACGAGTCCGAAGCGGGTCGCGGGTGGGGCGAAGCCGACGTCGATCGGTTGCAGGCCGAGTCGCGACGCGCCCCGTTCGTCGAGGATCATCGCGCCGAGGCCGGCGACGGCCGCCGAGCGCTGGACCAGGAAGTCGTCGGACGTGAAGGCCGGCACGAAGTCGGGGATCGCGCGGGCGAGCATCGGCCGCGGTGGGACGTCTTCGAAGGGGCGCGCCCAGGTGATCCAGTCGATCTCGGCGAGCTCGACCGGGCCCGATCGGCCTTCACGGGCGCGCCGCTCCTCGAGCGCGGCGACGTAGTCGGCCGACGCGAACACGCCGCTGCGGATCGCGCCGGAGGCGAGCGTCGTGAGCTCGGGCTCGGTGGCCGGGCGGGTCCGGATCGCGAGGTCGGCTTCGCCGCGCACCAGGTCGACGTGACCGACCCCGGCCAGGATCTCCAGCCGGAGCGCGGGGTGGTCGGCCTGGAGCGCCGCCGCCAGGGGCGCCACCACGTCGACGGCGATCGCTGGGGGCGAGGCGATCCGAACGAGGCCCTCGGGCGCCGCTTCGACGCCGTGCGCGATCCGCGAGAACTCGCCGGCCCAGCGGGCCATCTGCTCCGCGGCGGGCAGCAGGCGCTCCCCCGCGGCGGTGACCCGCGCCCCCTGCTGGGCCCGTTGGAAGAGCGCGAGCCCGAGGCGCTCCTCGAGGAGCGCGATCCGCCGGGAGACGGTCGGCTGCCCGAGGCCGAGTCGTTTCGCGCCGCCACTGATGCTGCCGGCCTCGACGACGGCGAGGAAGGTCTGGGCGTCTTCCCAGGAGATATCCATATTTCGATGATAGTATCACTAGAATCTAGATTTCCATTCCTGATCAGATGTCCGAGAGTGTCCGGGCGCCTTCAGCGCTAGGAGAACGCCATGACTCGAATCCGGAGCGCCGTCCCGTCGAACCCCGACCGCCCCTGCGACGGGGCCACCGCGCGGGTCCTCCTGCCCGTCCTCCTGTGGGCGGCGATGCTCTTGGCCGCCGCGCTCCAGACGGGCTGCACCGCGAGCAGCCAGCCGACCGAGCGCGTGGACCTCGGCCGTGCCGTGACCGTCGCCGAGCTCGAAGCGGTCCTCGCGCGTCCCGGCCCGATCGCCTTCGAGCGGATCGTCGCGGCGGATTGGATCGTCGATCGCAGCGGCCTGATCAATCTCGATCATCCCGAAGCGAAGCGGCAGGGGATCGAGCCCGGCCCGGAGCCGATCGAGATCTTCCTCTACGTGCTGACCCACCCGACCCGCGGCACCTGGCTCGTCGACTCGGGTGTCGCCGAAGTGTTCCGGGAGGAGGGAAGGGCACCGCAGGTGAGCGCGCTGGTCGACGCGGTCATGGGGACCGATGCGCTCGACGTCCACGTGTCGACGGCGGAGTGGCTCGCCGGACGGGCGCGCACGCCGGCGGGCGTGCTGCTCACGCACATCCACATGGATCACGTGATGGGCCTGCCGGACGTGCCGGAGAGCGTGCCGGTCTTCGTCGGTCGCGGCGAGACGCGCGGCCGCGCGTTCCTGAACCTCTTCACCCGAGGCACCCTCGATCGCCTGATCGCACGGGACGCCGCCCTTCGCGAGCTCGACTTCCAGCCGCCCTCGAACGACGCCGCGCGCTCGATCCTCGACGTCTTCGGCGACGGGTCGCTCTTCGCGATCCACTCGCCCGGTCACACGCCGGGCTCGACGGCCTATCTCGCGCGGACGCCCGACGGCCCGAAGCTGCTCGTGGGCGACACCTGCCATACCGCCTGGGGCTGGGCGAACGGCGTCGAGCCCGGCTCGTTCACCGCCGACCACGCCGAGAACGCGACGAGTCTCGCGTGGCTCCGCGCGCTCGCCGCGAACCATCCCGGGCTCGAGGTCCATCTCGGTCACCAGCGGCTCCCGCGCTGAACGCCGTCCCGTCCTGAACGCCCGGATTCGGCCGCGAGCGCCCCGCTCGCGCCGGCTTTACAGCCTCCCCGCACCCTGGAACCATGGAGGGCCCCCGAGCGAGGAGCACGCCATGGCCCACGACCTCCTGATCCGAAACGGCACCGTCGTCGACGGCACGGGCCAACCGGGCCGGCGCGCCGACGTCGCGGTCTCGGACGGACGCATCACGGCGGTGGGCGACCTCGCCGGCGAGGCTGCGGACGAGACGATCGACGCCGAAGGGCACGTCGTCACGCCGGGCTTCATCGACGGCCACACCCACATGGACGCCCAGGTCTACTGGGATCCGCTCGGGACCTGCTCGTCGTACCACGGCATCACGAGCGTCGTCATGGGCAACTGCGGCTTCACCCTCGCGCCTTCGCGCGCGGACGCCCGGGAGCTCGTCGTGCGGAACCTCGAGCGCGCCGAGGACATCTCGCCGGCGGCGATGGCCCAGGGGATCAGCTGGGGCTTCGAGACCTATGCGGAGTACCTCGACGCGATCGAGGGCCTGCCCAAGGGCATCAACTACGCGGGCTACGTCGGACACTCGGCCCTGCGCACCTACGTGATGGGCGAGCGCGCCTTCGAGGAGGAGGCGACCGACGACGACGTCGCGGCGATGCAGCGGGAGCTCGCGGCGGGCATGGCGGCGGGCGCGATGGGGTTCACGACGTCGCGCACGCTGAACCACCAGACCTCCGACGATCGGCCGGTCGCGAGCCGGCTCGCGAGCTGGGAAGAGGTCCGCGCCCTCGTCGGCGTGGCCGGCGGCGCCGGGGGCGTCTTCGAGATCACGAACGAGGACGCGCCGGTCGAGGATCCGGCGGCGCAGCCGGAGTATTTCGGACGGATGGAGGCCCTCGCGAAGGAAAGCGGGGCGACCATCATGTTCGGCGTCGGCTGCAGTCGGCACGCGCCGGACAACTGGCGGCCCTGGATGGGGCTCGTCGATCGCGTCTCGGACGGCGGCGGCCGCATGTTCGCCCAGGTCCACTCCCGTCCGTTCAACATCATCCTCAACTTCGAGGGGCAGCTGCCCTTCGACGGGCTGCCCGCCTGGAAGGCGCTCCGCGCGCGGCCGCGGGACGAGCAGATCGCGGCGCTCCGGGATCCTGCGACCCGTGCGAAGCTCGTCCACGAGGCGCATCACGGCGAGTATGGCCAGGCGGTCGGCGCCGAGGCACGCAAGCCCGACTACGACTGGGTGCTCGTGATGGGGGATCCGCTCGGGCCCCACGAGCGGGTGAGTGATCTCGCGAAGGCGCGCGGGGTCGATCCGGTCGAGCTGATGATCGACATCGCCCTCGAGAGCGACCTCAAGCAGAACTTCCTGCAGCCCTTCGCGAACGAGATCGAGGAGCACGTCCTCTCGCTCATGAAGCACCCGCGTTCGCTCGTCACGTTCTCGGACGCCGGCGCGCACGTGTCCCAGATCTCGGACTGCTCGATCGCCACGCACCTGCTCGGCTACTGGGTGCGCGAGCAGCAGGCGGTCGGGCTCGAGGAGGCGGTCTCGATGTTGACCGCGCAGCCGGCCGCGGCGTTCGGCTTCGCCGACCGGGGCCACGTCGCGGAGGGGCGGGTCGCGGATCTCGCGATCTTCGATCCCGAGACGGTCGCGCCGGGCGTGCCGCGGATCGAGCACGACCTGCCGGGGGGAGCGCGGCGCCTCGTTCAGGAGGCTTCGGGCTTCCTCGCGACGATCGTGGGCGGCGAGGTGTTGCTCCGGGAGGGGCGGCACACCGGCGCGCTCCCCGGGCGGATCCTGCGACGCGGCGCCGGAGCGCACTAGTCGGCGAGGAGGGCGGCACCATGGGATTCGAGGCGAAGCCCCTGGCGGGTGGAATCGGGGCGGAGGTGACCGGGCTCGATCTCGACCAAGAGATCGATGCGGCCACGGCGAAGGCGCTGAACGACGTCTGGCTCGAGTACGCGATCGTGCTCTTCCGGGGGATGGGCACGTCGAACGAGCGACACCTGCGGCTGTCCCGGGCCTTCGGCGAGCTCGAGGTCCATCCGATCGAGAGCATCCGCCTTCCGGGTGCGCCGGAGATCATCCGTCTTGCGCAGAAGGCGGACGACACGGATCAGATGACCTACCGCTTCGCCGGCGAGGAGATCGTCGGCCGGATTCCGTACCACACGGACCTGATCTACACGACGACCCCGAATCGCGGCGCGATCCTGCGGATGGTCGAGAAGCCCGCGGTCGGCGGCGAGACCGGCTGGATCGACACCGCCGCGGCCTACGATGCCCTCGACGAGGCGACGAAGGCGCGAATCGAGGGCCTCGAGGCGCGCTTCGACTTCGTCTGGAATCTCGAGGAGATGCGCTTCGGTCGGCCGGAGGGCGTGACGCTCGTCGACAAGGGCAGCGTTCCCTACCCGGAATTCCCCGACGTGGCGCACCCGATCGTCTGGGTCCATCCGATCAGCGGACGGAAGTCCCTCTCGCTCTCGACCGTCCACCTGATCGACGTGGTGGGCCTCTCCCGCGAAGAGGGCGACCCGATCCTCGAGCACCTCGTCGAGCACACCCTCGACGAGCGATTCGCCTACGTCCACGACTGGGAGGAGGGCGACATGGTCCTCTGGGACAACTGGCGGACGATGCACACGGCCTGCGGTGTTCCGCCCGGTCACGACCGCGTCGTCCACCGGACGACGATGAAGGGCGAGCACCAGACGGGGCGTCTGCTCTAGGCTCGACCCGGGCCGGAGCGAACGCGCGAGATCCCACGAACCGAGGAGTCCGAGACATGGGTCAGCAGGAAGAAGACAACAAGCAGCTCGCCCGGGAGATGATCGATGCGCTCACCCGCGCCGACGTCGACTGGGTGAAGAAGAACTACGCGGACGACTTCCGGATCTGGGTGACCGGATCGCTGCCCTTCAGCGGCGAGGGCGACAAGGAGGGGGCGCTCGCCGGCATGCCGGCGGTGCTCGATCTCTTTCCGGAGGGGCTGACCTTCACGATCGATCGCATGATCGCCGAGGGCGACTCGGTGGCGATCGAGGCGCACAGCGACGGGACGACCTTCCGCGGCGACACCTATGCGCAGAAGTACCACTTCGTGATGCGGGCCCGGGACGGGCAGATCACCGAGTGGAAGGAGTACATGGATACGGAGCACGCCCGGAAGGTGCTGGTCGGCGAGTAGCCGGGAGGGGAACCGATGCGCGTGATCCGCGTCGACGACGACCCCGAGTACGGGGTCGCGCTCGGAAGCATCCTCGTGAGCCTGCTCGAGCCCGCAGAGGGCAAGGCGCGCGACTTCAATCGCTGGTACGAGCGCGACCACTTCTACGCGGGGTGCATGACGGGCGAGCACTTCTTCGCCGGCAAGCGCTTCGTCGCGACCCGGGACCTGAAGGCGCTCCGCTATCCCGCGGCCTCGCCGCAGGTGCCCGACACGTCGATCGGTTCGTTCCTGGCGCTCTACTGGATGGAGCGCGGCTTCCATCAGAAGGCGGAGGACTGGTCCCTCGAGCGCGTGCTCTGGCTCTACGAGCACGACCGGATGGGCGGCGACGCGAAGCGGCGGGCGGTGCACGCGAGCTTCTACGCGCATCGCTTCGCGGTCACGCGGGAGGACGACGGAATCCCGCCCGAAGTCGCCCTCGACCATCCCTTTCCCGGCATCGTCCTGATGCTGTCCGAGCGGCCGGAAGGCGTCACGCGCGAAGCGCGCGAGGCCTGGCTCCTCGACGAACATCTGCCGAGCACGCTCCCGGGCTCGAGTGTGGCAGTCTGCCTCTCGCTCGATCTGCTGCAGCTGCCGGAGTCGTCGCCCGCCTACGTCCCGCCGGACGAGGGCGCGGATCGGCGGGGGCTCGAGATCTACTTCCTCGACGAGACGCCCGACGCGGTCTGGCCGCGCGAGTTCGCTGGCTTCGGCGAGGCGCAGGAGAAGGCGGGGATGGGTCGGGTCTCGATGGCGGCGGGCTTCATCCCGACCCTGCCCGGCACCGACCGCTACGTCGACGAAGTCTGATCCGTCGCGCGCGAGCGGGCCTCCTGCGCGGCCGGAAACTCCGCGTCCTGCCGCTGGTTCCCGCCGTCAGAAGCGGTAACGTCGCGCCTGCGAGACGCACCGTCTCGTAATTGCACCCGAGCTCCATGCGTGCGCCCTCGACCGGTTTCGGCGGGGAGCCGCCGAAGGGAGAGGCGACTTGGCTTCGGCCGCGCGCTGCACAGGATACGCACGTCTCGACGCCCGCCGGGCGCGACCGATCGCGCTTCGCGTGCTCGTGCTGGGGCTCGTCGCGGCCGTGCTGTCGGCCTCCGTCGCGCTCGCCGAGTCCGCGGCGGTGCCGCCGGACAGCGGTCTTCCGCCCGTTCCGATCGAGTGCGACCGCGGACAGAGCCCGACGGCCCACGCGGTCTTCGTCGAAGAGCCTCCGGTGATCGACGGTCGATTGGACGACGCGGCGTGGCAGGGCGTGCCCGTCATCCGCGATCTGACCCAGGTCGAGCCGATCTTCTGCACGCCGGCGAGCTTCGAGAGCGAGATCCGGATCGTCACCGACGGCGAGAAGCTCTACCTCTCGATCCGCGCCTACGATCCCGACCCGGAGAAGATCGTCGCCAACCGCATGGGGCGCAGCGAGATCTTCTTCTTCGACGACAACTTCACCGTCCTCCTCGACACGTTCCACGATCGCCAGAACGGATTCTTCTTCCAGGTGAATCCCAACGGCGGGCGACGCGACGGGACCTTCGCCCGGGACGTCTTCGAGGAGAACTGGGACGGGATCTGGTTCGCCGACGCGAAGATCGACGCGAAGGGCTGGACCGCGGAGATGGAGATCCCGTTCAAGACGCTGCCCTTCCGGCCCGGTGCCGACGACTGGGGCCTGCAGATGTTCAGGCGCGTGCGTCGCTACAACGAGGAGAACCGCTGGGCGGACCCGTCTCGTCAGCGGTTCGGCATCAACATGAGTCGGGCGGGGACGCTCACGGGCATGGCGGTGGCCCAACAGGGCCTCGGCCTCGATCTCATCCCGACCTTCTCGCTCGGCGCGAACATCGATCAGCAGGGCGACGACAGCACGGCGGGCGCGCGCGACTACGACCTCCACGGCGAGGCGAGGGTCGAGCCCAGCTTCGACGCGTTCTATCGCTTGACGCCGGGGCTCCTCCTGTCGGCGACCGCGAACACGGACTTCGCGCAGACCGAGATCGACGACGCCCAGATCAACCTGAACCGCTTCGACCTCTTATTCCCCGAGAAGCGCGAGTTCTTCCTGCGCGACACGGGCATCTTCCAGTTCGCCGACCTCGAGGGATCCGACGGGATCCTGCCCTTCTTCTCCCGCCGGATCGGTCTCCAGAGCAACCCCCGAGCGCCCCGGCTGGCGCGTCAGGCCCTCGCGCGTGGTCCGCGCGACGTGCGCCTGCTCGGCGGCGGACGGCTGACGGGGCGCGCCGGCCGCTTCAACATCGGCTTCATCGACATCCAGCAGGATCGCAACTTCCAGAGCGATCCCCCGAACGGGACGGGCACGCGTGCGGACCGGGCCGGGGAGAACCTCGCGATCGCGCGCGTCTCGGCCAACGTGCTCGAGGAATCGAACGTCGGCGTGCTGCTGACCCACGGTGATCCCGAGTCCGATCGCGAGAACCTGCTGGCGGGCGCCGACTTCAACTACCGCAGCAGCCAGCTCGTCCCGAATCGTTTCGTCTCCGGGAATCTCTGGATCCAGCAGGACTTCTCCGGGCGGCAGTACGGACGCCGCGAAACGGCCTGGGGCGCGACGCTCTCGTACCCGAACGACAAGGTGAACTGGCGCCTCCGGTTCCGCGACGTGGGCAAGAACTTCGACCCGGCGCTCGGGTTCGTGAACCGGCGCGACCTGCGGCGCTACGACGCCCAGTACCGGTACCGCTGGCGCAATCAGCAGAGCCTCGTGCGGACCTGGGACATCACCTTCGACGGGGATCTCACGACGGACCGGGACGACCAGATCGAGACGGTGAACCTCTTCGTGCCGTTCAAGGTCACGAGCCAGGTCGACGACTCGATCGAGCTCCTCTTCTACTACTCGTACGACGCGCCGAAGAACGCCTTCTTCATCGCCGACCACATCGGGATCCTGCCCGGCCGCTACCACAGCATGTCCGGGATCCTGCGCCTCGAGACGAGCCAGCACCGCAAGATCCGCTTCCGCTACCAGACCGGCTTCGGCGAGCTCTTCGGGGGCCTCGGGCTCCGGACCGCGCCGCTGATCGAATGGCGTCCCTCGAAGTACTTCCTGCTGTCGCTCGAATACGACCGGCGTCAGTTCTGGGGGATCGAGTCCTGCTACGGGCTCGTCGGCGACGATCCGACGACGCGCAACTGCGTCAACGCCTCGCCCAGCGTCGACGTCCAGAAGCGTCAGTTCACGATCCAGCTCGCCCGCGCGCGCGTCCAGGTCAACTTCACGCCGGACATCCTCTGGACCACGCTCGTCCAGTACGACAATGCGACCGAGTCGGCCCAGTTCCAGACGCGCCTGAGATGGATCCTCGAGCCGGGGCGGGAGTTCTTCGTCGTGGTCGGGCAGAACCTCGACATGAAGCCCGGGGATCTGCGCGTGCGCGAGACGCAGCCGTCCGCCAAGGTCCGCTGGACCTTCCGCTTCTAGGGGCGGTCCTTCCCGGGCGGGGCGTGTGGCCGGGGCCCGGGTGCGCGGCGCGCGCCCGGCGCTAGAAGTTGAAGCGGAGTCCGGTGAAGCCCTCGTGGGCCCCGTACTCGTACTCGAAGCGCTGCTGGTTGCCCGACTCGGACCCGATCACGTCGAACTCGAGCGACGCGATGTACCGGTAGCCGAGGACGATCTCGGCGTACTCGGAGAGCGGATAGTTCAGGCCGCCCATGAAGTTGTAGACCATGGTGCTGGCCGTATCGTCGATCTGCAGCGGATTCGTGGGGTCGACGTTCTCGGCGTCGATGCGCGGCATGCCCCAGCCGATTCCGAGGCCGAGCCAGGGCGTCACGGGAATGTCGTGGTCGCTCAGGTCGAAGTCGTAGTAGGCGTTGTACGTGACGCTCAGGAGCGACATCTCCGAGTTCTTCGCGAAGGCACTCTCGCCCTGGACCCGGATCCGGTCGACCTCGCTCACGCGGTAGCCGACCTGGACCTCGACGCGCACCGCGTCGGTCACGTAGCCGCCGACGCCCACGCCGGCGAAGACCCCGACCGGCGCCGGCCGGGCCTTGCCGAAGAGACCGATGCTCGAGCGGTTCGCGCCCCGGAGCGTGCCGTCCGGATGGTGCGACACGCCGACGAGGTAGTCGACGTAGAGCGATCCGGTCTGGTCTTCGTCGCTCTTCTCCTCCTCGGCGAGCGCGGTCGACGCCGGCAGGCCGAGGGCCATCGCCGCGAGGAGGGCGAGGGCGGGTCGGAGGAGCTTCATCTTCGAGGGGCGCGGTCGGGTCACGGGTCACTCCATGGCTTGCACGACAGGGACGGCACGCTCGGGCAGCATGCGTCCCGCCAGGGCCCCAGAATAGGCCAAAAACGACACGGGTAACCCCGTCGGAAGCGGGTCGTCGACGCGGTCGCCGATCCGTCGGTTCGAACCCTGAATCGATCTCAGGTCCGCTGGGACGACAGGTTCCCGCCGTCCACCACGAACTCGGACGCGGTCACGTAGCTCGCCTCGTCCGAGAGCAGGAATCGGACGACCCGGGCCACCTCCGCCGGCTCGCCGACACGCTCCATCAGGATCCGGCGGGTGAAGTGGGACTCGCCCAGGGCCTCGAGGGTCGGGTTCATCATCGGCGTGCGGATCTGACCGGGAGAGATCGCGTTGATCCGGATGCCGTCCCGGGCGAGCCGGTCCGCGAGGGCGCGCATCATCGAGAGCGCGCCGCCCTTGCCGGCGGAGTAGATCGGATTCGCGGCGTTGCCGAGGGTCGCGTTGATCGAGGAGAACGTGACGATCGACGAGCCGGCATTCGCGGCGAGGTCCGGCAGGAGGGCCTGCGAGAGCAGGGCGAGTGGTCGCAGGTGGACGTGGATCCCCTCGTCGAAGCTCTCGGGGGTGAGGCCGTCGAGGGAGTCCGTGTCGACGATCCCGGCGGCATGCACCAGCCCGCCGATCGAGGGCAGCTCGCCGCGGGCGGCTTCGACGCCGGCCTCGAGCGCCGCGGGATCCCGCACGTCGACGGCACAGCCGTGGGCGACGACGTCGTGCCGGGTCGCGATGGCTTCCGCGACCGACGCGGCCTTGTCGCCGTCGAGGTCCCAGAGCGAGACGGGACGACCGACGGCGGCGAGGGCCTCGGCGGTCGCGCGACCGAGACCCGAGGCCCCGCCCGTCACGATCACGCCCGTCGACGGCCGGTCGAGGCGCGGCGCGTATTCGTTCTCTTCGCTCATCGTCTTCTCCGCCTAGTCCACGTCCGTCATTCCGGGGATCTTCTTCTCGAGCAGCGCTTCGTAGCGGTTGCGGAGCTGCGCCTGATAGCTGGGCTTCGTCGGGATCAGGAACTCGTCGCCACGGATCGCCGCCAGGACGGGCGCGACGGCTTCCGACGGAGGCATGCCGGCATCGAGCTGCTTCTGGAGGAACTCCCGGACGACGGCTCCGTCCGGGGTCTCGTCCGTGCCGTACGTGCTCGGCCGGACGCGCGCGGTCTGCGCGATCCCGGTGTCGAAGGAGGAGGGGGTGAGGACCGAGGCGCCGATCTTCGAGCCGACGGCCGCGAGGTCGAGGGCGAGCGACTCGGTCAGCGAGAACGCGGCACACTTCGAGACGACGTAGGGGCCGGAGGTCGCGCCGGCGACGAAGGCCGCCACGGACGCGGTGTTCACGACGTGTCCCGGCGTGTCCTGCGCGATCATGCGCGGGACGAAGAACTTGATGCCGTGGATGATCCCGAAGACGTTGACGCCGAAGGTCCAGTGCCAGTCCTCGAGGCTGCGCTCCCAGGCGAGTCCGCCCTGGAAGACGCCGGCGTTGTTCACGAGCACGTCGACCTGACCGAAGTGCTCGAACGCGGTGTTCGCGAGTCCTTCGACCTCGTCGGGATTCGCCACGTCCGTCGCGACGGCGAGCGCACGGTCGCCGATCGACGCCGCGGTGGCCTTCGCGTTCGCTTCGTCGATGTCGGAGCAGACGACCCGCATGCCCTCTTCGGCGAATCCGACGGCGAGCGCCCGTCCGATCCCGCTGCCCGCTCCGGTCACGACCGCCACGCGGTCCTCGAACTCCGTCAACATCGCGATCTCCTCGTCTTCCGGGGTGCCTTCCCTCCGGCACCCGGTCGACCATCCTAGGGAATCGTGCTCGGCCGCGTCAGCACGTCCGGAACGCCCTCGGAGCGTGCGTCCGGCGCGAATGTCGGCGCGCGATACCCTCTCGGCATGTGTGATTCCCTCGTCGCGCGCGGGGCCCGGACCGCGGACGGCGCGACGCTCTTCGCGAAGAACAGTGATCGACGGGGGCGGGAGCCCCAGCCCTTCGTGCAGCTCCCGGCCGCCTATCATCCGCGGGGCGCACGCGTTCGCTGCACGCACGTCGAGATCGATCAGGTGGCGGAGACCTACCGCGTGATGGGCCATTCGCCCGAATGGTGCTGGGGATTCGAGCACGGCGTGAACGAGCACGGGGTCGCGATCGGCAATCACGCGACCTGGTCGCGCGAGCCCCTCGAGAGCGAGCCCGGCCTGATCGGCATGGATCTCGTCCGCCTCGGTCTCGAGCGGGGGCGCGATGCGCGGGAGGCCCTCGAAGTCATCGCCTCGCTCCTCGAGACCCACGGCCAGGGCGGCTCCTCGTTCGGTGCGAGCGGCGACGACGGCTACCAGAACAGCTTCGTCCTGGCGGACGGGCGCTCGGCGTGGGTCCTCGAGACGACCGCCCGGGGCTGGGCGGCGCGCGCGGTCGACGGTGCCGGGCTCACCAACGCGCTCACGCTGGGGCGCGAGTGGCAGATCGGCTCCCGCGATCTCGAGCGCCGCGCGCTGCAGCAGGGGTTCTGGGAGCACGACGGGCGGCTCGACTTCAAGGCGGCCTACGCGATCGAGGGGTGGCCTTCCTTCCTGACCGACCAGCGGCAGGCGGCGACGGCGCGTTGCCTCGACGGCCCGGCGCTCACGCTCGGTGCGCTGAAGGGCTGGCTTCGCGATCACGGGGGGCAGGCGCTGCCGCCGGAGGCCGGGCGCCCGACGGAGGACCCGGAGCGCTACAGCGTGTGCATGCACGCGGATCCGATGTCGATGACGACCGCCAGCATGGTCGCGCGACTGCCCGAGGAGATCGGCCGCCGTCCGTGGCCCGTCTGGATCTCGTTCGCCACGCCCTGCACCGGGCTCTTCGTTCCGGTCTATCTCGACGGGACGATCCCGCGCCGCTTCGCGCGACCGCCCGAGGCGGCGGAGGCGGACGGATTGGGGACCGCGTGGTCGGCGTGGGAAGCGATGCGCCGCTTGCAGGAGCGCGCCACCGTCGACTTCGAACGCGCGATGCCGATCCTGCAGGAGGCGTGGCGGGAGCTCGAACGCGCCGTCGAGCTCGATCGACTGCGCATCGAGCAGGAAGTCGCCGTCGCCTACGAAGCGCGTCACTTCGACGAGGGCGAGCGCGCGCTCACGCGTTTCATGGAGGACACGGCGGATCGCCTCGTCGATCAGGCGAATAGACTGACCGCGGCACTCTGACGCGCACGAACGACTACGCCGTGCGGGCCTCCGAAGACGCGACGGCCGGGCGAACGCTTCGCGCGCGGACGAAGTACTCGTCGCGCAGCTCCCACGGAACCCCGAGCGCATTCAGGATGTGACGCTTGGTGGCCTGTCGACAAGGCCGACCCTTCTCGACCGCGTGGATCGTTCGGGGCGAGACGTTCGCCTTCTTGGCGAGGTCGTTCTGGGTCCAGCCGAGAGCCTGGCGGGCGGCGCGAATGCGATTCATGGGGGTGTCTTCTCTGCGTGGGGTGCGAAGGCGTCTTCGATCGGGGCGTGCGGGGGGCGCGCGATCGAACGCCGCAAGAATAGCGTCCGGCCACGGATCCGGCGCCGGTGAATTCCTCCCAAGTGCCTGATTCCCATGGGGGTTTCGATGTGCTCAAGCGCCGGACGCGGCCGGTTGCCCCGCGGGACGCGCGGTTGGCCGTCCGCGACCGGGCGGCCCGGGATGCTCGAAAAAGCCGGCCCTCGGGCTAATCTGCGCCCGACCGAACTGCCCGGTCCCCCGACGGAGATCCATCCTGGCCAAGCAAGCCCAAAATCCCGGCCGCCGCACCCGCGTCGAGAAGTGGCTGGGGAAGATCGCCGATCGCGCCGCGGGGCTCTCCGGGCGCCTTCTCTACAAGCGAGGGGTTCGCTTCCTGGCCGATCCGGAGTGGAAGGAGCCGTACGCCCTCGAGCTCGAGGCGGACGAGCGCCCCGGCAAGCCCCGGAACAAGGCTCTCGACCGGCGCTTTGTGCTCACGCAGGTGGCCGAGTCGGTGCGCGCGCTCGAGGGGAGCACCGCGGAGTGCGGGGCCTACCTGGGCGTCGGGTCGGCGCTGATCTGCCGTGCGCTGGAAGGCACCTGGCGGGACGGCGAGGGGCACTTCGCGTTCGATGCGTTCGAAGGATTGCCAGCACCCGGGGACGACGATCGCGCCGACACCGGGCAGTGGTGGACCGAGGGCGATCTCAAGACGGACACGGGACCGATCGAGGCGCGCCTCGCGCCGTTCTCGAACGCCCGGATTCTCGTGGGCTGGATCCCGGAACGCTTCCCGGACGTCGCGGATCGCCGCTTCCGGTTGATCCACATCGACGTCGACCTCTACGAACCGACGCGGGACTCGATCGAGTTCTTCTGGCCGCGACTGGTGCCGGGCGGCGTCGTCCTGCTCGACGACCACGGCGTCGTCAGCTGCCCCGGCGCACGCAAGGCGGCGGTCGAGTTCTTCGCGAAGACCGGCGACCCGATCATCGAGCTCCCGACCGGCCAGGCCCTCGTCTGGAAGCGGACCGCCTAGCGCGACGCGGCGACGCCCGCGCGCCCGGCGGCTAGACCTTCAGCCTCGCGCGCAGCTGCTGGATCGGCGAATCCCAATGGGGGAAGTGCGAGAAGAACTCGCTCGGCCGGGCGCCCCCGAAGCACTCGCCGCTGATCGCGACGTAGCGTCGCGGGATCGGCGTGACCGATCGTGGCGAGACGCCGTGGACCGACGTGCCGTGGTTGATCCAGGTGAGCAGCGTGTTCGGCCGGTAGGGGATGCTGCGGACGGGCTCGATGAAGCGATCCGGGATGTGCTTCATCTTGCTCCGCGGATAGGGCTTGCCCTTCAGGCGGTAGAGCTCGTACTCGCCCCCGGTCGAGTCGTCGTCCTCGCTCCGGAAGTAGAGGAGCGAAGAGAAGAGCTTCGCGCCGCTGTCGACGTGCGGCCCGCGCGTCGAGCTCAGCTCGGTCACCGGGCTGTTGACGCCGAACTGGCAGTCGAGCACGACGTCGGCCCGTCGGTTGGCCTCGGCCGCGCCCTTGCCCTCGCTCCGGCGGGCGACGACGAAGTCGTCGAGGCCCTTTCCGAAGTTGGCTTCGAGGTCCGGATGGAGACGTTCGATGTCGGCCTGCCAGAGCTTCATGGCGCTCTCGAAGAGCGAACGCTGGGTATGCGCCTCGAAGAACGCCCGCCAGGGCTCGGGCGTTCGCGGATCGGCGAGGACGCGCTCTGAGCTCGCCAGATACGTGCGGTTGTTCACGATCGTCTCGTTCCGGGCGATGTACTCGACGGTCGGGAAGGTCTCCTCGAGGAGCTTGTAGTCCGCCTCGGGGAGCACGTTCTCGATCACGAGATGGGGGTAGGGATCCCGAACGATGTCGGCGCGCGAAGCGCCGTCGTAGACATTCCCCGTCATCCGCTCGCAGCCTCCTTCACACCGTCGCTCGTCGAGCGCCCGTTCTCGGCGATCTCCCTCTCGGTCAGCCCGTAGTCCGGTCGCAGCACGTCGTCCACGTCACCGGCATAGATGCCCTGGATCGGGGTCCGGAACGGCCCCTCCTTCTGCTTCCGCATCAGCGCGAAGCAGAGCAGGTTGGGCGTCTCGTGCTGGAGGCCGCGGAGCAGCCTCCCGAAGCGGCGCGCCTCCGCCTTGCCGGCGAAGCGCTTCACGAGCCCCTTCACGCCCGGCCGTTTCGCCTTGGCCTCCGAGAGGAGCACCGAGAGCGGGACCCGCGACTCGTCGAGGAGCATCGGCGGGCCGTCGTCGCTCCGGGCGACGATGCCCCGGCCGCCGCGGGTCGCGACGCCGAGGGCCAGCAGGTGGTACTCGTTGGCCTGCGCGAGCGCCGGGTACAGGTTCGGCTGGATCGCGAAGAACCCGTGGTTCACGAACTCGTAGAAGGGCATCACGTGGAGCATGAGCCCGCCGACGGACGTCAGCTGGTGGACGTTGCGGTAGATCGCGTCCTGATTGAAGACGTGCTCCCCGGTTCCGTTGTTCGTCACCAGCGAGAAGGTCTCGCGGAAGTCGTACTGCTCGGCGAGGTCCCGGTTCAGGTCCATCACGAGGCTGCCGTAGCGGTCGTTCACGTCGATCGCCCGGTAGTCGGCGAAGCCCAGGAGGCGGTAGTAGTCGGCGGCGCGTCCCCCGCGCCCGGCCGCGCCCTCGGCGATCAGCCGCTCGAGCCCGGCCGCGTCCACGCCGGCCCGACTTCCGGACCGTTCGCGCACCGCCCGGAGCGTCCGGTCGTCGGCCTTGAGCGTCTGGTTCCCCAGCTCGATGACCGTCGGACCCTCTTCGAGGTGGTCGAGTGCCCCGAGGACGAGCAGGGCCATCAGCGAGTTGAAGCTCATTGCGCGGTCTCGACGCGGGATCGTTCGCCGGAGCGGGGTCGCGGCGAGTGGGACGTCCCCTGGGTTGCCTGGGAGTGGGCACGAGCAGAAGGCACGTTCGCCGGCCCCCCTCGAGCGCGAGGAAGGTACCACACCGCGAGATGAACCCGCGGCTTGGTGGGCGTGGCGGAAGCGTGCTAACTGGGAGGCGCGGCGGCGCCGGGAGAGCGCCGCAGCGCGACTCGGATCCCGGCCGTGCGCCGTTTCGTGCCGGGGTGTCGCGGACGCGAACAGGAGGGGCCTGTCGGGCGGGGGGCCGGGCAGGGGGCCCTCGCGGCCTGCAGTGAGCCGCGACCGAATACGCCCCCATCGCCCCCCATCGCCCCCCATCGCCCCCCATCGCCCCCCATCGCCGCGGCGCGGTATCCTCGGCGAAGCGCTCTTCACGAGCCGCGCCTGCCCGTGACCGCGTTCCGCAAGAGCGCGACCCAGGAAGGACTGATCATCCATGGCCGAGTACACGCGAGAGAATCCGAGCCCCGAGTACCGGGCGATGGTCGAGATGTACGAGACCCTCCACGAGCAGGGGGCGGACAAGGCGCCCGGCGCCGCGAACGAGGACGAGCACCGCCCGCCGGAGCAGACCTTCGCGGGCAAGATGCTCGCCCAGCATGCCCCGACGATCCGGTCGATGATCCAGCGGACCGGCGCGAAGACGCTCCTCGACTACGGCGCCGGCAAGGGCCAGTCGTATCGCACGAAGGACATCAAGATCGGGAACGAGATCGCTCCCACGATCCAGGAGTACTGGGGCCTCGACGAGATCCGGTGCTACGACCCGGGCTACGAGCCCTTCAGCCAGCTGCCGACCCAGCAGTACGACGCCGTGATCTCGACGGACGTCCTCGAGCACATCACCGAGCCGGACCTGCCCTGGATCCTCGACGAGCTCTTCTCCTTCGCGCGCTGCTTCGTCTTCGCGAACATCGCCTGCTACCCGGCCAAGAAGAGCCTGCCGAACGGGCAGAACGCCCACTGCACGGTCCGCCCGCCCGAGTGGTGGGACGGCATGATCCACGCCGTCGCCATGCGACACACGGACGTGTCGTACCACTTCAGCCTCGCGACGCGGACCGGCCCGAAGAAGGTGCTCGGTCTGGCGGGCAAGCGGGGGCTGGAGCACCACGTCTCGGAGCGCTGGGTCTAGCGCTTCCGCCTCGGGGGCCGCTCAGTCGTCGAGCAGCGCCTTCGCGCGCTCGACGATCCGGGCGAAGTCGTCGTCCGGCAGGACCTCGCCCGGTCGGCCGCCGAAGTCCGGGAAGTCCGCCGCCCATCCGCGTTCGATCATTTTGCGGGATACGCTCGCGAGATCCCGGCCGAACTTGAGGCCGAGGGCCGACGCGAGATCGCTGATCGATTCGCCGAGCCCCGTGCGCGGCGCCTCCGGCGAGCCGTGCAGCAGGCGTTTCGCCGCCGCCCGCAGGTCCTTGCCGAGGGAGCGGACGCGGGTGTGGGGCGCGATCGCGAGCGGTCGCCCCAGGCGCGCGACCTCGACCAGCATCGAGATGCTGTCCGGGGTGACCACGAACTCGTCGCCCCCCGAAAGGAACGCGAGGTAGGGGTTCTCGGTCGCGTCGGCGCTCCACGTGTAGAGGTAGACCCGGTCGCCGGCGTCTGCGCTCGCCTGCCGGAGGACCTCGAGCGCCGGCTCGGGGGTTCGGCGGCTCGTCGAGATGAGCAGCGAGCCGCCCGCGTTCGACACGCGCGCGAGGGCGCCGTCGAAGAGCGTGCGGGCGTCGTCCGGGCCGAGCTGGAAGGGATGGGACGAGCCGCCCAGGAGGAGCACGGTCCAGGGGCGGGGCAGGGCGCGGAGGCGCGGCTCCCACTCCGCCGCCGCCCGCGCGAGGGTCTCGGGCTCCGGCGGAGGCTGGAGCGGCCAATCGAGGCGCACGATGTTCGGCCGGGCGGGGACCTCGTACTGGGGCGGAGAGAGGACCAGGTCGAAGTGGCGCGGGCCCGGCGGTCGGTTCATCTGGACGAGGCGAGTGCGGCCCCCGGACCTCCACCGGACCCAGCGCACGACCGGGACCTGCCGCCAGCCGGTCGAGATGACCATGTCGGGCCACGGGGCTTCGAGCGACGACGAGCGCGCGAGGTCGACGGTGTCGACGCCGGGGCCGAGCATCAGGCGCCAGGTCGCGGCGCGCTCGTTGAAGACGATCTTCTTCTCTTCGAAGGGCTCCCCGAGCGCGGTCGCGAGGCGGAGCGACTGCTTGTCGTCTCCGGTTCGCCCGCTCGTCAGTACCCAGACCCTCGCCATTCACGGAAGGCTAGCAGGGGGCGGCCGCTCGGCCGGGGCACGGCCGGCGGGGCGGCGGCCGTGCGACGGGCGCGGGCGTGCGGAGGTCGGGGGGGCGCGTGTGCGCGCGGTCGGCGAACGTAGGGGCGAGGAGGTCCCATGCTCGAACTCTGCTTCAACACGATGAACCGGTCGCCTTTCATGCTGGGCGACGAGGATCCGGATCTGCCGGGACAGATCGCCGCCGCAGGCAAGGCGGGTTTCGCGGGCTTCGGCCCGGACGAAGCGTCGATCGCGCGCTTCCTCGAAGGGGGCGGGCGACTCGAGACGCTCGCCGACCAGATCGCCGCGGCCGGGATGCGGACCTTCGAGCTCCCGACCCTGATGGTCAGCGGGAACGTCGAGGCGACGCAGGCGAGGGTCACGCGCCTGGCCGGGTACGCCGAGGTCCTGCGACCCGAGTTCGTCCAGCTGAACGTCGACGGCCGGGTCGACGACGGCGTGATCGAGGGCCTTCGGCGCGCCGGCGACGCGTTCGGGGCGCTCGGCGCGCGCCTCGCGATCGAGTACCTGCCCTGGCTCCCGGCGATCCGGGACATGGCCTCGACGCGCGCGCTACTCGATCGGGCGGCGGTCGAGGGGGCGGGCGTCCTCCTCGATGTCTGGCACTTCACGGAGAGCGGAGATACCTGGGAGGAGCTCGACGCGATTCCGCTCGACGAGATCGCCTACGTCCAGTTCGATGATCACCCGGCCTTCGAGAGCGACGACCTCGTCCGGGAGACGATCATGCGCCGAGTGATGCCCGGCGAGGGCCGCTTCGAGCTCGAGCGCTTCTGCGCCGTCCTGAAGGCCAAGGGCTACGCGTCTCCGGTCAGCTGCGAGATCCTTTCGGCCGAGACCCGGAGCATGGATCTCGACGCGTTCGCCCGCCGCGTCTTCGAGACGACGGCCCCCTACTGGCAGTAGGACGCGGGTCGGCGAGCGCAACGCCCGCTCGACCCCGCGTCTGGATGCTGCACACTCTTCTCTGGAGGTCTCCCCATGTCCGACCGCATGCTGCTCGTCTCGTCCGACTGTCACGCCGGGCTGCCGCCCGAGCGCTATCGCGAGTATCTGGATCCCCGGTTCCGTGAAGCGTTCGACCACGCGCTGCCGCTCCAGATCGCGAACACCCGCGAAGCCGAGAAGATGTTCCTCGTCCAGGAGATCAACGAGGAGTGGCGGCGGGGCTGGGATTACGAGCTCACGGGGGCCTGGGATCACGATGCCCGGATCAAGGTGCTCGACGGCGACGGCATCGCCGGGGAGGTGATCTTCCCCGACGGCATCACCGAGATGAACGCGCCGCCCTTCGGCGCGGGGCTCGGTCTGCCTTCGAGCGGCGTCGACCCGACGCTGCAATGGGCCGGGGCGCGCGCCCACAACCGCTGGCTCGCCGAGCTCTGCCAGATGGCCCCCGAGCGGCGCTGCGGCGTGGCGATCGTGCTCGCCCTCTACGACGTCGACGAGGCGGTCGCGGAGGTGCGCTGGGCGAAGGAGAACGGGCTGCGCTCGATCATGATCCCGGTCATGTGGGGCCCGCATCCGCCCTATCACCACCCGCGCTACGAGCCGCTCTGGCAGGTCTGCGCCGAGCTCGACATGCCGATCCACTTCCATTCGGGGCCGGCGGAGAGCGAGCAGTATTTCGGGACCTGGCCGCCGGATCCGGAGGTCGGAACCCTGACCGGCGGCATGGGCATCTACGTGTCCGAGGTCGCCTTCTTCGTGAGCCGTCCGCTCACGTTCCTGATCTGGGGCGGCGTCTTCGAGCGTCATCCGACGCTCAAGGTCGCGATCACCGAGGGGACGGCGGTCTGGGTGCCGGAGTTCCTCGAGCTCCTCGACCACCGCTACGGCTCCCACGCGGGCAACGCGAAGCTCGGCGACTACCGCAGCCACATGTCGATGAAGCCGTCGGAGTACTTCGCGCGGAACGTGCGGGTCGGATCGAACATTCACGCGCGTGAGGTCGAGCTGCGGCACGAGATCGGCCTGGGGACGATGATGTGGGGCAGCGACTATCCGCATCCGGAGGGGAGCTGGCCGGCGACGAAGGCGCGACTGAAGGAGAACTTCGCGGGCGTGCCCGAGGCGGAGCTGGCCGCGATCCTGGGCGGCAACGCGGCGGACTTCTACGGCTTCGACCGCGAGAAGCTCGCGCCGCTCGTCGCCGAGATCGGGCCGACCTACGAGGAGCTCGCCTAGCGTCGCTGGCGGTCTCCGGCGGCTCGCCCTGCGCCGGGCTGCCTAGAGCCGGATCGGCACCCTCGCGTAGCCGCGCACGTTGTTGTTGTGGCTCCACTCGAGGTTCGTCTCGTCGACCTCGTAGTCGGGGAACCGCGCGAGCAGCTCTTCGAAGGCCACGCGGCATTCCTGCCGGGCGAGGCTCTTGCCGAGGCAGAAGTGGTGGCCCTGCCCGAAGTGGACCGAGCGGTCGATCTGGCGGTGGATGTCGAACGTGTCCGGGTTCTCGAAGCGGCGCTCGTCGCGGTGGGCCGCGCCGGTCAGGAGGAGGACGCGCACGTCTTCCGGGATCGTCACGCCGTGGCGCGTCCAGGGCTTCGTGGTCCAGCGTCCCTGGACCTGGGAGGGCGGGTCGAAGCGGAGCATCTCCTCGACGGCGTTCTCGCGGATCGCCGGATTGGCGGCGAACTCGGCGCGCTGGTCGGGATGGCGCGCGAGGGTGACCGCGCTGTTGCAGATGAGGCGCGCCGTGGTCTCGTGACCCGCGTTGCCGAGGAGGAGACAGAAGCCGAGGAGCTCTTCGAAGGAGAGCTTCGTCATCTCGCCCGTCTCGACGTCGCGCAGCTCGCTGCCGATCAGCGCCGAGATCAGGTCGTCCTGCGGGCGCGCCTGTCGCTCCTTGATGAAGCCCACGAAGTACTCGAGCACTCGCCCCGTGGCCTCCTGCGCGGCCGGCGGGATCTCGAGCATCCCCGCCTCGCGGTGCATCGACGTGTTCGTATCGGTCCGGACCTGCTCCCGGTCGGCCTCCGGGATGCCGAGCATCGCGGAGATCACGTCCATCGGCATGACGGAGGCGAGCTGCTCGAAGAGGTCGATCTGATCCCCGGGCTCGAGCCCCTCGAGGCGCTCCGTCGTGATCCGGCGAACCGTCGGCTCGAGCAGGCCGACGCGGCGCGGCGTGAAGACCTTGCTGACGAGCTGTCGGACCCGCGTGTGCTTGGGCGGGTCGAGGGAGATCATGAGCGGCAGCGGCGTCAGCGTCTTCTCGAGGGTCTGGCCCCAGGCCGAGCTGAAGGTCTCCCAGTCGAGGTGGGCGTCCCAGACGTCCTCGAAGCGGGACAGGGCCCAGAAGCCCATCTTCTCGTTGTGGTAGACGGGCGCCTCGTCCCGCAGCCGGGCGTAGGTCGGGTAGGGGTCGATCTGGGTGGACCAATCGGTCGGGTCGTATTCCACGGGACGCTGCTCCGGCCGTCTCGGCGGCTGTCGATTCCGCGAGTCTATGCGAGGCTTGCCAGGCGCGCTTCGCGCTCCTCCCTCCCTCCGGTCCTTTCCCATGCTCTGCTTCGACGACACGGCTTCGGCCCAGGCCTGGACCCACGCGCGTCAGCGCCTCCATCCGGTGCTCTCGGACGTGCGCCGCCACGTCGCCGATCGCCTCGGCTACCTCGTCGGCCGACGCGCGCGGCTCCTCGACATGGGCGGCGGTGCGGCGCTCCTCGGCGAGGTCGTGCTCGCGCGCCTGGCCGATGCCGCCTACGTCTGGATCGACCCGTCCGCGGAGATGCGGAGCCTCGCGGAGGCGCGTCTCGCCCACCGGCCGGACTGCTTCTTCCGGACCGCCCCGCTGGTCGAGGGGCTGCGCGGGATCGAGCCCGGGGCGGGCTTCGATGCGGCCTGGTCCCTCGACGTCTTCTCGGCCCGCCAGCCGAAGGACGCCCCGGCCGACGTCCATCGCGAGGTCTTCGCGCGCCTCGCTCCGGGCGGCCGCTACTTCGTCTGCGAGCCCTATGCCGGGGCTGCGAGCGCTGCCGGGGCTGCGGCTGCGGGCGGGACGGGCGAGGCCGGTGCGGACGCCGAAGAGAAGCTCGAGACCGTGGACGCGCAGGAGCAGGCGATCGCGGCGGCGGGCTTCGAGGTCGCGGCCTCGCTCACGCTGGTCGGCGCGATCGCGGTCCACGAGATGGTCCGGCCGCGCTGAGCCGCGCCGCCCGTCTCAGTGGCGGAGCACGAGACCCGCGCGCGGGAAGATCCCGGGTGACTCGAAGCCGACGGCTTCGCGGGGCGTCGCGTTCGTCAGATTGCCGACCTCGGCGAAGAGCTCGAGCCCGTCGCAGGGCGTCCACGCGGCCCGCACGTCGACCCGCTCGTAGCCGGCGAGCGTCGTCTGGGCGAAGCCGGTCACGAGGCTCGCCGACTTGATCGACGAGACGCCCAGCACGCGCAACGTGAGCGTCACCTCGTCGGTCGGTCGTCCGATGAGCTCCGCGAAGCCGCGCAGTCGCGGCCGGCTCCGCGGTGCGTCGGAGCTGCCCTCGAAGTCGGTGTAGTTCCAGGTCCCGCCGGCGCGAAGCGAGAGCCACGCCGTCGCGTCCCAGACGACCTCGGCCTCGATCCCCCGCGAGATCAGGCGCGACCGGTTCACGAGCGTGTTCGTCGCCCCGTCGAAGTCGATCAGGTCCCGGACGCGAAGATCGAAGTAGGAGAGCTGGCCGCGCAGGCGACCGTCCGGGGTCCGTCCGCGGACACCGATCTCCCAGCCCCGGCTGCGCTCCTTGCGGAGGGTCGGCGAGCCGACGATCGGATTGCCGAGCGCGTAGAAGGAGGGCAGCTTGAAGCCTTCGCCCCAGTTGCCGTAGAGGATGACCGGGGCATCGGCCCCGCCGAGCACGAGCCCGACGGAGGGGGAGAGCCGGTCGTTCTCGCCCTGGATCGTGTCGAAGCGGAGGCTGCCGCTCAGGGTGACGTGGCGGAAGAGCGTCTGCTCGAGGGTGCCGAACACGCCGACCGTGCGGCGATCGTCATGGAAGGTCGTCGGGAGGAGCGTCGGGACCGGCGGGATGAAGAAGTTGCCCTCGCTCTCGCCGTCCTCCCAGATCGCCTCGACGCCGGTGACGAGCCGCGTCTCGTGGGCGAGCCCGCCTTCGCCGTCGGCCTTCTCCCAGAGATCGAGGTCGAGGGTCGCCGCGAGGTCGGTCCGCTCGTACTCGTCGGCGTTCCGGGAGGCGGGGATCCAGGCGGCGGGCGGCAGGACGAGACTCTGCACGCCGGGGGAGGTCGTCTCCTCGCGGCGCGTGGCGTGTCCGACGCGGTAGCGGATCGTCGCGAAGTCGAAGACCGGCCGGACGAGGCTCGCGCCGATCAGGATCTCGCGCGAGTTGCGGTCTTCCATGCCGGGCAGGAGCGCCAGCTCGCCGCCGCCGCTCGAGTCCGGGAAGCCGCGGGCGCTGCTGCGGTGGACCCGGGTGAAGAGCTCCACCTCGCCGACCGCGGGGATGTCGCTGGTCAGCTTCGCCTTCAGGGAGGCGCCGTCGTAGCCACCGTTCGACTCGGGATCGTCGAAGGTCTCGATCGAGGCGCCGAGGGAGAGGCCCGTCCGCTCGCCGAGCCCGGCGCGCGCCTGGGCGACCGCGCTCCCGGACTCGAAGCGGCCGCCGCGCACGCGCACGCTCGCTTCGGGCGCGTCGCCGCCGCGCCCCTTCTTCGTGATGACGTTGATCGCGCCGGCGAGGGCGTCGGAGCCGTAGACGGTCGAGAGCGGACCGCGGACGATCTCGACGCGCTCGATGTCGAGCAGCGCCAGCGTGGTCGGATCGAAGGAGCCGCCGCGGGAGTTCGTCGGGTCGTTCAGCCGGACGCCGTCCACGAGGACGACGACGTGGTTCGGATCGAGTCCGCGCAGGTAGAGCTCGCTGCGCCCGCCGCGCCCGCCCTGTCGGGTCACCTGGAGCCCGGGCACGTAGCGGAGTGCGTCGTCGAGGGAGAGCGAGAGGCTCGCCTCGAGGTCCTCGCCGTCGAGGACCGTCGTCGCGTTCGGAATCGTGGCGGCGGGACGTGGGGCGGGCGTGCCGGAGACGACCATCTCCTCGGTGCCCTCGTACGCGGCATCGGTCGTCGTTCCGTTCTCGTCTTCCTCCGCAGGGGCAGCGAGGGGCAGCGTCGCAGCGAGCACGGCGACGGCCGCGAGGCGGCGTGTCGGAAACGAAGAGCGCAGGAAGGAACGCAGGGAGGACTCCGGGACAGTGGGGACGCGAGGGCCGTTCGGATCCCCCTCGCGCGGCGCAGTTTCGACCATCCTGCGCGCGCTGCAAGCGGAGCGCGTCAGCCCGCGTCCGGATCCTCGGACGCGAATGCGACCGGATCGCCCACGCGCAGCGTCCCGCTCGACAAGACGCGACAGACGACCCCGGCCCGGCGCGAGAGCGCGAGCCGCGCGTCGCGGCCGAGGGCGTCCTCGAGCAGCTTGCAGGGCGCCGCGTCGCGCACGACCTCGACGTCGATCTCGCCCACGCGGAAGCGAGTGCCGGGCTTGCGGGGGACCGCCTCCGCCTCGATCGTCACGTTCCGACGGGTCGAGCCCGGATCGATCGCGGCGCCGTGCCGGCGACTGGCTTTCGCGAGCTCGCCGGTCGCCTGGATCGTGACGTGGCGGTGGCGCGTGCCGTGGTAGCGATCGCCGACGAGACCCCGTCCGGCCTCGGCCTCGACGGATTCCACAGGGCGCATCGGGAGCCGCGTCGCCTTCGCCACGTGGATCGCGACGACGCGCGGGGTCGCGGATCCGCTCACGGCGTCGCCGCTTCCTCGTTCTGGATCGCCGTCGCGACGCGCTCCGCCTCCTCGGTCTGGATCGTCGCCGCGACGCGCTCCGCCTCCTCGAGCGCGCGCAGGACGTTCTCGCCGAGGACCTTGCGCACGGTCTCGGGCGAGTGGCCGCGCGCGAGCAAGCCCGCCGTCAGGTCCGGCAGCTTCGTCACGTCCTCCATGCCATCGGGCATCGAGATCACGCCGTCCCAGTCCGCGCCGAGCCCGACGTGATCCGGCCCCGCGACCTCGATCGCGTGGTCGAA